>Ga0070699_100000006_pt1 | contig 363492 bp, 378 predicted proteins | sample KBSK1503metaG_FD_65473 | JGI IMG/M metagenome (GOLD analysis project Ga0070699, IMG submission 65473) | Corn, switchgrass and miscanthus rhizosphere microbial communities from Kellogg Biological Station, Michigan, USA - KBS K1-50-3 metaG | ecosystem: Host-associated > Plants > Roots >... | reverse complement strand
CACCCCCGAAGAGATTTCGGCGATGGTCCTCCAGAAGCTCAAGGCCGACGCCGAGGCCTACCTGGGTGAGAAGGTCACCGACGCCGTGATCACGGTGCCGGCCTACTTCAACGACTCCCAGCGCCAGGCGACCAAGAACGCGGGCCAGATCGCCGGCCTCAACGTGCTCCGGATCATCAACGAGCCGACGGCCGCGTCGCTGGCCTACGGGCTGGACAAGAAGGAAAACGAGACCATCCTGGTCTTCGACCTGGGCGGCGGCACCTTCGACGTGTCGATCCTGGACGTGGGCGACGGCGTCTTCGAGGTCAAGGCCACCAACGGCGACACCCACCTGGGCGGCGACGACTACGACCGCCGAATCGTGGACTGGCTGGCCGACGAGTTCAAGAAGGAGAACGGCATCGACCTGAAGGCCGACCGCCAGGCGCTGCAGCGGCTGACCGAGGCCGCCGAGCGAGCCAAGGTCGAGCTGTCGTCACGACTCGAGACGACGATCAACCTGCCCTTCATCACCGCCGACCAGACCGGCCCCAAGCACCTGGAGACGAACCTGACCAGGGCCAAGTTCGAGGCGCTGACCGCGGACCTGACCGAGCGCTGCCGCGGGCCGTTCATGTCCGCGCTGAAAGACGCCGGGCTCACGCCGCAGCAGATCAGCGAGGTGGTCCTGGTGGGGGGCGCGACTCGCATGCCCGCCATCCAGCAGCTGGTCAAGGAGCTGACCGGAGGCAAGGAGCCGCACAAGGGAGTCAACCCGGACGAGGTCGTCGCCGTCGGCGCAGCCATCCAGGCCGGCGTGCTCAAGGGCGAGGTCAAGGACGTCCTGCTTCTGGACGTCACGCCGCTCTCGCTGGGGATCGAGACGATGGGCGGGGTGTTCACCCGGCTCATCGAGCGCAACACGACAATCCCCACGTCCCGCTCCAACGTGTTCACGACCGCCGCCGACAACCAGACGTCGGTCGAGGTCCACGTCGTCCAGGGCGAGCGCGACTTCGCCCGCGACAACCGCACGCTGGGCCGCTTCCACCTGGACGGGATCCCACCGGCGCCGCGTGGCATGCCCCAGGTCGAGGTCACGTTCGACATCGACGCCAACGGCATCCTCAACGTCAAAGCGCGGGACAAGGGCACTGGCCGGGAACAGTCGGTGACAATCACCGCGTCCTCGACCCTGAGCAAGGACGAGGTCGACCGGCTGGTCAAGGAAGCCCAGGCGCACGCCGCCGAGGACCGCGGCAAGCGAGAGGAGGTCGAGCTCCGCAACCAGGCCGACCAGATGGTCTACCAGGCTGAGAAGGTGCTCAAGGAAAACGAGGAGCGGATCCCGGCCGACGTCAAGACCGAGGTCGAGGCCAAGATGGAGGCGCTCAAGGCCGCCAGCAAGGACGGAGACACCGGACAGCTCCGGAAGGCCATGGACGAGTTCAACGAGGCGCTGCAGAAGGTAGGGCAGCACATCTACCAGGGCGCCGGTGCCGCAGGGCCGGACGGTCAGGCCGCCGGCGAGGAGCACAAGCCGAAAGACGACGTGGTCGACGCTGACTACCGTGAGGTCAACTGAGAAGCATGGGCCCCGCCCGCCTGGCGGGGCCCATGGCGTGGTCCTTTCTCAGCGAAGTCGACCCGCGAAGCCGGGGGGCGTAAATCGGCCGCGTACAATCTGACTTCGCGCCGACGTAGCTCAGCCGGCAGAGCAGCCGCCTCGTAAGCGGCAGGTCCGGGGTTCGAATCCCCGCGTCGGCTCCAGCCGCATCGGCCCGGTGGACTGGTTCGGCTACGATCCGCCCCGGTGGAAGGAATCGTCGTGGAGAGGTTGCGCCCTGAAGAGCTGGCGCTGGTCCGGCCTCTGTTGGTCGACCTGCATCTCCACGAACAGCCGCACTACACCGACCACCCTCAGCTCACCCGGGCCCAGATAGACGCGTCCCTGGATGAAGTGCAGGGCAGGTTCGAGGGCGAGAACGTCGTCTTTGCCGTTCGCGACGGCCCCGGTGGTCTTGCCGGGTTCTGCTGGGTCGTCCTGTTCGACCCCGGAACCGGACTCGAGGGCGAAGTGGCAGAGCTTTACGTCGCGGAGGCACACCGAGGCCGGGGGGTAGGCGAGGCGCTGGTTCGGCGAGCGGTTCAGCTCTTCGCGGAACGTGGGGTCACGCTCGGCTACGTCTGGACCCGCCCTGACAACGATGCCGCCACCCGACTGTACCGCTCGGCGGGCTTCGAGCCGACCCGACAGCTGGTCCTGACCTGGTATCCCTCTTCGTGAGCCGGGCTCAGTCCTGCCCGCACTAGACTGTCGGTGTGATCGAGCCTACGCGGCCCGAGTCACCTCGAGAAGCGCCGGCGGCCCGCGGCCGCACCATTACTCCACGCGCGCTTCTCGCCTCGGTGCTCGTCGCAGCGATCGTGGGTGGCGGCGTCGCTGCAGCAGTGACCCTGGGCATCATGCGCCTCCAGTCGCGCACCAACCCCCAGGAGGTCGGCCTGACCACCGGCGTCACCATTAAAGAGGAGGACGCCACCAAGGCGGTGGCACAGAAGGCGGCGCCCGCGGTCGTCTCGATCGTGACGCAGGAGTCCAGCCTCAGCCACGGGTCCGGCTTTCTGGTCACGACGGATGGCTACATGGTGACCAACCTGGGCGTGATAGCTAACGCCAAGATGCTGGCGGTGCTGCTCGCGGGCGACACCAAGCGCCACGATGCCCGCCTCGTCGACTACGACTGCACCACTGGCGTGGCCGTGCTCAAGATGGACCAGGTCTCGAACCTTCCTACGTTGGTTTTCGACAGCACTGCCAGCTTGCAGGTCGGTCAGACCGTGATCCTGCGCGGTGGACCATGGAACGACCCTCACGTCGTGACCAGGGGGGTGATCAGCGCCCTGCACGGCATGGTCACTATCACCGCCCCGTACGGCAGCGCGCCTGAGCGCCAGCTGAGCAATGTGATCGAGACGGACGCACAGATCGATCCTGGGGTGTCGGGAGCGCCTCTGCTGAACGTGGGCGGGCACGTGATCGGTGTGACCATGGCGGCGATGAGCCACGGCCAGCCGACCGCGTTCACTCTCCCCAGCAGCGACCTGGAGCAGGAGGTCGAGCAGATCATCCAGGCCGGCATTCTGGTGGTTCCCTCGCTCGGAGCGCAGACAGTCGACGTCGGCACCGACACCGCTAGCATCAGAGGCGGGGTGCCGGGTGCTCAGATCATGTCCGTCGACCCCGGAGGTCCGGCCGACCGTGCTGGTCTGAAGGCCGGGGACGTAGTCACTCAGCTCGACAACCAGAAGCTCGACGACGCCCACCCCCTGGCTCCAGCGCTCCGCACGAGCTTCAAGCCGGACCAGCGGGTGACCGTGAGCTACACCCGGGCGGGGTCGGCAGGCCAGGTGCAGCTCACGCTGCTGGGCGATCATCCGACCTGCCGCTGAACAGTTGGACTCCAACCACCACCGGAGGATTGAAACGTGGACGTGACCTGGCTTGGACAGAGCTGCTTCCGCCTCCGCGGCCGTACCGCCGCCGTCGTGACAGACCCATATCCGCCGGCCGTCGGCCCACGGCTCAAGCTGGACGCCAACCTGGTGACAGTCAGCCACGGCCACGAGGGTCACAGCCACGTGCAGTCCGTGCGTGGCGCTTACGAGATCAATGGGCCGGGGGAGTACGAGGTGGCCGGTGTGACGGTGTACGGTCTGCCCACCTTCCACGACGCCCAGCGGGGAGCCGAGCACGGCCGTAACACCGTTTACGTGATCGAACTCGACGATGTCCGCGTCTGTCACCTGGGCGATCTCGGCCATCCCCTGGACGACCATGAGCTGGAGGCCATCGGCAACGTCGACGTGCTCCTCGTACCGGTGAGCGGAGGCTGCACGCTCGATGGTGCCAAGGCGGCCGAGGTCGTCCGGCAGGTCGAGCCCCGGTTCGTGGTGCCGATGCACTTCGGCCACCCCGCCATGCGCAAGGAGCTGGCACCTGTGGACCGGTTCCTCAAGGAGATGGGCGTCGCCGAAGCGGAGGCCCAGCCGAGGCTCTCCGTTCAGGCGAGCTCGGCCGAGGGAGAGACCAAGGTGGTAGTCCTGGACCCCCGCGTGTAAGGACTCTCCCCCGCCAAGTCGACCGCCAAGTCGGCGGAGGGCCCGGCGAATCCGGGGGAGGGGGAGGGTAGCCTCCTCCGGGCCGGAGCCGGACCGTTTGTGAAGACTTGGGGACCGGCGCCCCCCGCGGGTACAATTACAAAAACCGCAGGAGGTCCGGGTTGGCGAAGTACGTTTTCGTGACCGGCGGTGTGGTCTCTTCGCTTGGCAAAGGGATTACGGCTGCCTCGATCGGTAGCATCCTCAGGAGCCGAGGCCTCTCGGTCTACCTCCAGAAGCTGGATCCCTACCTCAATGTCGACCCGGGCACCATGAGCCCCTACCAGCACGGAGAGGTCTTCGTCACCGAGGATGGCGCTGAGACCGACCTCGACCTTGGGCACTACGAGCGCTTCGTCGACGAGAACCTGTCGGCGGCCTCGAACGTCACCACCGGCAAGGTTTACTCCGAGGTCATCGCCAAGGAGCGGCGTGGCGACTACCTCGGGGCGACCGTGCAGGTGATCCCGCACATCACCAACGAGATCAAGGAGCGCATCCTGCGCGCCCAGCGTGAGTCCCAGGCCAGCGTTGTGGTCTGTGAGGTGGGGGGCACGGTGGGCGACATCGAGAGCCAGCCCTTTCTGGAGGCCATCCGCCAGCTCAAGAACGACCTGGGCCGTTCGAACGTCTTCTACGTCCACGTCTCTTTGGTGCCCCTGATAAGGGGCGAAGAGATGAAGACCAAGCCCACGCAGCACTCGGTGCAGGCCCTGAGGGCGATCGGAATCCAGCCGGACGCCATCGTGGCCCGGTCCGAGCGCACCATCGACCCGGACCTGAAGGAGAAGATCGCGCTGTTCTGCGACGTACCTCGGGAGGCGGTCGTCAGCGTTCCCGACGTCGAGTTCATCTACGACGTGCCGCTGATGCTCGAGGACGCAGGCCTGGGCAAGATCATCGCCAGGCACCTCGGGTTCGACGACGCTTACCAGCCCGACCTAGAGCCCTGGCGCCGCCTTGTCGGGCGCATGCGCCGGCCGAAGGGCTCGGTTCCAGTGGCGGTCGTCGGCAAATACGTGCAGCTTCCAGATGCATACCTGTCCGTGACGGAAGCCCTGCGGCACGCCGGCTTCTATCACGACGTCGCGATCGACATCCGCTGGGTTTCGTCGGAGCGGATTGACCAGGGCGACACCTCGCCCCTGAAGGGTGTAGCCGGGATCGTTGTGCCGGGCGGCTTCGGCTACCGCGGTATCGAGGGCAAGATCGTGGCTTCGCGGTATGCGCGCCACAACCGGATCCCATACCTTGGGCTGTGCCTGGGCCTCCAGTGCGCTGTCATCGATTTCGCGCGCGAGGTGCTCGATGCTCCGGACGCCAACTCCACGGAGTTCGCAGCATTCACGTCCACCCCGGTGATCGACCTCATGCCGGAGCAGCGCGACGTGGCCAAGCTGGGGGGGACCATGAGGCTCGGCTCCTACCCCTGCAAGCTGATGCCGGGCACCAAGGCCCACCAGGCGTACGGTGAGCAGGTTGTGTACGAGCGCCACCGCCACCGCTTCGAGTTCAACAACGAATACCGCGAGCTGCTGCAGGACGCCGGCATGGTGTTCAGCGGCATTTCGCCCAACGAAAGGCTCGTCGAGATCGTCGAACTCGACGATCATCCCTGGTTCGTGGCGAGCCAGTTCCATCCTGAATTTCGCAGCCGACCCCAGCGGCCCCATCCACTCTTCCGCGAGTTCGTGACAGCAGCCATCAGCGCCAGCGGGATCGACCAGATGGAGCTGCGCCCGTCGGAGCTGCAGCGAGCCGAGGCACTCTAGGCGTCGAGCACGTCGACATGGAGGAGTCCTTCACCAAGATCGATACCGGCGTGCGCGCAGACGTGGCGCATGCCCTGCTTCGGGCCACCGAGGCGGCGGCACTCAAGTGCGCACGTGGGATGGGTCGAGGCGATGCGGACCGTGCGCGAGAGACCGCCGCCGCCGCGATGCTTCACGCCCTCGAGGGCCTCGGCATCTCCAGCCGGGTGGTGCTCGGGCCCCGCGACGACCCCGTGCTCGCCCACGGCGTGGTCATCGGAGGCTCGCAGGACCCGCAGTACGACCTCGGCGTCTATCCGGTTGAGGGCGCCAGCCTCGTCGCCAAAGGGCTGCCAGGTGCCATTTCGGTGCTGGTCGCGGTCGACTCGAACGCATTCCCTGTGCCGCCGGCCGTTTGGTACGTGGACAAGATGGTGGCTGGTCCGGCAGCCAGGGGGGCGCTGGACCTGGACGATGGGCTTGCCGACAACCTCCGCCGGATCGCGTTCGCGCGAGACGCTCGCGTTTCAGACCTGACGGTGGCGATCCTCGATCGCCCGCGACACCATGACCTGATCGACGAGGTCCGCGACGCCGGCGCCCGCATCGTTCTCCTCGAGGAGGGCGAGATAGCCGGCGCGCTGCTTGCGGCCACGCCGGGGACGGGTATCGACGCGATGGTCGGCGTCGGGGGACTCCAGGAGACGATCATGGCCGCCTGCGCGGTACGGTGTCTCGGGGGCGAGATCCAGGCGCGGCTCTGGCCTCGCAACAACGACGAGCGGCTCCTGGTTGGCGACGACGGCCGCCGAGTGTACGGCGTCGCGGACCTCGCGCCCGCTCAGGTAGACGTCGCCGTTACCGGTGTCAGCGGGGGCCCACTGCTGCGGGCGGCCTGGTTCGGGAGCCAGGGAGCCGAGACAGAGTCTCTGACCCTGTCCACACGATTCCACACCGGGCGGCGGATCAAGACATCCCACTACCGAGTCGGCAAGTCTGGCTGACGTTCTACCGTTCTGCACAATCGTTCGGTTGGTGCACCGCAACCGCGGGTATGCTCACTCTAGTAATGAGCTCGGCGCCACCGCCCTACCCGCCGCCTCCGCCGTCGCAACCGCCCCCGGACGACCGGCCGCGCCGGGAGCCCTTCCAGGACTACTTCACGCCGCAGCCTGCACCGACGCCTCCTCGTCAAGGTTCCTCGACATCCAACAGAGGGCTGTTGGGCGGTCTGGCCGCAGGGATGGCGGTCCTCTTCAAGTTCGGTGCCTTCAAGACTCTGTTGACGCTGCTGCTCAGCTTTGGACTGTACTGGCGCTTCATCGGCGTCTGGGGCGCGGCCGGGCTGGTGTTGATGATCCTTGTCCACGAGATGGGCCACGTTGTCGAGATCCGTCGTCAGGGTATGCAGGCTTCAGCGCCGCTGTTCATCCCCTTCTTTGGTGCTGCCATATTCCAGCGGCAACATCCGACCGATGCGCTAAAGCAGGCCCAGATCGGCATTGCCGGCCCCCTGGCCGGCACCGTCGGAGCCACCATCGCATTTGTGCTCTATGGCACGACGCACTCGCCGTACATCCTGTGGTGGGCCTACATCGGGTTCCTGATCAACCTCTTCAACTTGATCCCGGTCGGCATGCTGGACGGCGGCTGGATCATGGCCGTGGTGTCGAAGTGGTTCCAGGTCGTCGGGTTGGTTGCGATAGCGGCCGCGGTCGTCCTGTTCCACATCAATCCGATCGTGCTCTTCGTAGTGCTGCTGGGCCTGCCTGCAGTGACGGAGCGCTTCCGCAACGACAGGCTGCCGTACTACCAGTCGGTGCCGGTGCCGGCGCGACTTGCCATGGGTGCGGCGTGGCTACTGCTGGTCGGATACCTTGGTTTCGCGTTCCTGCAGACCCAGGATCTCCTCCAGGCGGTAATCCGCTGACGCTGCCCGGCTGAAGCCCGGTCCTTGCCCAAACCGCGGCATTGGGCCTCCGCGTCGGCCGGCGACTCACCGAAAGCACGGTATCGGGCTGGTCGGCGCGCTGCACGAGCAGGAGGCGATCTGGCGGGCTCCGGTAGACTCACAGCTTCGTTTGGCACACCCGCCAAATGGAGAGAATCGCGGAGAGCGAATGAAGACACAGATCCATCCCACCTACTACGAAGACGCGGTCGTCACCTGCGTCTGTGGAAACACCTTCACGACCGGCTCGACCCAGAAGGAGCTCAAGACCGAGATCTGCGCTGCGTGCCATCCCTTCTACACGGGCACGCAGCGGATCGTCGACACCGGGGGCCAGGTCGAGCGCTTCCGCAAGCGGGCGGCGAAAGCGGCGCGGTAGGCGCCGCAGTCTACGTCCATGCCGCCTGACGAAGCGGCCTCGGCGACGCCCGGACCGGCTCCACGGAATGGCTTCTTCTACGGGGGCCAGGCCGTCATCGAGGGGGTGATGATGCGCGGTCGGCGCCATTACGCGGTGGCTGTGCGCGTGCCGGTGACCGAGGAGATTCGCGTGGAGCGAGGAGCGCTGACCGCTGGCCTCTACACCCACCCGGTCTGGAAGCTCCCGTTCATCCGCGGCCTGGCGCTTCTCGCCGAGCAGCTCCACCTCGGCACTCGCAGCCTGAGCTGGTCGGCGCAGGTCAACGCCGGCGCACAGGACGTCCGGATCGGTCGGCGGGAGGTTGCGATATCGCTGACGGTGGCCGTCGTCTTGAGCGTGGGCCTGTTCTTCGGACTACCGCTCCTCGGCGCCAGCCTGGCCGTCCACCGCACGAACTCTCTCTTCTTCGTGCTGGTCGAAGGAGTGATCAGAGTCGGGCTCGTCCTGGCTTACCTCTCACTGATCGCGCTGATACCCGACGTGCGCAGGGTCTTTCAGTACCACGGTGCCGAGCACAAGACGATCAACGCGCACGAAGCCGGGTGGCCGCTGGAGGTGCGGGCGGTGCGGCGCGCCAGCGTTTTGCACCCGCGCTGCGGCACCGGATTCCTGCTCGTCGTCCTCGTCGTCAGCATCCTGCTCTTCAGCCTGGTCGCCCTCTTCAGCCCGAACTGGTTCTGGCTGGTTGCGTCGCGCATCCTTGGAATCCCGGTCATTGCAGGAGCCGGCTTCGAGGCGATTCGATTCATGGCCCGCCACCGGTATCACCCGGTGGTACGGGTACTGCTGCTGCCTGTCCTCTACACGCAGCGCTTCACCACCCGTGAGCCCAGCGACGACATGCTGGAGGTATCGATCGCTGCTTTTAACGCTGCCAGGCAGGGAGAAGAGGAGGAGCAGGCGGCTGCCGCGTCCGAGATCGGCCCTGCCATGGAGGCCGGCGAGTGATCGATCGGTTGGAGTCGGTAGCCCGCCGCTACCAGGAGCTGCAGGAGGAGATGGCGCGGCCGGAGGTCGTGACGGATCCCCAGAGCCTGGCCGCACTGGGCCGCGAGCTGCGCGGGCTCGAGGAGCTCGTCCGGGCCTATGACGGCTATCGCGAGGCTAGACGCCAGATCGAGGAGGCTCGCGAACTGCTGCGCACGGAGAAGGACCCCCAGATGCAGGAATTCCTGCACGGCGAGGAGCACTCCGCTGAGCAGCGCCTGGCAGATCTCGAAGAGCAACTCAGGATCCTGCTCCTTCCCAAGGACCCGAACGACGACCGGGACGTCGTGGTCCAGATCCAGGGTGCCGAGGGGGGCCAGGAAGCGGCGCTCTTCGCGGCCGACCTCTTTCGAATGTACTCACGGTGGGTGGAATCCAGGGGCTGGAAGGTAGACGTAGTCGAAGCCCAGCCGACGGGAATCGGTGGCTTCGACAAGGTGGAGTTCGAGGTCCACGGCGACGGTGCGTACTCACAGCTCAAGTTCGAGGGTGGGGTCCACCGCGTGCAGCGCGTGCCGGAAACCGAGAGTCAGGGCCGCATCCACACGTCTGCCGCGACGGTCGCCGTGCTGCCGGAGGCCGACGAAGTCGAGATCGAACTCCCCGAGAAGGACCTCAAGATCGAGACGTCGACGTCCACGGGACCTGGCGGGCAGAGCGTCAACACGACTTACTCGGCGATCCGGATCACGCACCTGCCTACCGGGATGGCCGTGTCCATTCAAGACGAGAAGTCGCAGCTGAAGAACAAGGACAAGGCGCTGCGCGTCCTGCGGACCCGGCTCTACGAGAAGAAGCTGGCCGAGCAGCACGCAGAGATGGACGCCCAACGCCGGTCGATGGTCCGCAGCGGTAACCGTTCTGAGAAGATTCGGACCTACAACTTCAAGGAGAACCGGGTCACCGACCACCGCATCAACGTGACGCTGTACAAGCTGGACCGGATCCTCTCGGGCGAGCTGGACGAGCTGATCACGCTGCTGGCGGCGGCAGAGCGGGAGGCTCAGCTCAACGAACCAGACGGCTCCCCGTAACGACCTCTCGTTGCTCGAGGTGCTCCGACGCGCCACCGGCTATCTGACGTCTCATGGTTCGGCCTCGGCCCGCCTTGACGCAGAGGTCCTGATGGCTCACGCACTGTCCGTCCGCCGGCTCGACCTGTACCTGCAGTTCGACCGGCAGCTCTCGGAGGCGGAGCTGGCGCCGTATCGCGATCTCCTGAGCCGGCGGGGAAGGGGTGAGCCGGTGGCCTACCTGGTCGGTCGCAAGGAGTTCATGAAGCTCGATTTCGAGGTGACACCGGACGTGCTCGTCCCCAACCCGGACACCGAGGTGTTGGTCGAGAGGGCTGTGGCGTGGGCCCGGGAGCGAGGTGGCGGAGCTCGTGCGGTGCGCATCGCTGACGTGGGCACTGGCAGCGGCTGCATCGCCGTGGCGGTGGCCCATTACGTGCCCGAGGCGGTCGTCTGGGCCAGCGACATCGATGAGGCGGCGCTCGCTGTGGCGGGCCGCAACGTCCGGACCCACGGACTGGCGGACCGCGTGACTCTGGTTCGGGGCGACCTTCTGGCCCCGCTCCCGACCGCCCTCGACCTGGTGTGCGCAAATCTTCCGTACGTGGCACCTGGAGCGAAGCTCGCAGCCGAGGTTGTCGCCCAGCCCGCCCAAGCGCTGTTCGCCGACGAGGCCGGCGCAGCGCTGGTCAAGCGGCTGCTGGGCGAGGCCCCGGCCAAGTTGGTGCGGGGAGGCGCGGTGTTCGCCGAGATCGATCCCTCGCTTCAGCAGGCATTGCTCGGAGCGCTGGAAGGGTATGCGGGACACCGCCTGCATCGCGATCTCAGTGGCCACGTGCGGGTGCTGGAAGCGTGGACTTCCTGACTCCGGACGCCGCCGGCATCGGTCGAGCAGTCCGGCTGCTGCAGTCCGGTGAGCTCATCGGCTTTCCCACCGACACGGTCTACGGACTTGCCACGCTGGCGGCCGACGAGCGAGCCGTTCGGCGTGTCTTCGCGGTGAAGGGCCGCTCGCTCGAGCAGCCGTTGATACTGATGGTCGCTGAGGCCGAGCGGCTGGAGGCATGGGCGCGGGTTGACGATCGCGCGCGCGACTACATGCGGCGGTGGTGGCCGGGACCGCTGACACTGGTGCTGCCCGCTCTCGCGGGCATTGGGCCGCCACTGACCAGCAGCGGATCGCGGCGGACGATCGCGGCGCGGATCCCAGACCATCCGGTGGCGCTGGCGCTCCTCCGTGAGGTCGGGGAGGCCCTGGCGACGACCAGTGCCAACCGGAGCGGGCAGCCGCCGGCGACGACAGCTCTGGAAACGGCCTGGGTGGAGGGGCTGGCGGCAGTGCTCGACGCGGGAAGGGCGCCAGGGGGCGTGCCGAGCACCTTGCTGGACCTGAGCGACGCCGAGCCCCGCGTCTTGCGGCCTGGCCCGGTTCCGGATGAGGCCCTGCTGCTGAGCCGGTAGCGGCCCGCGTCGATCCCCTGCCAGTGCTGACCGCCCGAAGTAGCATTCACGCATGGCCCCCCAGACGCAGACCACGCTCACGTTTCGCGCACTCGACGACGCCGACCCTGCGGTGGCCGAGCTCATCCGCCGCGAGTACCGCAGGCAGAGCACCACCCTGGAGCTGATCCCCTCCGAGAACCTCGCCAGCCCCGCCATCCTGGAGGCGCTGGGCACGCTGCTGACCAACAAATACGCCGAGGGCTACCCTGGCCGCCGCTACTACGGCGGCTGCGAGGTCATGGACGAGATAGAGACCCTCGCCCAGGACCGGGCTCGTGAGCTCTTCGGGGCCGCCTACGTGAATGTGCAGCCGCATTCAGGCAGCCAGGCCAACGCTGCCGTGTATTCGGCAATCTGCCAGCCCGGCGACCGAGTGATGGGCATGGACCTCGGAGCCGGCGGCCACCTGACCCACGGCAGTCCCGCCAACTTCAGCGGCAAGCTGTACGACATCCACTCGTACTCGGTGGACCGGGAGACCGAGCTGATCGACTACGACGTCGTCCAGCGGCTGGCCGTTGAGGTGCGGCCCAAGATGCTGCTGGTCGGCTACTCGGCCTACCCACGCAAGATCGACTTCGCTCGCATGCGTCGGATCGCCGACTCGGTGGACGCGGTCATGGTCACCGACATGGCGCATTTCGCAGGCCTGGTCGCGGGGGGCGCACACCCATCGCCGATCCCAGATTCACACGTCGTCAGCAGCACCACGCAGAAGACGCTCCGAGGAGCCTGGGGCGGGCTGATCATGGCCGCCGACGCCGAGCGCTGGCAGAAGCCGCTCGACTCCGCGGTCTTCCCCGGGACGCAGGGCGGCCCCCTGATGCACGCCATCGCCGCCAAGGCGGTCTGCTTCGGGGAGGCCCTGAAACCCGAGTTCAAGGACTATGCGCGCGGGATAGTGGAGAACGCGAAGGCCATGGCCGCCCGGCTCCTCGAGCGCGGCCTGCGGCTGACCACCGGTGGCACCGACAACCACCTGATGCTGGTCGACCTCAGGCCCCTCGGGCTGAAGGGCCGCCAGGTGCAGTCGGCGGCCGACCGGGTGGGCATCACTCTGAACAGCAACGCGATCCCCTACGACGAGGCCTCCCGCTTCAATCCCAGCGGCATCCGGCTGGGCAGTCCCTCCGTCACCACCCGGGGCATGGGCCCCGCCGAGATGGCCGAGGTCGCCGATTGCGTCACGGACCTGCTGGAGGCGCTGGCGGCGGACCGTGGCGAAGCCGCCCTGCACGCGATTCGCGAACGTACGTTGGACCTGAGCAACAGATTCCCGCTACCGTATGCGCTGGTCTGAGTAACCCGATCGCGGGAGGACCCGATCCACTAATTAATGGCCCGCCAGTGCTGACGTTTCTTGCCATCTACGACCCCAACGCCCCATCAGACGACTTCTTCAGCGCGCGGACCCTCGAGCAAGTCGCCAGCAACCTGCAGCCCGCGATCCGACCGGCGCTGGTCGCCCTGGCCGCCTGCGCCGTCCTGACGCCTGTCACGATCTGGGTCGCCCGCCGGGCGGGGTTCATGGCCCATCCGCGCGATCGAGACCTCCATCGCAGACCGATCCCGTACGGCGGCGGCCTGGCCATGTTCGCCGCGTTCGCGATAGCCTGCCTGGCCTTCCTCCGGCACGACCCGAACCTGCCGGGGCTGCTCGTCCTCTGCGGGATTACCACGGCGGTCTTCGTTGTCGACGATCAGTGGGGAATTCCGGCGCTGGTCAAACTCGGCATTCAGGCGGCTATCGCAGTGGCGGCGGTCAAGGTGTTCGGCTTCGAAATCCACTTCCTCCTCGTTCTGCCGTTCCTCCAGATCCACGATCTGGGGCTGCTCATGCTGCCCATCACCGTCCTGTGGATCCTCGGCATGCAGAACGCTGCCAACTTGCTCGACGGCGTCGACGGCCTGGCCGCGGGCGTGATCGGGGTCACGGCGGTCGTGCTGCTTGTCGCCTCGGCGGGTCGCCAGCAGGACGTGGTGGTGCTTTCTGCGGCTCTAGTCGGCGTCTGCGCCGGCTTTCTGCTTTTCAACTTCCACCCGGCTCGCATCTTCATGGGCGACTCGGGAGCGTACTTCCTGGGCCTGGCGGTCGCCCTGTTGTCCGTGACGGGCGTGGCCAAGGTGGCCGTCGCGGCGGCCATCGCCGTGCCCCTGCTTGCCATGGGCATTCCGATTGCGGACACCGGGATCGCCATCATCCGCAGGCGCCGCAACGGAAAGGCGGCCTTCGGCCCGGACACCGAGCACATTCACCACCGGCTCCTGGGGCTTGGACTGACCCAACGCCAGACCTGCCTGCTCTTCTACTGCGCCTCAGGCATCCTGGGCGCGATCGGGCTGACCGTCTTTGGCCACAAGCGAATCCTGGCGGTGGTAATCGTACTGATGATCGTCGTGCTCTCCACTGCACTGGGAGAGCGGCTCCGAGCGTCCAACCAGCGCATCCCCCTGCCGTTCGGGCGTGCGATGGGCGCGCTTTTGGTGGGCCGCGCGACCCGATAGCGCTCCGCGACTCCGGTAAACTCTCCGCGGAATGTCGCCCGCCGGCGATCGAGGCACCGGGGAACAGGGTCCGTCCGGAATGGAGCTCCTGGGCATCTCGGTGTTGATTGCGGCGGCGGTCGTAGTGCCGCTTGTGCTCGGCCTGGTTATTGACACCGCCGCGCACAGCGCACCCACATTCCTGTTCATTGGTCTGTTCGTTGGAGTGGTCGCGGCCGCCGCGACCGTCTACACGAGGTTCAAGCGGTATCTGTGACAGCGAAGAGAGAGCCCTTGGGCTACACGGTGGGGGCCTGCACTGCCGGAGCCCTGCTCGCAGTGGTGGCCGGCCTCGCTCTGGGATCGTGGCGGGGTGGCACAGCGGTTGCGCTCGGGCTGCTCGTAGGGGCAACCAATGGCTTTATGGCCCGCCGGGCGGTGGGCGCTGATCTCAGCTTCCGGGCATCGAGCATGGGGCGCCTGGCGATCTTGAGCGCCGTCGGGTTGGGCCTCGGCGGGCTGCTCGGGCTGCAGTTCATTCCCCTTGTGCTGATCGGGATCGCTGCCGCCCAGCTCGTTCTTGCCGTGGCCGCCACCGTGACCGCGGTGCGGGCATGAGATACCTCGCCGAGGCTGCTCCGGGAACTCACCCGCTGACGCCGGTGTGCGGTGACCAGTATCTGAACCTGCTCGTGGTCAAGTTCTACTACTGCGCATTCACGGTGGACACGCTGGTGTCGAGCGCGCTCGCGATCGCCGTAACTCTCGGGATCGCATTCTTCGTTGCGAGCCGTTTGACCCCGGGTGTCCCTGGCAAGCTGCAGATGGTGCTGGAGTTCCTGGTGAGCTATGTCCGGGGGCTGATCAGGGAAACGGTCACCGAGGACGCCACATTTATCCTCCCGATCGCCGCAACGATCGGCCTGTACATCCTGGTCGCAAACTGGCTCGACTTCTTTCCTCTGGGCTTCACCTCCATTCTGAAACCGGCAAACTCGGACCTCAACCAGACGCTGGCGATGGCGATCGTCGTGTTCCTGGTCGTCCAGTGGTATTCGATCAAGGTGCTTGGTCTGCGCGGCTATGTGCGGCGCTTCACCAAGCCGTTCGAGATGAGCTGGGCTTTCCGAATCGGGCTCATCCCGCTCAACATCATCGAGGAGATCGTCAAACCGATCACGCTGTCCCTGCGGTTGTTCGGGAACATCTTCGCCGGGCTCCTGATGGTCTATCTCCTGACGCTGCTTCCCAGTGCGTTCGCCTGGACGACGCCTATCTCGGCCGTCGGCGTCGCCGTATGGAAAGCCTTCGACGTCTTCTTCGTCGGCACCATTCAGGCATTCATCTTCATGCTGCTGACGATCATCTACTTCGGCCAGGCGCGAGAAGGCCTGGAGGAGGAAATGGGGCGCGGCCACGCCGCAGCCTCAGGGCACGAAGTGCGTGCCACCACTCCCGCAACCACGAGCTAGAGGAGGATCTTTCAGATGCAACATGCAATCGCCCTGGCCGGCGGAATGATCGGCTTTGGCCTGGCGCTCGGTGGAGGCGCCATCGGCGCCGCGATCGGCGACGGCCTGGCCGGCAACGCGACCATCGCTGGCGTCTCACGTCAGCCCGAGGCCCAGGCCCGGCTGCAGGTCATCATGTTCCTCATCATCGGCCTGGTCGAGGCCATGTACTTCATCAACCTGGCTCTTGGCTTCTACCTCGTCACGCAGGCGAACGCGGTTACCGGATGACCCTGTACCTGGCTGACGCGTCGGCGGGGCTTCTGGACCTCAGCCTCTCGTTCGTGGCCGAGGTCATCGCGTTCATCGCGATGATCCTTGTCCTCGGCAGGTGGGTATATCCGCGGGTGATGGCGGCCGCCGAGGGGCGTCAGCGCCAGATCGGCGAGCAGCTTGCCGCCGCCGAACGGGCGCGCCATGAGGCGGAGGACCGCCTGGGCCTCGCCGAGGCCCAATTCCAGGAAGCCAGGGCTCAGGCGGCCGGAATCATCGAAGGCGCCGGCCGCTCCGCCGACCAGCTCAGGGCAGAGCTGCGCGCCCGAGCCGAGGAGGACGCCCGCCGAATCATCGAGAACGCGGCTCGGGACATCGAGGCCGAGCGCAAGAAGGCGATCGATTCGGTCCGCACCGAGGTGGCCGACCTCGTCGTGGTGGCTACTGAGAAGGTGGTCGGCGAGACGCTGGACGATCAGCGGCACAAGAAGCTGATCGCCGACGCAATCGCGCAGGTGTCATTGGATTCCAGGAACTGATGGCAGGCTCTGCCGCGAAGCGGTATGCCAGGGCCATCTTCGACCTGGCCAAGGAAGAGGGTCAGGTGGACGCGTGGTCGCAGCGGCTGGCGGCGGTCCGCCAGGTGCTGGCGCATCCCGAGGCGCGTCCGGTGCTCACCAACCCGACCATTCCCGTCCAGCGCCGCCAGGACGTCGCCATCGCGCTCCTGGGCGATCGCCTTGGCCCGGAGGGCGCCAATCTGGCCAAACTGCTGATCGGCGCCAACCGCCTGGACGACGTGGATGCCATTGCGGAGGAGTACGGGCGGCTCGTCGACGATGACGCCGGCCGGATCAGGGCGACCGCTGTCACCGCGGTCCCACTCAGCCGTCCCGACGTCGATAAGCTGGAGGCCGACCTTGCCGAGAAATTTGGCCATGAGGTCCGGCTGAACGCCGCAGTGGACAGGGCCATCATCGGCGGCCTGGTGCTGAGGATCGGAGACCGGGTCATCGACGCCAGCGTGGCGACTCGGCTCCAGCAGCTGCGGCAGCGGCTGGCCGGGGTGTAGAGATGCGACCCAAGCCCCCCACCCAAAGGAACTGAAAAGGGGAACAGAGTTGGCAATCAGCTCGAGCGAAATCAGTGAGGTAATCAAGCGGCGTCTGAAGGACTTCGATGCTGAGACGGTGTCCGCGGACGTGGGGCGCGTCATGAGCATTGGCGACGGCATTGCCCAGATCTTCGGCCTGACCGGCGTGATGGCGGGGGAGCTGATTCAGTTTCCGGGGGACGTGTACGGTCTGGCCCTGAACCTCGAGGAGGACCGCGTCGGTGCAGTCGTCATGGGCCCATACGAGCACATCCAGGAGGGCGAGGAAGTCCGCACGACCGGTCGCATTGTCGAGGTGCCGGTGGGCCCGGAACTGCTCGGCCGGACCGTCAACGCGCTCGGTCAGCCCATGGACGGCAAGGGCCCGATCGGGGCCAAGCGGACAAGCGCCGTGGAGAAGATGGCCCCCGGTGTTATCACGCGGCAGCGGGTACAGGACCCGGTGCAGACCGGCATCATCGCGATCGACGCCATGATCCCGATTGGCCGCGGCCAGCGCGAGCTGCTGATCGGCGACCGCCAGACAGGCAAGACGGCCATCCTGCTCGACACCATCATCAATCAGCGGGGCAAGGACCTTTTCTGCATCTATGTCGCCATAGGCCAGAACGCCGCCAGCATCGCGCGCGTGCGGGCCACTCTGGAAGAGCACGGGGCGATGGACTACACCGTCATAGTCGCTTCTCCAGCCTCGGATCCGGCGGCACTCACCTACCTGGTGCCGTACGCCGGCTGCGCGATGGGCGAATACTTCCGTGACCAGGGCCAGGACGCCCTTGTCTGCTACGACGACCTGACGAAGCACGCCTGGGCCTACCGTGAGCTGTCGCTGACGCTGCGCCGCCCGCCGGGCAGAGAAGCCTATCCAGGCGACGTCTTCTACCTCCACTCGCGGCTCCTGGAGCGCGCCGCCAAAATGAGTGACGCCCACGGCGGAGGCTCGCTGACCGCACTGCCTGTCATCGAGACCCAGGCCAACGACGTGTCGGCTTACATCCCGACGAACGTCATCTCCATCACGGACGGCCAGATCTACCTGGAGGCGGACCTGTTCAACGCCGGCATTCGGCCGGCCATCTCGGTCGGCCTCTCGGTATCGCGGGTGGGCGGCGACGCTCAGATCCGGCCGATGAACAAGACCACGGGCAGGATGAAGTCCGACCTCGCCCAGGCTCGGGAGCTGGCGGCGTTCGCTCAGTTCGCCTCCGACCTCGACGTCGCGACCCGCCGCCAGCTCGAGCGCGGCCAGCGCCTGACCCAGCTCCTGATCCAGGACCAGTTCCAGCCGGTCCACGTGGGCGTTCAGGTCTGCACCGTCTATGCCGGCACTCGCGGCTACCTGGACAAGGTGCCGGTGGACAAGATCCGAGACTGGAAAGAGGCATTCGCCCGCTTCCTCTCGGCTGAGCGCAAGGCGTTCATCGACTCCATCGAGACCGATAAGAAGTGGGATGACGAGGTAGAGGGTCGGGTCCGGGAGACGATCGAGACGTTCAACGGGCAATACGGGGTCGCCGCGTAGCCCGTGCCTTCTCTTCGCGACATCCGTCGCCGCATACGCAGCACCCAGAGCATGCAGAAGATCACCAAGGCGATGCAGGTGGTCTCGGCCACGCGGCTGCGGCGTGCCCAGGCGGCGGTGAAGGCGACCAGGCCGTACACCGAGAAGATGGCGGAGGTCCTCGAGGCCACGGCCGAACGAGCGACCGAGTACCGCCACCCGTATCTGGAGCGCCGGGAAGGTGATAGGGCGCTCGTGATCATGGTGACCGCCGACCGCGGCCTCGTTGGGCCGCTGAACACGAACACGCTGCGTGCGGTCAATCGACACGTCAACGAGCACTACCGGGGTCAGGCACGCTATGTGACGATCGGCCGCAAGGGACGCGACTTCCTGGCTCGCTTCCGGCGCGACATCGTCGCCGACGTCAGCGGGATCAAGGACCGGCCGGGTGTGGGCGCGATCCTGCCGGCGGTGAGCGCCGCTCTCGAGGAGTACGACGAGGGCCGGGCCGACATCCTGCTCTTGGCCTACGCGCGCTGGGTGTCGACGTTGCGCCAGGAGCCGATCGTGCAAACGCTGCTGCCGATAAGCCTGCCGAAGGCGGAGGCAGGGCGAACGGCCGCGGACTACATCTACGAGCCCGGGCCTGAGGCGGTTCTCGACGCGCTCCTGCCGCGATATATCGAAACGCTGGTCTATGAGGCCGTGCTGGAGAACCAGGCCAGTGAGCACTCGGCGCGGATGGTCGCCATGCAGAACGCCACCAATGCTGCAGGCGACATCATCGACTCGCTCACGCTGACCGCCAACAAGGTGCGTCAGGCCACGATCACAGCAGAGCTCATGGACATCGTCGGCGGGGCGGAGGCCCTGCGCAAGGAGTAGCGAAACATATGGCACAAGCGACCGAGCAGGCCGTCGGTGTGGGTGCGGCGGAGGGGGTGACCGGCAGGATCAGCCAGGTCATCGGCGCCGTCGTGGACGTGGAGTTTCCGCCCGGCAAGCTGCCGACCCTCATGGAAGCGCTGATTGTGAGGACCCAGGACGGGCGTCAGATAGTTCTCGAGGTGCAGCAGGAAACGGGTGACAACACAGTCCGCTGCCTGGCCATGGACTCCACCGACGGCATCCGGCGGGGCGACTCGGCGCGGGCCACCGGCCAGCCCATCCAGGTGCCGGTGGGCGTGGAGACCCTGGGCCGGATGTTCAACGTGATCGGGCAGGCGATCGACGACGAACCGACGCCTGAGGGGATCGAGCTCTGGCCCATCCACCGGCCCGCGCCCGCCCTCGAGGAGCAGAAAACCGAGATCGAAATCCTGGAGACGGGCATCAAGGTCATCGACCTGATCTGCACATTCGTCAAAGGCTCGAAGATCGGGCTGTTCGGCGGGGCCGGCGTAGGCAAGACGGTCATCGTTCAGGAGCTGATTCGGAACATCGCCCACGAGCATCAAGGCCGCTCGGTCTTTGCCGGAGTCGGTGAGCGCACCCGCGAAGGCAACGACATGTACCACGAGATGCAGGATGCCGGGGTGCTGGACAAGACCACGCTTGTGTTCGGTCAGATGAACGAGCCCCCCGGGGCCAGGGCGCGCGTCGGACTGACCGGCCTCACGATGGCCGAGTACTTCCGCGACACGGAAGGGGCCGACGTCCTCATGTTCATCGACAACATCTTCCGGTACATGCTGGCGGGCTCTGAGGTCTCGGCCCTCCTGGGCCGAATGCCTTCGAACGTCGGCTACCAGCCCACCCTCGCCACCGAGATGGGCGCTCTTCAAGAGCGCATCACGTCGACCCGGAAGGGCTCCATCACGTCGGTCCAGGCCATCTTCGTGCCAGCGGACGACATGACCGACCCGGCAATTCAAACGACGTTCGCGCATCTGGGGGCGATCGTCACGCTGAGCCGAGCACTGACCGAGATCAGCATCTACCCCGCCGTGGACCCGCTCGAGTCGACCTCACGGTTCCTCGAGCCAAGGGTGGTCGGCCAGGACCACTACGACGCGGCGCAGGGCGTGAAGCGCACGATGCAGCGCTACAAGGAGCTGCAGGACATCATCGCCATCCTGGGCATGGAGGAGCTGTCCGAAGACGACAAGCTGACCGTGACCCGCGCGCGCAAGATCCAGCGCTTCCTGTCACAGCCGATGTTCGTTGCCGAGCGCTTCACGGGCCGGGACGGGAAGTTCGTGCCCGTGAAGGAGACCGTGCGCGGCTTCAAGGAGATCCTGGAGGGCAAGCACGACGACCTTCCGGAGCAGGCTTTCTACATGGTCGGCACGATCGACGACGCCCGCGAGCAAGGCGAGCAGATGCAAAAGGACGAGGGTTAGCGCTTGGGCGTCCACCTTCGCGTCGTCAGTGTCGAACGTTCGCTATTCGAAGGCGAGGTCGACGGCCAGGGCCGCCCATTCCTACTGTGCCGGGGCGGGGACGGCGACCTCGGCATCTTGCCCGGGCACGCCCCGCTTCTGACCACGCTGCAGCCAGGGCCCCTGCTGATCCGGAATGGCACCGAGGAGACGGAGTTGTTCGTCGGGGGCGGCTTCCTGGAGGTCCTTCCGGACCGCGTGACCGTGCTTGCCGATGTCGCGGAGCGTGCCGAGGAGATCAGCGAGGAGGCCGCGGAGGAGGCGCGCCGGCGAGCGCAGGAACTCCTGGCGGGCGAGCTGACGCCGCGGGAGCAGGCGGAGATGGCCGCCGTCCTGGAGGTCGCCGAGGCCCGGCTGCGCCTGGCCCGGATGAGACGAGGGAGGCCCTAGTCTAGAGGTGCGGCCGAAAAGCCCACCCGGATCTTTGGGGCTCATGCAGCACATCTCCTGCGTCGCCTTCTGCGCTCCTCCCTGCGCGTAGTACAGCTTCGGCTCGACGATCTTCTGGCCCATCATGGGCGAGCCCTCCGATCGAGACGTTGCCTGCGACTGGCGGGTTACCGATGGGTTACCGAGATTGTCGCCTACTGGGGGGAGCTCGGCAACAGCCTTCACCCAGCACCAACCACCACAGTCGAGGGCCGTGCGCCCCGCCTCGTCTGTCCACCCTGGCAACGAGTCGGTCGACCAGATCCGCGACCTTGACGAATGTCAGTAGCTGCCGGCGGTTCCGGCCACTGCCTTGCCGAGCGGAGCAAACGTGCTCAGGCCGAGCCAGCCGGGCAATGCGGCGCGGAGGTGTTTGGGGCCGTCCATGTCGATCTCACCAGCTGCCGTTGCCTGCTGGAGCTGGCGATGCCCGAGCCAGACGGAAACGAGCGACCGGAGCGAGCTGGTGACGTAGAGGTCGACCGGATGACCAGGGTCCTTGTAGCAGATGTCGACGCCACCTGGCTCGAGCACGAGCCAGTAGCGCTCCTTTCTGACCTCCTGGAAATGAAACCTGACCACGACGCGCCGTTGAGGCAGGAGTTCGGCGGGCACGCGCCGGTGGATGTCCCACATCAGCAGCGCCGGATCGAGATCGTCGTCGTCCAGGTCGGCCGTTGCCCAGCGTTGACCCCAACGGCCAAGCAGGTCGATCACCGGAACCAGATCGCTCCCGGCTGCAGTCAAGTAGTAGCCGTCATCGCTGTGCTCGATCAGTCCATCCACCTCCAGCGACCGCAGCCGGCGAGCGAGGAGTGTGCGGGACATTCGAGGGACCCCACGATGCAGATCACCGAAGCGGTGGCTCCCACAGGCCAGCTCGCGAAGGATGAGGGGCGTCCACTTCTCCGCGAAGACCTCGGAAGCCTGCGCGACCGGACAGAACTGACCATATCCCTTCATATCCGAGAAGTCTGCCAGCCGTATCGCCAAAAGCAAGTCCACGAGTTGTACCAGCCTGGTCCACTATCGGGACTAGACCTGACTCAGGCCGATGGACGATCGTCAAATCCATCAATGCAGGAGGTCCGTCATGGCGATCAGCACACGCGTCCCGGTCGACGAGCTCCGCTCGCGCTTTCGGGGAGCACTCATCACCCCAGATGACGACGGCTACGAGGCCGCCGCGGCAGTCTGGAACGGCTCCATCCGGCGCCGCCCGGCGCTCGTGGCGCGGTGCACCGGGAGCGCAGATGTGGTCGCGGCACTCGAGTTCGGCCGTCGCCATGACCTGCTCACCGCAGTCCGCGGTGGGGGCCACAACATCGCCGGCAACGCCACGTGCGACGATGGGCTGGTCATCGACCTCTCCGGACTCCGAACTGTCCGGGTCGATCCAGCCCGCCGCCGAGCCTACGTGGACCCCGGCTGCGCGTGGGGCGATGTCGATCACGAGACCCAGGCCTTCGGGCTGGCGGTACCGGGTGGGATCGTGTCCACCACCGGGGTGGCGGGATTCACCGTAGGAGGCGGATTCGGACATCTCACACGCCGATTCGGCTTTGCCTCCGACAACCTGATTGGTGCCGATGTGGTGACGGCAGAGGGGTGCTTTCTGCATGCCTCCGCCACCGAGAACGAGGATCTCTTTTGGGCGATCCGCGGCGGCGGTGGCAACTTCGGCGTTGTGACCACGTTCGAGTTCGGGCTGCATGAGGCCGGGCCCGAGGTGCTCGGGGGTCTGATTTTCCATGCGGCCGAGCGCGCGCCGTCACTACTGCGCTTCCTTCGCGACTACCTCCCATCCTCCTCAGAGAAGCTCACCGTCTTCACCGTCATGCGCAAAGCCCCGGCGGCGCCGTTCGTCCCCGCCGAGTTCCACGGACAGCCGGTCATAGCCAACCTGGTCGTTCACAGCGGCGACCCGACCGAGGCCGAGCGCGACCTGGCCCCTCTCAGGACCTTCGCGAAGCCGCTTGCGGACCTGGTCAGCCGGCGTCCTTACACAGCGGCACAGGCGCTGACGGACGCCAGCTGGGCGCCGGGCTTTGAGAACTACTGGAAGTCGGACTATCTGGTCGGCATTCCGGACGGTGCGATCGAGGTGCTGACCGAGCATCTCGCGACCATCACCTCACCGCTCAGTGACTTCAAGATCGCCTATCTGGGTGGTGCGGCAGCGCGCCTTCCCGACGATTCCGCGCTCAGCCATCGCAATCTCCCGTTCCTCTTGAACATCAACTCGCGTTGGCAACTCGGTCAGGCTTCGGAGGCTCACATCGACTGGACCCGCAGCCTCTTCGACGGTATGCAGCCGTTCAGCGAGGGCAAGGTTTACGTGAACTTCCTGATGGACGAGGGTCAGGGAAGGGTGCGGGCAGCATACGGCGCTGAAAAGTACGAGCGGCTGGTGACCATCAAGCGCCGGTACGATTCCGACAACTTCTTCCGCCTCAATCAGAACATCAAACCGTGATATGCGGCGCGCTCTGGGCTCGCGGCGGGGCTTCCAATCCACCGCCAGAGCAGTTCGAGTGTAGACCGACTTGCGCCGGCGGCAACATACGTGCCACTGATAGGTCGAATCGTCAGCAGTTGGACGTATCCCCTGCCCGGAATAGGTCCTATTGCCAACAGTTGGACTCATAACCGCTCAGTTCCGAAACAATGGTGAGCCAGATGTGGCTCACTGGCGCCCAGACCGCCTGCACTACCCGACCTCACTGCATGGGCACACCCTGCCCGGCTTCGAGCGAGGTACGGCGTACGTAATCGTCGCGTCGCTCTGCCGTTTGTTCTTGTGTGAGCCCGCCTCCGGCTGAAACTCCTCACGGCAGCAGCCAGGCACCAGTGCCTAAAGTTTCGCCCATGCCGTCGGCAGCGCCAGAGAACGTTCTCCACATCACCGGCGGCCGGCCGCTGTACGGGCACGTGCGGATCGGAGGTTCGAAGAACGCCTCCCTCCCGATCATGGCGGCATCACTGCTCACGCGCGAGCCCGTGAGGCTTCGCAATCTCTCATGCGTCGCTGATACGCAGCTGATGGGTGAGATCCTGCGCGAGCTGGGCGTCACCGTCGCCCCGAGGGGCTCGGACGCGGTGGTGATCACCGCCACAGAGGTGGGCGACACGGTACCGGACGCGATGGGACGGCGCATGCGCGCATCGATCGTGTTGCTCGGCGCCCTGATCGCGCGCGGCGCCGCGGCTCGAGTGCCGAAGCCTGGCGGGGACCAGATCGGGGCGCGACGCGTGGAGATGCACATCCGGGGCCTCCGGGCCATGGGGGCCGAGATCGCCGAGAGCGGCGCGGAATTCATCGCGCGAGCGCCTGACGGGCTGCGGGGCACACGCGTTGTGCTCGACATGCCAACGGTCACCGGAACAGAGAACATCGTGATGGCCGCAGTCCAGGCGTCGGGCCGCACCGAGATCTACAATGCCGCCCGCGAGCCTCATGTGCAGGACCTCTGCCGGTTCCTGTGCTCGATGGGCGCGAACATCCGCGGCGCAGGAACCGATGAGATCGTCGTTCACGGAGTGCCAGGCCTGCGCGGGACCGAGCACCAGATCATCGCCGACTACCTGGAGGGCGGCACCTACGCCATCGCCGTCGCCGCGGCAGGGGGAGAGGTCGTCCTGGACGGAGGACCGCAGCAAGACCTGCCCTCGGTACTGCTGAAACTTCAGGAAGCAGGCGCTGAAGTCGAGACCTCGGAAGGCACGATCACAATACGCAGAGACCTGAGCCGGCCGCTTCGCCCTGTCGACCTGTTTACCTGGGCGCACCCAGGCTTTCCCACCGATCTGCAGCCGCAGTATGTGGCGCTCATGACCCAGGCCGAGGGCTCGAGCATCATCACGGAGCCGATCTACGAGAATCGATTCCAGCACGTGACCGAGCTCTCTCGCATGGGAGCACGCATCACCGCCAACGGGCGGGAAGCGTTCGTGCGCGGCCCAGCTCGACTGCATGGCACTGACGTCAGCGTGCCCGACATCCGCTCCGGCGCCGCCCTGGTCATCGCGGCGCTATGCGCGCAGGGAACGACCGAGATCAGCGAAGCGTGGCATATCGAGCGCGGCTACGAGGACATGCCCGGCAAGCTGCGAGCGCTGGGCGCGGACATCGAGCTCCGGCCGGCGAATCAGCGCCTGACCGAACCGGCGCTTCGCGCCCAGACCGACTAGCGGTGCGGCCGCGGGGGTCACCAGACCGCGGTGTTCGCCAGGAAGATTGGAATCGATCTCGGCACTTCCACAGTGCAGGTCTACGTCCGTGGGGAGGGCATCGTCACCAACGAACCGTCAGTGGCCGCAGTAGACCCGCGGGACGGGCGGCTGCGAGCGATCGGACGGCAGGCCATGGACCTGGCCGCACACGCGGAAGAGCAGGTCCGGCTGGTTCAGCCGGTAAGCCGCGGCATCGTCGCCCATGCGCCTCTCGCCCAGGACATGTTGCTGGACTTGATAGCCAGCGCTCAGGGCCGCCGTCGTCTCTTCCGGCCCGAGGTGATGGTGTGCGTGCCGGCGGGCGCAGACGGAGACCAGCGTCGAGCCCTGATCGATACTGCGATCGCAGCGGGTGCCCGACAAGCATGGCTGATGGAGGCGCCGCTGGCCGCGGCGCTGGGACTGGGCCTCCCGGTGGCTGAGCCTGGCCCTCATGGCGTCTGCGACGTGGGGGGCGGCCTGCTGCAGGTAGCCGTGATCTCGCTGTCGGGGATCGCGGCGTCAGACGTGGTGCCCGCTGGAGGCGAACAGCTCGACGCCTCTGTTGCTGCGTTCTTACGCGAGCGTTACGGCCTCGAGGCGGACCAGCGTGCCGCCGAGGCGGTCAAGATCGCCATCGGCGCCGCCACCGCCCTGGACGAGCCGCGGACCGCCGTGCTCGACGGCACCATCGTGTCCTCAAATGAGCTGACGCGCACCATCCAGGACTGGCTCGACAACGTAATCGATGCCGTCCAGAGGGTGCTCGACCAGACCCCGCGGCGCCTCGCGGCCGGCCTCACCGAGCGCGGCTTCTTCCTCGTCGGTGGAGGCGCTCTGATGCCCGGGGTCGACGGGTATCTGTCACGGGAGATCGGCATCCCCTTCCAGGTCGCCAGTGACCCCCAGACTTGCACCGTCCGGGGCACCCGCAGAGCACTCGGCGACTTCGAAGTCGTCCACCGGCGTCAGCTTTACCTGGGCGGCCTGTGACCGAGGGCAGAGAGCTGACGGGCATGCACGTGGTGGTCGACGGTTCTGGCCTGGCACGACTGTGGGCAGGCGTCGGCACGTACACGGCCGAGATACTGCGTGCCCTGGCGGCAGAGCGGCCGGGCAACCGCTTCACCGTGTTCACCCAGGCTGCGCCGGGGATCGAACAGCCCGCAATCGCCTTCAGACGCCCGTCCAGCCTCCGCGTGATCGGCCGCCATCTGCTGTGGCCCGCCCGCCTTCGGCGCATGGACGCCAACCTCTACTTTGGCCCGGCCGGTGTGATGCCGCTCGGCGATGTCGGCCTACCCGCCGTCCTGACAGCACACGACATGGCGATCTACAAGCATCCGGAGTGGTTTCCCAGCGGCCAGTCCATGTCGGTTCGCGTCATCGTGCCGCGCTCGATGCGGCGCGCCCATTCGATCATTGCCGTATCGGCGAGCACCGCTCACGACGTGGCCGAGCTGTTCGACATCGAGCCCTCACGCCTGGAGGTGGTGCACGAGGGCGTGGCCCGGCGCTACCGGCCTCTGCCCGTGGACACCCTCGAAGCGGCGCGGGCACGATTCCGCCTGCCGCGCAGGTTCGTGCTCTTTGTCAGCACCATCGAGCCACGCAAGAACCTGACCACGCTGCTGGAGGCCTGGTCTCGCATGCAGGATCGACTCCCCCTCGTGGTTGCAGGGAGCTGGGGGTGGCACTACGAGGGCATTCGCGAACGAATCGAGCAGCTCGGCCCCGATCTGATTCTGCTGGGCGCGCTGCCGCCGGCTGACATGCCCCCGCTCTACAACCTGGCTACGTGCCTGGCCCACCCCGCCTGGTACGAAGGCTTCGGCCTGACTCCGCTCGAAGCGATGGCCTGCGGTACGCCGGTGGCAGCGTCCAGCGCATCGTCTGTGCCTGAGGTGGTGGGCGAGGCAGGCCTGCTCATCGATCCCGCGGACGTCGAGGGCTGGACGGACGCGCTGGAGCGCCTCTGTGGGGACGACGAGCTGCACGCGACGCTGCGGCGCCGCGGAATCCTGCGGGCGGCGGAGTTCGGGTGGGACCGGGCAGCTTACCGGACATGGCGAGTGATGGATCGGGCTGTCAGGATTGCCGAAGCCTAGCGCTCTGTGAACTGGCATCAGGAGAGAGTTCGCGAAGACGGATGGGCCACGCTCGTTGAGGGTGGGGACCGAGCCGGGCTATGGGCACCTCAGTGGTCACCGCCAGGGCTGAGCTGATCTTGGCCGAGACCAACGCGACCGTTCGCCGCCACTGGGGAGCGGTATCGCACATCGCCCAGCGTCTTGACCGGTAACCCGAGCGCCTCCCCGAGCGCCTCCCCGGGGGAGGCGGCTCGAAGGGTGGGTGATTGGGTGGGTGGGTGGCGGGATGGTGGGCAGCACGCAGTTTCGCGCGCTGGCTTCCACACGTGCCGGTCTGCGTAGGACCACGCGTAGTTCGGGCTGCCATCACGAACCAGCTCATTGACCCGGAAGGAGTCACAGGGCGAGCCCGGGCTGACCAACGTGTGGAAGACCCGCCACGAATTTGTGTCACGGACGACTTAGTTAGTCACGAGAGGAGTTCGCGAATAACGGCCGCGACCCCGGCCGCCGTCCGGTCCCACGTGAACTTTGCCGCCTGGACGAAGCCCAGCTCCCGCAGCCGCGCTCGTTGGCCGATTGCTCGGTCGATGGCCTGGCTGATGGCCTCGGCATCTCGAGGGTCATCTACGTACACGGCAGCATCACCGCCGATCTCGGGCAGGGACGACACCGCAGCCGTCACCACCGGCAGACCCCGTCGCATCGCTTCCAGCACCGGCAGGCCGAACCCCTCGTACAGGCTCGGAAAGACCAGCGCCTCGGCGCGTGCGTACAGTGCTTCGAGGTCCGCTTCGGCGACCCTGCCCAGCAACCGACAGCGTGGTGATTGGAGCCGAGCCGCCATTGCGGCGTCGGCCACGGGACCGGCGCACGCCAGCAGGAGGTCCGGCCGGCGCTCGACAGCCCGGAGCGCGGTCACTTGGTTCTTCCGCACCTCGACCCTCCCAACGTGGAGGACGAACGGGCGGTCGATCCCGAGCTCGACCAGCCGACGTTGAGCGGCCTCGGGTGTGAGCGAGCACGCGGGTGGTTCGCCGCCGCCGAGCGGGACGACGGTCAGGCGCTCCCGGCGTATGCCGTGGAGCTGGACGAGGTCGTCCGCCGTGGCGTGGGAGACGGTGAGCAGTCGCGAGCACCTCCGCTCGGCCCAGCGCGTTGTCAGCCTCAGATACTCGCGCGCGCCGCGGCTGTACGCAGCTGGAAAGCGCTCGAAAGCGAGGTCGTGCACTACCGTGAGCGCTGGGCCTGGGGTCAGGAAAGGAACTACGTGCGAGGGGGCAAAGAAGAGGTCCGACCGCCGGCGCCACAGCTCGCGAGGGAGCCGCAGCTGGGACCACAAGCGTCGTCCAGGCAGCACCGTGAAGTCGACTCCGGAAACGTCGCCGGGCCGCGAGGCGTAAAAGACAAAGCGCAGGTCTGGGGCCTGATCAGGCAGCCGGCGCCCGACCTCACGCGCGTAGGTCTCGGTTCCGGTCTGGACGGCTCGTGCGGCTGGGTTGGCGTCTACGGCGACCGTCTTCATAAACCTGCACAGTGTGCCGGATCGCCTCTAACCTAGTTTGAATGCACGGGCGCCCCATGCTTCGATCGTGGTCGGGTGGGGCGGGTCGACAGTCAGCAGCGGGCGTCTTGGTGCTCTTGGCGGTCGCCGCGATCGTGCAGGCCACCACTATGAGTGACGTGCATCCCGTCCGGGCTCAGGCTTTCTTCCGCGCCGTGACTGCACCCACCGGAGCTATCTTCCGAGCCGAGCAACCGGCTGAGCCATCCACACCTTCGGGGCCGGCGGAGGTGGTGCCTCCGGGCCGCAGCCCCGTGCGAGTGCCGATTCTGATGTACCACTACATCCGGATCAACCCGGACCCGAGGGATCGGCTCGGATTCAACCTGTCGGTCACGCCGAGTGACTTCAAACTCCAGATGGACTGGCTGCGCGACAACGGTTATCACCCGGTCGACTTCGATGACCTCCGCGCCTACATCTTCGAAAATCAGAGCCTGCCAGCCCGACCTGTCCTCCTCACCTTTGATGACGGCTACCGGGACATGTACACCACCGCGTTCCCGATCCTGCACGCACACCGATTCAAAGGCGTGTCCTACGTCGTCTCGGGCTTCCTCAACTCGCCCAACTACATCACCACCGAGATGCTGCAGGAGATGGACGCGCTGGGCGTCCAGATCGGCGCCCACACCGTCTCTCACGCTGACCTGACCAAGGTCTCAGCCGCCGATTTGCACCACGAGGTCTTCGACAGCAAGGCTGAGCTGGAGGCACTCGTTGGCCACCCCGTCGTCGACTTCTGCTATCCGTCGGGCAAGTTCAGCGACGCTGTCGCGAGCACGGTTCTGGCGGCGGGATTCCAGACCGCCACCACGACGCAGCAGGGCGTGGCCCATTCGGCCGGGGACCGGTTAACGTGGACGCGCGTCCGTGTGAGCGGAGGTGAGTCGCTGGAGCAGCTCATCGCTGACCTGGGTCAACCGGAGCCCGCGGTGATGGAAACGCCGGCCAACAAGCCGGCCCCTCGTGGCCTTCAGCGGAAGGTCACGTTTCCTCTCCGACCTCCCCCGACAGCGCCCGGAGAAGGCTCTGCGGGCGAGGGGCTGACTCCCTGAGCTCCGCCGCCGCTTTTAGCGCGGCCGCGGCGAGCTGGCCTCTGAGGTCAGCCTCTCTGGTCAAGGTGACGATCGCGCCAGCCCACTGCGCGGCGTCGTGGGGGTCGAGGATCAAGCCCGCGGCACCGACCGCATGCGGCTGGGCCCCCGTTGCCGCCACCACCGCCGGGGTCCCGCAGGCTAGCGCTTCCAGGGCACCGACAGGACAGCCTTCGTACAGGCTCGGATTGACCCAGGCGACGGCGCCGGAGATCAGGCCCGGCAGATCCTGCAGCGGTAGAAAGCCAAGGTCGCAGGCACCCGGTACGCCAGTCGTGCCGGAGCCGGCCAGCACCAGGCCTACATCAGAGCCCAGGGCGGGGCTGGCCAGACGCCATGCCTCGGCCAGCAGACCAAGGTTCTTGCGCTTCGCTCGTGAGCCCACGAACAGGAAGTACCTGCCGGGTAGGCCCAGGCGCTGACACAGAGCCTCGGTCTGCTGACGCGGGGGTCGCCGAAAGCACGCTCGGGGCGCCGCGGCCACGACCGTGATGCGGTCCGCTCTGACCCTCAGATACCGCTCGAGTCCGAACCGGACGGCCTGTGACGGCGCCAGCAGGTGGTCCGAGCGCCGGGCGGCGGAGGCTACGCGCCAGTTCTGGGCGAGCCACTCCCGGAGTCGATATCCACGACGCTCGAACAGATGGCCGAGGTCGAGGACAGCGGTGATGATGCGCTGCCCACGCCCAGCCCGGAAGCGCCCGTCGAGCGACAGGATCGCGTCAGCCTTGTGCGCTCCCCGGCGCCCGACTACCTCGACGTCACTTCGTGAGAGGAGGTCCAGCACCGCGCTGGCGTAAACTGCCGGTCCGGCCGGCCGTTCCATTTTCAGACGTGACAGATCGCAAGAGACGACGAGCCGGCTCGGCACCGGCAGATGATATCGACGCCGCGACCGTTCGCATCCTGGGCGTGCGTGTCGACTGCCTCGACATGGCGGGCACGGTGGCGGCCATCGAGCGCATGGTGGCGCAACGCGAACCGACGCACGTGGTCGCCACGATCAACCCCGAGTTCGTGATGAGAGCGCGCGTGGACCAGCAGTTCCGCGCGGTGCTCGAGGGCGCCTCGCTGTGTATCGCCGACGGCATCGGCGTGGTTTGGGCCATGCGCCGGCAGGGATGTCCGCAGTCCGAGCGGGTCACAGGCAGCGACCTGGTCCCAATGCTGGCGCGCTTGTGTGCCGACCATGGCTGGCGTCCCTTCCTGCTCGGCGCTCGACCAGGCATTGCGGCCGAGTGCGCTCGCCGGCTCGAGGCGGCCAACCCTGGCCTGCGGGTGGCGGGGACGTTTGGGGGCTCTCCCCGGCCAGAGGACGATGAAGAGGCCCTGGGGCTGATCGCGGCGGCGGCTCCAGACATCCTGCTGGTCGCCTACGGGGCGCCTCACCAGGAGCTCTGGATCGCGCGCCACCGGCACAAGCTCCAGGTTCCGGTGGCAATCGGAGTAGGGGGCACCTTCGACTTCCTGGCTGGTCGCGTACGGCGGGCGCCCGTGTGGCTCAGGCGTGCCCATCTCGAGTGGCTGTGGCGGCTCGCCCTCCAACCGAGGCGCCTGCGGCGGATGGCCGTGCTGCCGGCGTACTACGCCCTGGCCGTGCTGCGGCAGCCGCGCTCTTGAGCCCGCTGGATCACCACCAGGTCGTCGCGAACGCCTCGAACGCTACGATTTCGGCGTGTGGAACTCAGCGTGGTCGTGCCATGCTTCAATGAGGTGTTGCGCCTGCCGGCTTCCTTGAGGAAGGCGGAGGCTTACCTCGAGGGGCGGGGCGGGACCTTCGAGCTGCTGCTCGTCGATGACGGAAGCAGCGACGGAACTCCGGGCCTCATCCGGGGTGCGGCCTCAGCGAAGAACCACGTCCGTGGCGTCTTCCTGCCTGGGAACCGGGGCAAGGGACGGGCCCTGGCCGAAGGCATCGCGCAGAGCCGTGGCGAGCGGGTGCTGATCAGCGACGCCGACTTCTCCGTTCCTATTGAAGAGCTGCCGAAGCTGGAGGCCGCCATCGAGGCGGGGGCACATGTCGCGATCGGTTCGCGGGCCAAGGCCGGGGCGCGCGAGGTAGACCAGCCCGTCCATCGCCGGCTCATGGGCAAGAGCTTCAACCTGCTCGTGCAGGGCCTGCTACTGCCTGGTCTGTGGGACACCCAGTGCGGCTTCAAGCTGTTCCAGGGCAACCTGGCGCGTGAGCTGTTCTGCCGGCTGGGAACCGACGGGTTCGCTTACGACGTCGAAATCCTGTTCCTGGCCAAGAAGTCTGGCAACCGGATCAGCGAAGTTCCCGTGCGTTGGATCAATTCCCCTACCAGTCGGGTCCAGGCCGTTCGGCATTCGCGTGAGATGCTGTCAGACCTGCTCCGCATCCGGTTGAGCCGATGAGTAAGCACGTCTCGAACGTGCTGGTGGTGCTGCCGACTTACAACGAAGTGGAAAATGTCGAACGGGCGGTGCGAGCCGTGCGGGAGACCGGCTACGACGTGTTGGTGGTCGACGACAGCTCACCTGACGGGACTGCCGATGTGGTCGAGCGCCTGGCGCACGCCGATCCCGGAACTCAGCTGCTGGTGCGGCCTCGCAAGCAGGGGTTGGGTTCGGCGTACGTGTCGGGATTCACGTGCGGGCTCGCGCGCGGCTACGAGTACATGGTCGAGATGGACGCCGACGGTTCGCACCGGCCGGAGCACCTGCAGGAGATCGTCGGTGAGGCTGAGCGCTGCGGCGGCGTCGTGATCGGATCCCGCTATGTCCGCGGCGGCTCTGTCTCGGGTTGGCGGTGGCACCGAAAGCTCCTCTCCTGGGGCGCGAACCTGTACACGCGGGCACTGCTGGGGCTACGAGCGCGGGATGCAACGTCCGGCTATCGCTGCTACCCCCGAGCCGTACTGGAGGCGATCGGCCTCGAACGTATCGTCTCGCAGGGTTACTCGTTCCAGATCGAGATGGTCTACCGCTGCGTGAAACTGGGCTTCCCGGTGCGCGAGGTGCCAATACGGTTCGAGGATCGCGTGGCCGGTAAGTCCAAGGTCTCCCAGGGAGAGGTCCGCAAGGCGCTTACGACCGTGCTCTGGCTCCGGCTCAGCGGAGTCGGGCGCGACGAGTGACTGAGGTGGCCCGCAAGTAGATGACTGCAGTCGCGTCTCTGTACGCCAGGCGCCAGTCGGGCTGGGTCCGGAGCAGCTCGTCCAGCGACGACCCGGCGTCGAACACCACGTAGTCCACCCCGGCCTGATCCAGCACATCTTGCCAGCCTCGGTTGATCGCCGCCACCTGCCGGTAGCGGACCAGCAGCCGGTCACCCATGAGCCCTCCCTCGCTGAAGACGAAGAGCCTGCGGTTGGGGTCCGGGTAGAAGCGGTCGGCCAGGTAGCCGCCCCAGGCGTACTCGTTGAACATTCGCGTCCCCACCTCAGGATGGGCGGCCAGCCAGTCGGCTGCGCCGACCGGGACCGTCTGCCTGGTCAGCGCAGGCTGACGTTGGAGCTCGTCGGCAGTCCTGAGGGCAATGCCAAAGGCGATGAGCGCCAGCACCGCCACGGTGATCCCAGACAGCCAGCTTCGGGCTGGTGCAATGGGTAAGAGTCGGGGCGGAGAGAGACGGCGCCAGATATCGGACCAGCTCGTTATGAGGACGGGTGTCGCGGCGGCTACGAAGAGCGCCACGTGACGCACTGATTGCAACGCGAGGGCCGCTCCGGCCAGAACCAACAGCACATCGAACAGAGTCGGCTTGCTGAAGGCAAGGCCGGCGACGACCAGCAGCAGCATGACCTCAAACGCGCGTAGCGCTGCCATGTGGAAGTCGGGGGATTGCCACTCCGCGATCAGGCCCTGCTGCGCCGCGCTGGTCAGCGTTTGCAGCGGATAGGCATACACCGCCAGCCCGTTTGGGTTGATCAGCACGGTCACCCCCGATGCCACACCAACGATCACCAACGAGCCGGCCTGTCGGAGGTGCGCGGAATTGGTGCGGTCGCTCAGCCAGCGCGCAAGACAGCAGATCAGCGCGAGGCCAAGAAGGAGAAAGCCGACCGGCCAGCCGCCGTGGAGGTTGCTCCACAGCAGCGTCATGGCGGGCAGCCAGAAGATGGCGCGGCTGGAGCCGCCGAGGAAGCGACGAAGCCACAGGAGCTCCACGCTCACGAGCACAAACGTGATCATCTGCGGACGGGGGCCCCAGATCGGATAGCCTGCCATCGCTGCGAGTGCCAGGGCCAGACCCACGATCACGTAGGGCTGCCGGCCAGGACGGGCTGTCTTGGCGACCAACAGGAAACCAACCCACGTAAGGAGGCCGAAGGCCAGGCTCACGCCGGCGAGTCCCAACCGAGCCTGTACCAGCCACGTCAGTGCCTCGGTCAGGTACTCGTGGTCGACCCAGGTGTGGTCGGCGACCGTATACGTGAAGACGTCGTGTCCGGGCAGACGTCCGTTTTCCAGGATCCATTTGCCAGTTCGGACGTGCCACCAGAAGTCGCCATCCGTGACCGGGCGTACGAAAGCAGCAAGGCTTGCAATCAGGACGGAGCCGATGAAAAGGGCCCGCGGCCCGAACTGAACCGGCAACCCGGGGTGGGGTGTGATTTCGGTCTCCACAATGCGCGTCGGCTCCGCGTACCCTATGACCGTTTCCGGACCGTTCCGCTTGACGGCGGGGGTTCGGGAATCCACCGACGTCAAGTGGCAGAACAGGAGGTCGAATCGAGCTTGCTGAGCAAGTACCGCAGGCTGCGCTGGCCCCCTACCAGGCAGGAAGGCCAAGGCCTGGTGGAGTACGCGCTGATCCTGGTCCTGGTCGCGATCGTCGTCATCGGGGTACTCAGCCTGATGGGCGGTCAGATTAACAACGCGTTCCAGGACGTCGTGAACACGCTCCAGAAGGGCTGAAGGGATCAGACATCGCTGCCCTCGGCCAGGAAGTCCAGGGCCGCCTCTTTGAATTGGCGGGCCGGGACCGCATTCATGTGGTTTCTCCCGGTGATGGACACGAACCTGGCCCCGGCAATCTCCTCCGCCAGTTCGGGCGCACCCTGTGCGATCGGATCCTGATCACCCGCCATGATCGCCACGGGGACGCTGACGGCGGCAAGCTGATCGGGGGTCAGGCGGGGTTGAGGTCCGAGGATGCAGCAGGCGAGCGCCTCCAGATCGTTGATCGGCCGGGACGCCGCGAACTGATAGAACATCTCGGCGGCCGGATCCTTGACGGTCTCGTCGCCCCGCATGCGGCGGGCGATCAGGTCGGACCGGTCATTTCCACTCCAGCGTCCGAGGCCGCCGAGGACGGCCCGTCTGAGTCGGTCCGGATGGGAAATCACCGTCTCCAGACCAATTCGGGAACCCATCGAGTAGCCGAGGTAGTGCGCATCCGCGATGTCCAGGTGGTCGAGCAGTCGGGTCACGTCGTCGGCCATGATCCTCCGAGCGTAGGCCGCGGGGTCGTGGGGCTTGTCGGAGCGTCCGTGGCCGCGGCAGTCCAGACCGAGCACGAGCCATCCGGCGCGGGTCAGCGTCTCCTGCCACCGGGTGCCGACCCAGTTGAGCTCGTAGTCACTGCAGAAGCCATGGACGAGGACGATCGGGCGGCCCTGGTCGGGACCAGCCAGTTCGTAGTGGAGGCGCACTCCGGCGGAATCGAAATCGGGCATCGGCCGGTAGCGTAGGCAATCGCCGTGCCGGACCGCGCGCAGCGACTCGTGCATCCTCGAACCGGTCGCGTGCTCGCGCAGAGGCTGCTGGTGCCACGCACGTTTGTTGGACGGACCGTGGGGTTGATGTTCAGGCGCGAGCTGCAGCCGGGGACGGGGATGTGGATCGTGCCCTGCAGCGGCATCCACACCTTCTTCATGCGGTTTGCAATCGACGCCGTCTTCGTGGACCGCCGCCTGCGGATCGTAAGAGTGCGACCTGGGCTCCGCCCCTGGCGGCTGGTGCCGATCGTGTTCGGGGCCCGCAGCGTGCTCGAACTGCCCGCCGGCGCGGTGGCTGGCCTGCGCCTGGAGAGAGGGGAGACGCTCGCGGTTGAGCCTGCGGCCGAGGGGGAGACCGAGGGGGCCGGCGCCTGAGCTCAGCGAGCGTACTTGGCGGGGTGAGCTGCAGGGTCACCGACAGCGCGCAATCGATGGGCCGGGGAGGCCCGCTCATCGCTCACAGGACGATCTCGGTGCCTACGCCATGAGCGTCGATCTCGAACTCGAAGTCGCGGATCGGCGGCACCGAGGGCACCCACGTGAGCCCGTGGAGCTCGGCCGAGCCGAAGCGGCCAGACACCTCGTCGACCGATGCGCCCACAGCGGCGTAAACGTTGACGGCCGTCGCATCCTCCCACGAGACGCCCAGCTCGATCATCCGGCGCTCCAGCTCCTCGATGATCGACCGCAGGCTGTCGGCGGCCGACCCCCCGCGCCTCGTCTCCGTCGCGCCCGACAGCCTGAACGCCGGACCGGACCGGACGGCGCGAGAAGCCGTGTACGTAAACGCGTACAGCGAGGGCTCGGTGACCCCGCCGATCGTGGGCGCCACGTTGGTGCGCGCGGTCACCCACTCGGCGCCGCTCTGCAGGCCCAGTGCGGCCATCCGCTCCACATAGGGCGCGTTGAAGGCGTCGAACGCCTCGCGGCTGAGTGGCTCAGGGATGCGCAGCTCGAACGCGGCGAGCGCCGTGGCCGGCCGGCCGGCGGACTCGAGGTGCCCGCGGGCCGCACTCAGCCCAGCGTCCAGTGGCAGCGGCCTCGAGAAGACAGCATGGACAAGGTCGAAGCCGGGGTCGGCGACGATGCCCGACGCGAACGGGCGTCCGGTCGCGACGAGGAAGCGGTAGCCGCCAGGATCGAAGTTGGAGAGCACCCGGACATGATCGCCGAATTGTGCGCGCGCCAGAAGACCAGCCCAGGCGCAGCCCGCGGGTCTTTACAGGCACTCTTGACATGCCCCTTACCCTGGAGGCGTGTCTTTCGAACAACCGTTCCCGACTCCTGGGCAGCTGGTGGCTGGACTGGCTGCTGCCGCCGCGCTGCGGCTCCTGCCGAACCCTCGGCGCCTGGCTCTGCGACAGATGCCGGGCTCGCATCCGCTTCCTGGAGGAGCCGCTCTGCCCGCGATGCGGGCGCGAGGTGGAGTTCTCTGGTGCCGACTGTGGCTGCCGAAGCCGGCTTCGTGCTCTCTGGCGGGCTCGATCGGTGGCTGCCTACGAGGGACCGCTGGAGGAGGCGATCCACCGCTTCAAATACGACGGCTGGCGCGCCTTGGCGCCGGCGCTTGCCGAGCTCTGCGTGGACCGCCTGGCGGCGGAGGTCCCCCTGGGAGCTGGGCTCACGGCCGTGCCTCTGCATCGAAGGCGGCGCCGAGCACGTGGCTACAACCAGTCGGAGCTGCTGGCCACCGAACTCCGAAGACGGCTCGGCTTGCCCAGGTTGCTCGGCCGGCTGACCCGGGTCAGGGACACACCGCCTCAGGTTGGCCTGGATCGGCTCAGGCGACGGGCGAACGTGGCAGCGGCGTTCGCCTGGCGGGGCCCACGGCTGGCAGGGGAACCCGTCGTGCTCCTTGACGACGTGACCACAACCGGCGCGACGCTCGAGGCATGCGCGGCCGCCCTCCGGGCCGGAGGATCCGGGCCTGTGCTCGGCTTCACAGTTGCGCGCGTGTTGCTGTGACAACCTTTGACAGTGAGGTTGGAGCGTCCGGGACGGCTGGGTATGATCGTGCCGTGAGGGTGCTTGTGCACGACCGGACCGACGGCGTATCCAGCCGGCTGGCCGGCTACGCTGAGCAGCGGCTGTCCCGCCTGAGTCGGCACTTCGACCGGATTCTCGACGTCGAGGTCGACTTCGAGCGCGAGTCCAGGCGGGCCACCAGCCAGGACTGCTCGGTGCGTATCACCGTGCACACGGACGGGCGGCGACATCCGCTCGCACAAGCGAATGAGAAGGCGGCCGACCCTCGGGTGGCACTCGACCTGGCGCTGGACAAGATCGACCGGCAGGTCGTCAAGCTCAAGGAGAAGATCAAGCTGGAACGGAAGCGGGCGGCCATGACGGCCGGCATCGCTGGTGAGGATTCGGATGGCGAGCCCGCCGGCGGACCAGAGCTCGAGCGGGTTCGGCTCAAGCTGCAGCCGCAGTCGCTGACGGACGCTGAGGCTGGTCTGGAGTCGAGCCGCCACCCGTTCTACGTCTTTCTGGACGAGGCGTCGGGGATGGTCAATGTGTGCTTCCGCCGGCCTGACGGCGGGCTGACCGTGATCGAGCCGGTGGTGACCTAGATGGCTCTGCTGACGAAACTGCTAGACCCCAACGCTCGCGAGGTAAGACACCACTTCCGGACCGTGGCGGCAATCGGCGAGCTGGAGCCGGATATGCAGGCCCTGAAAGACGAGGAGCTTCGCGCTCGGACCGACCGGCTCCGGGAGCGGGCCGGCAGCGGCGAGGAGCTGGACGACCTGCTCATGGAGTCGTTCGCCCTCACGCGCGAGGCGAGTGTGCGAACGGTCGGGATGCGCCCCTTCGACGTTCAGCTGGTTGGAGGGATCGCCCTCCACGACGGCAAGATCGCCGAGATGAAGACCGGCGAGGGCAAGACGCTGGTCGCGAGCATGCCCCTGGTCCTGAATGCGCTCCTCGGGCGGGGGGCCCACCTCGTGACCGTCAACGACTATCTGGGCCGCCGTGACGCCGGCTGGATGGGCCCGCTCTATCACCTGCTCGGCCTCAGCGTCGGCGTTGTGGTCGGGGATCCGAGCCAAGCGGACGGGTCCTTTGTTTACGATCCCGAGTACCTGGACGAGACCCACCCGGACTCGCGACTCCAGCATTTACGGCCGGCACCCCGAGCCGAGGCGTACCGCTGCGACATCACGTACGGCACCAACGCCCAGTTCGGCTTCGACTACCTGCGAGACAACCTGGCCGGAGACCTGGCCCAGCGCGTGCAGCGCGACCTCTACTACGCGATCGTGGACGAAGTCGACTCCATCCTGATCGATGAAGCGCGGACGCCTCACATAATCTCTGGGCCGTCCGAGGAGTCGACGGACAAGTACTACGAATTTGCCCGGTATGCCGCTCGGCTAGAGAAGGACGTCGACTACATAGTCGAAGAGAAGTACAAGTCGGCCTCGCTGACAGAAGAAGGCATCGCCAAGATGCAGCGTATGGCCGGGATCAAGAACATCTATGACCTCGAGCACGTGATCGAGGCGCATCAAATCAACCAGGCGCTCAAGGCCAAGGCGCTGTTCCATCGGGACACCCACTACCTCGTCCGAAATGCCGAGGCGGTAATCATCGACGAGTTCACCGGGCGCACCATGCCCGGGCGGCGCTGGTCGGACGGCCTGCACCAGGCGGTTGAGGCCAAAGAGGGGCTCAAGGTCCAGCAGGAGATGAAGACCCAGGCCACGATCACCCTCCAGAACTACTTTCGCCTGTACGAGAAGCTCGCTGGCATGACTGGTACGGCCCTGACCGAAGCCGAGGAGTTCCACAAGATCTACGGGCTGGAGGTGGTTGAGATTCCGACGCATCGCCCGATGCGGCGGACCGACTCTCCTGATGTCATCTACAAGACCGAGCAGTCCAAGTTCACCGCTGTGATCGATGAAATCGTGGAGATGAATGAGCAGGGCCGCCCTGTACTGGTCGGTACGATTTCAGTCGACAAGTCCGAGCGGCTCGCTAGGATGCTCGAGAAGCGGGGCATCCCACACAACGTCCTCAATGCGAAACAGCACGAGCGTGAAGCGGCAATCGTGGCTGAAGCCGGGCAGCCGGGCGGAGTGACGATCGCAACCAACATGGCCGGCCGTGGTACGGACATCGTGCTGGGCGAGGGCGTGGCGAACAACGGCGGGCTGCACATCATCGGCACGGAGCGACACGAGAGCCGGCGGATCGACAACCAGCTCCGAGGCCGCGCCGGACGCCAGGGAGATCCCGGATCCAGCCGCTTTTACATCTCGCTCGAGGACGACCTGATGCGGATCTTCGGTCCTGCCGCCGATCGCATCGGCTCGCTGATGGACCGGCTGGAGGTCGAACCGATCGAACACAAGTGGGTGGCCGGTTCGATCGAGAACGCACAGAAGAAAGTCGAGGGCATGAACTTCGACACTCGCAAACACGTCGTCGAGTACGACGACGTAATGAACAAGCAGCGCGCGATCATCTATGAAGAGCGTCAGAAGGTTCTGGAAGGCGCAGACACTCGTCAGAACATCCTCGATTACACGCGCGACATCATCGAGAAGGGTGTCGAAGCGCACTGCGAAGGCCGGCACCCCGAGAACTGGGACATCGAGGGCCTTCTCAACTACCTGCGCCACTACTTCCCGATCCCCGAGCGGGAGACGATCCCCGAGGACACCGTTCGCAGGGGCCGGGAGGAGATCGTCAGCATGCTCTACGAGGCCGCTGTGAGGGCCTACGAAGCCAAAGAGCAGCAGGCCGCCAACGAGGAGTGGTTCCGCGGTCTCGAGCGCTTCATCGTGCTGCAGACGATCGACCAGAAGTGGATCGACTACCTGACCCAGATGGAGCACTTCCGGGAAGGGATCGGACTGCACGCATATGGCCAGCGCGATCCGCTGATCGAGTACAAGAACGAGGCGTTCAAGATGTTCGGCGAGCTGACCGAAAACATCCAGGCCGACATCGTGACCCGGATGTTCCACGTTCAGTTCGTCCGAGAGGAGCCCCCTCCGCAGCCGAAGTCGGCGCTGGATGGCCGTCGCCCGAATGGCCTGACCCACCAGGGGCAAACCAAGCCAGGTGGGGCGCGTGAGCCGGTAGGCGCTGGTGCAAGCGTCGGTAAGATCGGCCGTAATGATCCTTGCTGGTGCGGCTCCGGCCGAAAGTACAAGCGCTGCCACGGGAGATGATCGGGCGCCAAGACATGGACGTTAAGACCGCTACGCGCACGCCTGCTGAACTGCTCCGGAGCATCCTCGAGCTGAAGGAGCATCTTTGACCTTCCTGGCAAGGAAGACCGGGCGACCAGGCTAGAAAAGAAGCTTGCGGAGCCGGGGGTGTGGGACGACCCTGTCGCCGCCGGTCGGATGGCCCGGGAAGCATCGGAGGACCGTGACGAAGTGGAGTCATGGGAGCGGCTGGAGAGGCACGCTCGTGACCTCCTCGAGCTTGAGCAGCTTGCGAGCCAGGACGAGGAGCTGGCGACCCAGGTGCAGGCCGAGCAGGTGGCGCTCGAGCGGGAGCTGCAACAGCGCGAGCTCAGCTTGCTCTTCGCGGACCCTTACGCAAACCACAACGCGGTGATGAGCATCACCGTCGGCCAGGGCGGCGTCGACGCCCAGGACTGGGTCGAGATGCTGCTGCGGATGTATACCAAGTGGGCTGCACCGTCCCCGCACGAGGTGTCTACCTTGCGCCCAGGCTGTGATAGCGAGCTATTGGACACATCGCCAGGTGAGGAGGCCGGCCTGAAGGGGGCCACGGTCATCTTCAGGGGTCGTCGCGCGTACGGTCTCCTTCGCTCAGAGCACGGCGTGCACCGCCTCGTTCGAATCTCGCCGTTCGACCAGAATCACCGTCGGCACACCTCCTTCGCGCTGGTCGAGGTCATGCCGGAGCTGGACGAAGCGGAGGAGGCCCAGATCGAGATCAGCCCAGACGACCTTCGCATCGACACCTACCGGTCGACGGGCGCCGGTGGCCAGCACGTGAACAAGACAGATTCGGCTGTTCGAATCACACACGTTCCGACGGGGATCGTCGTCCAGTGTCAGAACGAGCGCTCCCAGATCAAGAACCGCGAGATCGCAATGAAGGTGCTCAGGTCGAGGCTCTTCCAGCATCAGCAGGAAGAGGCTGCGCGCAGGCGGGAGGAGCTCCGAGGCGACGTCATGCCGGCGGAGTTCGGCAGCCAGATCCGTAACTACGTGATGCAGCCGTACACGCTGGTCAAAGACGTCAGGACTGGAGTCGAGGTTGGGAATGTCCAGGCCGTCCTGGACGGCGAACTCGAGCCTTTTATCGAGGGCTGGCTGCGCTGGCGCCTGGGCGAACGTACGGCAGTCTCCTCGAGCTGAGACAGCCCGATTTGCACTGGGGACTTGACATGAACGCACCGTGTCGGCCTAGACTCGTTTCGAGCTGAGCTGACGCGCCGCCGGCACAGCACAACGTCTTACACCTCGTCGCACCCAACGTCACAGCAAAGATGGTCATAGCGCCCCAATTCGACAGCCGGCCGGTCATTAGTTTTGAGCACGTCTGGAAGACATACCCCAACGGGACAGACGCCCTCTGTGACATCTGCATCACTGTGCCGGAGGGCGATTTCGTTTTCCTGGTCGGCCCATCCGGAGCAGGTAAGTCCAGTCTGGTTCGCCTGCTGATCCGGGAGGAAAAGCCCACCCAGGGCCAGCTCTTCGTCTACGGCCAGGAGCTGCGGTGTCTACGTCGCAGTCACCTGCCGTGCTTTCGACGCAAGATCGGCCTGGTTTTCCAGGACTTCAAGCTCCTGCCACGCATGACGGTCCACGAGAACGTCGAGTTCGCGCTGCAGACTCTGGGCAAATCCCGCCGGTCGATCGCACGTCAAGCCAGCGCTGCCCTGGACACGGTCGGGCTGTCGGGAATGGAGGGCAATTACCCGTGCGAGCTGTCAGGCGGCGAGCAGCAGCGAGTCGCTATCGCACGCGCTCTCGTGCACCAGCCACGCCTCTTCATCGCCGACGAACCGACCGGCAACCTGGACCCGGCGACGGCGTGGGAGATCATGCAGATCTTCTTGCGCATCAACGCCACCGGCGTGACGGTGGTGATGGCCACGCACAACCGGGAGATCGTCGACCTGATGCGGCGGCGCGTGGTTGCGATCGAGCGAGGGCAGATTGTCCGCGACGATCGCTACGGGAGATACCATGAAGCTTTTCCGGCACCTGCTCTTCGCGTTCAGTAGCGCCTGGCAGAACTTCTGGCGCAACCTGGCCGTCAGCATCGCGGCCGTCGTGTCGATCGCTTTGATCCTTATCCTCGCCGGGGCCAGCCTCCTGCTCGGACATGCCCTGGGTCAAGTGCTGGACTCCTATCGTCAGCGCGTCAGCGTACTGACGATCAGCGTCGCCGACGAGACGCCCCTGGCTTCCGTCTACGACTTCGAGGGCCAGCTGCAGGTACGCCCGGACGTGGTCAAGGTGCGCTTCGTCACCAAGGATGAGGAGCTGAGACGCTTTGCCGCCGACCCACGCAATCAGCAGCTCCTCGAACAGATCGAAGGAAACCCGATCCCGGCCAAGATCGAGGTCAACGTTGCTCATCTGGACGACGTGAAGCGGATCGACGCGCTGGCAAGGCAGTGGCGTGGCGTGGACGGCACCGACCCCACTGATTACCAGGGCGACTTCATCGCCAACATGCTCCGGCTGTCGACCTGGCTCACGATCGGAGGCTTCGGCATGCTGGCGGTCCTTACGGTGGCCTCGGTGGTGATCGTCATGAACACGATCCGAACGGCCGTCTACCACCGCCGGCAGGAGATCGAGCTCATGAAGCTGGTCGGTGCCACCGAGTGGCTCGTGCGTGGGCCCTTCGTGGTCGAGGGTGTGATGACCGGCGTGATCGCCGCATCTCTGGCTCTGGGGTTGCTTCTGGCCGCGTACAGGCCCTTCGTCGAGCGCTTTCGAGCAGAGCTGTTCTTCCTTCCGCTGTCCTATGATCCGCACTTCGTGCAGGTGTTGGCGCAGGACCTGCTCATCGCGGGTGCGACGCTCGGCGCCCTTGGCAGCTACGTCGGTGTGCGTCGGTTCGTGAGGCTCTGAGCGCCGTGAGCCAGGGGGTACCACGGGGCCAGACCTTCGCAAGGGCGGGGTCCACGGGCAATTTCGACAGGCCCGCAGGTGCTTTCGAAATTCGTTACAACGGCGCTTATCAGAATCCGCTTAGCTATCTCTCGTGATTCCGCTCCGCCGTGGGTTGCTCGGCCTGGGCGCCCTCGTAGTGCTGCTCGCCGCGTTCATCGCGGGCATATACGTCGACCAGAGCTATCCGGGCTATGTGCCGGTCTTGCGCCTGGGCGCGCCGCCTCGGGCTCAGCTCGACCGGGCGACGACCGACCAGGCCCTCCGCGTGATCCAGGCGAACTACTACGATCCCCACGTCAACTACGCCAAGCTGTCGTCGGGCAGCGTGCGCGGGATCGTCCAGGCCCTGGGTGACCCCTATACCCAGTATCTGAGCCCGGACGAATACCGGGCCCAACTGGACCAGTACGCGGGCAAGCATTCAGGCATGGTGGGGATAGTTGTCAATTTCAAAGACGGCTATCCCGTGGTCTCCGGCGTCCTGCCGAACTCGCCGGCCCTCCATGCGGGGCTCAAGACGGACGACGTCATCGTTCGCATCAACGGAACCGACACCCGCAACCTCTCCCAGGATCAGACCGCGACTCTGATCCGGGGGCCGTCGGGCAGCACAGTGACCCTGCGTGTGAGCCGGAGCGGCACCCAGCTCGACATACCCGTCACACGAGCCAACTTTCAGAGCCCCACAGTGCAGTCGGTTCGTCTGGAGGACGGGGCCCTTTACATCCGCATCTATCAGTTCGGTGAGACCACGCAGACCGAGTTCGACGACCAGCTGCGCGCAGGGCTGCCCGGTGCCAAAGCCGTGGTACTGGATCTGCGCGACGACGGCGGCGGCTTCGTCGATAAGGCACGGGCCGTGATCAGCCGATTCGTAAGCTCCGGTGAGGCGTTCGAGCAGCGTGGCCGTGATGGTCAGGTCGAAAAGACGTACGTGGACGGGAACCATCCCGCCGGGGGTGTGCCGCTTGCCGTCCTGGTCAACGAGAACACGGCGTCCGCGTCCGAGATCGTTTCGGGCGCGCTCCAGGCGCGAAGTCGAGCTCAGCTTGTGGGGACGAAGACGTTTGGCAAGGGGTCGGTCCAGATGGACTATCAGCTGAGCGATGGGGGGGATCTGCACCTGACGGTGGCCCACTGGTTCTTGCCCAACGGGCAGTCGATCGACAAGCAGGGGCTGACCCCGAACGTGGCCGTCAGCCTGCCCGACAGGCAGAGCATGTTCGACCCGGTCCTCCCGGCCCGCGGTCACGCGGCGGATGCGCAGCTTAACCGAGCGCTTGCCCTCGTGGTGCCTCAGTAGACTGATTCGCGGGTTCCGGGCGGTTAGCTCAGATGGCCAGAGCGCCTCGCTTACACCGAGGAGGCCGGGAGTTCGATCCTCTCACCGCCCACCAAGAGCTTTGGCTTGAGTTCGTTTTGGAGTACCTCTGTGGCTTGACGGCGTTGTTACGATGAGTGAGCTATCCCGCGAGATCGAGCGGCACGTTCTCGCCGAGGTCTGGACCTCCAACGAGGTGCACCGGAACCTCCTCCACCTCTGTGATGACATCGGTCATCGCTTTGCTGGCAGCGCCAGTGAGCATGCGGCTGCCGAGTTCCTGCGACAGAAGATGGCCGAGTACGGGTTGCGGGACGTCCACCTCGAGCAATTCCCGATGTACTCGTGGGAGCGGGGGGAGAGCGACGTCAAGGTGCTGTCACCTGTTGAGCGGCCAATCGCAGCCGTCGCAATGCCCTACTCCCCGAGCCGCGATGTCGAGGGGGAGTTGATCGACCTCGGCGAAGGCCGGGAGCCCGACTTCGCGCGGCTTGGCGCTGCCATCCACGGCAACGTTGTCGTCGCCGACGCGGACCCGAGCGCGCGCCCAGGTGAGCGCCGCAGCCACCGTACCGACAAGTACCGACGCGCCGCCGAAGGCGGTGCCGTCGCCTGCCTGTTCGTGAATCGCAACGCCGGGCAGCTGCACGCCACCGGCTCACTCTACGGGCGGACACCCGAGGGGCGGACACCGGCGGAGCACGAGGCGTCCATTCCTGGTCTCGCGATTTCTTACGAGAGCGGCGCGCTTCTGCGACGGGTGGCGGAGCGGGGGCCGGCGAGGGTGCGGATCCGCACAACTGCCCGCACGGCCCGATCGCGCTCTGCCAACGTGATCGGGAGCGTGCCGGGGCGCGATGAAGGCGAGGTCGTCCTGTTCGGCGCCCACTACGACGGCCACGATGCTGCCCAGGCCGCAGCAGACGATGCGGCGGGGGCCCTCGTGGCCCTCGAGGTGGGGCGCGTTCTGGCTCCCTGCGCGCGCCGCCTCCGCCGGACGATCCGCATCGTCTGCTTCGGGGCCGAGGAGGTTGGCCTCCTTGGCTCTTTCCACCATGTCGAGCGCCATCTCCAAGACCAGGGCGGCCCTGTCCTCCGCTGGGCGATGAACCTCGACAATGCAGGTAACGGCCCGGGCGGACAGGAGTTGCTGATCGTAACCGCCGGCCCCGACCTGGTCCCATACTTCCAGCGCTGGGGCAAGGAGCATCACTATCCGTTCGACGTGCGCAGCGGCCTGAACCCTCACACAGATCACTTCCCGTTCTTCCTCCGGGGCATTCCTTCGGGCTGGCTTACCAGCCTCGGCGACGCGACCGGGACCGGACGGTGGGCGGCGAGTGCCCTCGCTCACACGGAGGCCGACACCGTCGACAAGATCAGCCTGCGAGGGCTGCAGATGTCCGCGGCCCTAGCGGCTCGACTCGCCGTCACGCTCGCTCTGGAGGAGGAGCTGCCCGCCCGGCACCGCAGTCATGACGAGGTCCGCAAGGCGCTCCAGGAGGCGGAGCTGTCAGAGTTCCTGGAGGGGCACTGGGGTCTCGCCAACCGTGTGTCTGGAAGCCAGATCACGAGCTCACCCACCTGGCCTGGGACGTGGCAGGTGCTTAGAGCTGGCCCCTGATCTCGCCGTCTGGGAACTTGCTGGTATCGAGGTTGACGTAGTAGGCGTCGGGATGCTTGGCGATCCCCCGGGCAAGCGGCGGCCCCACCCTTTTGCAGCCCTGTGACGACGAGCCACTTGCCTGCGGCGTCAGGTTCAGCACTGTGGGACCTGCCTGGCCCGCGGGGGCCCGCTGGATGTGCGCCCGAGTGACCGTGCCCTGGAGCTTCTGGACCGACAGGTTCCAGCAGACGTTGTCGTGCAGCACGTCCACAGTGATCTTCGCCGTGCCAGTACCGGTCGACTTGTTGGGCGGCGTCTCATTGGCGCCGACCATCTTTGCGAGCAGCGAAGCCCCGCCGGTTGGTGTGGGCGAACTCGCGCCTGGCGGGCTCGCGGCTGGTGGGCTCGCGCCTGGCGGGCTCGCGGCCGGTGGGCTGGGAGCTGGTGGGCTTTTGGCATACTCGCCATGCCAGGCGCCGGCGAAGGCCAGGACGACCATGGCTGCCCCGGCGGAAAGAAGGCCGCGTCTCATCCGTCTTCCTCCTGGAGGTCTGTCACCGGGACCACCGAATCACATCCCATCAAGCGGTAAACCTCTGTACGACGAACGTATCGGCCCCAGGTGGCCCATCGCGACCTCCAAAGGGAAGACGCAGCTCTCTGTCGGACGTCAGGACAGCTCTGCCGCCCCGCGCCCGCGCTGGGCAGGGATTCAGACTGATTTCTGGTCGGGACGCTTGGGAGCGTGGTGCGGATACAGCTTCAGGAAGGAGTCCACACCGTAGTAGAGCAGCACGTACCAGGGAACGCTGCCCATCGTGAGGCCTTCCCGCATGATCTGTCGGACGCTGAGACCGATGAAGCTGGCCGGCACCAACCAGCGCAGACTCAACCGGCTGCCTGTGCTCCGGCGAATCCAGCCGTCCAGGTCCTTCACAAGCAGCACGACCGACTCTACGCCCGCCTCCGGAACGTTCTCAGGTCCCGCGCCTTCAACCAGCTCGAGCGATTGGCCGATGGCCTGCTCGAGCGCCAAGGACACCTCACCGTGCACCAGAATCGAGCCAGTGCGGTGGTTGACCTCCACCTGCTTCACGGCCGGTTGGGCACTCAACTCACGGCGCAGGCGCTCCATCTGCTCAGGCGAGCGGTCCTCGTGGGCCACGCGTACACGCATGCGATGCGCCCCTCGGTGCTCCAGCCGGGCCCTGACTCTGTGCGCTCTGTTGGCGGCGCGAACGGCGGCCACGCCGAACTAGCGCCCCGACTGGGCCCTGACCGGCCGCCGTCGTGAAGCTGCGGTCCGTGATCCATTGGTAGCGCCACGAACCCGATCTCGTTCCCGCTCGTGCCTTGCCTCGGCCATCATGTCCTGGGCCTTCTCATATGCCTCGGCGCCCACGGCCTGAAGGCGATCGGCGACCTCGATTCCCGTCTTCATCGCCCGAATGACGACGGGTCGCAGTGACTCGCCAAAGGCTGCGCCGACGGCGATTCCCGCAGCCAGCCAGATGCTTCCCGGAACGATCTTCTCGACGAGCTCGTCAATCATGCTCTGTTGCTCCTGGACCTGGCCTCAACGGGCCGCTCTTCCACTTCAGGCTGGCATGCTGAAGCACCATTGCCTCTATCCTGTCGACCACCGACAGTACCCCGGTATCCCTGCGCGCCAACCCACTGACTGCGCCAGACTTGGACGAATTGTTGCGCCGTGAAGACCGCGAGCTTGCCCGGAGGCCGTCAGGCCGTCAATACCGCATCGAGCACGGTGCCCAGCGGGCGACGGTGGTCGAGGTGGGGGGTGGGCTGCGCGAGTACTCGGTGGACGACTTCCCCGTGGTGGATGGCTATCGCGAAGATGACATGGCAGTCGGGGGTCGCGGCCAGCTCCTGATCCCGTGGCCGAACCGGCTGGCCGACGGCCGCTACCAGTTCAACGAACGGACTCATCAGGTGGCGCTGAGCGAGGTGGTTCAGCACAACGCCATCCATGGCCTGGTCAGATGGGGCGCCTGGGACGTTATCGATGCCTCACCGCAGAGTGTCCGCTTGGGCCACGTGCTATGGCCGCAGCCCGGTTATCCGTTCACGCTGGCACTCGAAGTCGTGTACGACCTGTCCGATCTGGGCCTTCGGGTCACTGTCGCCGCAGAGAACGCCGGCCAGCACCGAGCGCCGTATGGCGCGGGGCAACACCCGTATGTCCGAGCTGAACTCGCCAAAGTGGACGCCAGCGTCCTGAGGCTGCCAGCCGACATGCGGCTGGAGACTGATGAGCGCCAGATCCCTACCGGCCGGCTGCTCACCGTGCAGGGCACCGAATACGACTTCAGGAGTCCGCGGAGCATCGGGTCTACGAGGCTGGATACGGGCTTCACGGGGCTGCAGCGGGACGCGGATGGACTGGCCTGGATCGATCTGATCAGCTCGGACGGGTCCCGCCGAGTGGCAATGTGGTTGGACGATGGATTCGACTACGTGATGGCCTTTACGGGCGACACCCTGGAGCCGGCCGTCCAGCGTCAGAGCCTGGCGTTGGAGCCGATGACGTGCGCTCCTGACGCGTTCCGTAACCGCCTCGGCCTCCAGGTGCTCGAACCCGGGCAGCAGGTCTCTGCGAGCTGGGGTCTGGTCGTAGGGAGCGCCTCACGTCAGGTGGCAGTGACCACCGAGGACGCCGCGAGGTGAGGCCTGCCTCGGTGCTGGCAGCGTCTTGCTATCCTTTGGTCCCGGCCACCACCGGGCAGGCCGCACAGTTGCAGAGCGTGCCGAGGTAGCTCAGCTTGGTAGAGCACTTGACTGAAAATCAAGGTGTCCCCAGTTCAAATCTGGGCCTCGGCACCAGCCTTTCCAACCTCGGAGGTGGCCAGGAATCTGCTGTTGACCACCACCTGATACCGCACCGACAGTCTCGCCCATCAACGTCCCACAGCGAGCGGGGAGGGTCCAATGAGGGACAGTGCAGTTGCAACCGAAGGCTTCGTCGAGGTGAACGGCGCACCGCTCTGGTACGAGACGGCCGGCTCAGGACCGGCGCTCGTGATGCTGCATGGCCATCTGATCGACAGCGGCCAGTGGGACTCGCAGTTTGCCGAATTTGCCCAAGCGTTCCGGGTGGTCCGCTACGACGCGCGCGGCTTCGGTCGGTCGGACAAACCGGCCGCACCATTCGCCTTCCACGAGGATCTCAGGGCCGTGCTAGCTTCCCTGAACATTCCACCGGCGTTCCTCATGGGCTGTTCGGGCGGCGGAGCGACGGTCATCGACATGGCGCTTGCGTACCCGGACAGCGTGGTCGGGCTGGTGCTGGTCGGTTCTGCTGTGTCGGGATACGCGTTCTCCGGACAACCGCCACCAAAGATCGTGGCGATGCGAGAAGCTCGGGAACGGGGCGACATCGACGAGGCAGTCGAGCTGGGCCTTCAACTCTGGACCGACGGGGAGCGCCGGCGCCCGGAGCAGGTCGACCCTGTCGCACGCGAGCACACCCGCCAGATGATGGCACGACAGCTCTCGCGCCCGGCCGTCGCCGCCGAGGTGCGGACGCTGGACCCGCCTGCGATCTCCAGGCTGGCGGACATCCGGGTACCGACCCTGGTGGTGGTAGGAGCGGACGACTCGGCTCTGATCCATGACATTGCAGAGCTGCTCACGGGGCAGATCACCGGTGCTCGCAAGGTCGTCATTCCGGATGCCGGACATCACCCGAACATGGAGCACCCAGCCGCCTTCAACGAGATGGTCTTGTCCTTCCTGAAGTCGATTCCTGCCAGCTGAGTCGACATGTCCGCACGACAGTTGCCCGAACACCTTGATCTGGCGCAGGCGGTCGATGCGTTCCTGGAGGCCAGCGTCGATGGGCAGACTGCCCGGGCAGTGGGACTGCTGACCGACCGACCGGCGATCGCCACCTTCGACGTCAGCACCGCCGCCATGCTGGGCGAAGCTTCGCACGTCGGCGGCGTCCTCGACCGCGACCCGGCGCTGGCCGTTCGGAGTGACCACCGGCGCGGGTGGCCGCCGCTCCGTTACGTATGCCACTCTGACTGGCACCGGATCGATCCTGGGCGAGCAGCCGGGATGCTGGCCGTGGCCCGGCTGCTCCTCGACGCCGGGGCGAATCCGAACACGAGCAGCCGTGGCGAGTCAGTGCACGGCCACGGCTCGCCCCTCCACGACGCGGTAACCGTGAACAACCCGGCGCTCACCCGCCTCCTGCTTGAACGTGGAGCCAACCCCAACGATGGCGAGTCTCTCTACCACGCCGTGTTTCACTCCGACCACGAGTGTCTGCGCGTGCTGATCGAGCACGGCGCCACGGTGAACGGGACGAACGCCCTCCCCGCGCTGATTGGCCGTGGTGACGTCGAAGGCGTGCGAATCTTCCTCGACGCCGGCGCCGATCCGGGCCGGCCCCATCCGCCCGGCTCCGCTCCTGCGGGCCACCTTCCCGACATGACCAACGATCCCCTCGCCCTGGCGGCGCAGAAGGACTCGGCGGCGGTCGTGGAGGCCCTGCTGGTGGCCGGCGCCGATCCCGATGCGCGATGCCGGGATGGCCGCTCCGCGCTTCGGGCGGCAGTGAGGCGGGGCCGGACCGATGTCGCCGAACTGCTCCTGCGCCATGGCGCTCGGAACGACGTCGAGGAGATCGACCGCTTCCTTGGCGCATGCTCCAGGGCCGATCGCGCCGAGGCTGACGAGCTGCTGGCGCGCCATCCCGGCCTTGTCGACCGGCTGTCCGAAGAGGACCGCGCCGTGATCGTGGACACAGCGGAGATCGGCAGCCCCGCGGCCGTCCGGCTCATGGTCGACCTCGGTTTTCCGATCGACGTGCAGCGCGGGATGGATGGCGCCACCGCCCTGCACGCCTCGGCATATGGCGGCCGGACCGACGTGGTGAGGCTGCTTATCGCCGGCGGTGCCGACCTCGAGCGTCGCGACCTGCAGTGGCACAGCACCCCGTTGTGCTGGGCGACGGTCGGCAGCGGTGAACGTCCGGGCGTCGATCCGGACGCCGACTGGGTTGCCACGGTCCAGACCCTGCTCGACGCTGGCGCCTCCGCCGGCGACGCGTTGGTCGAGAGCAAGCCGCCGAGCGATGAGGTCGCCGCTCTGCTGGTCTCGTACGGCGTCGGCGGTGACGATACGGAGCCACTGGAGGCGCAGGATGACTCCACGGCCGACCCGGCCCTGCTCGGCCAGATCGCAGAGTGCCTGCGGGCGGCGTTCGAGTCCGATGACCTCGAACTGCTCGGATCTGTACTCCATCGCGACGTGAGATGGGGTGGCGGGCCCGGGGGCTGTTGGAACCGTGATCAGGTGCTGGAGTGGTATAGCGTGCTCCGCGACCGGAGCGGCCCCGCCCGCGTCACTGAGGTGGTGGTGCGAGATGGTGCTGTTGTGATCGGCCTCCGAGCCGCCGGTGCTAAAGGTGAGCTATTCCAGGTCTTCAGAGTGACCGGCGATTCGATAGTGACCATCGAGGGCTATCAGGACCTGCGGGAGGCGCTGGCCAGGACGACATGCTGAGCCCTGTCGACTGACGAACCGCTCGAAGTAGTACATGAGCGAGCGCTTGCCGCCGGTGGACGTCGGATGCCATGCGCGGCAACGTGGGGGTCCGTGCGTGGGGCGAGCGCTCGTTCTACGCGAGCGACCCTTGGGGCAACCCGTTCTGCATCGTCCAGGCGAGCTCCGAGTACACCGGCGGCGCGTTTCGACGACCGGCGGCGACGTAAAGCTGGGACGTAGGCCACGTGTCAGACTGAGACGCCTGTCGACCGGCCTGGTTTCGTGACGCGTGGCAACAGGAGGTGTAAGGGGCGTCCCGTCATGAGTCGCGCGGTCTGAACAGCACGTCGACCCCGAACGTGTGTTCGGTATACTCAATACCATGGTCGGCTGCCTCTGGATCAGCTCCTTTCCATTGGCCTGTGAGCTCGCTGACCACAAGGAGCTGCGCGGCTCGCCCTGCGCTGTCATCGACCAGGACGGTCAGGTTGAGGCGGTATCCGTAGCCGCAGAGGCCTATGGCGTGCATCCGGGCCAGACAGCGAGGGAGGCCATCGGCCGCTGCCCCACCCTGGCCGCCCTGGAGGCGCGGCCGGCACGGTACGACCTCATCTGGGAGGGGATCCGGCTGGCTGTCGAACAAGTGGCCTTCACCGTCGAGCCGGCAACCGCAGGGGTGATCTACGTGGCGGTCGCCGAGCTGCTGCCTTTCCACCGCACATTGGAAGCGGCAGTACACGCCCTGCTCGGCTGCTCGCCACCGGCCCTCGAGCCCAGGATAGGGGTCGGCCCCACTCGATTCACAGCCCTGCTGGCGGCGCGCCGAGCAGCGGCGAATGGAAGCGACGTGGTCGTCAAAGAGGGACTGTCCGCCTTCCTGGCTCCCCAACAGGTCCAGGCATTGCCAGTTTCGGCCGAGACACTCCGACGGTTGCGCGTGCTCGGACTGCAGACGCTGGGTGAGCTGCGGGCACTGCCGCGTTCGGCTCTTGCGGCCCAGTTCGGCCCTGAGGGCGATCTGGCATGGCAGCTCGCCAGCGGAGCCGACCGCGAGCCGCTGCGGCCGCAGCGGCGAAGTGTCCAGCTCGCCGAGCGGCTGAGCCTGGAGGCGCCGCTCGCCGGCCGGCAGGCACTTCTGGTGGCCTGGGAGCAGACGCTGAGCCGCCTCTTGCGACAGCAGGGTTTCCGCGGTCTCGCCGCCAGGCAGGCCGAGCTCCGAGCAGCCACCGAACGGGGGCGGCAGTGGTCCCGCACCATCACGTTCAAAGAGCCGCTCGCCAACTTCAGGCAGATGTGGCCAGCCTTTCGTGCGGTGCTGGACGAGGCCCAGTTTCCTGGCCCTCTGAGCGAGCTGTCCATCGAGCTGCGCGGCCTCGGGCAGGCGATGGGGCAGCAGCTCGCGTTGCCCAACGCTCGTTCGACTATGCGCGGCCGCCTGGAGGAGGGCCTACGCCAGTTGAAGGCACGCTACGGCTACTGTCCGGTCGGCCGGGTGGTGGAGGTGGAGCCGTGGAATCGAATCCCAGAGCGAAGACTGGCGCTCATCGACTTCGACCCCTGAACACGCCCACGCGGGTTGTGCTCAAGGTCGATGCCGGCGTGCCCAGAGCCGTGTTGCAGCGAGCGCGGTGGCGGCGCGTTGACAATGTGGAGGAGGTTTGGCGGGTAGATGACGGCTGGTGGAGCCCGTCACCCGTGGCCAGAACCTACTTCCGGCTCGCGCTCGAGAGCGGCCACCTCATCACCTTGTATCACGACGACATCGAGGGCACCTGGTGGGCGCAGAGCTACTGAGCGGCTATGCCGAGCTCCACCTGCACACCAACTACTCACTCCTGGACGGCGCCTCCCACCCGGAGGAGTTGATCGAGAGAGCCAAGGAGCTCGGCTATCGGTCGCTCGCCATCACCGACCACGACAACCTCTTCGGCGCGATGGTCTTCGCCCGCCTCTGCAAAGAAGTGTCCATCCAACCGATCACGGGCGTCGAGCTGACGCTGGCGGAGAATGACCACTGCGTCGGTCGCCGCCACCATCTCACCCTGCTGGCGGCCAACCGGGAGGGCTATGGCAACCTCAGCCGCCTGATCAGTCTGGCGAACGGGCTTGATCTCGCCGAACAGGACCAGCGGGAACGCCGCCGCCGAGACCCGTGCCTGCCGCTGCCCCGGCTGGCCAGACACTGCGCCGGCGTTGTCTGCCTGACCGGATGCCGTCAGGGAGAGGTGGCCTCGCTGGCTGCGGAAGGTCGGGTCGCTGAGGCCGAGGTGGCTCTCCGGCGCTGGGTCGACTGGTTCGGGGCTGAGCAAGTATTCGTGGAGCTTCAGGACAACATGGTCCACGGCGACCGCGCCCGGAATCGGGTGCTGGCCCGTCTCGCGCGGAAGGTGGGCGTCGAGATCATCGCCACTGGGGACGTCCACTATCACGACCCCGTGCGTCACCGGTTGCAGGACGCGCTGGTAGCGATCAAGCACCGCACGACGCTCGACGAGAGCCACCAGCTGCGACGCCCCAATCGTGAATTCCACCTGCGGGCACCAGAGCAGCAAGCCCTTCGTTTCCTGGAGTTCCCGGACGCCGTCACGAACACGCAGCGCGTGGCCGAGGCATGCTCCTTCGACCTGACGGAGGATCTTGGCTACCGACTGCCTGAGCCTCCCGTCCAGAACGGTTTCACACCAGACTCCTGGCTGGCGAAATGCTGCAGCCAGGAGCTGGCGAACCGTTATTCAAAGGCGGAGGAGCGCCGGGAGGCTGAGGAGCGTCTCGATGAAGAGCTGCGTCTCATCAGCAAGCACGGCCTGGCCGGCTTCTTTCTTGTGTACAAGGATGTGCTCGACATGGCCCGACAGGTGGCCGATGAAGTGCGTGCCGGGGCCCCCAGGGCGAGGGCCGACCTGCCGCCAGGCCGCGGTCGGGGGTCGAGCGTCGGCAGCCTGGTCTGCTACCTGGTGGGCCTCTCCCACATCGACCCCATCCGCAACAAGCTGTTCCTGGGTCGTTTCCTCAACGAGGAGATGCACAGCCTCCCCGACATCGACCTGGACTTCCCCCGCGACATCAGGGAGAAGCTGATCGAGCGGGTCCACAAGCGCTGGGGCCCTGACCGGGCGGCGCTGGTCGCAACCATCCCGCGCTACCGGATCCGGAGCGCGATTCGTGACCTGGGGAAGGCTCTGGGGTTGCCTGAGGTCGAGCTCGATCGGCTGGCAAAGCTGAGCGAGGGCTATGGGTCGAGCAGGGCCCTCCAGGAGGAGATGCAGCGCGTGCCACAGTTCCGTGCGCTTGTGGACGCGCCGGTCTGGAAGGACCTGGTCGAGCTCGCCTGGGAGATCCACGACTTTCCACGCCATCTCTCGCAGCACGTGGGCGGCATGGTGATCGCTTCGGACCCGCTCGTCGAATGCGTCCCAGTACAGCCCGCGGCATGGCCCAACCGCTACGTCTGCCACTGGGACAAGGACTCGATCGACGACGCCCGCATGGTCAAGATCGACTTCCTGGGGCTGGGCATGCTCTCGCTCGTGGAGGAGTGCCTCGACCTCATCGCCGAGCATCGCGGACAGGTGATCAACCTGTCGCGCATCGAGTACGACGACAAGCGCGTTTTCAAGCGCATCCAGGAAGGCGATACGGTCGGCGTGTTCCAGATCGAGTCGCGAGCACAGGCCCAGATGCTCCCCCGGACGCGACCGGAAAATCTTGACGATCTCACCGTACAGGTGGCGATCGTCCGTCCCGGGCCGATTGTCGGGGGCGCCGTGAACCCGTACGTGAAGGCACGAGAAGCGCGTCGCGAGAACCGGGAGGCCAAGTCGAAGACGGCGCACCATACGGTCGAAGAGGTGCTGAAGGAGACGCTGGGTGTGGTCCTCTTCCAGGAGCAGGTGGTCCAGGTGGCCATCGCCATGGGCGGCATGGAGGCGGGCGAGGCAGAACGCTTTCGGCGGGCGATGAGCCGGAGGGACTGGGAACGCTCGGCCGGCACTTTCCGAGACGCCTTCATGCGTGGAGCGCTTGGCAAGGACGTGCCTGAGCAGGTGGCCGCCGACATGTTCAAGAACCTGGAAGGCTTTGCATCGTTCGGGTTCCCGAAGAGCCATGCGGCCGCTTTCGGTCTACTGGCCTACCAGTCGGCCTGGCTGAGAGAGCACTATTCGGCCGAGTTCTACTGCGCCCTCTACAACAACTGGCCGATGGGCTTCTATCCCCCTCACGTCTTCACCAATGACGCGCGCCGTCACGATGTCGACGTGCGGGGTCCGGATGTGAACGTAAGCGGAACGGCGTGCACCGTCGAGGGCGACGCCGTGCGAATCGGCCTGGGCTATGTCCAGGACCTCGGGAAGTCGGGCGGGGAGGCGGTCGTGGCTGCCCGTGAAGAGGCCGGCTCGTTCTGCTCACTGTTCGACTTCGTGCATCGCACGGGGGTTCGGGCCAGGGCAGTGGAGAACCTCATCCGGGTCGGCGCGTTCAGCGATCTCGGCCTCAACCGGCGCCAGTTGCTCTGGCAGCTCGGTCTCTTCGGCGGCGGCCTGCAGCACGGACGGCTCACCGGCCCGCCGCGCCCAAGGCAGCTTCGCCTGGCCCTTCCGACGGGGCAGGACCAGGTCTTTCTCCCCGACTACTCAGCGTTCGACCGCGTGGCGGCGGACTACGAGATCCTGAAGCTTTCGCCGGAGGACCACCCGATGAGCTTCGAGCGGGCCCGCCTGATGGTAACCGGAGTGGCCAGCTCCGCAGACCTCCGAGCGATGGAGCCGAATCAGAGGGTTGAGACGGCGGGCCTCGTGGTCTGCCGCCAGCGACCTTCCACCGCTCGAGGCATCGTGTTCCTGCTGCTGGAGGACGAGTTCGGGCTGGTCAACGTGCTCATCCCACGTGAGCTCTACGAGCGGGAGCGGGAGCGCATGCTGGTGCGCACATCATCCTTTCTCCGCATTGGCGGGCCGCTGGAGGGTCACGCTGGGGCCGTGCCGATGCTCAAGGCTGAGCGGGTGGACCGGCTCGACGAGGAACCCGGCGGGGCCATGCAGACGCCCGAGGGCAAGAGCTGGGGCTAACTAATATGCACCTTGCCCGTCAGTCCAAAGAGGACAAAGGCGCCAGGGTCCGCTTTGAATATGCCTCCAAAGCGGACGTCGGCACCAATGTCCGCTTCCGCTCAGCTCATTCCGATCGCATGACATCGACCACTGAGATCGAGGCTGCCCAGCGGGCCGGCAGCAAAGCGGCGACCGCGGCCACCAGCACACCAGCGGCTGCGAGTGCCGGCAGGACAGCCGGGTTGTAGACGTTGACGACGTTCACGGCGAGCCCATTGCCGAGCAGGTTGCCGATGAGCCCGACGACTGCCTTATAGACGAGCACACCGGCCGGCACCCCGAGGACGCCGCCGACGATCCCGATCAAGCCCGCAGAGGCCACGACCATCGCCACCGTCCTGCCAGGGCTCATCCCCAGGGTCCGCATCACGGCGGTGTCACGAACCCGCTCTCTCGTATTGAGGAGCACCGTGTTGAAGACGCCGACGGCGGCGATAAGCGCCAGCACGACGACCACAACGACCAGCACCGACTGAAGGCTGTTCTTGATCGGCCTGAGCTGCTGCTCTACCAGCTGACCGAGATCCTGGACCTCCAGCTGGCTGGGGTTCGATGCGGCAACCCGGGCGATGTACGAGCTCACGTTCGAGCCTGACTTGAGGATGACCTGGTAGAGCTGCGGCTGCAGCGTCGGGTCCAGGCCCTGGAGGGTGGTCAGATCCATGCTGAAGGTGACCCCCAGGACGTTGGTGGTGTAGTAGGAACCGACGACGCGCAAGCGCGATGTTCGTCCCGCCAGGCTGGCGTCGAAGCTGTCGCCGACGCGGAGACGGGCCTGCCTGAGGAAGCCGGGCCCCGCTACAACCTCTCCGGGACGGTTGAACCAGCGCCCCTGCAGCAATCGGAGTTGGAGCTCGTCCGAGGGTCCGCTCCAGGACTGTACCTGGACAGGACTGGAAAGTCCGCTCACGCTGAGCTGGTCGTACCGGAAAGAGACGACGGCCTGAGTCTCGGGCTGGTCGTTCAGCGTCCGCAGCAGCGCGGGGTCTGGATAGTTCCCAAGCCGTGTGACTATGACATCGCCGCGACCGACGCCCAATCCTCGGTCGTTGACGTAGCGCTCCAGCCCGACTATGAAACCGTAGGCAAAGGTCAAGGTGGCGGCGCCGACGAGCACCGCGATGGTGGTGAGCACACCGCGCAGCGGCCGCGCATAGGCGTCGCCAGCGCCAAGGCTGAGCCAGCGGGGCAGCCTTGTCCGTCTCAGGACCTGAACGAGACCGGAGCCACGACCGTTCGTGGGGGCTCCGCCGACGGTGATGGCCCGAACTGGGCTCAGCCGTCCCGCCCGCACCGCCGGCAGCAGGGAGCCGACAGCCATGACCAGCAGGACCAGCAGCGCGGGGAGGACCGCCAGAGGGGAGGCTCCCGGCGCAGGCAGCTCAAGCGCGTGGAAGCTCTGCTGAAGGAGGGGTTCACTGAGGAGAAGACCCAGAGGTGTGCCCAGGACGACGCCGCCCAGGGTCGGCAGCAGGATCGTGAGCATGATGCCAACCACCGATTGGGCGGGGCTGAAGCCGAGTGCGCGCGTGATGCCGATCTCCCGATAGCCGGCCAGCACTGCTCCGGCGACGACGTTGGCCACTATGACGCCGGACGCCGCCAGGGCTATGACGCCGAAGCCAATCAGGAAGGTCAGGATGACGGAGTTGGTGAGGTTGAAGATCTGCTCGATGAAGAGGTACGAGAGTGAGCCTGCGAGAGCGCCACTCGGTAGGCCGCTGGTGATGGAAGCAACGGCCTCATCGATGTCCGCATCGGTGGCGGCGTTGGCCAGCCGGTACACCATCAGATAGCCGCGCCCCAGGGCGCCAGGTGGCACCATCGCGTCGAGCTGCCCAGGCACGACCCAGGCCGGCTGGCTGAGGAAGTTCGGGTAGGGCCCGGAGTCGACATCGAGGGCCAGGCCTACGACCCGAAGGGGCACCCCCTCAGCGCCGCCCACCTCGAGGACCATGTCCCCGACCTTGAGTCCCTGCGCTTCAGCCAGGGACTGGGCCACGACGATCTCTCCTGGGCGCTGCAGCCATCGGCCCTTTACCAGGCGCAGGCTGTCGACGCCGCCCGGGTCCTCCCGCGCGATGACGTTCATCTGGACCTTGGCGGTACCCGCCTGGAAAGGCAGCGCGGCTTCGGGCCAGGGCCCGCCATGCGCGGTGACGAGATGACTCTGGCCGGTCGCTGCAACCTGGTCCGCGGTTGCGAACCTCGAGTCGAAGTCAACCACGACGTGGCCGCCGTTCTGGTTCTCGAACGCGGTTCGGTAGGGGCTGGCCGACGCGGTCAAGAGGCTGACCGCCAGGCTCATGACCGCGCTTGCCAGAAGGGCCACGCTGGCCACGATCAGACCCTGAAGCTTGCGCCGCCGGATGTCCGCCCACGCCTTTTTCCAGACGGCTCTCATGAACGCGCCTCCGTGGTCGCCGGCCGGAAGAGGTCGCCCGCGGTGGCCGCTCTGCGCGTCAGGCGAGCGTCATCCTCGACGCTGCCGTCGCGCAGGCTGATGATCCGCTGGGCGTAGCGGCCCGCCACCTTGGCGTCGTGCGTGACCACCAGCACCGTCTGCCCGCCCTGGTTGAGCTCCTCGATGACGTCCATCACCTGGTCGCCACTCCGGCTGTCGAGGGCGCCTGTCGGCTCATCGGCCAGGATCACCACCGGCCGGTTGATGAGCGCTCGGGCGATCGCTGCCCGCTGCCGCTGGCCGCCCGACAGGCGACCTGGGTAGTCATTCTCCTTGTCCGCCATCCCCAGCTGAGCCAGAAGGTCGCGCGCTTTTGCGGTCGCCTCACGCGCCCCGGTGCCGACCAGCTCCGCCGGCAAGAGCACGTTGTCAAGCACGGTCAGATTGGGGAGCAGGTTGAAGAACTGGAAGATGAAGCCCAGGCGCTCTCGCCGGAACCGCGCAAGGCGCGCCTCGCTCAGCTTTCCGATGTCGATGCCGTCCACGACCAGCTGGCCCTGGGTCGGTCTGTCGAGGCCCGCGATCAGGTTGAGAAGCGTCGACTTCCCGCTGCCTGACGGCCCCATGACCGCGGTCAGCTCGCCGGCCTCGATGGTCAGGCTGATGCCATCGAGTGCGGCTCGGCCCTCGCTCTGGTCATAGACCTTGCTCACACCGGTGAGCTCAATCAGCTTGTTCACGTGCTACTCCCCGGTGCGCTGCTCGAGGAAGCCGAGTCCCTCGGCGCATTCGCTGATCCATGTGATGTCCGCCTCCGTGTGGTGAACAGCTCCCCTGACCAGCAACACGAGGTCCTCGCGTCCGTCGCGCCGCGCCCGCTTCTCGAGCTCTCCGAGGTCGTGAAGGCGCTGCAGGTAGACGCGACGCTGGCGCGCCAGCAGGGAAGCCAGGTTGCCGTTCGACTTACGCCCGGCCAGCAGCAGCTTGAGGTAAATGCCTTCGCGCAGCTGCTGCGGCTCGATCTCAGGTTCGGCCAGCCAGCGATCCAGCTCCCGGTGCCCAGCCTCGGTCAGCCGGTAGGCGAGCTTGCGTCGGTCGCCGCGGGCCCCGACCGGTTCGATCAGTTTGTCCCGCTCCAGCTTCTGGAGCGTCAGATAGATCTGTCCTGCGTTCACCTCCCAGGCACCGCCGAGCATGGATTCCAGCCGGTTCTTCATCTCGTACCCGTGGAGCGGCTCGTTTGCGAGGACTCCGAGGATCCCGAACCTGAGCGACATGTGAGAACGATAGCTCCTTGTTATATATAGCAGTTACCGCTAACTACTATATATATGGGTTAGATGAGCTGTCAAGCTGCTCGGGGCGGAGCGCTGGTCAGGAACAGCCGCTAGTCAGGAAACGTGCGGATCAAGAGCCCCGGAACACGGGCGCACGCTTCTCCAGGAACGCACGGGCGGCCTCTCGGGCGTCTTCAGTCCGGCTGCACGCGATGTGGCGCTCCGCCTCCCGGTCGAGCATGGCGGCGAATCCCAGGTCGAATGCGTCGTTGAGGTTCGCCTTGATGGCTCGCAGCGTGAGGGGCGCGAATCCCGCGACCCGCTCCGCCTTCGCCCTCACGAATGACATCAGCTCGCCGTCCGGGAGGATGGCGGAGACCAGGCCGATCCGCAGCGCCTCCTCAGCGCGGAACTTCTCTGCCAGCAGGTACAGCTCGCGAGCCTTGGCGGCGCCGACGATGCGCGGCAGCGTCCACGTGCCACCGAAGTCTCCGGAGAGCCCGGCAGTCATGAACGCCGTGTTGAACACGGCCGACGCGGCGCAGTAGCGGATGTCCGCCGCGCACGCCCACGCCAGGCCGGCACCTGCGCAGGCCCCGTTGATGGCGGCAAAGGTGACTTTGGGCATGTCCCTCAGGAGCTGCGACGTGCGCATGGCTCTGCGCAGCCGGCCAATGTCCGCCTGCATGGTGCCGTCGTCCCCCAACTCGGGCTCGAGCCCGGCTGGGCTGTTGCGGGCCATACCCTGAAGGTCACCGCCTGCGCAGAAGGCCCGCCCGGCCCCGGTCAGGATCACCGCTCGCACAGCGTCGTCGTCAGTCGCTTTCTCGAGGGCTGACGTAGCCTGTTGCAGCAGCGGCCCGCTCATCGTGTTGAGATGCTCCGGCCGATTGAGCGTGATCGTCGCCACCCCCTGGTCCACCGCGTACCGCACGACTTCGTCCATGGCAGCCTCCTTCGCGATGATTCTCTCGCACAGGACCGAGCAGAACGGCAGGAGGACTTTGGAATGGGAATGAGAGGTGGTCGGGGATTCGAGGTTGAGCTGAGATCTCCCGGGATCGCGCTGGTCACGTTCAACCGGCCGGACCGGCTCAATGGCATGACGCAGTCGCTGAAGCGGGACCTGCTGGAGACCGTGCAGCAGGCGCAGATGGACGATGCGGTGCGTGTTGTGGTCTTCATCGGGACCGGACGAGCCTTCTCGGCGGGCGACGACCTGGCTGGTGGCTACGAGGCCCACGGCGAACCAGCGCAAGTGCCGGCTCTGCCGGGCGGTCATCGGACGCCGATCGGCAGCTACGACGCGCTGCGCGTGATATCCCAGTCGGTCAACCTGGCCGTGCGCAACCTCGACAAGCTCACGGTGGCCGCCATCAATGGGTACGCCATCCAGAGCGGGCTGTCACTGGCACTGGCCTGCGACTTTCGCATCGCGTCGACTGACGCACAGCTGGGAAGCGCAACTTTGCGGTTCGGGCTCCTGCCCGACGAAGGGGGCCAGTTTCTTCTCGTCCAGCACCTCGGCGTGGGGCGGACGATGGACTTCCTGATGCGTAAGCGGATCGTCACCGCCGCGGAAGCCCTCGACCTCGGCCTCGTGCACGAGGTCGTGCCGGCCGCAGGGCTGCTGGACCGGGCACTCGCGCTCGCGCGCGATCTGGCCGAGGGACCGCAGGTTGCGATGCGGTTGCTCAAACGCTCGATCTATGTCGCCGCGGAGGTGTCCTTTGCCCAGTCCCTCGAGGATGTCGCGCTGCGGACGGCCATCTCCGACCACCATGCCGACGCGCGAGAGGGCGTGCGGGCGTTCCGCGAGAAGCGCCGGCCGGCGTTCAATGAGGACCTCGAGGGTTGAGTGCAACTCCAACGGTTCGAGCGCAGGCGGCTGTGCCAGCAAAGGTGTATGCTTCGGAATTGGTCATGACGACCAAAACCGGGGAGATCGATTATGGCAGAACTCGGGAAAGGGTCGACGGCCTTCCGCACTGACCAGTACGAGGTCGGCAACCTGCAGGGCGCCCTTGAGTCGAGAGTAGCGAGCCGGCGGGCAGTCTTTGAAGTTTTCGCCCGGCGGCTTCCGCCGGGCCGCCGTTATGGCGTCTTCTGTGGGCTGGCGCGGGTGCTGGACGACCTGTCTCGGTTCCGCTTCACAGACGCCCAGGTGCGCTGGCTGGCGGAGACAGGGGTCGCCGACGAGCGAACTCGCCGCCTGCTCGCGGGCCAGCGCTTCTGTGGGGACGTCTGGGCCTACCGGGAAGGTGAGATCTATTTCCCGTATTCGCCGGTACTGACGGTCCGCGCGACCTTTGGCGAGGCGGTGTTGCTGGAGACGATCCTGCTCAGCATCTGCAACTGGGATTCAGGCGTTGCCTCGTCGGCAGCTCGCATGGTCACTGCGGCTCGTGGGCGCCCGATCATCGAGATGGGCACTCGGCGCACCCACGAGGACGCCGCCGTCGATGCTGCCCGAGCTGCCTACATCGCCGGATTCGGCGCCACCTCCAATATGGAGGCAGGCTTCCGCTACGGCATTCCGGTCCGCGGCACCGCCGCTCACTGTTTCACGCTGGCCCACGAAGACGAGCTGGCGGCGTTCGAGGCGCAGGTCGCGACGCAGGGCCCGGGCACAACGCTTCTTGTCGACACCTACGACGTGGAGCAAGGCATCCGCAATGCGGTGGCGGCAGCCGGTCCCGGCCTCGGCGGCATCCGGATCGATTCCGGCGAGCTGCTGCAGCTCGTGCCCTTCGCCCGTGAGCTTCTCGACGAGCTCGGCGCTACCGAGACCCGAATCATCTTGACCGGCGGCCTCGACGAATATGCGATGGACGAGCTGAGCCGCGGACCGGTCGACGGCTTCGGAGCGGGGGAGAGGCTGATCCACCATCCGAGCCCGGGGTTCGTGTACAAGCTGGTCGCGATTGCCGACAGCGACGACCCGGCAGCCCCCCTGCGACCCGTGGCCAAGACATCAACTGGCAAGACCAACCTTGGCGGTCAGAAGTGGGCCTACCGCGAATATGACTCTCAGGGCCTTGCGGTTGCCGAGCACCTTCTCGTCGGGGAGGAGCCGGCGCTGGAGGCGGCCCCGGGCGAGGCTCTGCAGTCTCAGGTCGTTGCAACCGGTGAGACAGTCCTCGCGCGTTCGATCGAGGAGGCGCGAGACTACCATGCGCGGACGAAGATGAGGCTGCCACCACACGAGCTCAGCATTCAGGCGGGGCCGCCCGCCATGGTTGCCCGGCCCTGGTCGTCGCGAGCGGCCGACGCGGAGCTCACACGACAGTGACCGATCCCGCGAGCATGACGGAGAAGGAGTTCCTCGCCAGCTACGATCCGCGGGGCTTTCCGCCGATCGGCGTCACGGTGGACGTGGTGGCACTGACAGTGCGCCAGGGACGCTTCAGCGTGCTGCTCGTCCGTCGGGCGCGGCACCCCGAACGCGGGAAGTGGGCACTGCCAGGCGGCTTCGTGAACCTGGATGAGGATCTCGATGACGCCGCTCGCCGCGAGCTGGCTGAGGAAACGGGGCTATCGCAGCTGCCGCCGGCGATGCACCTGGAGCAGCTCCGCACCTACGGCAAGCCTGACCGTGATCCCAGGATGCGCGTCATCTCGATCGCTTATGTGGCCTTTGCGCCGGACGTTCCCGCGCCGACAGCCGGTTCGGACGCGGACCTGGCCCGCTTCTGGCCGGTGGGCGAGTTGGGCAGCCGCGACGGCCCTGAGCTCGCGTTCGACCACTCACAGATCATCGCCGAGGGCGTGGAACGAGCCCGGGCCAAGATCGAGTACACGCCGCTCGCGACAGCCTTCCTGGACGAGCCGTTCACGCTCTCGGACCTGCGGGCGATCTACGAGGAGGTGTGGGGGATTCCGCAGGACCCATCGAACTTCCGGCGCAAGGTGCTTCGACTGGAAGGCTTCGTGACCCCGGTGGGTGAGATCGCGCCGCCCCGCGGCGCGCAGGGCGGGAGGCCCGCCGAGCTGTACCGCCGCGGCCCCGCCAGGGTGCTGTGGCCGCCGCTGCGCCGGCACGAGCCAGAGGACCTGCCCGGCGAAGAGGAATAGCGCAGGGCGTCGGCGCCCCCTCCCCCGGCTTCGCCGGGTACTCAAGCCACGGTGGCGCCGGCGGCTCGGATGACGCCGTAGTTCAGGATGTAGGCGAGGCCGGTGCCAAGGGCGCCGAGTGCAAGCAACACTGGCGGCGGCGACGACCGGCAGCGAGCTGGGTCCGGTCGTGAGAAGCGGCGTCACGATGCCGAGTGCAACAGCCCCACACAGCACCTGGCCCGCCGACAGCGCGACTCCCGATCGAGCCGGCCGCTGACGTACTTACGGAGGTACGGGAAGCCGAGCGCGTAGCAGGCCGCAGCGCCCAGGCAGGCGAGATTCCCCACAAGTGCGACCCCTGTCGGAGCGTGCCAGACGCCGAGTAGAACGAGCACGCCTGCGAACCCGATTCCGAGACCGATTCCGCGCTCCCGCGTCGGCCGCTCGTCGGGCAACACCGCCATCGCGACCAACACGGTCAGAAGCGGGGTCGTCGCATTCCACATACCGGCAACCACCGATGTGACGTGTGTCTCTCCGTACGCGAAGAGGGAGAAGGGAAGGGCGTTGACGAGCAGGGCCGCCACGCTCAGATGACCCCATATGCGCGGATCCCGGGGAAGCGCTTCCCGGCGGATCGCAAGTACGAGTAACAGGGTCGCTGCACAGCAGAGCAGCCGGCCGAGCGCGACCTGGAGCGGGGCCAGGGCTTCGTCGCCGACTTTGATGAACATGAAGCTCAAACCCCAGATCGCCGACAGCAGCAGGAACTGCGCTCGCCAGTCGATCTTGGCCCTCTCCACGTTCTCCAGAACACAAGATCCCCGAGAGGAGTTGCATCGTCGCGCTCAATGGTCCGCGAGAATCGGACGATGGACAGCAGTCCGGAGGCCCGCAAAGCCTGGCTCGTGGTGTGTGCTGCCTTCGTCTCGATGTTCACCGTGTTCGGCGTCGTTTACAGCTTCGGTGTCTTCTTCGAGCCGATGGCACACGAGTTCGGCGCCGGCAATGGCATGACGGCAGTCATCTTCGCCCTCACCGCCTTCTCCTTCTTCCTTCTGGGAGCGGTGACCGGGTCGGTCGCGGACCGGGTGGGACCCCGCCGTGTGGTGCTCGTCGGCTCGGTCGCAATGGGCGGAGGCTTGATCCTCACAGCCGCCGTCCCGACTATCGGCCTCGGCTACGTCACCTACGGACTCGGCGTTGGCCTCGGCACAGCCTGCGGCTACGTGCCCATGGTCGCCGCTGTTGGGGGGTGGTTCGAGCGGCGGCGCGCCCTGGCCACCGGCATCGCCGTCAGCGGCATCGGCGTCGGCACGCTGGCCGTGCCTCCGATGGCTGCGCTGCTTGTCGGGCAGCTCGGCTGGCGCAGAACCTACGTCGTCTTCGGCCTGGCCAGTCTGCTCCTGCTGGCGGCTTGTGGCCTGGTCGTTCAACGGCCGCCGCCGGTAGTCGCAAAGACCAGCCGGCGGCTGGCGCGTTCCCTTCGGACCCGGGAGTTCGCCCGACTCTACTGCAGCGGCCTTCTCAGCTCTTTCGCCCTCTTCCTGGCGTTGGTGCACATCGTGCCGTACGCCATCAAGATGGGCTCGACTCAGGTGGTGGCGGCCGGTCTGATCAGCGTGATCGGCGTAGGCAGCGCCGCGGGCCGGCTGGCGTTCGGCGCGGTCGCCGACCGCATCGGTGCTGTCCGTGCATTTCAGCTCTCGGTAGCGATCCTGGCCGTGAGCTATGCGGTGTGGTATCTGGCGCCGGGATACCCTGCGCTAGTCGGTTTCGGGTTGATGCTCGGACTCGGCTACGGGGGGTGGGTGGCGCTCTCGCCGTCAGTGATGGCCGACCTGTTCGGCCCGGAAGGCCTGGGCGGCACCCTGGGCGCGCTGTACACCTCAGCGGGCGTCGGAGCACTGCTCGGGCCGCCCTTCGCGGGATTCCTGGTGGACGCTACCGGCAGTTATCGACCGGCAATCCTGACCGCGATTGGCCTGGCCGTTGGGGCCGCGGTGCTGCTCGCCCCGCTGACCGTCCGGCGTGTAACCTCGGGTGCAGCAAGCCCAGTTGAGACGAGGAGGCGAGAGACTTGATCAAGGCGCAAGGAGTGGACATCCGCGGCGCGGTCGAGGGGCGCCAGCACGAGATCCTGACGGGCGAGGCGCTCGCCTTCGTCGCCGATCTTCAGCGCACGTTCAACGCGCGCCGGGAAGAGCTGCTGCGCGCCCGCGCTGAGCGGCAGCGTCGAATCGAAGCCGGGGAGTCTCCTAGCTTCCTGCCCGAGACTCGGGAGGTCAGGGACGCGGACTGGAGCACGGCCCTTCCGCCGGCCGACCTCCTCGACCGCCGCGTGGAGATCACCGGCCCGGTCGATCGCAAGATGGTGATCAACGCGCTCAACTCTGGGGCCAGGGTCTTCATGGCGGACTTCGAGGATGCCAACTCACCCACCTGGGCCAACAACCTCGACGGCCACGTGAACCTCGTGGACGCCATCGAAGGCACGATCCAGTTCACCAACCCAGATGGACGGGAGTACCGGCTGAACGAGGAGACGGCCTACCTGTTGGTCCGCCCTCGCGGCTGGCACCTCCACGAGAAGCACCTCTATGTAGATGGCGCACCGGTCTCCGGTGCCCTGTTCGACTTCGGGCTGTACTTGTTCCACAACGTCCAACGGCGGCTGGCCAGGGACCTGGGCACGTACTTCTATCTCCCCAAGCTGGAGAACCACCGCGAGGCTCGCCTGTGGAACGAGGTCTTCACGTTTGCGGAGGATGCGCTGGGCGTGCCGCGAGGGACCGTCCGGGCGACTGTCCTGATCGAGACGATCCTTGCCGCTTTTGAGATGGACGAGATCCTCTTCGAGCTGCGCGATCACTCGATCGGTCTCAATGCCGGCCGTTGGGACTACATCTTCAGCATCATCAAGAAGTTCCGGAACCGGTCTGAGATGGTGCTGCCGGACCGCGCTCAGGTGACGATGACGGTCCCTTTCATGCGGGCCTACACGGAGCTGCTGGTGCGGACCTGCCACCGGCGGGGCACGTTTGCGATGGGCGGGATGGCCGCGTTCATCCCGAGCCGTCGCGATCCCGAAGTAAACCGCCTGGCGCTGGAGAAGGTGCGCGACGACAAGGTCCGGGAGGCCGGCGACGGATTCGACGGCACCTGGGTCGCCCACCCCGACCTGGTGCAGGTGGCGACGGAGTGCTTCGACGCAGTCCTTGGTGAGCGGCCCAACCAGATCGAGCGGCGGCGAGACGAAGTGCGCGTCGAGGGGCGGCAGCTCATCGACGCGGGCATCCCAGGGAGCAGCATCACCGAGGCCGGGCTGCGCCTCAACGTGGGCGTCGGCATCCAGTACCTGGAGTCGTGGCTCCGCGGCAACGGCGCCGCGGCAATCAACAACCTGATGGAGGACGCCGCCACTGCCGAGATCTCGCGCTCGCAGGTCTGGCAGTGGGTGCACAACGGGGTGTGCCTTGCCGAGGGTCCTGTGGTCGACCGTGACCTGGTGCGCCGGATCGAGGACGAGGAGCTGGCCGCACTCCGCCAGGCATACGGCGAGGAGCTCTACGGTCGTGGGCGCTTCGACGAGGCCAGGCGGATCTTCGACCAGGTCGCACTGGCCGATGAGTTCGTCGATTTCCTGACGCTGCCGGCCTACGAGCTGATCGACTGATCGGTGCTCAGGGAGGCCAGACCTGAGGAGGCCGACGACCTGGCGGAGCTGTTCCTCGCCTCGCGCCGCGACGCACTGCCGTACTTACCGGAGCTGCACAGTGATGAGGAAACCCACCAGTGGATGCGCGACGTCGTGCTCGCCACCTGCCGGGTGTGGGTGGTCACTGAGGAGGCGCGGCTGATCGGGTTCCTCGCCCTGGCCGGAGACCAGGTCGAGCATCTGTACGTACTTCCGGGCTTTCAGGGCCGGGGAGTAGGCGGCCGCCTGCTCGCGGCCGCGATGGCCGCCAGCCAGGACCACCTCTCTCTGTACACGTTCCAGCCGAACACACAGGCCCGTGCGTTCTACGAGCGGAAGGGCTTTCGCGCCGTCGCCTTCGGCGACGGGTCCGACAACGAGGAGGCCGTGCCCGACGTTCTCTATGAGTGGGTGCCTGGGAGCCGGTAGGGGCCCGTCGCCTGACTCTACACGGGCTTCGGCGGCTTCCCCGGAAGGCGCCGCCATTGTCGGGGACCGACGCCCGCGCTGGGGCTTCCCGGCACGAACGGCACCGCTTCCTCTTCGACCATGCACAGTTCCTTACGAACCACGCTGCGCTCTGCGTTGGCATGCTCTACGACCACGGTGCGCTCGAGCACCGCGCGGACACGTACAGACTCGCCGGCTACGACTGCATCGAATCCCGCGGCCACCTCATGGTTCAGCGGCGGAACAATGCTGGCGAGCGGAACCAGTTCTGTGGTTCGACTCATTCGAATCCTCCGAAGGCTGGCGCGGCAAACAAAAAGGCGCCGACCGCAACCGGGAAGCCCCATCCAAAGGGTCGGCGGAAGAGGATGTTATCAGAAGCCAGACGATCTATTCCGCAATTCCAAAACCGGGCTTCGGGGCCCATACACCCACTCCCACTGCTGGGAATCAACCGTCCAGACAACGAAAAAGGCGCCGGTCCGAAACCGGCGCCATCTCGTTTCAGTTGAGGACGCGTGGGCTAGGCCGCCCGCACGCGCGATGCGGCGGCACGGTTGCGTCGAGCCGCTTCACGGCCACGCCTTGCAGCATCGCGCGCTGCAATGTAGCCGAACCGAATCTCCTCAGGGTTGACAAGGCACTGCTGCCTGCTGACGAGAACCTTGGGCTCGCCAGGAGCGGGCTCGATTACCGCGGTCCGCTCCAGAACCGCCGTGACCCACACCTGATGGCCGTCAACGACCGCAGGAAAATCCGGGAGGATGACCGCCTCATTCTCGGTGGTTACCCGGTCAAGCGGGATCAGGCGCTCCGACTGCTTCTCCGACATGACACAAATGGTATCACATCTTAGCCGTTCGGCCTTCGGCTTTTGACGGAAGTCCCCGCCCGCCCTCGGAATGGCGAGAGGCCGCTGCGCGGGCGCGACGCCGCGCTTCCCGACGGCGACGCCCGGCGTGCTCGTAGCCGACCCAGAGAGCCCACAGCAGGGCGATCAGCAGGATTCCGAACGGGATCAGATGGGCCGGGAACACCCGGAACAGGTAGCGGCTGTTCCTCCCCAGCATGCGCCCAAGCTCGAGAAATATGGCCGCCCAGATCGACGACGAGATCAGCACGCAGAGGACAAAGAGGCGGCGCGGAAATTCGAACGCGCCGGCAAAAGCCGAGAGCACTATGCGGAAGCCGGGGATGTGTCGGCCGATGATGATGGCCCAGGGGCCCCAGCTCTTGAATGCGGCTTCCGCCCTCTCGAGACGGTCGGCGTGGAGCCCGATATAAGGACCGAATCGGACGAAGAACGGATGGCCGTAGCGGCGGCTCAGCCAGTACAGGCAGAAGCTGCCCAGCGTGGCGCCCGAGACCACGGCGAGGTAGGCGAGTGGGAAGGGGATGGCGCCGGTGGTTGTCTGGTAGCCGCCGTACGTGATCGTGGCATCGCCGGGGGCGGGGAGCGGAATTCCCAGCTCTTCGGCGAAGATCACCAGGAACAGGCCGAGTGCCAGGTGGCCCCTCACGAAGTGCCCGATGGCCCGCGATACCGGCCAGAGCCACTCCGGGGTCTGGAGCCACCCTGGGAGGAAGCTGGTGGAGTGTATGGCTACGTTGATGAGCATGATCTTGCGGCGCCCAGTGGCCTCGCTCCTTTGGGCCCTGGGCTGGTTCCTTCTCCAGAGCCGACTCTACACCCGGTCGACCCGTCAGTTGTGACGAACTTGTAGCACCGCCGGAGGCGATCCCCGTTCAACCGGCGCCGGCGGAAGCTCTCTCAGCTCCGCCGGGTCGCCTGTGGTGGGTGCGACGCCAAAGGTTAGACCGAAGTGCTCGGGATATGCGCGCGCGGCTTCAGCCACCTCCACTCTGCGTCCGCAAAGCTCGTGAACCGATGTAGCGCGCTTCCCGGCCAGGCCACAGGGCACGATGCCCTGGTTGAAGATGCCAAGGTCGGTGGTCAGATTGAGCGCAAAGCCGTGACTGGTCACAGTCCGATTCAGCTTGACGCCGATCGCCGCCACCTTGGCGCCACGGCTCCAGACGCCGGTCATGCCTGGCCCGCCCGGCTCAGATCCGATCCCAAGGCTTGCCAGGTATGAGATCAGCGAGCGCTCCAGGTCCCTGATGTAGCGAAGAACGTCGCTACCGCGTCTCTGAAGGTCGAGAATGGGATACCCAACCAGTTGGCCTGGCCCGTGATACGTGGCGTCGCCGCCGCGATCGCTCCAGACGACCTCGACGCCACGGCTGGCGCACTCCTGTTCGGTCCAGAGCACTGTCGAGCCGTCGCCGCGCCGGCCGATGGTGAACACGTGCGGGTGTTCCAGCAGCAGGAGGCTGTCTGGGTGAGTGCCGGCCGTGACGGCCTCCACGCACGCCCGTTGAAGGTCCCAGGCCTCGCGATAGGGGACGCTGCCCAGCCAGTACGCTCTCATGCCCGTCTCAACTTCTGACTCGACATCGCTACCCCGCAAGGGCCTTGCGGTGGCTCTCCGGGATCTGCTCGTCGGCGTGATACGAGGAGCGCACCAGCGGACCCGACTCCACGTGCTCGAAGCCCATCGCAACTGCCGCCTTCTTGAGCTCCTGGAACTCCTCCGGCCGGTAGTAGCGCACGACCTCAGCGTGCTTCTTGCTCGGCCGCAAGTACTGACCGACGGTGAGGACGTCGATGTGGTGGGACCTCATGTTCCTGAAGACGTCCAGCAGCTCCTCACGAGTCTCGCCCAGCCCGACCATGACTCCGGACTTGGTGACCATCCGCGGCGCAAGCTCCTTGACGTAGGCAAGCAATCCGAGACTGTTGGCGTAGACGGCCTTGGGCCTGATCCGCGCATAGAGCCGCGGCACGGTCTCGGTGTTGTGGTTGAAGATGTCCGGGCGGGCTTCGACGACGACGCGAATCGCGTCCCGGTCCCCCTGGAAGTCCGGGGTCAGCACCTCGATCGAAGTGCCGGGGCTGCGCCGCCTTATGGCGCGGATGGTCCGGGCGAAGATCTCGGCGCCCCCATCCCGCAGGTCGTCGCGGTCGACAGACGTGATGACGGCATGTCGCAGACCAAGATCGGCCACCGACTCCGCTACACGGATCGGTTCGCCGATGTCGAGCTCAGCCGGCCGGCCTGAGGTGACGGCGCAGAAGCGACAGGCGCGCGTGCAGACGTCGCCTAGGATCATGAACGTCGCCGTCCGGCGGTTCCAGCAGTCGAAGATGTTCGGGCAGTGCGCCTCCTCGCAGACCGTGTGCAGGCGGCGGTCGCGGACCAGCTGCTTGAGCTGCTTGTAGTTCTCGCCCTCGTGGACGCGGACCCGGATCCACTCCGGAATCTTGCGGGTCGGCTCGATGATCTCTGTCATGCCAGGTCTAGAGATGCTAGAGCCGAATGGAGGCGGGACTCCAGCTCTCCAGTCGATGTTTGATGAAGCCAAGGAACTGTCCAGCAGTCATCCCATCGATGATCCGGTGGTCGAAGGAGAGGCACATGTTCATCATGTGCCTGATCGCGATCCCATCGCCAATCACAACCGGTCGGCGCATGATCGACTCGGTCGTGAGGATGGCCGCCTGAGGCTGGTTGATGATCGGCTGGCTGGCCACCGACCCGGTGGCACCGGTGTTGTTGAGTGTGAAGGTGCCCCCAGCCACCTCGTCGGGCTTGAGCTGCTTGCCGCGCGCCCGATCCGCAAGGTCGTTGATGGTGCGCGCGAGGTCGGCGAAGCCGAGGCGGTCAGCGTCCCTGACCACTGGCACGATCAGGCCGTCCGGGATGGCGACCGCGATCCCCATGTTGACGTAGCGCTTGAGGACGATCCCGTCGTCGGTCCAGCTTGAGTTGAGATACGGGAACTCCTTTATGGCATCGCAGACCACCTGAACGACGAAGGGCAGATAGGTCAGAGCGGTGCCGTTCCGCTGCCGGAAGCCTTCCTTCTCGGCCTCACGGTAGCGGACCAGCCCGGTGAGGTCGATCTCCTGCAAAGTCCATGCGTGAGGGGAGGTCGCCAGGCTGCGCGTCATGTGCTCCGCGATCGAGCGACGCATCACCGAGAGCCGGACCAGCTCCTCACGGGCGCCGTTGACCGAGACCGGCGCCGGGGCGGGGGCCACCGCTGGAACGGGAGCAGCCGGCGCCTCGACAGCTTCTGGCCGGGCGGGTGCCGCCCGCGACGCCTCGCGCTGCGCCACGAACGCCAGCACGTCGTCGCGGGTGACACGGCCGCCCTCGCCGGACCCGGCGATCTGGGCGGGATCCAGCCCGTGCTCTTCCGCCAGGCGCCGGACTGCCGGGCTCAGGCGCTGCCTGGCGGCCGGGACGCTGACCTCGCTTGCCGGACCGGCAGGTGCCGCAACCGGCGGCGTGGCCGCAGGCCCGGCCGGCGCTGGCGCGGCATCGACGGCCTGGGACGCAGTCGGGGCGGTCAGGCCTGCGTCGGCTCCGGCCAGCTCGATGACGGCGATTTCGACGCCGATCGGGATCGTGGTTCCTTCGGCCACGGCGATCTTGACCAGCGTGCCCTCGAAGGGTGATGGGATCTCGGCGTTGACCTTGTCGGTCACGACCTCGACGATCGGCTCGTCACGCTTGACGTAGTCGCCTTCCTTCTTCAGCCATCTGTCCACGGTGCCTTCCGTGACAGACTCGCCGAGCTGCGGCATCTTGATCGGGGCTACGCCCATGCGTCTAGGTCCTCCTGGCAGAGTCGAAAGCAAAGGCTGGAGGCGACGCCCAGAATCGAACTGGGGATCGAGCTTTTGCAGAGCTCTGCCTTAACCACTTGGCCACGTCGCCCCCGTTCTGCAGGACGATTCTACCGCCGAGCCCGTCCGCCCTAGAGGCAGCGGTGGGTCATCCGGGGCTACGCTCCGCTGAAGTGGAAGATCAGTTCAAGGACGCGATGGCCGGCCTGCCGGCCGGGGTCGTTGTCGTGAGCACGCGCGATAGAGCCGGCTTTCGGGGTCTGACGGCGAGCAGCTTTGCGTCGGTGTCCCTCGAGCCGTTGCTGGTGCTGGTCTGCCTCGACCGCTTCGCACAGACCCGCGATGCTGTCGCGGTATCCCGCGCCTTCAACGTGAGCGTGCTGGAGCGAGGTCAGGAGTTCGTCGCCGAGCGCTTCGCCGGACGGGCCCCGATGGTCGACCCGGCCTGGCGCGAGGTACCTCACGTCCTGGGCGCCAACGGCCTACCCGTCGTTCGCGGCTGCGTCGCCTGGTTCGAATGCGAGCTCCGCGACATGCACCACGCCGGAGACCACGACATCGCCGTCGGTGAGGTGACGCGCGCTCGCCGCGACTCTGGCGAGCCATTGGTCTCATGGGACCGGGCCTTCTGGCGTCTGTGCTGATCTTCGGCCAGTGACCGCGGTGGACGCCTTGGCATCCTTGAGGGAGTGAAGCTTCCACGGGCCCCCTTCATGGTCCTCGCGGCCTTCGCCGCGCTGCTGGTCGCGGGAGCGTGCGCGGCGCCCACTCCAGGCCAGGCTCGGCTGCGTCCGACCTTCGAGGTCCGACAGGCCGACGGGGGTCAAGTAGCCTTCGAGCAGGGACGTCCGGTCCCGACGTTCAGCGCCCAGCCACGAGATGGAATCGATCTCGACGGCGCGTGGCGTTTCCAGCCGGTGACTCTCGATTCGGGGTTGACGTTCGCCAGCCGCGACAGCGGCGGCCGGCGCGCCTTGACGGCCGCGGCGGGTGACCGCCTCAAGGACGAATACGACGACTCGAGCTGGAGCCTGCTTCAGGTTCCAGGCACCTTTTCACCGGCGCCGACCAGCAGGGTCACCGGTGGTTGGTATCGCGTCCGCTTCTCGGTTCCGGCCGACTGGAGCGCGCTCGCCACACTGAAATTCCAGTCGGCCGGCTACGTCGTCGACGCGTGGCTCAACGGCCAGTACCTCGGCTATCACGAAGGGGCGTGGACGCCGTTCGCGCTCGATGCGTCGGATGCGTTGAGACCCGCCGCGTTCAACACGTTGGTTCTGAGGGTGGACGACCCACCCTGGGGTACGAGGCTGGATATCGTCCCATGGGGCCTGGCGGACTGGTGGAACTACGGCGGGATCACCGGCTCGGTCCGGCTCGAGGCTACCCCGGCTCTGTCGGTGGTACGTGCGGATGTGACCCCTCACCTGGATGGCGGCGACATCAGCGTCGTACTCCAGAACCGGGGCACCGACCAGAGGGACTTGACCCTCGTCACCGAGGTGCTGCCGACCGAGGTGACCGACGCCAACCGTCTCGATACGGATGCCTGGCACCTGATCCCGGTGCGTGCCACCGCAGTCGTCAGCCAGGTGTCTGCCCTGGACCCGATGCCGGGGGGCGACGTGCGCCGCCTGAACTCGACATTTGTGATCCGACGTCCCGACCTCTGGTATCCGGGCCTGCCGGCCATGTATGTGCTGCGGGTGACCGTGCTGAGCCACGTTGGGGTCGGAGATCAGATCTACGAAACGTTCGGGCTCCGCCAGATCCGAGTCGACAGCTCCGCCCCACGGCTTCTCCTCAACGGCGGGCCGGTTGCCTTCCACGGCGTCGCACTGCACGACGAGCGTCAGAGCCCAGCCGACGCCGGCCGACCGGCAGGTGGTCCCCTCACCAGCATCGCCGACGCCTTTGACGTACTCCGCCAGGCTCGCGACGTCAATGTGGACTTCATCCGAGCGGATCATCACCCTGCCAATCCCTTCCTGCTGACGTTGGCGGACCGGCTGGGTGTGGCCGTCTGGGAGGAAATCCCCCTCTACCACTACACGCCGGAGACGTTCCAGATCGCGCTCGACCGTGGGATCGCTCAGCAGCTGCTGGCAGAGATGGTTCTGCGTGACATGAACCACCCAGCCGTGCTATTCCACGGTCTGGCCAATGAGTCAACCGGTGGTCCGGAGCGCGCTTCCGCACTGGTGACGTTGCGCGACCTTGACCGCGAGCTCGACGGCACTCGTCTGACCGGTCAGTCGGCTTATGGGTACGACGCAGCCGACTCCAGCAGCAGCAGCCTGGACGTCGCCGGCTACACGTTCTATCCGGGCGTCTTCTATGGAGGGCCACTCGACGGCACCAGCATCGCCCTCAGCCTGGAGCGGCTCCATGCTCGGTACCCGCGGAAGCCGGTCATGATCATGGAGTTTGGCCGCTGGGCGGACAGCTCCGGCGAGGAACCGGAGCAGGCCCGAGTCTTTCAGGTGACCTACGGCGAGCTTTCTCCGAGGCTGGACACGCTGCCCGGGGGCTTCGTAGGGGCGGCGGTCTGGTGGGACCTCAACGACTACTGGACGCAGCGGCCCGGCCTCCAAGTGGAGCACTTCGGGCTGTACCGTCCCGACGGCTCGATCCGTCCGGCCGGCGCGCTGGCGGCTCAGTCGTTCGCCGCAGACTCGGCGGCCGGGCCGCAAGCACCGCCAGGGCGCCGCATCCTGTCGGGTGGGGAGGGAGCGGTGGTCGGCCGGCCGGGTGCGAGCCGGCTGCTGGTCGGCCTCGTCGCCTACGCTGTCGGCCTACCGGCGGCGGTGGTGGGGGCCCTGATCATTCTGCTCAGATGGCGCTGGCAGCCGAGTCCCGGGCGGTGACGGTACGCGTCCGGCGCTTGCCGCTCTGGCCTGTGATGGCCGGTGGCGCGGTGAGCGGCTTCGTTGGCGGCCTGTTCGCCGGCTGCCTGCTGGGCGCGCTCGTCGCCTGGTTCGCGGGTGCCGTGCTGGACTGGCACCGCCAGCTCGGGTTCACGCTGGGAGTGACTGAGGAGCTCCTTCCCCTGGGCGAGCAGGTCGGCCTTCTCCAGGCCATGCGTGACCTCTGGTTCCTGGTCATCCCGGCGACGGGCCTGCTTCTTGGCCTGGTTAACGGTTTGATCGGGTTCCTGGCGGGGGGATTGATTTGGGGCCTCCTCAACCGCCTCGCGAGCGGTATCACACTGGACGTCGACGTCCCAGGGCCCCCGTAAAATCGCGGCACTCCACCCCCCGAGCGGGTCTCGCCGGGTGCGGATCTCGCAGGGTGGGGCAGACGAGCGCTAGGCCTTAGCCCGGATCCACCGATCTACGACGGCGCCTTGGCGCCCAGGCACACCACCCCACAATTCGCTTGCTGCAAATCGGTGCATCGGGGCTCAGAGTTCCGGCCGCACCTCTCGAATCAGTACGGCATCTCCCCCTCTTCCATCAGGAAGTGGTGGCCAACCTCGTGCAGGACGGTGCGCCGCACTTCATCCACGAGCTCTTCCCAGCTGGCGCAGGCCTCCTCGTGGCTCTCTTTGAAGATGGTCACCCGGGCCGGAAGGGCTCCTTCCTCCAGCGCTCCCGCGCCCTCATAGAAGCCCAATAGGCGGTCAGGTGACCGCTTCGCGATCACGAACTCGATATCCTCCACGTACGGCTGGAACTCGGCCGGGATCGCCTCGATGGCGGCACTCACCGCCTCCTCGAATCGGTCCATGCTGACGCGCAATACAAGGACGAGGATGGCTGAAATCACCAGTGTCGTGATAATCGGAGCCGGGACGATGGGGTCCCAGATCGCCCTCCAGACCGCCTACAGCGGGCGTCACAGCGTCACCCTGGTCGACTCCAGCGCGCAGCAGATCGATAAGGCGCGTGCCCAGAACGAGGGACTTGTGCGACGCGCTGTAGAGAGAGGTCGCCTGACCGAGGAGGAGGCAACAGCCGCTGTCGCGCGCATCGAGACCACGACCGAGCCGGCCCTGGCGGCGCATGAGGCGGACCTCGTGATCGAGGCGATCTTCGAGGACCTCGACGCCAAGCGCGAGGTTTGGCGCTCGCTGGGCGAAATGACTCGGGCGGATGCTCTCCTGGCCTCCAACTCGAGCACCATCGCCATCTCGCGGCTGGCGGACGAGGTACCCAACCCCGAGCGGTGCTGCAACATGCACTTCTTTCACCCGGTCACAGTGCTGCAGCTGTGCGAGGTTGCTCGCGGGCCAAAGACCAGCGATGAGACGGTGCTGGCGGCGATGGACTTCGTGCGCAGCATCAACCGGGTGCCGGTGCTGATCAAAAAGGAGGTGCACGGCTTCGTCGTCAACCGGATCCTGTTCGCGGCCGCCGAGGAAGCGTTCCACCTCCTCGAGGGAGGCTACGCATCGGTCGAGGACATCGACACCGCGGTCAAGAAGGGCCTCAACTGGCCGATGGGCCCCTTCGAGGTGCTGGACTTCAGCGGCCTCGACATCTTCTACGGCGCACTGGAGGATCGCCGGCGGCTGGAGGGCGGACGGGGCGCCCCGGCAACGCTGCGACACAAGGTGGAACGGGGGGAGCTTGGCCGCAAGACCGGCAAGGGCTTCTACGACTACTCGAGGACCGAGGGCGATGGACACAGTTAACGTTGGGCGCAGCGGGCTCCTGGTCAGCCGCCTCTGCCTTGGCACGATGATCTTTGGCAGCCAGCTCGACGAAGCGAAGGCGTTCGCGGTCATGGACCGGGGTGTCGAGCTGGGCATCGACTTCTTCGACACCGCAGACGTGTACCCGATGCCGCCGGCACCCGACACATGGGGCCGAACAGAGGAGATCGTCGGCCGCTGGCTTCGAAGTCGCGGCACTCCGATCACGTTGGCGACCAAGTGCGTGGCCCGGGTCGGACCGGGCGCCAACGACCTTGGCGGCAGCCGGAAGCACGTGATCGAAGCCTGCGAGGCCTCCCTGCGGCGGCTCCAGCAGGAGCGAATAGATCTGTATTACCTGCACCACTCGGACCTCGGAGCGCCAATGGAAGAGACCCTCGAGGCGCTGGACCGGCTGGTTCAGGACGGCAAAGTGCACTACGTCGGAGTGTCGAACTTCGAAGCCTGGCAGCTGGGTCTGGCGATGTCATTGGCTGCTGAACGCCGCCTGGCCCGGATCGCTATCGTGCAGCCGCGGTACAACCTGCTCAACCGAACCTACGAGAGAGAGTTGCTTCCACTGTGCCGTGCGGCGGGCATCGGGGTGGCGCCGTACAACCCCCTTGGCGCGGGGATGCTCACCGGTAAGTATCGGCGGGGTGACGAGCCCCCGGCGGACTCGAGGTTCGGCTTGGGCAACTATGGCCGGATGTATCAACAGCGGTACTGGTCGGACCGTATGTTCGACGTGGTGGAGACGGTCACAGCGGTCGGTCAGGAGGTGGGAGCCAGCGCAGCGGCGGTGGCGGTGGCGTGGCTGCTGGCCCAGCCCGACGTTTCGTCCCCCATCGTCGGCGCGTCGCGTCCGGAACAGCTCGACGACAGCCTGAGGGCGCTCGAGGTTCGGCTGTCCAGAGAGCACCTTGACCGGTTAGGCGAAGTGTCGCAGCCTTTCGTCTGAGTGCACTCCGGCGCGGGTGTGGCGAAACTGGCAGACGCAGGACTCTTAAAAAGTCCGGGTCTCAGGACCATGTGGGTTCGAATCCCACCGCCCGCACCATGCCGGGCTGCCACCTTGAGGCGTCGGCACGGGTGGGAGGTCGCGTCCAGCACCAGCTGGAGAATCGACGGCATAGCCTCGCAGCCAATGACGTCTTGGACGAAGGTGGGCCTCGGACCAGCGACCTTGCATGCTGAAGGCAGGGTCCACCCTCATCAGCCTGGCCGCCCACGATGACCAACGTGCGCCGCGGGTAACCATAGGGGCTGCGGGCGGCTCCTTCCTCATAGACATGCGTCGCGACATCGACGGTTTGGACTCGGTGGTGGAGGCGGCCAGGGCCGGCAGACCGGACGCCTGGGCCGAGCTGGTCGTCCGCTTCCAAGATGTCGCCGTGGCGACAGCGCTGGGGTGGTCGGGCGAGGTCGAGTCCGCCAGGGATGCGGCCCAAGAGGCATTCGCCCTCGCTTTCGCACACCTCCGCGAGCTGGAGAATGCAAGCGCCTTCCCGGCCTGGTTCCTACGCCTGGTCCGCACCGCCTGCCACCGGCAGCGCAGACGACGCGCAGTCGTGACGCTGCCGCTGGAACAGGTGGCGTTAGACGACGCAGCCGATCCCGCTCAAATCGTAGTCTCGCGACGCGAAGCCGAGCGGGTTCGGGCGGCTGTCGAGGCCCTGCCGGAGGGCGAGCGGGTCGTCATCGCGCTGCACTACCTGGCCGGCCTGACCTACCCCGAGGTAGCCACCCTCCTGGGAATCGGGCTGTCCGCCGTCAAGAAGCGGGCGCATGTAGCTCGCCGGCGCTTGAAGGAGCTGTTGCCCATGACCGCCGATCACCTGTACGCCGCCCGTCCCTCGCTGTCCGGACGGTTCCGCGACACGGTCCTGCTCTTCGCAGCGATCCGCGACCGTGACCGTGCGTCGGTCCGTCAACTGCTCGCGCGCGACCCCGGTTTGGTCTCGGCCGAGGAGGACTGGACGCCGGAAGAGGCGTTTGCGGCCAACCTGCCCTATGCCGCCCACGCCACACCGCTTGTCCGGGCCGCCGGTGCATGCGATATCGAGATCGTGCGTCTGTTGCTGGATGCTGGCGGCGATCCCGACGGCGCCTGTGGCTGTGTCGGCGCTGAAACACCGGTGTGGGCCGCGACCGTAATCGGCGCGGCCGATGTCGTCGCGGAGTTGCTGGCGGGAGGCGCCAGTCCGGACGCAGCCGCGTTCCAGGGTGCCACCGCGCTGCACGTGGCTGTCCAGCGCGGGCACGGCGACATACAGCGTCTGCTGCGTGCCGCTGGCGGCGACGGGGAACTCGTTGATGCTGGCGGCCGGACGCCCGCAGACTGGGCGCGTCCAGGCGGCGAGGATGATCCCGCAGCGCCACCCGGTGTGCTGGTAACGGGCATCCGCGCGCTCGACCTATTCGCGCCGATTGGACGCGGAACCGTCCAGCGCTGGGCAGCCGGCTACGGCCTCGGCCAGTTTGTTGTCCTGGTGGCCGTTGTACACGCGCTCAGCGATCTCGACTGCTGGTTCGTCGGCTTCGAACAGGATCTCATCGGTGCCGCTGAGGTAGAGCACGCGCTGGCGGAGCTGGGCGGCAGGGGCACGGTTCGGCTGGTGGGGCGGGGCACTGAGCCTGCGCTGGCGAGGGAGCGGTTCGCGCGCACGGTCGGCGATGTCTGTGGCACCGTCGGCACACCGCGACTGGTCGTTTGCCTCGAGGCCCGAGGCCACGCCCACGATGTGGCGCTGGCCGGCCCGCGTTTCAGAGCCGATGCCGGGGTCGCCGCAACACTAATCGTCGACCCGTTCACAGGCCGTGTGCCGGCCACGCCGGCGGGACCGCCGGAAGGGTATGACGCGCAGGTCGCGTTTGACCCGGTGCGCGCCGGCCGGCGCCTGTACCCGGCAATCGACCCGGTCGCTACCGTGGCCCGCGCTCACCCGAGTCAGGCGCACGCGTATCTCGCCGCACAAGCGAGTTCCCTGCTCGCGGAGTACGCGGCAACCGACCGAGAACTAGGGCTGCCGGAGCCCGCCGGGCGGCGCCTACAGGCCGTTTAGCAACTGATCCGGCTGCTGGCGCAGCCACTCACGGTGGCGGAGCCGTTCACCTCCGTGCCGGGGGAGCGGACCACGTACGGCGATCTGCTGTACGGGGTGAGTAAGATCCTGTCGCGCGCATGAAGGGGAGGTTTCGCCTGCGGCCGTCGTCCCCTGACTTGTCTGGCTTCCGGTAGGTCCTCGGCGAGGCAGGCGGCCGCGCTCGGGTGCGGCGTAGTCCTCCTTGCAGTGGTTGGTCAGACCGACTGCGGAAGACTGTGCCGTACTACTTTTCCAGCGCTGCCGGGCGCGACCGTGCGGAAACTCACCCCGAATCGAGCGACAGCAGGTCGACCGACTCACTCTGCAGGCGGTTGCGGGTCTCGGTGGCAAGACAATCCGCGAGGTAGATAGCCACCTTGCAGCCCAGGGCCTGCTCGAGTTCGCCGCGCAGCTGGCGGACGCTGTAGGGCAGGCCCTCGACCAGGAAGTCGCCTTCGTTGGGCGGCCACCACCTGATCGCATCAAGGCCATGGCGCCGAGCCAGGTCGCGGACAGCCACACGGGCGGCAAGCGACAACACTGCCGTCGACTCCAGGTCGGGCGAACACACGTTCGCATTGTCGGACGCTCCACGGATGCAGGTCAACATAGCCCTCGCGATGGGAGCGTCCGGCTCCGCCGCACCGCACAGGCTACACCCCTCCCACGCGGACCGCAAGATGTCGACCGTCGGGCCATGCATCGCGCTTAACATTCCTCACGATGCGCGAGCGAGTCGAAGAGGAACCCGAACCGGAGCCAGAACCAGATGAGACCCCGCCGGCTGCCGCCACCAGCACTCTGGTCCCGACAGTCGGCGACGCCGGCCGCGAATATGAGTACCGGACCGAGCTGGTCACGGCAACGCAAATGCTGGACGGCAAGAGTCTGCCCGAACAGCTGAACAAGGCCTCCACCGAAGGCTGGGACCTGGTCGACATCATCGTGGTCGGCGATCGTCACGCCATCCTCCTGCGTCGTGCCAGGCGACCCGGGCAGTCCATCAGGCGCGTCGGGTTCGCTCCGCCCGGGCTCTGACCAGGCCGATGCGTCGCAGGCGAGTGCTGATAGTCGAAGACGACGCTTCCGTGCGCACCGTCGTGTGCGAGGTCTGCCGTCGGGACGGCTATGAGGTGGTTGAGGCCGGGAACGGCAAGCAGGCCATGCGCATCGTGGAGGTCAGCGAGCCCGACATCGTCCTGCTGGACTGGGTGCTGCCGGACCTGAGCGGCATCGAAGTGTGCCGCGAGCTTCGCCGTCAGGGCGTGATATGCCCGATCGTGATGCTGACCGGCCGGACCGACAGCCTGGACATGGTGGTCGGGCTGGAGGTTGGCGCTGACGACTACATCACCAAGCCGTTCGACGCCAGGGTGCTGACGGCGCGCCTGGGAGCGCACCTCCGTCGGGCGGAGATGGCCGGCGCTGGCACAGAACGCAAACGCCTGATCACCGTGGGTGACGTATCAATCGACATTGAAGGTCGCCGAGTCAAGGTCGCCGAGCACGAGGTGCGGCTGACGATGACCGAGTTCAACCTGCTCGCGCTGCTCGCCGCCAACCCCGGCAGGGTTCTGAGCCGCTCCCAGCTCCTGGAAAAGGTCTGGGGCTACCTGGCGGACGTGGATCACCACTCGGTCGACCCTCACGTCCAGCGGCTGCGTCGCAAGCTCGACGCCCCCGGCGACTCCGGGATAGTGCTCGAAGCGGTCCCAGGCCTTGGCTACCGGCTGTCGGCTCGGCACGCCGTTGAGTGACGACCGGCCAATAGGCGTCTTCGACTCCGGAGTGGGTGGGCTGACGGTGTTGCGCGCGGTCCACGACCGTATGCCGCTCGAGCGGACCATCTACGTCGGCGACCTCTTGCACTTCCCATACGGCCCCCGCTACCAGGAGGAGGTCAAGCGGTTCGCGTTCGACATCATCCGGTACCTCGCCACGCGCGAAGTGAAGCTCATCGTGATTGCGTGCAACACCGCGACGGCGGCGGCGCTCCACCAGGCCAGGGAGGTGTTCGACGTCCCGGTGGTGGGGGTGATCAGCCCGGGCGCCCAGGCCGCGGTTGAGGCCACTCGCAGGGGACTGGTCGGGGTCATCTGCACCGAAGGCACGCGCCTGAGCCAGGAGTACCTGCATGCGATCAAGGAGCTGGACCCGATGGTTGGCGTGTTCCAGAAGGCATGCCCCGAGCTGGTCGAGATCGTCGAATCGGGACAAGCCGACAGCGCCCGGTCCGAAGAGGTGCTGCGACGCGACCTGGCCGAGATCGTCCAGCTGGGCGCGGACGTGCTGGTGCTGGGCTCGACCCACTACCTGCACCTGCGCGGCGCGATCGAAAGAGTCTTTCCCGGTCGCTTCACGCTCGTCGATTCGGCGTCCACCACAGCGGCGATGGTGGAGCGCCGGCTCGACCACGCCCGCATGAGGGCGACCAGCCCCAACGGCCGGATCGACCATGAGTTGCTCGTGACGGCGGTGCCCCATCGGTTCAACGAGGTGGCCGAGATCCTGTTCGGCGAGCGCGTGCCAGCCGTCTGCGAGATCGACATTGGGGTGTCTGGGCGCGAGGCCAGATCGGGGGCGACATGAAATCTCGGGGCAACACTTCCGACATAAGATTGGAGGCCGTGCCGAAGCGGCGTATCGCCCCGAGCCAACCCGCGGCCCTTGCCAGGGGTCCCCGCGAAATCCCCGGATTTCGCGGGGTGGAGCATGCAGCCTCGCGTCCGATGCACCCGGTCGTGGCCCTCGGAATCACCGGAGCCGTCGTCGCGCTCGTGATCGGTGCCGGAGTATGGATCGACTGGGCCGTGTCTCCCCATCCGGCCGGTGCCTTCACCAACTGCCGCACCGCGACGCAGCTGGCTCCTCAGGTGTACACCGGACCGCCCCCGATGTGCATTGATCCCAACGCCAAGTACAGCGCGACGATCAAGACCACGAAGGGGAACATCACGTTCACGTTCCTTGCCAGCCAGGCTCCCCAGACGTCGAACAACTTCATCGTCCTGGCTGAGCACGGGTACTTCAACGGTCTGACGTTCTTCCGGTCCGAAGACTGGGTGGTGCAGAGCGGCGACCCGCAAAACACCGGCCGCGGCGGTCCCGGCTACTCCTTGCCGCCCGAACCTCCCGCGGCGGACGAGAATTGGGCGCCAGGCTCGCTGGGCATGGCGCGGTTTTCGGGCGGGACCATCAGCGGATCGCAGTTCTTCATTCTCAAGTCAGCCTGGTCCGGCGGGAATCCGACGGATGTCTACAACCACTTCGGTACGGTGACCTCGGGGCTGGACATCCTGAGTCAGCTGACCAACTCGGACCGCATCGTCAGCGTAGACGTCAAACGGGGCTGAGGCGGGAGAGCGCAACTCGGGCGCGTATAATCCGCTGGAGGTAAGCGAACAAATGCCATTTGGGATGCACCCCTGGTACCTGATCATTCTCCTGGCGATCATCTTGATCATCTTCGGCCCGGGCAAGTTGCCTGAGCTCGGAGGAGCCATCGGCCGCGGCATACGCGAGTTCCAGAAGAGCTCCTCTCAGATAACCGAAGAGGTAAAGAACGCGGTCGCCGAGCGGGAATCCACCGCCGCGACGGCTACGCCGACGACGGCCACGCCAACGACGCCCGAGTCACCGACGGCAGAGCCCGAGAAGAAGAGCTAGTCGATCTCGATGGCCCTGCTGCATAGGGGCCGGCGCGCGACTCCGCGGGACGAAGAAGCCCGCATGTCCATCGTCGAGCACCTGGAGGATCTCCGACGGGCGCTCATCATCTCCGTTGCCGGCTGGCTTGGGGCGACGATCGTCGCGTTCGTCTTCTGGCAGCGGGAACTGCAGTTCTTGATCGACAGGGCGGGCCTGGAGAAGACCGGCCTCTACTTCCTGGGGCCGACCGGCGGCTTCACGCTGGGGCTGAAGATCGCCTTCGTCGTGGGCCTGGTCGCCGCCGCCCCAATCATCTTCTGGCAGGTCTGGTGGTTCGTCAGCCCCGGCCTGCACGAGCACGAGAAGCGGATCATCCTCCCCCTCATCGGGGCCACGACCTTCTTTTTCTTCGTCGGCGTGTCCTTTGCGATGTTCGCCCTGCCGCTCTTCGTCAGGATACTGACGATCGGATTCGTCCCCTCCTACCTGCATTACCTGCCGGTCGGGGACGAGCTCCTGGGCTTCATCCTGCTGCTCGTGCTCGCCTTCGGCCTGGTTTTCGAGCTGCCGGTGGTCCTCTGGACTCTGGGCATGCTCCGGATCATCAGCTCGCGCTGGCTGTACCGAAACCGTGCCTACTGGTTGATCGCTCTCGGGCTGCTGGCGAATTTCATGACGCCGGGCGTGGACCCGATCACGCCGCTCCTCGTCTTCGTGCCGATGTACATCTTCTGGGAGGCGACCGCGCTGCTGCTCAAGCTGACGGGGCGCTAGGCGCGTGCCCAGGCCCGACGGGCGCGAGCGCCCCGATCAACTGCGCCCCACCAAGCTGGAGCTCGGCGTCAACGTGCACGCGGAGGGCTCCTGCCTGATCGAAACCGGCAGAACCCGAGTCTGGATCACGGCGAGTGTGGAGGATCGGGTACCCGCGCACCGGCGAGGCTCGGGCCAGGGCTGGGTGACGGCCGAGTACTCGATGCTGCCACGCTCGACGCATGACCGCGGCCAGCGCGAGGCCAATGCCGGCCGGATCGGCGGCCGTACCCACGAGATCCAGCGGTTGATCGGTCGTTCCCTTCGTACGGTGGTCGACATGCGGATGCTGGGCGAGCGGACGATCACGCTCGACTGCGACGTGCTGCAAGCCGATGGCGGCACCCGTACGGCCTCCATCACGGGTGCGTTCGTGGCCATGTACCAGGCCGTCAAGCGGATGCAGAGGGCGCGCATGCTGAACGGGAACCCGATAAAAGGCTTCGTGGGGGCGGTGAGCGTTGGCATCGTCGACGGCGAGCCGCGGCTCGATCTGGATTACACGGAAGACTTTCTGGCCCACACGGACATGAACGTGGTGATGGCGGACGACGGCCGCTTCATCGAGCTGCAGGCCACGGCCGAAAAGGAACCTCTCAGCCGCGAGCAGCTGGAGGTGCTGCTCGGGCTGGCGTCGAAAGGCGTCCGGGAGTTGATCAACCACCAGAAGCGGGCGATCGCGGCGCTTGGCTGAGCCCGGGTCCACCGATCTGCGGCGAGTGAATTGGTGTCCAGTGCGCCGGATCGTGGCTCGGCGCCGAGGACCGGAGCGCGCGCATTCAAAGAATGCGTAAGCAAGGACCGCAGAAGCCGGGCCGCGAGATGGTGTGCCTGGGCGCCAAGGCGCCGTCGTGGATCGGTGGATCCGGGCTGAGCGTCAGCGGAGCGGTGTGCCCGCTCGACTGCTGATCGCAACAGGCAACCCGGGCAAGCTCAGCGAATACCGAGCGCTGCTGGCTGGGTGCGGCTTCGAGGTGGAAGGCCTGGAAACAGGCGTGGCTGAAGACGCCGACAGCTATGCCGTCAACGCCACTTTGAAGGCCGAGGCAGCCAGCTCGGCCGGTGGGGTGCCGGCCCTGGGCGACGACAGCGGGCTCGAGGTCGTTGCCCTGGGCGGGTTTCCCGGCCTGCACTCGGCCCGCCTTGCCTCGATCCAGGACGAGCGCCACCAGCTGCTGTTCGCTCGCCTCCAGGGCGTGCCGCGGCCGTGGCGGGCTCGCTTCGTCTGTGCGCTGGCTCTCGCAGTGCCGGACCGGCCAACCCGGGTGTTCATTGGCGAGCGTGAAGGCGAGGTGGTCGAATCACGGAGCGGCGGTACCGGCTTCGGCTACGACCCTGTATTCCTGGTCCCCGAGGTGGGGAAGACGTTCGCCGAGATGACGCCCGACGAGAAGCACCGGTGGAGCCACCGTGGCGCCGCGGTAAAGGCGCTGCGGGAGAGCGGCGCCCTGACCGAGATCAGCCAGAACGACTGAGGTCGTGACGGAGCGCGGCAAGCGCTGCGTCGACGTTGGGCCGGTCGCCCGCGCTCGAGTACACCTCGGCGTAACGGATCTCGCCGCCTTTGGCCACCGCGAAGAAGCCACCCAGCTGGAACCCGTCGCCTTCGACGCTCGTCTGCACGTGGCCGGCGCGGGTGGAGCGCAGGGCAGCGAGCAGGCTCCGAGGGCCAAGAGTGCCCAGTGCGCTGCGCTTCAGGCCAAGTGCCTGGTAGGACTCTCGGGACGGATCGGTGTAGACCTCGAAGCCCGGAACCTGAGTGTCTGCGAAGTTCTTCGCGAAGGGGACTGCGCCATTGCCGACGAAGACGAGCACAGCCCCGGCGGCCTTGATGTCGTCGCTCCTGCCGCGCAACTGCGCAGCCGTTTCCTTGCAGTGCGTTCAACCGAAGTGGCGGACGTAGGCGAGCACGAGCGGCCGCTCCTTGGCGAGGTGGCGGAGATCGACCTCATGGCCCTCGGTGTCGAGGACAGTCAGGTTCGGCAGCTGGCTGGCCACCGCTCAAAGGTACTCTCCCCGGCGATTCCCGGGAGGGGGGTGGTCAACTCACGATGTCCTGCGGGCGGACAGGTACCCGGACGAGTGGCCGGCCGGTCGCGGCGCGGATCGCCGCGACGATGGCGGGCGTCGAAGAGATCGTCGGCGGCTCACCGACCCCCTTCAGCCCATACGGTGCCTCGGGGTCGCCCAGCTCGAGGATCTCGGCTCGTACCGGTGGCATGTCCAGGATCGTCGGGATGAGGTAGTCCGTGAAGGACGGATTGCGCACGATGCCACCGTTCACCTGAACCTCCTCCATCAGCGCCAGGCCCAACCCCTGCGCAGTGCCGCCCTCCACCTGACCCTCCACCGCCTGCGGGTTGATCGCGCGGCCGACGTCCTGCACCGTAGCGATCTCGACCACCCGCACGAGGCCCAGCTCGACGTCCACGTCCACGATTGCCCGGTGGGCCGCGAACGCGTGCTGGACGTGAGCGTCTCCTTGGCCGGTTTCGGGGTCCAGCGGCCGCGTTGGCCGGTGGTGGAACTCGCGAGTCGCCTCGACGGCCTCGCCGGCCAGCAGGTCGGGAAGGTTCGCGAGCACCTCCTCCCATGCCGCGGAGCCGGCGCGGCTCCGAACCTGGTGGCGGACGGCTGCCGACGCGGCCTGCACGGCGCCGCCCGTGCAGTAGGTCTGCCTCGACGCGGATGAAGAGCCGGCCGACCCGACCGTCGTATCGGCGGGATGCACGACGACCTCATCCACCCCCAGTTCCGCACGCGCGATCTGGGCGCAGACGGTCACAAGGCCCTGACCGACCTCGGCGGCAGCGGTGTGGACCTGCACGACCGGCCGGCCGTCTGCGATCATCAGCCGCACTCGCGCGGTCGAGTAGTCGTCGGATCCCTCCGAGAATCCCACGTTCTTGAAGCCAACCGCGTAGCCGACCCCGCGGCGCAGACCCTCGCCGTGGGTGGTGTTCGAGACACCGCCGGGGAGCCGCCGAAGGTCTCGCTGCAACGTGGCATCCTCGGCCGGAACAGGGAGGGCCTGCAGCCGTTTCAGGAGCTCCGCCACTGGCGCCGGACCCGCGACATGCTGGCCCGTGGGCAGGACCGCGTCACCATCGGTCATGGCGTTGCGCAGGCGGAGCTCGACCGGGCCGACGCCGAGCGCCTCCGCCAAGCGGTCCATTTGCGACTCGTACGCGAAGCATGTCTGCACCGCGCCAAAGCCACGCATCGCGCCGCAGGACGGGTTGTTGGTGTAAGCGACGATCGAGTCGATGCTCGCGTTCGGACACCGATATGGCCCGACTGCGAAGCAGGCCGCGTTGGCCGCCACTGCGGGCGAGCTCGAGGTGTAGGCACCACCGTCCAGCAATATGCGCGCCCGGACGTACACGAGCCTCCCGTCGCGCGTGGCGCCGTGCTCGTAGGTAAGCCGGCCGGGGTGGCGGTGCACGTGCCCGAAGAACGACTCCTCGCGCGAGTACACGATCTTGACGGGCCGGTTCGTGCGCAGCGCGAGCAAGCAGGCGTGGATCTGCATCGACAGGTCCTCGCGAGCGCCGAAGGCGCCGCCGACACCGGCCAGCGTCAGGCGGACCTTCTCGGGCGGAAGGGCCAGGCTGGCGGCGATCTGATCGCGATCGGCGTGCAGCCACTGCGTCGCTATGTAGAGGTCGACCCCCCCGTCTTCAGCAGGGATCGCCAGGCCAGACTCTGGGCCCAGCGGCGCCTGGTCCTGCATTCCGAGCTCGTAGACTCCGGAGACTACGACCTCAGCGGGCGCCATAGGATCGCCATGGCGGATCTTCACATGCCGGGTCACGTTGCCGCCGGGGTGCAGCGCAGCGGCCCCGGGGGCGATGGCGACCTCCGGATCGGTCAGCGGCTCCAGCATCTCGTAATCGACGTTGATCAGGCTGGCGGCACGTCGCGCCGTCTCCGGGTGGTCGGCGGCGACGATTGCGACAGGCTCACCCTGATAGCGGACAACCTCCCAGGCGAGAACCGGCTGATCTGTGACCTCGAGGCCACAGACCTTGCGGCCCGGTACGTCCCTATGAGTCAGCACGGCGTGCACGCCCGGCAGAGCCAGCGCATTTGAGTAGTCAATGTGGCGGATGCGTGCGTACGGATGCGGGCTTCGGACGGTGGAGCCCCAGAGCATGAACGGAGCCCACAGGTCCGACGAGTAGGCGAAGTCGCCCTTGACCTTCGGGGCGCCGTCTGGTCGGCGGATGTTCTCGCCGATTCCGCGGAACGTCCGCGCCGGCACGGCCTGGGTCATGAGACCGCCCCTACGCGCTCCATCAGCCGTCGATGCGCCCGTCGGGCTTCGCGAGCGATCTCGGATTCGGAAGCGGTCTGCAGGGCGCCACCTCGGACCAGCGACCTCCCGCCGACCAGCAACAGTTCGAGCGGCGCCGGCGGTCCGAGGACGAGCGCGGCGACTGGGTCGGTCACGTCTGCGTGACCGAGGCCGTCGACTCGCCAAAGCGCCAGGTCCGCCAGCTTGCCGACCTCGAGCGAGCCCAGCTCGGCCTGGCGGCCCAGACATCGGGCACCCTCGATGGTGCCCATCGCCAGCGCCTGTCTGGCGGTCAGCGAGGAGGGGCCACCGCGCAGGCGCGCAAAGAGCAGCGCCTGCCGCAGTTCCGTCAGAAGCTGACCGGACTCGTTGGAGGCGGCGCCGTCGACGCCCAGACCCACTGCAACCCCCGAGGCCAGCAGGTCCGCGACGGGCGCGATACCTGCTCCCAGCCGGGCGTTCGAGCTGGGGCAGTGTGCGACGCCCGTGGCAGTAGCGGCGAACCGTGCCACTGCGGCCGGCGCGAGATTGACACAGTGCGCGAACCAGACGTCGTCGGCCAACCAGCCCAGCTCGTCCACGTACTCGGCCGGCGTGCAGCCGAACCGCTCGCGGCAGAATGCCTCCTCGTCCAGCGTCTCGGCCAGGTGCGTGTGCAGCCGGACGCCGCGGCGCCGCGCCAGCGCGGCGGATTCCCGCATGAGGTCGGGTGAGACCGAGAACGGAGAGCAGGGGGCGACCGCGATCCGCAGCATCGAATCCGGCGAGGCGTCGTTGTACCGGTCGATCGCGGCCTCGGTCGCTGCCAGGATCGAGTCGAGGTCCTCGACCACCTCGTCGGGGGGCAGGCCGCCGCGCGACCGACCGAGATCCATCGAGCCCCGGCAAGCATGGAAGCGCAGCCCGATCTCCCGAGCCGCCTCGATCTCGACGTGGAGCAGGTCACCGCCACCACTCGGGAAGACGTAGTGGTGATCCGTCGACGTCGAGCAGCCTGAAAGCGTGAGGGCCGCGAGCGCGGCCTTCGCCGCGGCGTGTTCGAGCTCGACATCGATCCTCGACCAGATTGGATAGAGCTCGCGCAGCCACTCGAAAAGCGACGACTGCTGGGCCAGGCCGCGAGTGATCCACTGGTAGAGGTGGTGGTGGCAGTTGACGAGTCCGGGCGTGGCCAGGCACCCGCGGCCGTCGATTCGAGTGGCGAGCCGTTCGGCAGGCGTCGCTCGAGGGCCCACAGCGGTGATGCGGTCGCCCTCGATTACGATGTGACCCTCGGCGAATTCGGTGCAGGCGTCATCCATGGTCGCAATGGCGCAGCCATCGATGACGAGGGTCATGACCGATCCATGCGCTCGGCGGCGAGTCGCACCGCGTCCAGGATCTTGGCGTAGCCCGTGCAGCGACAGAGGTTGCCGGCCAGCGCCTCTCGTATTTCGAGGTCGGCCGGCTGCGGGCTCGCCCGGAGGAGGTCATATGTGGCGACGATCAGCCCCGGCGTGCAGAAGCCGCACTGCACGGCGCCCGCCTCCACGAACGCCTCCTGGATGGGGTGCAGGGCAGAGTCCTCCGCCAGCCCCTCGATTGTCACCACGTGCCGACCTTCGGCTTGCAAAGCAAGAACCAGACAGGCGCACACCAGCGTCCCGTCGAGGAGGACGGAGCACGAGCCGCACTCGCCCTGCTCGCAGGCGTTCTTGGAGCCGGGCAGGTTCATCCGCTCCCGCATGGCGTAGAGGAGAGACTCGCCCTCCCACAGACCGTCCACGTGGCGCTCCTGGCCGTTGACCCGGCAGGTCAGCCTCACGCCCGCCGTCCCTGATACTCGGCCCACGCCCAGGCTACGGTGCGCCTGGCCATCACGCGCAGCGCGTGCCGGCGATAGTCGGCGGTCCCGCGGACGTCGTCGATGGGCTGAGCGGCCTTGGCAACCAGGTCGCCGAACTGCTCCGCGACACCGGCGGGCAGAGGGGCTCGCGTGGTCCAGCGGTCACCGTCGGCCAGCACCCGCTCCAGCAAGCCCTGGGCCTCTCGGGCCGCCAGCGGCGTCGGCCCAGCGGAGCCGATGCCGGTCCCGACTCTGCGACGCAACGGGTCGAGCTCCAACGCGAACGAGGCCACCGCGATGACCATCGCGTTTCGTGTGCCGACCTTGGCGAACTGCTGCGGTCCGCTGGCGGGCCGTACCCAGACAGCGGCGATTAGCTCGTCTGGCCTCAGCGCGGTCCGCTTGGCCCCGAGAAAGAACTCGGGCATGGGAATGCGGCGCGTGCCTGTTGCTGACGCAACCTCAATCTCCGACTGGGCGGCCAGCAGCGGTGGCAGGGCATCACCGGCGGGTGAGGCAGTACCCAGGTTGCCGCCGACTGTGCCGCGATTCCGGATTTGCGGCGAGCCCACAGTACGGGAGGCGATCGCTAGCCCAGGCAGCCTGTCGCCGAGCTCGGCGATGATCCGCGAGTAGGTCACACCGGACCCCACCCGCAGCCAGCCATTTGTCTGCGCCCAGTTCGTGAGCTCGGGAACTCGCGTCAGGTCGAGCACTGCCTCCGGCCTGCGGCGGTCGAAGTTGAGCTCGACCATGACGTCGGTGCCGCCCGCGATGGGGAGCGCCTCGGGACGGGCGGCCTTGATCGCAAGGGCGTCCGGCCAGGTGGTGGGCTGCAGAAAATCCAGGTCAGGACTCCTCGGCGCCGCCGCGGCGCACCGTGGCCTCGACCAGGCCGTAGGGCCGGTCCGCGGCATAGAAGACCTCGTTGCGGTTCGTCATGCCGAAAGGGGTGAGGTCGACGGCGAAATGATGCATGTTGGGCATCTCGAGCCGGACCTCGTCGATCTCCGGCCGAGCCTCGAGCACCGCAGTGGCCATCTGGAAGAGGGTCTGCTGAAGCGACAGGCTGTGGTGCCGGGCGAAGGCCTCGAGTAGAGCCCGCCTCGCCTCACGGAAGGTGTCGGCCCACGGCGATTGCAGCGTCGAAAAGCGCCAGTGCGCTCTGACCGCGGTGGCCAGTATGCGGTCCGGCGTGTCATCCAGCGTGGTGTAGCGGTCCCTGCCGAAGCCACGGAACTCGGAGCCGGCGGACTTGAGGACGACCAAGTCGGCAAGGCCAGAGACTACTGACGCGTCAGCCGGCCCGCAGGTCACGGTCGTCAGGCGCCGCTCCGCCGAGCCGCGTACGAATGAGTGCGGATGCGGGATGTCATTCACGTCGACTCGCGCCCACGGGTACTCCTCGATGTGGACACAGGCCTGACGCACAGGCTTGCGAGTCTCGACGAAGTGGCGAGCCAGGCGCAGCGCAAACTCCTCGATTTCGCCGATCGATGCCTCCTTCGCAAAGCAGTAGACGGTGTTCTTCTGCGTATCGGTGGGCAGGACGTTGGCGTTGTCGCCGCGCAGGTGGACGTCCTCGAAGTCCCCCGACAGCGCCACGCTCACGTTCAAGTCTCTGATCTCGTGCCTGTCGGCATGACGCGTGACCCGCAGCAGCCGGGTCTCGGACTTGCCGTAGGAGTTATCGCCCAGGACGACGCTCATTGGGGTCAGATGCCTCAGCTGCCTCGGTAGGTCGTGTAGCCAAACGGGCTGAGAAGGAGTGGGACGTGGTAGTGCTGAGCGGGGTCCGTCACTTCAAAGACGACGGTGACCTCGGAAAAGAAGGAGTTCGCGAAGTGCGCGGCGGCGGCGAACGTGAGCCGGTAGCGTCCAGTGCCGGCCGGCGGCGCTCCCGGCCAGTCTCGGATCCTGCCGTCCTCGTCGGCTGCGGTCTGACCTAGCAGCTGCCAGGATGCGCCGTCGTCGGAAAGGCGCTCCAGACGGACTTCGATGCTGCTCGCGGGCCTGCCCGCCGACAGATCCAGCACGTGAGTCGTGATGTTGTTCATCGCAGGAGACTTTCCAGCCGGAGGCGTGTGATCTTCGACTGCTCACCAGCCGCGACCTCGAGCTCGGTCCGCGCGTCGTTGCCCATGCGTCGGTGGATGGAGGCGAGCATCTCCTCCGCGCTCTTGCCGGAGGCGCAGATCAGGAAGACGTGGCCGAAGCGCTCTTCGTAGGTCCGATTGGCGTCGGCCAGAGCGGTTCGCGTGCGCGCTGAAGCGCCGGCTACGCCGGCCTGCTCGCGGCGAGCAGTTGCATCGGCGACCGCCCGCTCACCGATGCGCGGGTGGGCAGCAAAGGCCTCCAGCCAGTCGGCCTCGTCGAGCGCCCGCCAGGCCTGATCCGCGGCGCGGTAAAGGGATTCGTGGGTTCGGTAGGGGCGGCCAGCGGCCACGGCTGCTGCCCAGCGACGAGAGGCGCAGCACGTCTCGAGCTGAGCCCGGGCTTCAGACTGGCCGAGGCGGTTGAAGGCGTCCAGGGCCTGGGAGCCTTCGGAGCCTTCCGAAGCCTGGAAGCTGATGTCCTGAGCGCCCTCCCATAGCACTCGGTGCCCCAGAGCCGCGAGGTGATCGCGCCCCTCCTCCACTGTCGCGAAATGGTTGCCCGCGAGTTGGCCCACCTTGCTGGCGAAGACGCTGGGACCGTACGGGAAGAGGATCTCAGTCTCGCTGATGCCGCCTGGGTAGAGAAGGAGCTGACCGGGGGCGGGGAAGCTGGTGTGGTTTTCGTAGCTGAGGTCCAGGTCGAGGTCGCCGAATGGGATCCAGCAGGCCTCGCCGCTCCAGCGGCCGTGGACGAGTCTGGCGTGGATCGGAAGCATCGAGAGGAAGATCGCACACGTCTTGGGAGCGGCCGCGGTTTCGAGTCGGGCGGTGAGGTGGTAGCTGGCCACCTGGATGTCGATCGTGCTAGCCATCGCAGCGCCTGCGCGCGAGTGTAGCATCACAGTGGATAGTGGACAATCCAATTCCGGGCAAAGCAGTCTCGAAGCAGACGTCCAGGGGACTCACAACCCCCACCCACCCTCTTGGGGGGCGGGCCCAAAATACGGCAGAAGCCGGGAGCTGTCAACGGTGGTTGTTAATTTCCCATGATCCCGGCCGGCTCGCCCTGTGCGATGAAAAATGGCTCATTGCCGCCGACTGCCAGGTATCGGTGGCTCGCCGCCTCCTCCGACCCGCCGATTACCCACCATCGGTGGCTCAGAGCGCGCCGGCGCGGAAACTGCGACTCCGCCACGCGCTATGACCAAACGCGCCGGCCACCTGGTCGCGATCCAGCGAATGGACGTGTTCCGAGAGGTTCTGCACCAGATCGACCGGTACATCGAAAGCAGTCACCTCAAACCAGGCGACCGGCTGCCGAGCGACCGCGACCTGGCCGCGGCGCTGCATGTCAGCCGCCCCCTCGTCCGCCAGGCGATCAAGGTCCTCGAGAGCCTCGGACGGGTCACTGCCCAGCAAGGCTCAGGGACCTATGTCCGAGACGCCAGCCATCGCGTTGCTGTGACCGAGCTCATGCGTGGGCTGACCTTCGACCGAAGGCTGCTGCGTCAAGTCCTCCCGGCGCGCGTCGCCATCGAGCTCGAGGTGCTTCGAGGCGCGTTCGAGCGGCGCACGCCGGCGAATCTCAGCCTGCTTCGTCGGGCGCTCGAACAGCGACGTCAGCAGCTCGATGACGATGTGCAGGAGGCCACCCTCGACCTGACCTTCGAGGCCACGCTGGGCCGCGTTTGTGGCAACGAAGTGTTGCGCCGCCTCCAGGCGCTGGTGCATGACGTTTGGCTCGAGGCTCAGATCGCGGAGGGCGCGCCCCCTGACGGCTTATCCAGGCTCCATCGAGAACATGAAGAGGTGTTCTCGGCCTTCTCGGCCGGTGACCTCGACGAGGCCCTCAGGCGATTTCGCAATCATCTGAGCACGCTCGCCGACTCCCACAACGGTCGCACCCAGCCGCATGCCTGACGCGGACCTCGTATTGCGCAACGGCACCGTCGTGCAGCCGGAGCGCGTCGCCACCGCACACGACATCGCCGTTACCGACGGACTTATCACCGCCATCGGCCACGACCTCGCTATGACGGGCGTGACCGAGATCGACGCGGACGGCCTGCACCTCTTCCCCGGCGGCGTCGACCCGCACGTCCATTTCAACGAGCCCGGACGCACCGACTGGGAGGGCATCGCGACCGGTTCCCAAGCCCTCGCACGCGGCGGCTTCACAACCTATGTAGACATGCCGCTCAACTGCTCGCCCGTTACCGTCGACGAAGACGCCTTCGAGCGGAAGCTTCGGGCGGCAAACGTTTCCTCGCTCGTCGACTTCGGCCTCTGGGGCGGTCTGGTTCCCGGCAAGTTGCACCACGTCGAGGGCCTTGTGCGCAGAGGAGTGCTCGGCTTCAAGGCGTTCATGTGCGACAGCGGTATCGCAGCGTTTCCTGCCGCGGACGACCTCACGCTCTGCGAGGGGATGCGGCGCTGCGCCGAGCTTCGTTCGATCGTGCTGGTCCACGCAGAGAACGCGGCGCTCGTTACCGAGCTTGGAAAGCGAGCCGTTGCCGCTGGCCGCGTCGGGCCTCGTGACTTTGCGGCCTCGAGGCCGGTCATTGCTGAGCTCGAAGCCATTTCGCGGGCACTGTTCTTCGCTGGCGAGACCGGGTGCGCGGCACATATCGTGCACGTCAGCACCGGGCGCGGCGTTCAGCTTGTCGAGCAGGCTCGCGAGGACGGCCTGGACGTGAGCTGTGAGACCTGCGCTCACTACCTCCTGCTTACCGAGACCGACCTGGACGACCTCGGCGCTGTTGCCAAGTGCGCGCCACCGCTCCGTTCGACGTCTGATCGTGACGCGCTCTGGGATCTGATCGGAGAGGGCCGGCTCCGGATTGTCGCCTCCGACCACTCGCCGTGCCCACCCGAGCTGAAGCGGCAGGACGACTTCTTTCAGGTTTGGGGTGGAATCTCAGGATGCCAGACGACCCTGCAGCTGATGCTGGCTCACGGTCACGCGCGGCGACGCCTGGGGCTGCCGACCATTGCCGGCCTTACGGCGGGCAATGTGGCCGACCGCATTGGCCTGACCTGCAAGGGTGGTGTCGAGGTAGGCAAGGACGCCGATCTCGCAATGATCGACCTGGGTCACGAGTGGCCGCTGAGCGCCGCCGAGCTCGCTTATCGTCACGCTCAGAGTCCCTTCGTCGGGCAGCTCGTGCGCGGTCGCGTTGCGCGAACGCTGGTGCGAGGAAGAACGGTGGTTGCCGACGGCAGGGTGGTGTCGCCACCAATCGGCAGACTCGTCAGGAGAGCCACCTGACCTCATAGGGATCGAGCACGTCGTCTGCTGCCCGGACGCGCTGGTCAGTCAGGTTGTGCAGGCACAGCACCGAATGCCGGCCGTCGCGCGATGTGCGCTCGAGCGCGAAAACGCGGGGGTCGACGTCGAGCACCTTGTGCCGGGCACTGGGATGGAACGCGGCGCTGGCCCGGCGTTTCATCAGCAAAGTCGTCAGCCCGCTGAGCACCCGCGCTCTGAGTGAGGAGGGATCGGCCAGCTCGCGTTCCAGGTCCCGGCGCAAGAACTTCTGTCGATTTATTCGGCGCGGGATGCCGCTCGACCGGGCTCCCGCCTGATCCCCGCGGGACCCGAAGAGCGAGTGGAAGTAGATCCCTGGCACCCCCGGCATCGCCAGCATCATCGCGTGCGCCACGACGAATCTGTCGATCTGGGTCCCGACCGGTTCGTCAGACGCAGGATCCGACAGCGCGTCGAAGTAGTTGATGTTGAGCTCGTATGGGCTCTTCGAGCCATCGGGATTGTTCCTGTACGAGACCAAGCCGCCGTGCTTCAACGCCCGTTCGACGAGCCGGACGATCTCGGCCTCAGTGAGGATGCCTCGTGCTGGGCTCACGCCGACGCCGTCGTGAGAGGCGAGGAAGTTGAAGAACGTCACCCCCGAGGATGGCACGCTGAGTGCGGCTGCCCAGCGGCTCAGTGCCTCGCCACTTCCGGTGGACAGTGAGTGCAGGACGAGTGGGGGGAGTGCGAAGTTGTACACGAGCTGCGCCTCGTTCGTGCCATCGCCGAAGTAAGAGACGTTGTCGCGATGGGGCACGTTGGTCTCCGTGATGAGCATCACTTGCGGGGCCACCATGTCCAGCAGGGATCGCCAGAGCTGCACCACGCGGTGAGTTTGAGGAAGGTGAATGCAGGGCGTGCCGATCTCCTTCCAGAGATAGGCGATCGCATCCAGGCGGACGAACCGAGCTCCACGCGCCACGTAGAACATCAGAACATCGGTGAGCGCCAGCAGTACCTCGGGGTCGTGGAGGTTCAGGTCAACCTGGTCGCCGCTAAAAGTGGTCCAGACCTTCTTCTCACCCAGGGCAGTCTTGAAGGGCGTAAGCAGCGGTAGGGCACGTGGCCGGACCACCTGGCTGAGATCCGGGTCGCCGTCGACGGTGATGAACCAGCTTCGGAATCGGTCGTCCTGGCGCAGGAAGGCCTTGAACCACTCGCTCTGGGCGGAGACATGGTTGAAGACCGCGTCGAACATGAGCTGGAACCTGCTGCCGACGCTCGCGAGATCGTCCCAGCCGCCCACTACAGGGTCGACGGCGTAGTAGTCGATGACCGAGAAGCCGTCGTCCGACGAGGAGGGATAGAAGGGCAGCAGGTGAACCCCGCTCACGTCCCCAGACGCGTGCATGGCGAGGAAGGCGCCAAGCGTCCCCAGGGGCGGTTCGCCTTCATCGCGCACCTGATCTGCGTATGTGATCAGGATCGCGTCATATTCCGTCAGCGGCAGGCCCTGGCGCACCCCCGGTTCAGGCTCCGAGATGGGGAAGTACTTCGCGATGAGCTGGCGCAGACGTGGCTCCAGCGTGGAGTCCGCACCAGGCCCATACAGGAAGTTGAGATGATCCGCAATCGACCGGCCCATGTTGAGGAGGCAGGTTATTGACCTGGCGGGGCCTGCTGCCACATTGGCTGTGTTGCCGCCGGTCGTCGCTGCGATCGCCGCCGTCATCCCAGCCTGTCCAGCCCTGGATCGACGGGCTGTCGGTGGCGCTCCTCGCCTACGGCATTTGGGCCCGGTTTGGCTTACGCCGCCGACTCATCCCTGCCTGAGCGCCCACTCGCGCTCCCCGTCGGCGTCGCGCCGGCGGCGGCCTCCACCGCCCCCGCGGTGGCCCAGAGGCTGGCCAGCGGGGCGCTGCCGGAGATCACGGCTGTCCCGCTCGGCGAGGTGACAACCAGCACCGTGCGGCCATCGATCGTTCGTGTCTGGACGCCGGCCTGGGAGATGGGAGCCTGGCTGGCATCCAGCCAGCTGATATTGATCCGGGCACCCTGAGCGGTCGTGTACATGACGGTGACGATGTCGATCCCCGCTCGGTGATCCGTCCGCGCGCCCTCCGCCGACAGGTCGGAGAGCGTGACCTCCCGCATCGGCCGGCCCGAAGTCCGCTCGCACCACGAGGTGATCGCGGTGGGGTCGCTGGACCTGTATTGGGTCTGACCTGAGGCGACCGCAACCGCGGCCGTCACGGTGTCCTCACCTCTGTAGTTGTGCCAGCCAGCCCCGGCGCCTGCAACAACAACGACTACAGCCGCCACGGCACCCAGGCGTAACAGCCAGCGCCGGCCGGCTCGCCGGCGCAGCGATGACTGATCCGCATTCATCGTGGCCCTGAGGCGTGCCCCCAGCAGGCGATGGGTATCGACCTCCTGGGCGCAGTCATTGCAACCGGAGACATGAGTCCGGGTCCCGGGCGGGACGAGCTCGGACTCGCCGTCGGCGAGCGCTGCCAGGTATGGCCGGTGCTGTTCGCACTCGTTCATCGCGCCTGCTCGGTCAAGCGGGCCAAAAGGAGGCGCCGGCCTCGGTAGACACGCGACATCACGGTGCCGGGAGGGATGCCCAGGATTGTTGCCGTCTCGGCATACGTCAACTCCTCCACCGCCGTCAGGTGAAGGGGCGCTGCGTACGCGGCGGGAAGGCTGCGAAGAGCTGCCAGCACCTCCGCCAGCTCCGCCTTGAGTATCACTGCCCGTTCCACCGGGCTTCGACCCTGGCCGGAAAGATCGTGGCTCAGATCGAGGTTGTCGAGGGGCACCATCTCGGCTCGAGCGGTGCTAGAGCGTTGCCGGTTCAGGTAGAGGTTGCGGAGGATTCTGAACAGCCAGGCCCTGAGGTTGGTGCCAGGCGTGAATCGCCACTGAGAGCTGAGGGCGCGCAGCACCGTCTCCTGGGCCAGGTCGGCTGCCTCGTGCTCGTCGCGCGTCAGCGACCAGGCAAATCGGAGGAGCCGTGGGTGGAGGGCCGCGATCTGCTCGGCGATGGCGCCCTCGCCCAGCCCAGCCGTGTCCGCCACGAGCTCAGCATAGATGTGGTACCTGGCCAATTCTGTATGCAACTGCACAACCCATGATCCGGTCCGGTATTCCTCGGGAATACAACAGGCCCCCCCGTGTTGTGCTCTCCGGATGGCCAGATCCAGACGTCGCGGCCCGAACCATTCCAGGACTCCGCAGCCAGTGGCGCAGGCCCGAACGCCGCCAACACGGCGAACGAACGCCGATGTCGCTGGCGGCCGGCGCCCACGCCCGGCTCGGCGGAGCAGGCCGAGCTCAACTCAACTTGCCGTGGGGGCCGGGGTTGCGATCGTGATCGCGGCTGCAGTGGTCCTGCTGATCCGCTCCGGCACCGGTAGCCCACCCGGTCTCTCCGGATCGTCTGCTGACGTCCCTGTTGTGGGCGCGGGCTCCCTCGCTCAGGGCCAGCCGGCGCCAGATTTCACGGGGATCACATTGGATGGCCAGAAGCTGACGCTGTCAAGCCTGCGCGGCAAGCCGGTATTGGTGAACTTCTTTGCGTCCTGGTGCACGTCCTGCGAACACGAGCTCCCTGGCATCCAGAGGGAATACATCTCCCATCAGGACCAGGGCTTCACCGTGGTTGGCGTCAACAGCCTCGAGAATGGCGACGGTGTTGCCTTTTACCACCGCTTCGGCCTCAGCTTCCCCGCCGTTCGCGATCCCGGTCAACCAGGGCCAATCGCCTCCGCCTACGGGGTCACCAACGCCCTCCCAGCCTCGGTCTTCATCGACAAGAGCGGTAAGGTCGATCGCGTATACCGGGGAGAGATCACCTCCGCGACGATCGAAGAAGAGCTCAAGCGCATCGGCTGAGGAGGTAGCCACATGTCGCTCGACCAGGTGACCGTGCCGCTGGCCTTCGCAGCGGGGCTGGCGTCCTTCTTGTCACCGTGCGTCCTGCCTCTGGTTCCGGCGTACATGGCGTATCTCGCCCGGCAGGCCGGCCGCCAGGCCGCGGCGCTCGCCGTCGGCCCTGGAGCGCTGTCCAGCGGGGTCAATGTTGCGTCGAACCAGGCGCCGCGTGCGGCGGTCTTCGCGAGTGGGCTGGCCTTCGTCAGCGGCTTGAGCCTCGTCTTCATCAGCTTCTTCTACGCGCTCAGCTCGCTGCTCATCCCCTTCCGGTCTGCCGTCACGCCGATCGCCGGGGCTCTGGTCATCATCCTCGGCCTGAGCACAGCCGGGTTGTTCCGCTTGCCGCTGCTGAACTACGAGTTCAGAGTGTTCGGCAGGGCGCCGCGGCAGCATGGCCCTCTCGGCGGCTTGCTGCTTGGGATCGGCTTCGCCGCCGGCTGGACGCCCTGCATCGGGATCACCCTGGGCGCCGTCATCAGCTCGGGCATCGCCCGAGGCACGTCCACCCAGGGCCTGGTCCTGATGGCCGCTTACTGCCTGGGCCTGGGCGTGCCCTTCCTGCTGCTCAGCCTGGCGGTCGATCGCGGCGTCGGCCTGGTCCGCGTGCTCGGCCGGCACCGCCGGGTCATCGATCTCACCTCGGGCGCGATTCTGGGTGCGATGGGCGTTCTGCTCATGACCAACAACCTGCTCGCACTCACGAACCTGCTCAGCCGGCTCTTGCCCGGTCAGCTTCAGGACCCGTTCGGCCTGTGAGGACACGCCTCATCGCCGCTGTCGTGGTGGCACTCGCCGTCGGACTCGCCGCCCTATACATCACCCGGCCTGGCGCGCTGCCGCTGCCCTCGGTCGGCCCGGTCGGCAGCGCAGCAACACCGGGGGCGCCAGACCCGATCCGGTCGGACGAGGCACAGACCATCCTGGGCCCCGACGCGATCAGGGCGATCGACGACCCGCGGTTCATGAGCGCTGACAAGGCTCGCTTCGTGCCTTCGAATGCCACCGTCATGGGAGTCTCCGTCGGCGGCGAGGCCCATGCCTACCTGCTGGGCCTCATGAGCCAGCACGAGATCGTCAACGATCAGCTGGGAGGCCGGAATATCGCGGTCACCTGGTGACCACTCTGCTACACGGGCATCGTGTATGCCCGCGAGGTGGACGGCAGGACGCTGACGTTCGGCGTCTCTGGAAAGCTGGTTCGCAACTCGCTGGTGATGTTCGATCGCCAGACCGGGAGTCTATGGAGCCACCTGACGGGTGAGTCGATCTCCGGACCCCTCCATGGCAGGCGGCTCGAGCAGCTGACCTCCGCGCAGACGACCTGGGGCATCTGGCTGAAGGAGCACCCCCGCACCATGCTCCTGCAGGCGAATCAGTTCGATACTCAGGACCCCTACGAAGGCTACTATTCCGGCGGCGACACGGGCGTTGTTCCGGTCAAGCGGACCGACAACCGGCTGCCGGCCAAAGATCGGATCGTCGGGATCCGAATCGGGAGCGACGTCAAGGCGTACGACTTCAAGGCTCTCGCGCGAGATCGGGTTGTGAACGACCAGGTCGGCGGCACCCCACTGGTGATCGTGTTCGACGGCGGATCGGAGTCAGGGGCCGTTTACCGGAGCGATCCCGGCGGGACACTGCTGAGGTTCTCGCAAGGCAAGGGTGCCCTCCGGATGAGCGACGACGGCGGATCGGTCTGGGACGGACTGACAGGCATCGCGCTCTCGGGTCCACGGGCCGGGCAGAGCCTGGATCAAGTGCCGATCACGTACAGCTTCTGGTTTGGCTGGGCCGACTTCTACCCGAACACGGAGGTCTACGGGTGAGCGGCCTCGCCCGGAGCTGGGCTGCCCCGATAGCGCTGGCGGTGCTGCTCTCGGCGGTCGCGGTCGGCGGGGTGCTCGGTTATCGCCACGTAGAGGCCTCGCGCGCAGGAGGGTCATCGTTGTCAGAGGTCGAACTCCCTCGACTGGGTGGCCACGGCTCCGTGCGCCTCTCGGACTTCCGCGGCCGGCCCCTGGTAGTCAACTTCTTCGCCTCGTGGTGTCCGGCTTGCATCACCGAGTTGCCGACCTTCGAGCGTGCGGCCCAGGATTACAGCGGCCGGGTCGCATTCCTCGGTGTCGACGAGCAGGACAATGCCGCGGCGGGGATGAGGCTGGCACGAGACGCCAAGGTCACTTATCCGCTGGTCCAGGACACAAGCGACAACCAGCTCTTCCGGCTCTTCCAGGGCACCGGTATGCCAACCACGGTTTTCCTGACCGCGAACGGAAGCGTGCGGCAGACCTACAGCGGCGAGCTCAGCGCGGACCTCTTGCGCGAACGTCTGAACAACCTGGCGCTCCAGTAGCCCACCCCTGCCCGCGAACTCCGGTCGTATAGCGGCCGAGCTGCCGGCGGAGCGGGTATGCTCGATGGCCGGCGGGCGGTGGCTTAGCCCGGAAAAGCGCCTGGTTTGGGACCAGGAGATCGGCGGTTCGAATCCGCCCCGCCCGACCAACCCCCTCCGCGATATGCGTTTGAACTCGCGGTAACCCCCTTTGATCCCACCTTCACAGGCTGCAAACAGTAATTGAATCTGATGACGCAGTCCTTAGGGACCGGGCACCTCCGCCGAGAAGGCGCAAAATCTGTTAAATGGCCAAGGTAATCACGGCCGCCCGGCGAGCAGGTCTGAATGTGCCCGGCGAATGCCGGCGCCTATCGGCCAAGGAAATTGAACGCGCCCTCTTGCTTACGTACGATCCCGAGCCGCGAGTCCGCCAAGCGGCCGTGATGAATCTCTGCCCATGTCACCTTCAGCAGGACCGGGCAGACGTTTGGGACCGAGTGTTCGAACTGGCGACGGATTCCGATGTCGGCGTTCGAAAACAGGTTGTGCATACGCTGGCGGACGGATCGCCCAGACGACTGCGGGAGAGAGCGGTCGCGACGCTGCAGTCGATGCGGCTTGACTCTGACGATGGATTGCGCCGTGGCGTGCGCCGAATCTTGGCGCAATATCGCAACACTGGCCGGATCGCGTTCCGCTAACTGCTCAACTCAACTGGCCGGGGACACTGCGACCTCTCGCCCCGGTTCACCACGGCAGAGTCGCATCTCGAAGCAGACGCTCGATGAGCGCGCGGTCGTCAGCAATAACGAGTCATTGTGGTGCAGGAAAGGTGCCGGTGGGCACTTCAACTGTCGAGTCAGGACTGCGAATGCAATGTCAATAGGGCACCAATTTCCACGTCATGCCAATGTAAGATGCTGGCCGTACTAGCACTAGACCTTTGGTAATGCCCTTTGGCGCATTCGCTAAGGGAGTTCGGTGAGGTTCTGCCGGGCGGCGGCAGTGTCGGGTTGGTCGAGGCCCAACGGCCGCTCCCTGATCGCCAGGGCACGCTCGAAAAGGGGCCGGGCAGCCTGCGGAGGCGCTTGCTGACCGCCGGGACGCTCGTGCCCGCATCGAGCGCGATGATCGTCACGGACACGTCATCGATGTAGCGCTTTGTCAGCAGGGCACGCTGACCTTCCGACAGACTTGCAACCGCTCCGATTAGCAAGCGAGATATGGTCTCCGGATGCCGGAACCGTTGATCACCAAGGTTGACGCCGTCGTGCTTCGCGTTCCCAACCTCGATGAGGGGTTGGCATTCTATCGGGACCGAATGGGCCACCAACTGATCTGGCGCTCCGAGGCCGCCGCTGGGCTGCGGATGCCCGACTCCGTGTCAGAGTTGGTCATATCCACAGAGCTTGGCCCCGAGACGGACCTCATGACGGAGTCAGTCGGCGCCGCAGTCGATCGGTTTGTGGCAGCGGGCGGGAGAGTCGTCGCCGCACCCGCCGAGATAGCGATCGGCAAGGTTGCCGTCGTCATCGACCCGTTCGGTAACCAGTTGGTGATCCTCGACGGCTCGAAGGGTCGCCTTACAACCGACGACGCCCGAAATGTCACGGGCGTCTCAAACGCATAGCCGCCCTCTGGTCGAGCTGCACTGGGGGCGGTATCAATGTCACCTATCTTCCGGTCTTCGGTGGCGGCGTGCCGGCGCCGAGGTATCAGGATCCAACGCGGACGGTGCACTTTTGCGGTGACCAGATTCGCCGGGTGGACGTGGCCGACCTCGGCACCGTCGAGAGCGTCACGCTCGTCATGACGGTCGACACCAGCTCCACCACGTTCAGCCTGCTGCTGCCGCGGGTGAACCTCGCCAACGACGTCGGGGCGTCCGCGCCCATCTCGACCGAGGGGATCACGACCGTGCACCGCCTCTCGCCGGTCCCGGCGTTCGACATGGGCCGCCGCGATGTGTACACGTGCACCCCGCTGCACGGCACCGCGTCACCGGTGATCGTTCCGCTGCAGACGGCAGTGACGGCGCCCCGGCGTTGACCGGCGGGGCGCCGTCGGGCGCTCGTCGCGTCAGCCCACTCGGTAGGCGTAGGGGACGCTGATTACCTGGTCGCCGCTCGCAGTCACGGGGCTGAAGGTCGAGACCTCCAGCGAGCCGCGGACCACCGTGCCGAGCGGCCCGCTCGGCGTGAACGTGACAGTGATCAGGCCGGTGGCGCCTGGCGCCAGCCTGAGCGGCGTGTACGGCGCCGTCGCGTCGATGGTCTGCTTCCAGACGTCACCAGAGCTCGAGGTCACCGCGCCATCGAAGACGCGGGTCTCGGCGACGAACGCAAGGTTGGCAGTGGCGGGCGGCTCCCCACTCCCGCTCGCGGGGGACGGGCCCTGCTCCTCGGGCAGCGCAAACCAGAAGCCCGGCGCGATCTGCGGCGCCGCGTCGGTCGCGACCGAGAAGTTGCCGAAGGATGTGCCCGCGCGCCGCGGGCCGCCGAAGCCGGCCTGGATGGACATGACGATCGGCACCGAGCCCTGGGCCGCCACGACGAGGCGGTCGGTGCCCGGTGGCACCACGGTGGTCGGAATCACCGCGCCGAGCGGCAGTGGGACGTTGGCGGTGCCACTGGCGACCAGCGGCATCATCTGGGTCCGGTTCAACCGCGGATCGACGAAGAAGTCCTTCGTGGCCACGCCCGTGTTGGTGACCACGATGGTCGCCGTGACGGACTGGCCAGCCCGCAGCACCTTGTGCATCGAGTTGGGCACGCCCAGTGCCGTCACCGTCGCAGCGTCGAAGCTGATCCGGCCGGTGAACGGCTCCTGGAGGTGAGTGCCGTCGAGGCCCTTGGACAGGCGCAGGATCGCGGTCCAGCGGCCCGCCTGCGGCTTACGCAGCGTGAACTGCATAACCTGCCCGATGGCGGTGATCTGTCCGGCCGCGTTGAGCACCAGCGTGCTCTGGTCGTCGAGCGGCTCGCCCGACGGGCTGACCAGGAAGCCGGTCAGCCGGTAGTTCGGGTCGCGCAGCGTCAGCGCCAGGTTCAGTGCCGGCCGGCCCGAGCGTACGTCGAACTGGAAAGAGAACATCTGCGCGTTGGTGGCGGAGCGGCCGTTGCCGCCCTGCAGCGTGCCCGTGAACGTGCCGCCGTCGGGGCCAACGGGCACCAGAGCGCGCAGCGTGATCGGGACCGTGGTGCGGGAGCCCCCGCTGGCGACGAGGACCAGGCTGGCGGCGAGGTCACCGGCCACCTCGGGCGTTGTCACGCTGACCGTGAACCGGCCTGTCTGACCCGGGCCGAGCACGCGGCTGCTGGGCGAGACGAGCCCGAACGCCTCGAAGTGGGAGCTGGAGAACGCGAACTGGACGGCACCGTTGTACGCCGCGGGACCGTTCCTGATGGACCAGATGACCGCGGTCCACGTGCCGGCCATGGGATCGTGCACGTCCACGTGGCCGAAGCCGCCGCCCGCGCCCTGCGGAATCGAGTACATCGCGAAGCGGCCCGCCGGGTCGAACAGCGTCTCGCGCACGGTCGACGTGGGCTGGGCCAGCGCGGCCCAGGTGATGTCGGCGTCGAGGCGCTGGGCGCCCGCCGGAACTGTGAACTGGTGGAGCGCGAACTCCCGCAGCGTCCCTCCGCTGTCCACGAACGTCGGCGCCGTCGCGGGGTTGAGCGTCAGGCTGCCGGTGTCGGTCGCGAACGGCTCGTCCTCGAGCCGGCGGATGCTGGGGGTGACGGTCTGCGCGCTGGTGCCGGTGTTGGTCACCTCGACCTGGAAGGTCTGCTGGCTGCCGGCGCGCGCGGTGGACTCGAAGCTGCCGCGGCTGAGCACCAGGCTGGAGCCCTGGGCGGCCGGCGAGCCGTTGCCGTCGTGGATCGACAGTGCCGCCTGCACTGCCGCATGGGCGTCGACCAGGCCGGCGCCCTGCTCCTGGGCGGGGATGCCAAGATCGACCGCCGTGCTGCTGATGATGCGCTTGACCAGGGCCGGCGTCGGCGTAACGCCGCCGTGGGCCTTGCGGTATGCCTGGATGACGAGTGCCGCCTCACCGGCGACCAGCGGCGAGGACTCGCTGGTGCCGCCGAAGATCTGGATGTTCGCCGGCCGGCCGGCGTTGTCGAAGCAGTTGCCGTAGATCTTCACGTTCGTGCTGCAGAGCGACCAGCCGAGGTCGCCCGGCGCGAGCACATCGAGCGTCTTGGGGCCGAACTGCGTGAAGCCGGCCGAGCTGAACGCCGACGGGTTGTTGTCGATCCAGCCGCCCGGCGACAGCTGGCTGCCGAAGCCGCTGATCTGGCGGTAGAGGCGGAGCTGGGTCGTGGCCCCCACGCCGATCACCGGGTTGGTGGCGGCGGTGTTCCCAATCGTGTTGGTGAAGCCCGCGTCGCCGCTGCTGGCGACGACGGTGATGCCGGCCGCGACAGCGTTGGCGTTCGCGATCTGGACGGGGTCGTTCCGGTCATCGGGGAACGGGTTGGCCCCGAAGGACTCGTTGATCACGTTCACGTGGTCGACCTCGGTCGCCCAGTCGATCGCCTGGAGGACGGTCGAGTCGAACGCGCCGCCGGTCCCGAAGACCTTGAGCGAGACCAGGTTCACCCCCGGCGCCATGCCCTTGATCTGGATGGTGCAGCCCGGCGGCAGGGGGTGGGCGGGGCTCACGAACGTGCTCAGGTCGTAGGTCTGGTTGCCCTGGGCTGCGATCGAGGCGGCGTCGCCGAACGCCTCGCCACCGCCGGTGAAGGCGTTGATGCCGTCGCCGCTGAAGTCACGGTAGTCAACGACGATCGAGTGTCCATCGCGCGTCAGGTCCGGGTTGTTGATGTCCAGACCGTCGGCGATGAACGCGACGGTGACGCCGCTCCCATCGGCCAGGTCGTGCGCGGCCGGCACGCCGGCGCCGCGCTGGAACTCGGTGTTGGTGAGCGGCAGGGCCTCGGGCTCGAGCAGGGGCACGGCCGGGTTCGACGGACAGATCTGCTGGGGCTGCGCCGGCGAGGCGGCCGTGGCGGCCCCGCTCGCCGACTCCGGAGCCTGCGAGATCGGGTCCGGCAGCGGCGACGGCCGGGCGATGAACCGGTCGAGCACCACCGCCTGCACGGCGGGGTTGGCTGCCAGCCGGTCGGACTCCGCCTGCGAGATCGTGGCCGCGACCGCGTTGACGATGTGCAGGCTGCGTGGGGCGCTGTGGAGCTGGTTCAGCTCCTTCTTGACGGCCCGCTGGTCGGACTCGACCGCGGCCGCCCGCATCGCCGCCTCGGCGCCCCGGGCCGGCAGCTCGGGATGCTGGTTGCGGAAGACGATGATCGACCGCTTGCTGGCGTCCGCGGAGAGCTGGGCGACGTCGGCCGGCGTCAGCGCCGCTCCCGGAGCCGAGGCCCCGGTCGCTGCCGCGGCCGGGCTCGTCAGGGCGAGCGGTAGCAGAGTGAGCGGTAGCAGGGCGGCCGCCAGGATCAGCAGCCACCGCCGTGATGGACCCATTCGCACCCTCCTCCCTTCATCAATCGCGTCGGGCACCCCGGGCGGCCGTCAGCCGCCGGGCGCCCAGAGGGTAGCATTGGCGATGCGCCTGTTCAACCCTCGTAGGGGATCGGCCGGCGAGGCCGGGTAGAACCTGGCAGCAGGGCCGACGTTAAAACCTCAGTGCCCTAGACTAGCGGCGCGCAGGTTCAAATCCCGCCCCGCCGATCCTCCTCTCTTTCTCGTCGGCCTCAGGCAGCGCGCGCCAGTCTGGCTGGCTGGCACATGACGGTGGGGGGTTATCCGCGCAGGAGCGGCAGCCCACGCTCGGCGGCGGTCGCCCGGTCGTTCCGGCATTAGGGCGATCGCCTTTGCGGACTGAGACGGGGCGGGACCGAGCGAGACGACGACCCCTCCTGCCCATCTCATGCCACCAGCCGGGAACTCAAGACTTGCACTGAGAGACCGGCGTTCCAATCCCGGCCCCCGACCAACTTGGTTGCATGGTTTGGTGCCACGTTTAGGCCTGAGCGGCGTGCTGGGCGGGATCGTCGGGTCTGACACCGCTGCAAGCTCATGAGAGAGAACTTGGCGGCCCAACTCCAGTCGGCTGACGGATCACACTCGGGCGCGGCGAGGTGGCCAGATGCATGGTCGGTCAATGTCCAGATGCTTAAGCGAGAACGCATGCTCCTGGAGTACTCCTACGCGAAGGAGCGATCCGTCCCGCCCGGCGATGTGCTCCTGGCGGCCGTGGACCCCAGGATTGTATGCCGCCTCGTTGTGGGGCGACGCCAGCCGAGCCTGGGGACGGTGCAGGCGTTGTGCACGGCAGTCGGCTTGCCGCCAGCGGAGGCCATCATGTGCCGGGAACGACGCGAGGAGGAGGGGACTGGTGGTGGCCAACATCCCCGGAACAGACTGACAGCTGTGAGCGCGGCGGCCATGGTTTGGGACCAGGAGATCGGCGGTTCGAATCCACCCCGCCCGACCAACCCTTGCCGGGCCGCCCTCCTAACAACTCTCCAACGCCACCCCTCAGGTACTGACGCGACCCGGCTTGAGCTCGAAGACCGGATGGCGGCTGGCTGCCCCCACAGGGTCGTCGAGTACCTTGGTCAGCCCGAGCATGCCAGCCATCAACCTGCGCAGCCGCTGACCGCGGATATATGGTCCGAGGATCTCCCTGTAGAACCTCGCGGCCTCGTCACCCTTGAGCTCCACCGCTTGGATCGGCTCCTGGCGTTTGCCGCGGGTGAGGGTTCCCTCACCCACCGCGCGGAGGTTGCGCACCCAGTTGACGTCGCCGAAGGGGCTCTGCACCCAGCGCCGACCGCCTATCGCGACCACGGCGACCGGTGTGGTGCGGGGTTCTCCGGTCTTGCGTCCACGCACGGTCAGCAGAGCGTTTGGGCCGATCGGAATCCCGGCTCGCGCCAACCTGGTGACGATCGAGTTGAAGGCGCCTACAAAGCCCGGAACATGGGCATCAGCAGCCGAGGCTTTTATCTGGAGCCGAGATGTGCGGTCGGGGTTCGGTACCATGTCCCTCTCCTGTCCAATCAATCACTAGATTGAGATCAGGATAGCATAGTCAATCAATCACTTGCTTGGCGCATTCTGGCCGGTCGGCGTTGCTTGATTTTGGCCAGGCCCCCCGTCGATGCCCAGCCATCGTTCCAGCTGCCTGAGCACCCGGTCCGTCCTGCCGACGGAGCCGACAGTCGGCAGAGTCATGCTGGTCAGGACGGCGACGATCGCCGCGGCCACGTCGTCGCTGTCGAGCTCTGGCCGCATATGGCCATGCCGCACAGCCCGCTGCAAGAGGCCCCGCACCGCACGGTGCCACGCGTCGTAGGTGCTCTGCATGATCGCGGCGATTTGCGGGTCGCGCGCCGACCGCAGCTCGAGTTCGCCCATGACACCACCGAGCTGGGGTTCGTCGCGGAGCAGGTCGCGAACCGCTCTCAGGTGGATGGCAAGCTGATCCGCAGGCGAGCCGTGGGGCGCGAGTGTCGAGCGAAACCGCTGCATCGCGTAGTCCACCACGCCCGCGATCAGCGCCTCCTTGGTGGGGAAGTAGTAGTGGAGCGTTGCGATGTTGAGGCCGACCTCAGCGGCGACCTCCCGAGTTCGTAGGCCCTCGAAGCCGTTCTCCGCGATCTGGTTGTATGCGGCGCGAACCAGTGCCTGCCGGCGATCCTCCTTGGCCGCCGAGGGGTCGGCGGATCTGCCCGTGGGGCTCATGGCAATCAATTAAACACTTGATCGGTTCGGACGCCCCGTCGCCCCGACGGGCGCGCTGTCGGCGGGTTGACAGGTCGCGCCGTCTTCTCTCGGCTCGCTGTTTGACGAGAATGTTCACGTGATTGAATCCCCGTTGCGCGTCGGCGTGATCGGATGTGGGACGGTAAGTGTGCCCTACCTGAAGAACCTCACGACCTCCCCAGAGATTGAGGTCGTCTCGTGCACCGACCTGCTGCCTGAGCGGGCCGTGGCGCGGGCCGGTCAGTTCGGTGTGAAAACGGTCTACAGCCAGCACGAGCTGTTCTCCGCCTCGGACGTCGAGCTCGTCGTCAACCTCACCGTTCCCGAAGCTCACTTCGACGTCACGATGGCCGCGCTCCGCGCAGGCAAGCACGTCTGGACTGAGAAACCACTCGGCGTCAGCCGGGAGCAGGGCAGCGCGCTCATCAAGGAAGCGGCAGATTGTCGACTTCAGGTGGGCTGTGCGCCCGACACGGTGCTCGGCGCAGGCCTGCAGACCTCGCGCCTGCTCCTCGACGCGAAGCTCATCGGCGAGCCGCTGGCCGCTGCGGCATTTCTATTGAGCCGCGGCCCCGAGAGCTGGCATCCGGACCCTGCCTTCCTGTACCAGCCGGGGGCCGGGCCCCTGTTCGACATCGGGGTCTATTACCTGTCAGCCCTGGTATACCTCCTCGGACCGGTGAGCCGCGTGTCGGCCCTCGGCCGGGTGCTGTTCCCGGAGCGCGTGATCGCGTCCGGTCCTCGCGCCGGCGAAGCCTTCAGCGTGGGTACCGACACCTTCATTGCGAGCATCCTGGGGTTCGAGTCGGGAGCGCTCGCAAACCTGATCTCGGCGTTCGGCGTCTGGGGAGCTGACCTGCCCAAGATTCAGATCTACGGCAGTGAGGGAGTCCTGAACCTGCCTGACCCCAACACCTTTGGCGGTCCGGTCACCGCGAAACTTCACGCAGACGAGCTTGGCTGGCGCGAGCTCCCGCTCGCGTACAGCCACACCGATCACTGCCGCAACTGTCGTGGCCTTGGCATCGTTGAAATGGCGCAAGCGCTCTCTGAAGGGAGGGCGCCCCGGGCTTCGGCCGCGATCGCATACCACGTACTGGACGTGATGCAATCCATGGCTGAGTCGGCCGCCACTGGGCGCCACATAGAAGTTTCGAGCACCTGCGCGCGACCGAGCCCCTTGCCGTCCGGCGCGCCGCTTGCGGAGAGTGCGTCATGATCGCCGCCGAGCTCTACACCTTGCGCGAACACCTGCGTGAGCCGTCGGCCATCGCGGCCAGCCTCCAACGGGTCCGTGAGATCGGCTACGACGGGGTCGAGCTGGCGGGGCTCGGGCCCATGGAACCTTTGGAGCTGGCAAGCCAACTTCGGGAGGCCGGACTGGTCGCCTGCTCAGCCCACATCCGCTGGGAGCGGCTGCGTGACGAGTCGGACGCCGCCATCGAGGACTGTCGAATATGGGGCTGCAGCCACGCCGTGGTGCCGTTGCTGCCCGCCGCTTACCGCGATGCCGCAGGCTACGCACGGTTCGGGGCGGAAGCCAACGACGTGGCCGCCACACTTCGTGAGGCCGGGATCCGGCTCAGCTATCACAACCACAGCTTCGAGCTGGAGCGCTTCGGGCGGGAGAGTGGGCTCCAGATCCTGTACCGGTCGAGCGATCCCGCGCTGGTCAACGCTCAGATCGATACGTACTGGATCCAGTACGGCGGCGGCAACCCAGCGAGCTGGATCCGGCGTCTGCACGGCCGGGTGCCGCTGGTGCACCTCAAAGACATGGATGTGAGTGAGGGCCAGCCCGTGATGGCGGAGGTGGGGGAGGGCAACCTCGATTGGGAGGACGTGCTGGCCGCCTGCCGAGAGGCGGAGGTCCGGTGGTTGATCGTGGAGCAGGACGAGTGCCGCCGGGACCCGTTCGAGAGTCTGGCCATAAGACGGCGCAACCTGGCTGCGCTGGGCGCAACCTAAATGATCGGTGACATCAACCTGAGGAGGTGAGTCGAGGTGGAAGCGCCTGTGAGCGGCCGATTCGAGGCGATCGACAAGTACATCGAGCAGCACATGGATGGCTGGGTCCAAGAACTGACCGAACTCTGCGCCAAGCCGAGCGTCTCGGCTCGTCACGAAGGGATCGAGGAGTGCGCCGCGCTGGTGGCCAAGCTGCTGGGGAAGCGGGGGCTTGACACTCGGGTCGAGCCCAGCTCAGGCCATCCCGTCGTGCTGGCCCACGGCGAAGGCGTCCGCTCCGACCGCACAATGCTCTTCTACAACCACTACGACGTCCAGCCGCCAGAGCCGTTGGAGCTGTGGGACAGCCCGCCCTTTCAAGCCACGGTACGCGACGGGCGGCTGTACGCACGCGGCGCCAAGGACGACAAGGGTGAGCTGCTTGCACGGCTCGCCGCCATCGACGCCATGCTGGCAGTGGACCGCAGCCTGCCATGTCGTGTGATCTGGCTGGTCGAGGGTGAGGAGGAGGTCGGCAGCAACAGCCTGCCAGAGTTTGTCGACCGGCACGCCGACGAGCTCCACTGCGACGCCGCGATATGGGAGGAGGGCGGCATCGACTCCAAAGGGCGGCCGCAGATCTCGCTTGGAGCACGCGGACTCCTCTACGTCGAGCTGCGGGTTCGAGCGCTCGCCCGCGACGGCCACTCAGGCGGCGCCAACCTGCTGCCCAATGCCGCGTGGCGGCTCGTCTGGGCACTGAGCACGCTCAAGGATCAGAGCGAGCGAGTGCTGATCCCCGGGTTCTACGACGCGGTGCGCGCGGTATCGCCGCGCCAGCAGGAGCTCCTGGAGAAGCTGCCCAGCCAGGAAGATGAATACAAGCAGGCGTTTCGACTGGAACGGCTGCTGCTGGGTCGCACCGGAGTCGCCGTGAGCGCAGCACCGTTCGACCCGACGTGCAACATCGCCGGGCTGATCGGCGGCTACCAGGGTCCCGGGTCGAAGACGATAGTGCCCGCCGTGGCTTCGGCGAAAGTGGACTTCCGCTTGGTGCCTGACCAGGAACCGCGCGACATTGCCGAGAAGCTGCGGCGCCACTTCGACTCGGAAGGCTTTACCGACATCGAGATCGAGATCCTGGGGCCTGAGCGGCCGGGCGTGACCGATCCGGACGCGCCTCTCGTTCGAATGTGCGCTCAGACGGCCGAGGAGGTCTACGGTAAGCCCGCTCTGCTGACACCGTTGATGGGCGGGACAACACCGAAGTACCTCTTCACTGAGAAGGGCGTTCCCGTGGTGGCTCCGGGTGTCGGCTTCGGTGCCAGCAACTCGACTCATAGCCCGAACGAGAACGTGCGGCTCCTTGACTTCAAGAACGCCGCCCGCCACGTTGCTAGACTCCTGGCAACCTTCGCCGATGCATGACCAGCCGCTGGAAGCCGCGGCCATGGCGGTTCTGCGAGCCAACGACGCAGGAGCCTGGACGGTGCCCTCGCGCTCGCAATACCCGCACCAGTGGAACTGGGACAGCGCCTTCATAAGCCTGGGGCTGGCGACCTTCGACTGGAACCGTGCAGTAATTGAAATCGAGTCCATGCTGGCGTCGCGCTGGCGGGAGGGCATGGTCCCTCACGTGCGCTATGACCTGACCCACCTGGATGACTACTTTCCAGGTCCCGACCGCTGGCCTCGGGCCCAAGCACACGTCGACGATTCGGCTGTACGGACATCCGGCGTCACCAATCCGCCGGTGCTGGTCACTGCAGCGTTCCTGGTGGGGCGTTACCAGCACGATCGCGAACGGCGTCGTGCCTTCTGGAGACGGACCTTTCCGGCCCTGCGTGCCTTCGTCGAGTACCTGGCGACTTACCGACTGCTGCCCGGAGCGCCGCTCGTTGCGATGGTGCACCCGTGGGAGAGCGGCTGGGACAACTCTCCGCGTTGGGATGGCCTGCGCACCGCCGGCCTGCGTCCGAGCCATCGTCCGAGCCGACTCGACACTCAGCACGTACCGGCGGCCGACCGGCCTACTGACGCCGACTACGACGGCTATCTGGGGTTGATCGATCTGCTCGAGGCGGCTGACTACAAGTTGAGCGAGTTCAGGGCCAGGTCCCCTTTCTGCGTCTACGACGTGCTCATGGACGCGCTCTGGTATCGCGCGGCGCGCGACCTGAACGAGATCGCAGGCGAGCTGGGCGAGCCCCAGCCCGTGGCGGAGGGCCGATTGACGGAGTTCGCGGCAGCCTTCGAGGAGTTTCACTGGGACGCTGCCCTTGGCCTGTACGTCGACTGGGACTGTGTCGCCGGCCGTCGCATCTCGCGTCCGACGGCCGCCGGCTTGGCTGCGCTGTCTGGCGGCTGCGCCTCACCGGAGCGTGCGCGCCTGGCCTGGAACAGGTACAAGGAGCTGCAGGCCGGCGCCCTCGCCGTGTGCACCGTCCCGCCAGGCGATTCCGCGTTCGATGCCAGGCGATACTGGCGCGGCCCGGTTTGGGCCCACGTCAACTGGCTCGTCGCGGATGGCCTCGACCGCTCCGGGCTGGCCGCTGACGCGGCAGGGCTGCATTCGGAGACGCTCCAACTGATCCGGGATTCAGGCTTCCCCGAATACTTCGATCCGATTACCGGAGCCGCCTGCGGGGTCCTAGGCTTCTCCTGGACCGCAGCGCTGACGCTCGAACTGTTGTCTCACGAGCTAAGCGAGTGAGCGGGTTAGCTGCTGCGTCTATGCGGACGGGAATTCCACTGGATGTGGAGCCGATGCCGGCCGGTGCCCAGCCTGAGCTTCCGAGGGGAGAAGGGTGGGCGTACGAGCCCAAGTGGGACGGCTTCCGGACAATCGCACACCGAGCCGGTGACTCGGTGGAGCTCGTGAGCAGGGGCGCGCGAATGATGACGCGCTATTCCCGAGATCTTGCCCGCGTTCAGGGCTCTGCAGGAATTGCTGGCCGGGGCTGAGGGTCAAATACTGCTGACGCCGATGACTCGTGACCCGGTGGTGGCCGCGCAGTGGTTCGAGCACTTCGAAGGTGCAGGGCTGGACGGCGTGATCGCCCAGAAGTGGTCGCAAGGTGCAGGTTCGATCAGATCGCTTCAGCGGCCCGCTTTGACGTCGCCGAAATCGTCGGGGGCCGGTAGCTGCATCGGAGCTGCCGGGTAAGTCAGCGCTCTATCACCGGCAACTCGTCCGTAGTAACGGATCGCCGCCCGACCGAGCAGCGTGACCGCCGCCCAGTCGAAGCTGGCGCCGGCGGCGACGCCGATCGCGAGCGGGACGATGCGGGCGACCGACGCGCCCACACGCAGCGCTACGGCTCTGCCCAGGACTCTGGTCAGGACGTCAGTGCCGGTTCTCGCCAACCATCTGGCGGGCGTGTGCCTGAAACGCGGCGATGGTGATCTTTTCCCCACCAGCGACGAGCACGTTGTCTCGCAGTTTGACGGCACCACCTGCCAGACCAATCACGGCCAACGCCTCGAGCAGGCGCTCGTCCGACCCGGTCAACTCCACGCCGTGGATCATCGCAATGCCGAGCACGAGCTCCGCTTCCTGCTCCATTGCATAGAGGCCCTGGCCAGTGATCGTGCCGAGTGCGATGACCGTTCCGATGCCAGGCGCAATGGCCGCGGCGCCGCTGGCCCCGCCGGTTGCAGCCACCCGCACTCGCGTTCTGCGAATCAGCTTCTTGGACAGGGCTTCCGGGCTGAGGCCGGGGTTCTCAGCGCGCAGCTGCTCGACCCTCTCCCTGACGTCGGGCTCGCGGTTGCGGATAACCGTAGCCAGCGCCCTCAGCGCGGGCCGGAACTGCGGCGGCAGGTCGCCCATATCCATGTCGCAAAGCCTATCGAGAGCTGGACGCGGCGTCAGAGGCCAGGCACGCGGTAGGCTGACGTTTGGACCGTCCGCAGTGTCAGGGAGGTGACACACCATGACCGAGCTGGACTTCACGACACCTGAGACTTGCCCCTACTGTGGGCGCAAGCGGGAGGAGTGGACCGAAAACGACGGTGACGGCGTGAACGGCGGCGGCCTCACCTACTGCTCGCAGGACTGCCTCCTCCGGGATCAGGCTCGCGGCTAGTGCCAGGGCGGGCAAACTGTCGGTGTGATCGATACCGACGCCCCGCTGAACGAGGAGGACCTCGATCCCGATCCCATCGTCGAATTCGATAAGTGGTTCCACGGGGCTGAAGCCGCCGGGGAGCCGCAGCCCAATGCCATGGCCCTGGCAACCGTCTCTCCTGCCGGCGATCCAGCTGTACGCATGGTCCTGCTCCATCGTGTCGATGTCCGCGGTTTCGTGTTCTTCACGAACTACGAGAGCGACAAAGGACGCGATCTGGCAGAACATCCGCGCGCGGCTCTTGCGTTCTACTGGCCGCGGCTGCACCGGCAGGTGCGGGTGAAGGGCCCGATCACCCTGACCAGCCGACAGGAGTCCGAGGAGTACTGGGCGCAGCGGCCCTACGGCAACCGGATCTCGGCGGCGGCGTCGGCGCAGAGCCGTATGCTCGCCAGCCGATCAGTCCTCGAGTCTGAGGTCGGCCGGCTGGAAGCCCTCTATCCCGAGGGACCGCCACTGCCTGAATTCTGGGGCGGCTACCGCGTGGTCCCTGAAGCCATCGAGTTCTGGCAGGGCAGGAGCAACCGCCTGCACGACCGGCTTCGGTACGCACGTGAGGGCAGCGGTTGGCGGGTCGAACGGCTGGCGCCGTGAGCTTGGGTCCCGAATTGTGTGGGGAGCCAGTCCAAGTGGACTGGCTCCCCTTGCACGGGTGGGGACGGGGCGTCGTCTGTCGATCAGCTGCAGCCCGTGGTTGCCCCGCAGTTCATGCACTTGTAGCAGGACCCGTTGCGGACGGTGATGGCGCCGCATTCGGAGCAGGCTGGGGAGTCGGCATTGACGACGAACGTCAGCTTCTGCGTTGGGCTGGCGTGGCCGTTTCGGGCAGGTTTCGACGCTGCGGGCGGCGGCTGGGCCGCCGGCACCGAGGCGGTGGGCGTGGTCGGGGCAGGTGCCGCCTCACCCGGCGCGGGGTCGCGACGGAGTATGCCGACAGCCTCCTGGTCCTCGGGGTCCAGGAATCGGCTGGCCAGCCAGCGGAAGATGTAGTCGATGATCGACTTGGCGATGGGGATCTCAGGGTTCTTCGTGAAGCCGCTTGGCTCGAAGCGCACGTGGCTGAACTTGTTGACCATGGAGCGGAGGGGAACCCCGTACTGGAGCGCCATGGAGGTCTGGAGAGCGAAGGCGTCCATCAGACCGGAGATGGTCGAACCCTCTTTGGCCATTGTCAGGAAGATCTCGCCCGGGGTGCCGTCGTCGTAGAGGCCGACGGTCACATAGCCCTCGTGGCCCTGGACGTCGAACTTGTGGGTGAGCGAGCGACGCTCGTCCGGGAGGCGCCGGCGGACGGGCCGCGGCTCGGTAACCGATTCTGAGGCCGTGGCCGCTCTGGTTGGCCCGTCGTCGCGGGACGTGGACAGAGGCTGAGAGCGCTTGCAGCCGTCGCGATAGATGGCGATGCACTTGAGCCCGAGTTTCCAGGACTCCATGTAGGTGTTGGCGATTTCTTCGACCGTTGCCTCGTGGGGCATGTTGACCGTCTTGGATTGAGATCCAGAAACGAATGGCTGCACCGCCGCCATCATGCGGACGTGACCCATCGGCGCGATGGAGCGGACGCCGCTGACCGGCTTGAAGGCGCAGTCGAAGACCTTGAGGTGCTGGTCCTGCAGGTGGGGGGCGCCTTCGATCGTGTCGCGCTCGTCGATGTACTCGACAATGTCCCTGGCCTGCCGCTCGGTGTAGTCGAGCTTGCGGAGGGCTTGCGGCACGGTGTTGTTCACGATCTTGAAAAGGCCGCCGCCAACCAGCTTCTTGTACTTGACCAACGCCAGATCCGGCTCGATACCGGTGGTGTCACAGTCGAGAGCCAGGCCCGTGGTGCCAGTTGGCGCGATGACCGTGGCCTGCGCGTTCCGGTAGCCGAACTGCTCGCCTAGGCGGAGGGTCTCGTCCCATGTCGCACGAGCCGCACGCGTGACGTCTTCCGACTCCCCGTCGAGTGGCAGGTCATAGGTGGCGTCCCGGTGCATTTTCATCACCCCGAGCATCGGCTGTCGGTTCTTCTCGAATTCGGCGAAGGGCCCTTTGACCTCCGCCATGCGCGCGGATTGTGCGTAGGCGCGGCCGGTCATGATGGCGGTCATCGCCGATGCGTAACGCCTGCCCTCGTCGGAGTCGTAGGCCAGGCCCATCGACATGATCAGCGCGCCCAGATTGGCGTAGCCGAGGCCGAGGGGCCGCATGAGCTCGGAGTTGCGGGCGATCGCCGGCGTGGGGTAGGAGGCGTTGGAGACGAGGATTTCCTGTGCCGTGAAGCAGACGTCGACGGTTCGCTGGAACCGCTCCGCGTTGAAGCGCCCTTTGTCGTCCTGGAACTTCATCAGGTTGAGCTGGAGCAAATTGCACGCGGTGTCGTCGACGAAAACGAATTCGCTGCAGTTGGCCACGACGAGGCCATTGACGATATAGGAGTGATTACGGAGCTCCGTAAGGTTATACGTCAGCTCGATTCCGTCTGGTGTCCGCTCAGCGAGCCGCGTCGTAATATCTGTCTTATAGCGCTCGCGCTCAGCGAGAACGTGAAGCTTGTCTGCTTTGGATGCGATCGAAAATCCAATCTCTGCTGCAAAGCGTCCAATGAAACCTCCCGAAATACGGAGGTCGTAAGAGATCGGCCAAGAGGAATAGGTGCGAATGCCGCCGTCCCGCGACCGGTAGGTGAACTCATCCCCGCGGCGGCTCTTGCAAGTGTAGATCCGAGACACTATTCCGAGTGACGCGAGGATCTGCTGCGTGTCTTGCACTAGGTTCGCAGATCGCGAGGCCAGTCCCACGTAGCTGCTGGTCTTGCCGTCCCGGACGCACCCATCAGCATCAAATAGTCCCTGTAGGAAGCTGGCGACGATGTCTCGCGGAGCCCGTTTGATCGACCAAGGCAGTACCTTGTGCGGCGCATGTCTGGTGCTCAGACCAAGCGCGTTGAAGAACCGTGAGAAGGCCTTTCGACCGATCCGAAGCTGCTGTGTACCATTGGCCTGCTCAGAGATCCTCGACTGGAACCCCCCGCTCATCTGGGCAACCAATTCCCGATGTCCGGGCAGCACCATCTCTTGGTCCTCGACCGACCCATACACAGTGCCGGCCACCTCGAGGTGGTCAGAAACGAACCCATCTCCGACCGTCCAGCCGAGGTAATGAGCGAACTCGGGCGTCCAACGGGCCGGCAGCTCGACAGGCAGCGATGTGTGGTCGTGCTTCGCTCGATAGTCTGCAGCGACGGCGGAGACGGGGATCTCGTATCGAGCGTCCACCGCTGGCGCCGGTTGGTTCAGCGTCACCACACGGTCACTCTCGGTCAGGTCGTCGGCCCGCACGTACCCTCGGTTGCGCGTGAAGAACCGGTGGTTCGGTGTGCACCGGACTTCCATCCCGTTGGAGAACCTGAGCCGGACCACCTCGTGGTAGCCGGTGATCATGAACGCCTCCGGGCTGGTCAGCGTTACCGTGTCAGCAGGGCTGTCGGGATTGGTCAGGTCGTGCGTATAGACCTGGAACATCTCCCCACCGTTCGCCCGCTCGAACAGCTCTTTGAAGGCGATCAACCCCTTGTTCGTGTGCACGAGCGCGTCGCCCGTGAAGCAAGGGTTCGTTGCGTTGATCCGGCCCGTCTTTGGGACGCAGTTCCACTGCTGAATCGTCGTGTCGAACTGGACACCCGGGTCGCCGCAGATCCACGCCGACTCCGCCATCGTCTGCCAGATGTCACGTGCCTTGTGGGTGCCCAGTGGCCGGCCGTCGGTGACCGCCCTGACCGTCCACTCAGCGTCGCGCTCGACGGCACGCATGAACTCGTCTGTGACGCGGACAGAATGGTTCGCGTTCTGGAACTGGACCGAGTCGTAGGCGCCACCGGGGACGTTGAAGCCGGCTTCGTATCCGGCGTCGATCAGAGCCCAGGCCTTCTTCTCCTCCTCCGCCTTGCAGGTGATGAAATCCAGGATGTCCGGGTGGTCCGCATTGAGGATGACCATCTTGGCCGCCCGCCTCGTGGTGCCGCCGGACTTGATCGAGCCCGCGAAGCTGTCGTACCCACGCATGAAGGAGACCGGCCCGGAAGCAGTACCACCGCCGGCGAGAGTCTCCTTGGACGAGCGCAGCACCGAGAGGTTGGTGCCCGTGCCGGACCCGAACTTGAACAGCATGCCCTCGGTCTTGGCCAGTTCGAGAATCGACTCCATCGTGTCTTCGACCGAGTTGATAAAGCAAGCCGAGGCCTGTTGGGACCGCCCCGAGACTCCGATGTTGAACCACACCGGGCTGTTGAACGACGCGTGCTGGGTCACCAGCAGCCAGCGCAGCTCCTCTTCCCAGGTGACGGCATCCTCTTCACTCGCGAAGTAGCCGCCATCGCGGCCCCAGCGGCCGAGCGTGTCGACCACCCGGTCGACCATCTGCTTCACGCTGTACTCGCGCTCGGGGCTCCCGAGGTGGCCCCGGAAATACTTCTGAGCAACCACGTTGGTCGCCAGCTGCGACCACGACCGCGGGACCTCGACATCCTTCTGCTCGAAGAAGACGACTCCCTTCTCGTTGGTGATGGCAGCCGTGCGACGCTCCCACTCGACCAGGTCATGAGCGTGGCTGCCAGGAGGCGTGAAATACCGCTCGAAGCGCAGCCCAGGAGATCGGCTGTCTTCGCGGGTCTCGCTCTGAGCGCCTATTGATGCGACGTTGGCTACATGTTTGGCCATCTCTTGGAGAGCCTCCTGTTAGACGTTCGGGCCGCGGTCAGAGGGGTTAACGCGCGCCCGGGGGACGGATGAGGCCCCAGAGCATGCCCGCCACAGACGCCCCAGGGCCTCCCTCGATGACCACTGTAGTGTACCTCCGTCCGAGGGCGGCCGTCAAGCCCCAAACACAAGATATGTGGGTTGGACGGCTCCATAAGCCCAACATGTGGGCTCCAATACCTGTGCATAAGCCTGGGGAATGCCTGTGCGTACATGGCTCAAACCATGTGCTCAGCCTGGGGAAGACGAGGTGCGCCGAGCGGCGCGCCCGCGGCCGCGCCTTCGAAGGCCTGCCAATGCTCGACTTGCTTGCACAGCTGATCGGCAAGCCGGTCGAAGCGTGCGACGATGGCCTCGCGCCGCTGCTCGCGGACACGCGTGCCTTCTGGGGTGGCCGCCGGTTTGACTGCGTACCGGAAGCCGGAGTCCGCTCCATCCCAGATGGCTTCGGCCAGCTCCTCGATGAAGTCCATTTGATTTTCAGCGCGGTCGAGGGTCTCGGGGCTCATGACCGCGAGCTCGACGTTCCGGCGCAGAACCCGTAGACCCCACGCGTTCTCGCTGCCAGTCAGCGCAGCGAGCTCGTCCAGAAGAGCGCGCACCTCATGGGCGTGGGCCACGAGCTCTGACGGCGGGAGCGGGGTGGGCGGCGCCGCGAGGCCTGCCACCGGTCGAGTCTCCACCTCCGGCTGCAGAGCGGCAGATGGTCGAGGTCGTCGCGTCTGGTGCTTCTCAGCGCGTCCCTTGGCTCGCTCCACGCGACCAGTGTCTGACGTCGACGCGGACATAACGCGGACAATCCGTCCGCCTCTCGGTGGGAGCATGACGACCCTACCCGCGACGCGCTGCGATCATCAGCGGGCGGTCATCCGCGACCGACGGTTGGACGTCGTCGCCGGCCACACGCGCCTCTCGTACTGGAAGCTCCGGCGCGCCGTCCAGGCGACCGGCCGCCTGAGCACCGTGGACCGAGGCGCGGATCCTGGCCGCGACCTGCTTGCCGTCCTGATACGCGTTTCCGAGCATCGTGACCGCCCGCTGCAGCTTGTTCTCGAGAGCAGCGTCCAGCGCATCGAGCTGGCGGTCGATCTCCATCAAGGAGGCCTGCAAGTTGTCCATGTCCACGCTGCGGGCGAACTGCAGATGGAGCTGGTAGAGCAGCAGGAGGTAGGGCAGCGCCATCGAGTACGCCACGATCATCACGTGCCGGCGGTGCGCCTCGGCGAAGACCGACCGGCACACGCCGTACGCCGCGTCTGGAACCGCCGCCAGGGCGAACGGAGCTGTGGTCGCGGGGTCGATGTACTGGCTGACCTCCTTGACTCGTTTCTCGACCTCCTTCTCGATCGTCGCCGTCACCTGTACGCGGCGGCCCGAAGCCAGCTGTGGCTGGGCAAGCTCCTCGAGTGCGACGCTGGACGTCCACTTGGAATCGATTGGCAGCAGCTTTCCGCCTGGCAGCTGGAGGCCGAACTCGACGACCTTGCCGCCCACCCAGACATTGCGCTTGAGCATGTCCGGCGGAAGGGGTCGAAAGGCTTCCTCCAGGATGTTTTCGCCTGCAGCGCCGCGCGACGGGCTGCCGGCGATCACGGCCTCCAGCCGGCGGAGGCTGTGTCGCGCATCGTCCTCGGCCTGGTGGCGGCTGACGAACGCAACCCTTATGCCCTCCAGAAGCGTCTGGGTCTGGGTGAGCCGTTCGCGGAGCTCGCTCGACGCCGACTCCTGCACCTGACCGCCCACGGCGAGCTGCGCGCGCAGCTGCGCCAGCTCGGAGCCTTGCGCCTCGGCCCGGCGGTTGATGCTCGTGACTGTGTGTGCCGTCACGGCCATGCCTGCCACGAGGCATACAAGAAGCAGCGCGAACAGGAGTTCGGAGAACAACATATTGGCAGTGTAGGCGCGGTGGGGGGTTCGAGGCAAGGATTAACATGGTGCCGATGGACGAGGTGGTCCCGGACCGAATCCCCCTGGAAGAGGTCTACATGCGAATGGCCGAGGAGCTGGCCAAGAGGTCTACATGTGCCAGGAGCCAGGTCGGCTCCGTCATCACAACCGGAGATCTGACACAGGTGCTGGGGATCGGCTACAACGGCAATGCTCGCGGTCTGCCCAACGCCTGCGACAGCCCCGAGCCGGGGAAGTGTGGCTGCCTTCACTCAGAGGCAAATGCGCTGATCAAGGCGGGAGCCCACGTCGCGGACAAGACCATGTTCGTCACCACGTCGCCCTGCATCATGTGCGCCAAGATGATCGTCAACTCCAACGTCCGCCGGGTGTACTTCCGGACGGCCTACCGCGAACCTGCCGGCGTCGAGGTTCTGCGGCAGGGCGGGGTGGAAGCCTGCCGGTATGACCAGTGGCGGGACCGCTGGCGCTGAGCTGACCTGCGGACGGCCCGCAGACTCGTCAGCCGGGGTCGTCGACGACCTCGAAGCCGCCATCAGGTCGGCGCACCACTCGTGGCAGCACCGCCGGCGTCTCTGACCGCCGCCGCAGACGAGCCATCAGCCGGGACACATCGCTCTCGCCCGCCACGGACTCGAGGATGCGGCGCGTCGCATGGACGAGCGGCAGCCCGTCTGCGGCCAGGGCGGCTGACGGGGTCGTCCAGGTCCAGCTCACGACCTCGTCCGGCTGCGGGTGGACGGTCTGGCCCACCGGTCGCCGTGCCACATAGAAGCGCGTGTCGAACCGACGAGCCACCACCTCCGGCGTGATCCACCGCGCCAGGAACACCAGCCGGTCATTGGCGGGCGTGAGCCTCAGCTCGCGCAGGGCATCGATCCAGCCAGCGCCCGCGACGAGCTCTTGGCGAAGGCGGCTGCACTCGCGGTCACGTGCAAAGCGTCCATCGTGGCGCCGAGCCAGCAGGATGCCCACCTCCTCGAAGAGCTCACGCAAGGCCGCGGTGCGCGGCTCGTCGCCCAGCCCGGCATCTTCCGCGTGGACGGAGCCGCCGGGGAAGACATAAGCGCCGGGCGCGAAGTCCGCGCCGCCGGGCCGGCGCATCATGAGTAGCTGCCAGGGTCGCGCACCGGGGTCGACCAGCAGGACCGTGGCGGCCAGGCGCGGAATGACCGGCGCTCCCTCGTTGAACCTGCCGGACAGGCCGGCGGGGATCGAGGGGCGTTGGGTCACGGACTCGCAGTTTAGGGCCTGCAGTTCGGGGACACTAGCATTTGCGCGATGGACTTCGGCCTGCAGGGCGCGACAGCCCTGGTCACCGGCGCCACGCGAGGCATCGGTTTGGCCATCGCCCGCGCGCTGGCAGCCGAGGGCGTCCAGGTCGCCGTGGCAGCCCGTACCGAAGCGTACGTGCGGCGGGTAGCGGCGGAGATCGGAGGGATACCCGCGCCCGGGGATCTCACGTCCGAAGCTGGCTGCCGAGCGGCTCTGGACGCGGCGGGTGCGGTCAGCATCCTCGTCAACAACCTCGGCCTCCGCGCCGGCACCAGCTGGGCCGACACCGGAGTCACCCAGATGGAGCAGGCGATGGCCGGCAACCTGTATCCGGCCGTGGGGCTCAGCCTCATGGCCCTGCCAGGCATGCGTAGGGCGGGCTGGGGCCGCATCGTGGTCGTTTCGTCGCTGTTCGGGCGCGAGGCCGGCGGCGCGCCCGCGTACAACGCCGCCAAGGCGGCCGAGATCAGCTTCGTCACATCGCTCGCTCGCGAAGTCGCTGCCGACGGGGTGACCGTCAACTCTGTCGCGCCGGGCTCGGTGCTATTCGAGGGTGGCTCATGGCACCGCCGGCAGCAGGCTGATCCCGAGGGCATCGCTGCCTTCGTGCGCCGCGAGCTGCCCCTGGGCCGGTTCGGCACCCCGGAAGAAGTTGCCAGCGTGGTGTCGTTCTTGTGTTCGCGGCCGGCCAGCCTGGTTAACGGCGCCTGCTGGGCTGTCGACGGCGGCCAATCGCGCAGCAACATCTGATCACCGGAGGGAGGAAGGACGTGACCCCATTCACCACTCGGCCTGAGCTCAAGGGCACGTTCGGCATGGTTGCATCCACTCACTGGCTGGCCAGCGCCGCTGGTATGGCAGTTCTCGAGCGGGGCGGCAATGCCTACGACGCAGCGGTCGTGGCCGGTTTCACTCTCCAGGTGGTCGAGCCACACCTGAATGGGCCTGGCGGCGACATGCCCGCGATCGTCTACAACGCTGACCGCGACCGTGTCATGGTGGTCTGCGGGCAGGGCCCCGCGCCACGGTGCGCGACCATCGAGCGATTCCACCAGCTCGGGCTGGACATGGTGCCCGGCAACGGCCTGCTACCTGCGTGCGTGCCCGGCGCTCTGGGAGGGTGGCTGCTGATGCTGCGTGAGTTCGGCACCTGGCGCCTCCGCGACGTGTTCGAGTTCGCCATCGGCTACGCGGACGGTGGCTTTCCGATCATGCCCCGCATCAGCGACGCCATCGCCGGCGTTGAGACGATGTTCCGCGAGGAGTGGACGGAGTCGGCGCGCGTCTGGCTGCCTGGGGGCGGCGTGCCGGCGCCGGGAACTCGCTTCCGGAACCCCGCGCTGGCTGCGACCTACCGCCGCCTGGTGTCAGAGGCCGAGGCGGCGAGCGGCGATCGCGATGAACAGATCGAGGCGGCGCGGAGGGCCTGGTACGAGGGCTTCGTGGCAGAGGCGATCGACTCCCATCTGCGGAGCGCCGAACTCCTCGACATCACTGGAAGGCGCAACCCAGGGCTGCTCCGAGCCGACGACATGGCGGCCTGGAGACCCGCGCTCGAGGGTCCTGTCAGCGTCGATTACGGCGAGTGGCGGGTCTTCAAGACAGGGCCCTGGGGTCAGGGGCCCGTCTTTCTGCAGCAGCTTGCGCTTCTTCGGGGCTTCGACCTGCGCGGTGCGAGCCCGGGCAGCGCTGACTTCATTCATACCGTCGTGGAATGCGCCAAGTTGGCATACGCCGATCGTGAAGCATGGTATGGCGACCCGGGATTCGTGCCCGACCTGACCGGCGAGCTTTTGGACTCCGATTACAACGAACAGCGCCGGCGGCTGGTCGGCGGTGCCGCTTCGCTGGAGCTGCGTCCCGGTTCACCGGGGGGCAGGCGGCCGCGTGTCCCGCGGTCGGGGGAGCCACCTTCGGATGGCGACCGCGCCGGCCTGGGTGACCCCACGGTGGGTGCGCTCGGCGCCGGCAGAGGGGACACCTGCCACCTCGACGTGGTCGACCGGTGGGGCAACATGGTTTCGGCGACCCCAAGCGGGGGCTGGCTGCAGAGCTCGCCGGCGATCCCCGGCCTCGGGTTCTGTCTCGGAACCCGCGCCCAGATCTTTAACCTGGAGGAGGGTCATCCCAACGCGCTGGTCCCGGGCAAGCGACCGCGAACAACGCTCAGCCCCAGCCTTGCTTTCCGCGACGCGCAGCCGTTCCTGGCGTTCGGCACCCCCGGCGCCGACCAGCAGGACCAGTGGTCGCTGACGTTTTTCGTTACGGTGGCCAACAGCGACTGGGACCTCCAGCGTGCGATCGACGCCCCCACGTTTCACACCGACCACTTCCCGCGCTCGTTCTATCCGCACCACGCCCATCCGGGCAGCCTGGTCGTGGAGGACCGCCTGAGCGAGGACGCGATAAGAGAGCTGCGCCGCCGGGGCCACGAGGTGCAGGTCGTGCCGGGATGGTCCCTGGGAAGGCTTTCCGCGGTGGCGAACGATCGCCATGCGGGCTGGCTACGGGCCGCGGCAAACCCGCGCTTCATGCAGGGCTACGCCGTGGGCCGCTAAGGGCCACGAACTTTGGCCCGATGCCACGACATCAGTGCCTTGAACGCCGCCTGTTTGCCCTGATAGCGCGGTTTCGGTGGGTGGGAGCCCGCGCCCAGGCCCCGATGGTGCGATATCGATCAGGTCAACCGCATGGGGAGCCCGAAACCCCACGGCACCCAAGGTTCCGGTCAAACCGGACCTGGCCGCGAGCCGACTCCTACACAGGACCATCCAGCTCGGTCAGCCGCCCGCGAAGCTCGGCCCATCGCACTCGGCGGGACGGATCGGCCAGGCGGCCGCGGAAGACCACGCCTTCGGCCTCGAGCCGGGCCCTCCTCCACCGGGCGCACTCTTCACCACCTTGACCGAACGCAACCCTGCCACCACTGCCCAGAATCCGGTGGGCGTTGGCGAAATCGGGATGCGAGACCAGGCGGGCAACCTGACGCGCCGCGTTGCCGCCGCCGGTTGCCGCCGCGCCCAGATCACCGTACGTCGTCCACTCACCGGGGTGGACCACACGACTGGCGACCAGGATTCGCCGGGCGGCGTCGTCTGAGGCGGCCGTCGATCAGCGTCCGGCGATTACCGGCGACGCGCCGACGAATCCGGCGCCCTGCACCACCGCGGGCAGGATCCCCAGCACGACCGAAAGCACCGCCGACACGGCGACCGCTATCAGCGGTCCGGGCGTCCGATCCACTTCGCGCGCCTCGACAGGTGGAGACCATACGTGGTAGACCACGCGCAGGTAGTACGCGACGGATATCACGCTCGTCAGGACCGCAATGATCACCAACCACGTCCACCCGGTCGAAACGCCGGCTGTGAACAGGAACAGCTTGCCGAAGAAGCCCACCAGGGGCGGGAAGCCGGCCAGCGAGAGCATGAAGACCGTCATCATGATGCCGAGCACCGGGTACCGGTCGGCCAACCCGTGCAAGTCCTCGAGGCGGTCGTGCTCACCGTCCGCGGTGACCAGCACCGTCAGCATGGCAAAGGCCCCGAAGTTCATGAACAGGTAGGCGAACAGGTAGAAGAGCACTGCGCCGATCCCACGCTGGCCTCCAGCCAGCACGCCGACCAGCATGTACCCGCTCTGCGCGATACCTGAGTACGCCAGCAGCCGCTTAACGCTGGTCTGCACGATCGCCAGCAGGTTGCCGATGATCATGCTGGCCGCGGCCACGAACGCCAGCACGGCCTGCCACTCGGTGCCGAGGCTGGGCAGCGCATAGTCGAAGACCCGAATGATCATGGCGAATGCGGCGGCCTTCGTCCCCACCGACATGAACGCGGTAACTGGCAGCGGCGCGCCCTGATAGACGTCGGGCGTCCATTGGTGGAAGGGGGCGCCCGAGATCTTGAACGCAAAGCCGACGCCCAGCAGCAGCACTCCGAGCAGCAGCAACGGATTCGTGGCGTCGCTCGGGCCGATGCGCTGCGCGATGTCAGTGAGGCGCGTGCTCCCGGAGGCGCCGTAGACGAGCGCCATCCCGTACAGGACGAACGCGCTGGCGAAGCCGCCGACCAGCAGATACTTTGCCGCTGCCTCCTGCGAGGTGGTATCTCGGCGGGCAAAGCCGCAGGCCACGTACAGCGCGATGGAGAGCGTCTCCAGGCCTAGAAAGATCGTGACCAGTGACGTGGCCGAACTGAGCACCATCATCCCTGCGACAGCGGCCAGCGTCAGCACGTGGAATTCCGCCTCGAGGAAATCCCGACGCCTGACGTAGGCGTACGAGACGATCACCGTCAGGATGCCCAGCACACTCAACAGCATCTCGAAGAAGAGGGCCAGGTTGTCGCCGGTGGCGAAGCCGAAGTACGCGCTGTGGCCGCCGCCCTGCCGCCACAGCAGGGCGGCCAACCCGAGCGCCACCAGCAGCCCGAGTACCGCGATCACGGCGACGGCCGGGCCTCGCCTTCGCGTAGGCAGGACCAGATCGACGACCATCGCCACCAGCAGCGTGACGATGATGGCGGCGATCGGGGAAATCTGGCGAAGATCGCTCGCGGCCTGGTCGAGCGTGTAGCTGATGGCCGGTTGGGCGGCGGCGTACGTCATCATCGCCAGGGCACCGGGAGTGGGAAGCCGAGTGAGGTCATCGCCTGCGTGAGCAGGTAAGGGTAGAGGCCGAGCAGGACCATCAGCCCCATGAGGGGGATCAACAGAGCCAGCTCACGGCTCGCGATGTCGGTGCGGGCAACCGCGGCCTCCGCGCCGTGCGTGCCGTGATGGCCGTGGTCGCCGGGCGCCGGCAGCTGCTCACCAGGGGCGGCGTACATGAGGCCCTGGAACAGGCGCAGCATGTAGACCGGCGTCAGCACCAGCCCGACACTGCCTACGACGGCCAGCCACGGCATGAACTGCCAGGCCCCGAGCAGCGTCATGAACTCGCCCACGAAGCTGTTCAGCGTCGGCAGCCCGAGCGCCGCCAGCGTGACCAGGAGGAACCCTCCTGCGAGGACTGGCATTCGCGGCGCCAGGCCCTTCATGCGGGTGCGGTCGAGGGTGCCGGTGCGCTCGGCCACCCATGCCGCCAGCAGGAAGAGAGCCGCCACGATGATCCCGTGGTTGACCATCTGAAGGACGGCACCCTGCTGCCCCTGCTGGTTGAAGGCGAAGATGCCGAGCACGATGAAGCCCATGTGGCTGACGCTGGAGTACGCGATCACGAGCTTCACGTTCTTCTGGGTCAGCGCCATCAGGGCACCCCAAAGGATGCCCAGCACGGCCAGCACCGGCACAACCGCATTCCAGTCCCACCAGAGGGTGGGGTGGGGGAGGAGCGGAATCAGTATGCGCAGCATGGCGTAGGCGCCCGTCTTCCCCATCACGCCGGCGAACGTGACAAGCAGAGGTACCGGCGCCACCCCGTAGGCGTCGGGCAGCCAGCCGTGGAACGGGAAGAGCGGCACCTTGATCGCGAATGCAAGCGCGAAGAGAAGGAACAGGCCGAACTGGATCGCCTCGGAGGGCGGGTGGGCGGCCAGTGTTCGCAGGTCGAAGGTATGCGTCCCACCGCCGCCGTAGACGTACTCACCGATGACGCCGACAAGCGCCAGGAGTGAACCGACCAGCGTATAGAGAATGAACTTCATCGCAGCATTGCCGGCCTTGGGGCCCTCCCCCCACTGCCAGAGCAAGAAGTACGCCGGGATCAACTGGGCCTCCCAGAAGACGTAGAAGAGCAGCAGGTCGGCCGCCAGGAAGACGCCCGCCATGCCGCCCTCCAACATGAGGAGGAGCGTGATGAAGCCGCGCGGCCGACCGACTCGGTCGCCCACCGCGAAGATCGCGACCACGGTGAGCAGTGCGTTCAAGAGGACCAACCACAGGCTTATGCCATCGACGCCCAGGTGGTAGGCGATCGAGTAGTCGCGGATCCAGGGCACGTACTCCTCGAACTGATAGCCGCTGTGTCCACTCTGGAAGAGCACCGCGACGGCCACGGCCAGCGCCAGGCCCAGTGCCGATGCCAGCAGTCCGACCGGCCGCGCGAGGCGGCGCGGCACCAGGCTTACGAGCAGGCCACCCGCGGCGGGGACGAGCCAGAGGGCGGTCAGCATCAGCTCAACGCCCTCACGAGCAGCAGCACGACCGCGGCGATCACGGCCCCTCCCAGGAAGATCACCACGTATGTGCGAAAGTAGCCGCTCTGGGTCAGCGACAACGTGGCGGCCCCCGACTGAGCCGCGATGCCGACGTCGCTGGGCGCTCCGTCGATCACCGGCTCCTCCACATAACGATCGCCGGCCTCAGCGACGGCGTCCATGGGATGGACGAAGAGCGCGTCGTAGGCCTCGTCGAAGTAGTACTTGCGCTCGAGCAGTCGCTGCAGCCGCGGCACCCTGGCCCCCCAGGGCTGCCAGACTCGACGGATATAGAAGTTGTAGGCGAGCAGGAAGGCGACGCCGCCCAGCAGCAGCGTGGCGGCCGTCCAGAAGTACTCGATGTTGCGGGCTTCCCAGGCCAGGTGGCCCTCAGTCGGTGCGAGGAAGTCCTCGACCAGCTTCCAGCCCTGGTGGAAGCCCGCGTTGATCTGAATGAAGCCGCCGACCGTGCTCAGCACTGCCAGGATCGCGACCGGGATGAGCATGACGGGAGGGGCCTCGTGAGGGTGCTCGACCGGTCGGTCCGGCGACGGCTTGCCTGCGAAGGCGATCCACCACATCCGTCCGGTGTAGAACCCTGTCAGGATCGCGGTCAAGAAGCCCATCAACCAGAGCCACTGGGCCAGCTCCCAGCCACCCGGCTTGCTGAACGCGTCGCCGAGGACGACCTCCTTGGACCAGAAGCCGACGAATGGGATGATGCCGACGAGGGACAGCGAGCCGATGAGGAAACAGACCGAGGTTGTGCGCATCTGGTTCCAGAGGCCACCGTACCTGCGCATGTCCTGCTCGTCGTTCATCGCATGGATCACGTTTCCCGCGCCCATGAAGAGCAGGGCCTTGAAGAAGGCGTGGGCGAGCAAGTGGAAGAATCCGGCGGCGTAGGCGCCGATGCCGACCGCCATGAACATGTAGCCGATCTGGCTCATGGTCGAGTACGCCAGCACGCGCTTGATGTCGACCTGGACGACGGCGATGGTGGCCGCGAAAAGGGCGGTCAGCGCCCCGATCGTCGCAGACGTCCCATGAGCCCACGTCGCCACGTCGAAGATCGGGTGCATGCGGCCGATCAGGTAGACGCCCGCGGTAACCATCGTCGCTGCGTGGATCAGCGCCGAGACGGGGGTGGGGCCCTCCATGGCGTCGGGCAGCCAGGTGTGGAGCGGGAGCTGCGCTGACTTGGCGACGGCGCCCACCAGCAGCAGAAACGCGATCAGCTCGACGGTGCCGCCGTCGCTCTTCGGCAGTGCGGCGAAGACGCCGGGGAAGGTCATCGACCTGTAGCTAACGAAGATCGCGAAGGCGGCGAGGATCATGCCCACGTCGCCTATCACGTTCATCACGAAGGCCTTTCTAGCCGCCACGACCGCGCTGTACCGCAAGTAGTTGAAGCCGATCAGGAGGTAGGAACTGAGGCCGACCAGGGCCCAGCCCATGATCAGGAAGATGAAGTTGCCAGCCAGGACCAGGAGGAGCATGGAGAAGACGAAGAGGTCCATGTAGCAGAAGAAGCGGGCGTAGCTGGGGTCCGTCTCGTGCTCCATGTAGCCGACGGCGTAGGTCATGATCAGGCCGCCGACCCCGGTGATGACGAGACACATGAAGACGGAGAGGCGATCGACCAGCAGGTTGAAGGGGACGTTGAAGGCGCCGCTCTGGATCCACGTCCAGAAGGTGTAGTCGTGTGCCTTGCCGTACAGGAGTGAGTCGACAAAGAGGATCAGCGTGAAGACGAAAGCGAGCCAGACGACGCCGGGGCCGATGGCCCAGACCGCCCAGCGCGGGATGCGCAGGGCGGTCACGGCGAGCACGAAGGCGCCGGCCAGAGGGACCAGCAGGACGGCCAGAGCGATCGCCTGAAGCGCCACCGCTCAGGTGCCTCTGAGAGGGGACCTGAGGATCGTGAGGCCCGCAAAGCGGGCCCGGCGCCTCTCCTCAGGCGCCGCGGGGGGCGTGTTGTGGCGTGGCCACAACACCCGACAGCTGTCAAGGCCGAAGAGCGGCGCGAAAGCGACGCGTGCCTTGACGGCTGTCGTTCCGGGGGGGCGAAGCCCCCCAGACAAGCGCGCCGGGCCCGCTTTGCGGGCCTGGGTGCTCAGCCCGTAGCTGTGCATCAGCCTTTCAGCTCGCTTAGCTCGTCGACGTCGTCGACGTCTCTGACTCGGAAGATGTCGACCAGGATCGCCAGGCCGACGACCGCTTCCGCCGCCGCCACCGTCATCGTCATCAGCGCGAAGAGCTGGCCCTCGAGGTTGTGGAGCTGGGCGGCGAAGGTGATCAGCGTCAGGTTGACCGCGTTCAGCATCAGCTCGATGCAGACAAGGATCACCAGCGGGTTGCGCCGTATCAGAACGCCGATGGTGCCCAGGATGAAGAGCGCGGCCCCCAGCCCCAAGACCAGTCTCGCATCGAGGGTGCCGGCGCCAACCTGGATCTGCCCATAGTCAGGCACGTCGATCCTCCTCGTCGGCGTGGATTTCGCTCGCCGTCCGTCCCCCACGGCTCAGGTAGATGGCGCCTACGGCAGCCACGAGAAGGAGGAGCGAGGTCAGCTCGAATGGGTAGAGATAGGTCGTGAAGAGCCCCGCGCCGATCTGCTGGACCGTGCCGAAGACCGATGTGTCGACTTTGTCGGGCATGCGAAAGCGCAGCCCGTTCAACAGGCCGTAGATGAAGCCTCCGAACACCAGGGCGACGAGGGTCCCCAGCCACCACTGAAAGCCGAGGCGGCCCGGCGCTCGCTCCCGCATCGGCCCGAGCAGGGCGACGACGAACAGGAACAGCACCATCACAGCGCCGGCATAGACGATCACCTGGACAGCGAACACGAACTGGGCCGAGAGCTCCAGGAAGATGACCGAGAGAGCGAGCATCACGGCGACCAGACTGAGCACGCTGCGGATCGGCTGCCGTGAACCGATCACGCCGATCCCACCCAGAACCGCAATCACGGCCATGACCCAGAAAACCAGCTGTGGGAGGATCACCCTTAGTCGCGCCCCCCGCTGACCACGATCGGGTCCTGCTGGTCCGGGTTGGGCTCCAGCAGCATGTCCTTCGTGTAGATGAAGCGCTCGCGGCTGATGTCGGACAGCTCGTACTCTGGCCCCAGCACGATCGCCTGCACCGGGCACGCCTCCTCGCAGTACCCGCAGAAGATGCAGCGCAGCATGTTGATCTCGTAGACCTTGGCGTACCGCTCCCCCGGGCTCACGCGGTTTTCCTCGGTGTTCTCGGCCGCGATGACAAGGATGCAACCCACGGGGCAGGCGGCGGCGCACAGCTCGCAGCCGATGCACCGCTCCAGCCCGTTCTCGTACCGGCGCAGGTAGTGCCGGCCTCGGTACCGCTGGGAGCGCGGCGTCTTCTGCTCGGGGTACATCGTCGTGACCAGAGGCTTGAACGCCTCGGTCAGGGTGGTCTTCATGCCTGTCGCCAGTGCTGCGATGTCCCTGACGACGCCCTGGTCTTTGTTCTGGCTCACTGCACCGCCACCAGAACGATGGCTGTGACCACCACGTTGGCCAGGGCGAGCGGCAGCAGCACCTTCCAGCCCAGCCGCATCAGCTGGTCGTAGCGCAGGCGCGGCAACGTGTTGCGGAGCCAGATGTAGAGGAACAGGAAGAACACCACCTTGACCAGAAAGGACAGAAAGGCTGGCCCACCGAAGGTGGGATGCCAGCCGGCGAAGAAGATAAGCGAAGCCAGCACAGCCACCGTGATCATGTTCACGTACTCCCCGAGGTAGAAGCAGAGGAACTTCAGGCCCGAGTACTCGGTCAGGTACCCGCCCACCAGCTCCTGTTCGGCTTCCGGCAGGTCGAACGGCGTGCGGTTGGTCTCAGCGACGGCCGAGATCAGGTAGATCACGAAGCTGAGTGGAGCCAGGATGACCAGCGGGAGCGGGCCGTGGTAGGGGCCCCAGTGGACCGAGTAGTTGGCGATGTCCTGCAGGCGCAGCGAGCCGACGATCATGAAGATGGGGACCAGCGACAGCCCGAGTGACATCTCGTAGCTGATCAGCTGTGCGGCCGCCCTAAGGCCACCGAGGAGCGAGTATTTCGAGTTGGACGACCAGCCGCCGAGCAGAAGCGCATAGGCGTTCATCGAGCTGGCTGCGAAGATCAACAGAATGCCGATGTTGAGGTCTGCGATCCAGTAGGAAAAGTTCTGCCAGATCCCGAATGGGATCACCGCCCACGCCAGGAAGGCAGCGATGACGATGATCGCCGGAGCGATCACGTAGATGATCTTGTCGACGTCTCGGGGAGCGAAGCTCTCCTTGAAGATCATTTTCACTCCGTCCGCCGCCAGCTGCATCAGACCGTAGGGGCCCACCCGGTTCGGCCCAGGACGTCGCTGGAGGCGGCCGAGGCCGACCCGCTCGAACCAGACCGTGTACGCAGCCGCGGTCAGGATCACGAACACCACCAGGAGCATCCCGACGACCACGATCACCCAGTGGGAGATGGAGCCGGTGTACAGCCCGAACGGGTCGGGTGGTGTCAGTCGAATCATGGTCGCGCAGGACCGTACATCACCGGCGTCGGCTCCGGCTCGGGAGCAGGCGGGCCGGCCAGCGCTGCGAACTCGGGAATCGCTCCCGCTGCCTCGCGCTGGACCTGGAAGATGCCGGCGAAGTCCATACCCCGAGCACCGAGCCGCTGGCCCAGGTCGCAGAGAACGTCCCAGCTCTCCCGTAGCGGCGGCTCCACGTGTAGCACTGGGCGCAGGAACTGCACCCTACCCTCCAGGTTTGTATAGCTGCCCTGCGTCTCGGCAAAACTGACCGCGGGCAGTACCACGTCGGGCTCGCCGTGCTCGGGCCTCAGCACCGTATCCCACGCGGCCGTGAACCGAGCGCTGGGTGGAATCCGGGCGAATGCCGGCGGCCCGAAGCAGATCACAGCCTCGCAGCCTTCGAGGTCGTCGGCCGTCGCCGCCAGGCCGGCGGCCAGCGCCCCTCGCTCGTTGGTCGCCCTATAGAGCGGCATCACGCGGCCGTCGACAGTGGTGGCCAGCACCCTGACGGCGGCGGCCAGCTCCTGGACGTCTTCGGTGCCGTGTCCGTCCCCCCAGAGGATGGCGACCGGACCCTCGGACAGCAGCTCGTGGCCCGACAGACTGGCGAGAGCTCCCGCGGCCTTCCCCGGCTCGTTGCGGACGTGGAAGGCCCTCGGCCAGCGGTCGAGGTCGAGGTCGTTGGGATGGACGATCACGAGCTTGGCGCCGCGCTTGCTGACCGCTTTCTTGACGCGGAGGTTGACGACCGGCACGTCGTCGGCGGTGTCCGAGGCCACGACCACGATCGCTTTGCAGTCGTCGAGATCTCTGATCCTGAGCGTCTCACCGTCCGGGGCGGGAATGCGCGTCCGGCGCTGCAGCGCTACGCGGGCCCCCTTCCAGGGCCCGGCCAGCAGCCGGTTGATCAGGAAGAGCTCCTCGTTGGTAGCGTCCTGCCGGAGCGAGATGCCGAGGTTCTTGCCCCTGACGCCGGCGATCAGCGTCTCGAGGGCGGAATCCCATGTCGAGTCGCGGCCGCCGACGCGGGGCACTCGAAGTCGGTTGGGATCGTTGGCTTCGGTGTAGTCGAAGCGGCCGCGATCGCATATCCAGCCTTCGTCGATCTCGTCGTTCTCGTGAGCCGTGACCCGCACCAGCTGATTGCGCCGCTGCCAGAGCGTGACGCTGCAGCCGACCGCACATTTCGAGCACACGGAGGCCGTGTGGTCCATGTCCCAGGGCCGCGACTCAAACCGCCACACGCGGCTGGTCAGAGCGCCGACAGGGCAGAGGTCGATGATGTTGCCGCTGAAGATCGACTGCAGCGGGCGGTCGAACTGGCTGCTGATGACCGTGTGGATGCCGCGCTGCTCAGCGGTCAGCTCCTGCTCCCACGCGATCTCGTCGTAGTACCGCGTACAGCGGTAGCACAGGACACAGCGCTCCCGATCGAGCGCGATCATGTCTGAGAGCGGAATCGGCTTCTTGAAGTGCAGGCGTGGGGCATCCGTGCGGCTGGTGGGATACCCATGGCGATAGGTGTAGTCCTGGAGTGGGCACTCGCCGCCCTTGTCGCAGACCGGGCAGTCCAGGGGATGATTGACCAGCTCGTACTCCAGGATGTCGGCCCGAGCACCGACAGCCATGGCCGTGTTGGTCCGGACCACCATTCCCTCGGCGACCGGCGTCGTGCAGCCGGTCTGTGGCTTGGGAGGCCCAGGGCTGATCTCGACCAGGCAGAGCCGGCAGGCGCCGACCGGATCCAGCTTGTGGTGGTAGCAGAAGACCGGGATCTCGACGCTTACCTTCTTGGCGGCCTCCACGATCAGGGTGCCCCTGGGAACGGTCACGGTCTGGCCGTCGATCGCCAGGGTCACCATGTTGTCGCCGTCAGGCATGGACGGCCACCTTCTCAGCCGAGCACTCGTTGCGCAGCGCGTGCTCCTCGTACTCGTCGCGGAAATACTTCATGGTCGACATGATCACGAAGCCCGCGGAGTCGCCGAGTGCGCACAAACAGCGGCCGTTCTGCAGGCTGTCCTGTATGCGATCCAGGATCTGCAGGTCTACTGCGCTTCCCTCGCCGGCCAGGATGCGCTCGTAGGTGCGTACGGCCCAGTTGCCGCCGGTGCGGCAGGGCGTGCACTTGCCGCAGGACTCGTGTGCGTAGAAGCGCAGCAGCCTGTGCGCCGCTTTGACAACGCAGTGCGCGTCGTCCATGACGATGACGCCACCCGAGCCGGCCATCGAGCCGACGCGGGCCAGCTCGTCCAGGTCGGTCGTAGTGTCCAGCATCGACTCAGGCAGCACCTGCGCCGAGGAACCACCGGGCCAGAAGACCTTGACGCGCCTGCCAGGTGGGGGGCCGCCGGCCAGCTCCATGATCACGTGGCGGAAGCTGACGCCCAGCTCGACCTCGTAGACCCCGGGATTCTGGACATTGCCGCTGACCGACAGGAGGCGCGTGCCACGCGAGCGGTCTATGCCGAACTTGGCGTACTCAGCGCCGCCGTGCCTGACGATCCAGGGCACGGCGGACAGCGTCTCGACGTTGTTCAGCAGGGTCGGCCGGCCCCACGCGCCCTTGACGGCGGGGAACGGGGGGCGGGAGCGCGGTTGGGCGCGCTTGCCCTCCAACGAGTCCAGCAGCGCCGTCTCCTCGCCGCAGATGTAAGCGCCGTGGCCGCGGTAGATGTGAACGTCGAGCAGGTAGTCCTTGCCGAACGGGCTGGGGCCGATGATGCCCTCGGAGCGCAGCTCGGCGATCGCATCGGTCAGCAGCCGGTAGGGCTTGTCGTACTCGCCGCGGAGGTAGATCCAGATCTGGTGGGCACCGACGGCGTACGCGGCGATGCACGCACCCTCCAGCAACATGTGCGGCGAGTTCTCCATCAGGTAGCGGTCCTTGGAGGTGCCGGGCTCCGACTCGTCCGCGTTGACGACGACGTAGCGAGGGCCTGGCACGTCCTTGGGAAGGAAGCCCCACTTGGTGCCCGTGGGGAACCCGGCGCCGCCACGGCCGCGGAGGCCGGACGTCTTGACCTCTGCGTGGACCTCTTCGGGTGCCATCTCCTTCAGGGCCTTCTCCAGCGAGGCGTAGCCACCGCACCCGCGGTAGACGTCGAAGCGGTGCAGGTCGGCCGTGCCGAAGTCGGCCGTGAGCACGTGGTGCCGTTCGGGCCCATGGGATCCGCGCAGGGCATCACCGGCCATTCCGGGCTCCTCGTTGAGCGGCCTCGATCAGGGCGTCCACCTTCTCGGGAGTGAGGTCGTAGTGAAAGTTGTGCTCGTAGCGCATCATCGGCGCGTACTCGCAGGCGCCCAGGCACTCGACCTCCTCCACGCTGAACAAGCCGTCGGCGCTGACCTCGTTGAACTGCTGGACACCGATCCGCCGCTTGATGTGGTCACAGATCTCCACAGCGCCCCGCAGCGTGCAGGAGAGGTTGGTGCAGACGTAGAAGTGGTGCCTTCCGGTGGGCTCGAGGTGGAAGAGAGAGTAGAAGGTAGCGACACCTTCGACGTAGCCGGGATCCAGCTTGAGGAGCTGAGCCACCTCGGTCATCGCGTCGGGGGTCAGGAACCCCAGCTCCTCCTGGGCGATGTCCAGTGCCGGGATCACGGCGCTCCGCACCTCTGGGAAACGGGCCGGCAGCGCCTTGATCTCCTCAACCGCATGCTCGGACAATGCCGTCATCGGTCGACGTCCCCCAGCACCGTGTCCGCGGTGCCGATGACGGCGATCATGTCAGCCACCATGTGGCCCAGCGCCATGTGCTCGACTGCCTGCAGGTTTACGAACGACGCGGCGCGGAACTTGACGCGGCGCGGCTTGTGGGTGCCATCGGAAACGATGTAGCAGCCGTTCTCTCCGCGCCCCGACTCCACGGCCACGTAAACGTCACCGGGCGGGGGCGAATAGCCCTCGGTGAACAGCTTGAAGTGGTGGATGACCGCCTCCATCGACGTGTCGAGCTCTTCGCGGGGCGGTGGCAGCACCTTGCGATCGTCAACGTTCACCGGGCCACCGGGCAGGCGGTCGAGAGCCTGGCGAAGGATCTTGACCGACTCCCTCATCTCCTTGATGCGGACGAGGTAGCGGGCGTAGCAGTCGCAGCCCGGCTCGACCGCCACTTCCCAGTCGTAGGTCTCGAATCCCGAGTATGGCCGGTCCTTGCGCAGGTCCCAGGGCAATCCAGAGCCCCGGATCATGGGCCCCGTGGCGCCCAGCCGGATGGCGTCTTCTGCCGAGAGGTAGCCGATCCCCTGGGTCCGCTCCATCCAGATGGGGTTGTGTGTGAGGAGGTCCTCGTACTCGTCCACGTTGGACGGCATCTCCTTGATGAAGGCGTCCAGCATCTCCAGGAACCGGGGCGTGGCATCCGCAGTCACGCCGCCCGGGCGTATGTACGACGTGTGCATCCGGAAGCCGGAGATCTCTTCGTTCAGGTCGAGAATCTTCTCCCGGTCGCGCAAGCAGTACATGAATACGCCCATCGCGCCGAGCTCGATTCCGCTGCTGCCGAGCCAGATCAGGTGGGATGCGATGCGCGTGAGCTCCGACATGATCACGCGCAGGCCCTGCGCCCGCGGCGGCGCCTCGAGGCCCATGAGCTGCTCCACCGCCAGCGCGTAAGCCAGGTTGTTGATGGGGGGCGACAGGTAGTCGTGGCGGTCAGTGACAACGACGCCCTGCTGCCAACGCAGGGCCTCCATCTGCTTTTCGATGCCGGTGTGCAGGTAGCCGATGACCGGCTTGACGCGGCGAATGACCTCACCGTCGAGGTCCACGACCAGCCGTAGCACACCGTGAGTGCTTGGGTGCTGCGGTCCGAAGTTGACAGTGAGAACGTCTCCGCCTACGTCACGCTCACGCGTGATCGTCACCCCCGGTGACTGGGTCTGTTCCAATTTCGTGTCAGACATCCATTCAGGCCTCTGGGGGTGCCGTCTGCCAGACCTCGTGGTCTTCCGAGAAGTCGACCACCTCGCCACCGACAGGGAAGTCGCGGCGCAGCGGATGGCCCACCCAGTCGTCCGGCATCAGGATTCGCGTCAGGTCGGGATGACCTTCGAACCGGATGCCGAACATGTCCCACGTCTCTCGCTCGTCCCAGTTGGCGGGACCGTAGATATCGTGCGCGCTGGGCGCCCTGGGGTCGCCTTCCGGCACAAAGACCCGCACCCGCAGCTCATCGCGTGACTTCATGTTGCGGAGCTGATAGACGAGCTCGAAGCGCTCCAGCGGCTTCTCGACCGTCGGCGTGGCCAGGTGGTCGACACAGGTCATGAACACGTAGCTCTCGTAGCCGTTCGACTTCAGATCGGTCAGCGTGTCGCGAATGCGTTCGCGCGGCACACTGATCCATTCGGCGCCCGCGATCACGCCGTGGGCGACCACGCCAGAGGGGAGGTTGCGCGCCGTCATATGCGGGGCTTGATCCCCTGGGCCTTGATTTTCTCCTGCAGGATCATCAGCGCGTTGAGGACGTCCTCAGGCCGTGGGGGGCAGCCGGGAATGTACACGTCAACGGGCACGATCTTGTCGACGCCCTGGAGGATCGCGTAGTTGTTGAACACCCCTCCAGTGGACGCGCACGCGCCCATCGAGATCACCCATTTTGGCTCGGGCATCTGGTCATAGATCTGGCGCAGTACGGGAGCCATCTTCTGTGAGACGCGACCCGTGACGATCATCAAATCGGACTGGCGCGGTGAGGCCCGCATCGCCTCCGAGCCGAAGCGCCCGATGTCGAAGCCCGGCCCTGCCGTGTGCATCAGCCCCTCGATGGCGCAGCACGCGAGCCCGAACTGTGCGGGCCAGACGGAGTTGGCGCGGCCCCAGCCGACGACCTTGCCGAGCGTCGTGGTGAGCACGTTCTCGCCCAGCCTGTCGGCGAGCTGCTCTACTCCCACTCGAAGCCCCCCTTACGCCAGATGTGGGCGAGCGCGACGGCCAGGATGGCGATGAAGACGAACATCTCGATCACGCCGTACCACCGGAGCTGATGCAGCAGCACAGCCCAGGGGTAGAAGAAGATGGCCTCGACGTCGAAGATGATGAACAGCATCGCCGTCAGGTAGAAGCGGACCGGCATACGCTTCCTCGCCGGGACCTGGGGGACGATGCCAGACTCGTAGGGGAGGAGCTTGCTCCTGTAGGGCTTGCTCGGTCCCATCACATAGGACAGAGTGATCAGCAAGCCCACGACGGCCACGATGATGACCGCATAGATCAGGAGCGGGACGTAGTCGCTGAGCACTCGAACTCCATGCCTGGTGGCGAATCAGGGAACGGGCCCCATTCTAGTAGGGGCCCGTAAACGAACGGCCTGGGCCACGCCGCACCGGCCGTTCGGTTCAAGCCCACCGGCCGCCAGTCGGATCAGGCTTTGAGTGGGCCCCGCCTCACCCTTCGGAAAGCATCCTCGATCGTGCAGGGCGCGATCCACTCCATCCACCAGGTAGCCCCCGCCAGCGCCATCGCACGCAGGCGCTCTCGCTCCGCGTCCTCGTCGGCGCCACGCTCGCCGCCGCCCATCACGAACTCGTAGCCGTCCAGCGATCCGCCCCGCTGCCGCCCCACCTCCTCGACCAGGGCATGCACGTCGTTGGGCTGCATCTGGACGTCCTTGCCCTCAGGCCCCTCCTTCCAGCCCAGCATGGCACCGTCCCAGCGAACCGCGCGGCGGACGGGGCCGCGTCGCGGCCACACCCCTCCGACCCAGACGGAGACGCGCGGCCGCTGAACCGGCGTGGGCTGGAAGACCACCTCGCCCACGGCGAAATGGCGGCCCGTGAAGGAGAAGGGCTCTCCGGTCCAGAGGCCGGCGATTACCGTCAGCGCCTCGTCGAGCCGTTCAGCGCGTTTGCGCAGGTCCGTCTCCTCCCGGAAGGCCGTGAAGCTCAGCTCGAGGTCACCGACCCCGACCCCGAGGATGGCGCGGCCACCGCTCAGGCGGTCGACAGTGGCCACCTCCCTGGCCACGTGCCATGGCCGCCGGCGGGCGAGAGGGGTGACGGCCGTGCCCAGCAGGATGTTCGTCGTTCTCGCCGCGGCTGCCGCCAGCACTGTCCAGGAATCTGCGGTGGGCATGCCATCGATGGACTGGTAGACGATGTAGTCCTCCAGCAGAACCGCCTCCCAGCCGGATTGCTCCGCCGCCACCGCCAGCTCGACCAGCGTTGGCGGGTCGGCGTAAGCGCCGCCGGTGGCAAGGCTCAGGCAGTACCGCACCCCGGCTCCCGACTGTGGCTGATCTGGGTGCCGTGAGTCAGCGTCGCGTCCACCGGGCAGTAGCGGTTGCAGGCCATGTCGAGCGCCTTGTCGACCAGCTCGGCGTCAGGGGTGAATCCGGGTTCCCAGCCGATGACGAAGCGGATCTCGATAGCGGTGAATGCGTGGGGCCAGTCGCCCTGCTGTTGACCCTCCACCTCGACGTCCAGCGAGCGATGCAGCTGCTTGAACTTCTTCAGGAGCAGGACCGCGTTGATGCCCGTGCAGGCGCCCAGGGCGCCGAGCAGCATCTCGGTCGGGCGCATGCCCTCGTCCTCGCCGAGCAGTGGTGGCTCGTCGATGACGGCGCTGTGGCCCGAGCCGGACTCGACCACGAACTTCACCTTGCGCCCGGCCCAGCGGGCTGTCGCCTTCTGCATCTCGCGACGAATAGTAGGCTTGCGCGGGTGACCATCCGAGCGCTTGGGGCCGGCGACATCGTGCTGCTGCACGACAAGGCTGGCCGCCGCTACCGCCTCATCCTCGCGCCTGGAGCCACCTACTCCACGCACGCGGGCGCGCTGGCGCACGATGCCTTGATCGGGCAGCCAGAGGGCACGATCGTGGCGACTAACGTGGGCCAGCGGCTGCTGGCGCTCCGTCCGACGTTCGCCGAGCACGTGGTCGAGCGCAAGCGGCGCGCTCAGCCGATCTACCCCAAGGACCTGGGGACGATTCTGCTACGGGCCGACGTGTCACCGGGGGACCTGGTGGTCGAAGCCGGCACGGGGACCGCCGCTCTGACGCTGGCCGCCTGGCGCGCTGTCGGCCCGTCGGGCCGGGTCGTCTCGTACGAGGTTCGTGAGGACTTCCACGCCACGGCTCGGGCCATCGTGGTAGAGGTGGCCGGCGAGCTGCCAACCAACCTGGAGCTCAAACTTGGTGACGTGTACGAAGGCATCGCCGAGCGTGAAGCCGACCGGCTGCTGCTCGATCTGCCCGAGCCCTGGCGTGCCCTGCCGGAGGGGGCTGACGCGCTTCGGCCGGGAGGGATGTTCTTCGCGCACTGCCCAAACGCCAACCAGGTGCAGCGGCTGAGCGACGCTCTGCGCGACACGGGCGGCTTTGGCCTGATCGAGACGGTGGAGGTGCTGGAGCGAGGCTGGACCGTTCGGGGCCGCAGCCTGCGCCCGGCTCACCGGATGGTGGCCCACACGGGCTTTCTGACCTTTGCCCGCAGGCTGGCAGGCCCCGAGGTCTTCGAAGCCGAGGGCGAGGGTTTCTAACAGGCGATTTGCAGGAGAGTTGAGAATGGCCCGTTACAAGGTGACAGTCGTCGGCGCCGGGATGGTGGGCGGCACTCTGGCCCAGCGCCTGGCGGAGCGCGATTACGCCGACGTCGTGCTCGTCGACATCGTCGAGGGGATGCCCCAGGGCAAGGCCCTGGACATCACCGAGGCGGGGCCTGTCTACGGTTACGACTCGATAGTGACCGGCAGCAACGGCTACGAGGAGACGGCCGGCTCCGACCTCGTCGTCGTCACCTCGGGCATGGCACGCAAGCCGAACATGAGCCGCGACGACCTGCTCAAGATCAACGCCGGGATCGTGCGTGAGGTGACCGAGAAGGTAAAGGCCGCCTCACCCGATTGCATCCTGATCGTGGTTTCCAATCCGCTGGACGCCATGGTGACGCTGGCCCACCGGGTCAGCGGATTCCCCAAGCAGCGGGTGATCGGGATGGCCGGCGTCCTGGACACCGCTCGCTATCGCACATTCATCGCGATGGAGCTGGGTGTATCCGTCCAGGATGTGCACGGGTTCGTTCTGGGCGGCCATGGCGACACGATGGTGCCGCTACCGCGGTACACGAGCGTGGCCGGAGTCCCGATCACTCAGCTCCTCCCCCGCGACAGGATCGAGGCGATCGTCGACCGAGCCCGCAACGGCGGCGCGGAGATCGTGAATCTGCTGAAGACCGGCAGCGCCTACTACGCGCCGTCCGCGTCCGTCGTCGACATGGTGGACTCGATCCTGCTCGACAAGAAGCGGGTGCTGCCGTGTGCAGCCCTGCTGGAAAGCGAGTATGGGATCAACGGCATCTTCGTGGGCGTGCCGTGCGTGCTGGGCGCCCGCGGTCTGGAAAAGGTGCTGGAGATCGACCTGGACGACCAGGAGCGGGCGGCCTTGCATCGATCCGCGGACGCCGTCCGAGAGCTGTGGGAGGCCACCCAGGCGGCACAGGTTGGGTAGCGGGCCATCAATCTGGGGCCGGGTCGCCACGCGCACGCGGACGCTCTTCACCGATGGCTTGCGAGCGGCGGGAACGCCGCTCAGCCCCGGCTTCTATGACGAATTGATCGAGATCCTGATTGCGGGGGACCTGGGCCCAACCCTGGCTAGCCGAGTGGCCGAGGGCGTACGCAAACGGCGGCCGAACACGTTCGAGGCCGCCCAGACCGCGCTGGCCGACGAACTGGCCGCCGCGATGTCACCCAAGCCGCGCGGCCTCTTCATCGACGCCCGGCCATCGTGCGTCCTCCTCTACGGCATCAACGGCTCGGGCAAGACGACGACGGCCGGCAAGCTGGCGTACCTGCTCAAGCAGGACGGCTTCAATCCGCTCGTCGTTGCGGCGGACACCTACCGCGCGGCCGCCATCGAACAGATGCAGCTCTGGGCCGAGCGTGCCGGCGTCCCCTGCTTCGCGGGGCAGCCGGGAGGTGACCCGGCCGCGGCCGTCTATGACGGGCTCCAGGCGGCCTCCCGCCGCGGTCACGGTGTGGTGCTGGTGGACACGGCGGGACGTCTACAGACGCAGAGCAACCTCTTGAACGAGCTGGCCAAGGTGGGGCGCGTGGCGGGCAAGGCTTTCCCAGGGGCGCCACAGGAGTCTTTGCTCGTGCTGGACGGCAATCTCGGACAGGCCAACCTGGCGCAGGCCCGCGGTTTCAACAAGGCGCTCCAGATCTCCGGTCTGGTCCTGGCCAAGATGGACGGGACAGCCAAGGGCGGCGCAGTGGTCGCCATCGAGACCGAGCTGGATGTCCCGACCAAGCTCATCGGAGTCGGGGAGGGGGTGGCCGACCTGGCGCCCTTCGACGTCAGCCTCTTCGCCCGGTCGCTGTTCCAGTGAGCCTGGCTGACCCGCACTGCCATACGACGGCCTCCGACGGCATGGTCGAACCGGCAGAGCTGGTTGCGGCCGCCGTCGACCGAGGGCTGGCGCTCATCGCCGTCTGTGATCACGACACCATGGCCAACGCCGCGGAGGTGCGCGCGCGGGGGGAAGAAGCGGGGTTGGCCGTGGTCTGCGGCGAGGAGATCACGACCCGCTGGCCCGCCCAGACTCATGTGGTCGGTTGGTTCCTCGAACGCCCGGTCCGGAGCGGGATGAGCCTGGAGGACACGGTTGAAGCGATCCACGCCGAGGGCGGGCTGGCCATCGTCCCGCACCCGTTCATGCCCACGTACTTCGCAAGCTGTCAGCCGGGCATGCTGGCGCGGCTGATCGAGAGGCACCCTGTCGACGGTATCGAGATGGAGCACAGCTCACCGACGTCCGTCGCCCGCCAGCGCCAGCTGGCGCGGTTCTACAACGCGAACCGCGACCGCCTGGGCGCAGCCATCGGTGCCAGTGACAGCCACTTCGGACGGTACGACCTGGGGCAGGTCCTGACGGAGTTCGACGGAGCGTCGGCCGAGGACTTTCGCGCTGCTGTGCTTGCGCGGGGCACAACGCCCCGGCGCGGCAGGCCGGCCTCGGTGCCCCGCGGCTTGGCTCTGCGGCAGCAGTGGCGCAGCCTGGTCGTCCTACCGGTGCGGCGGGTCCGAGGCCAGGTCTGAGCTCGCTGCGAGCCCGCGCAATGCAGGCTTGCGCAACCCTCCGAAGTCTAGCTGGGCGGTTGCGCCGCGAGCTCCAGCAGCACCTCGTGGACGGCCGGCGGCGCCGCAAGAATGTCGCCGGTCTCCAGCCAGCCGTCGCCACCCGACCAGTCGCTGACACGTCCGCCCAGCTCGAGCACCAGGGCCGCTCCCGCAGCGACGTCCCAGGTGCCCAGGCCCAGCTCGAAGAAGCCGTCGAACGTGCCACAGGCGGTCCAGGCGAGGTCGAGCGAGGCGGCACCGGCTCGGCGCAGGTCTTCGAAATAGTCCAGAGCGCGGTGCAGCACGGGCAGGTACCGCCCCATCCGATCCTTGCGGCGGAAGGGGAACCCGGTGGCCACGATCGCGGTCTTTGGATCGCCCCGCCCCAACGGCGGCAGCTTCTGCCCATTGAGCGTGGCGCCCTGGCCCCGCTCGACAGAGAACTCGACGTCCAGCCACGGCCCGATCACAACACCGACCACGGGCTGGCCGCCATCGAGCAGCGCCACCGATACGCCGGCCACCGGCAGCGCCCGCGTGAAGTTGGTGGTTCCGTCGAGTGGGTCGACAGCCCACCGTGTACCGGACAGAGCGCCACCCCGCTCCTCAGCCAGAATCGGAATCTCGGGTGCCCGCCGGCGGAGCACTTCGACGATGGCCTCCTCACTGGCGCGGTCGGCATCGGTGACGTAGTCGCCCGAGAGCTGCTTGAGCTCGGCCGGGCTGTGCCCCAGGCCGATCCGCCGCAACACCGCCGCGCCAGCGCGAGCGGCCTCGAGTGCAATCTCCTGCAGGGGCCTTTAGCCTCGTTCGGTCTCGAGGCCGAGGCCGAACATGGCCTCCAGGTCGTGCTGCGAAAACTGCTGGAAGGCGACCATGGTCTGCGTCCGTTCGATTCCGTCGAGCCGGGTCAGGTCCCTGGTCACGACCGTCGCCAGCTCGTCGTGCTCGCGCACGCGGACGATCGCTACGAAGTCCCAGTCCCCGGTCACGGTGTAAACCTCGGATACCCCGGCGGTCTCCGCCAGCTTCGGGCCAAGAGTTGCGAGCCCGGCCCGTGTTGCCTTGACGAGCATGATCGCGGTCAGCACGCTGCCGAGTTTATCGTCCGGACATGCACCGGATCGTTCGCGATGACCCACTGGATCCAGACCCGGGCTTTGCCGAGCTGTACGCCTCCATTCCGGATGCGGTTGACCTGGGGCCGTGGCTCGGGTGGTGCCGGCAGGCGGCGGGAACCGTTCTCTACCTGGGCGTGGGCGCCGGCCGTCTGGCCGTGCCGCTTGCGGCGGCGGGCATCGACCTGGTCGGCGTCGACGTCCACCCGGGCATGCTCGAACACCTGCGGGTACGCCTGCCTGGTTTCGAGGTGCTGCAGACCAGGATCGAGGAACTGCATCTCGACCGGCGCTTCCCGCTCGTGATCGGCCCCTCGAACATTCTGCCCGGCGCCGAGCGCCTGGCGGCTGCGGCGCGACACAGCAGCCACCGGGTCGCGATGGAATTGATGAACCCCCACTGGTTGCTCGACGCGGAACACCCCACCGTTCGAGTCCTCAGCGCGACCGCCGAGAACGCGGTCATCGAGGTCGACTACGCGGGCGGCTGGACGCAGGCCGCGGAGGTCCCATTGCGCTGGCCCGAAGACATCGAAAGCTTTCTGAGCGGCGCCGGCCTCGTCCTCGAGGCCATTTTCGGCCGCGACGCTGAGGCGGATCTGTCGGACAGCTCGACCTACTACGTTCTCGGGCGAATACGACGGCTCTCGACCGAACCGACTTACGGTGCTCCGGACCTAACTGGTACCCAGAATCTCCTCGATCGATGACAGGAGCCGTGGTAGCCGCTCCTCGAGGACCTCCCGCAGGATGTCCAGGTCGACGTTGCCGTAGTCATGTGCCAGCCAGTCTCGCATGCCCGCGATCCGATCTCATTCAATCCCCGGATAGTCGCCGCGAAGAGCGCGAGGAAACCTGGACTTAGCAGCCTCGGCGACCTCCTCGACGCGCCTGGCGATGGCATCGACGACCAAGCGGTTCTCGCTCCAGTCAGGGTGGTCTCCGGTGTACTCCATTGCGATCACCGCATTGGCGCGCATCGCGCGAAGAGCAGCCTCAGCCGCTGCGTTCACAGGAGTGAAACGGCCTCAGTCCGCACTCTTTCACGCAGCTCCGGCCGAAGGTTCTCTTCACGGATCAGGTCTACATCCCGCCCGAATGCTCGTTCCAGGTCATGCTCCAGCCCGATGATCGAGTCCAGCGACGGTCTGACGCCGTCTCGGTGCCTGACGAGCACGTCGACGTCGCTGTCCGGTCGGAAATCCCTGCGGACTGCCGAGCCGAAGAGGTGCAGAGAGGCAAGCTGGTGCGCCCGAGCCAGCTTTCTCAGGCGATGAGCGGAAGGAGGCTGGACTGCTCGATGCGGTTCGTGGAGGGCCGGCCGTCTTGCAGGCCATGGCCACTCCGATCGGGAAAGGTGCGGTCGAGCTCGCCGTAGAGCACTGTCGCTTGGCACATCTGGTCTCTGACCTCCGGCTTCGAGAGCAGGTCCCGCCTCACGTCATCGTGCTCTAGATAGCGGATCTTGACCGAGTTCGGCCGCGCCAGGCGCTCGAAGAACCGAGCTCCGCAGCTCTGGTCTACCGCAGTAGACCGTGCACAAAAGACGACGAGCAGGGCACCCGAGTTTTCCTGTACCAGGAACTCGACTGCCGAGTTGGCTCGTGCTCCGACCGCAACTGCGTCCGCAAACGGCACCTCGGCTACGGCGAGACTCAGCACGTGACTCGAGGTTTCCTTTCTCGTTAGTCGGTAAACGGGACGCTTGCCGCTATGCCGTACTGCTGCTCCGTCGTCGAGGAGGATCTCAAGGGCTCGGGCAGCCGCGCTGGCGTTGGTGTCGATCGCCCGAGCAAGCTGGCTTAGGGTCAGTTCTGCCCCGCGCAGAGAGCCAGTACCTCCGACAGTGCCAAGTCCGAGCTGACCAGTCGCATTTATGTGTCTTCGTTTACGCTGCCAGCGGAAGATTCAAGTCCGAGGGAAGGAGTCTCACCACTCTCACTGAGTGGCTCGAGCGCCCACGTGAAGCATTCGCACCGTGTCGACGGTGTCCGCCTCGTCCACTCGCTTGTCAGGCCGGTACCGCACCACGCGGGCGAAGCGCAGGGCCATGCCGCCCGGATAGCGCGAGCTGGTCTGAATACCGTCGAAGGCAACCTCAACAACCATCTCCGGCCGCAGGTAGACGGTCCACCGGTCTCGAGTCGCCTCCAGGCGGAGGAATTCCTTTGTCTGCCAGTCGAGCATCGAGTCTGTGAGGCCCTTGAACGTCTTGCCGAGCATGACGAAACCGCCATGCGCCGGATCGCGCGCCCCAAGGTGCAAGTTCGACAGCCATCCCTGCCGCCGTCCGTGTCCCCACTCCGCCGCCAGCACCACGAGGTCGAGCGTGTGATGCGGTTTGACCTTGATCCAACCGGCACCCCGGCGCCCGGCCTCATAACGCGACTCGAGCGCCTTGACGACGACCCCCTCGTGCCCGTGGGCGACCGCGTCGTCGAAGAAGCCCGTCGCCTCGTCCACCTCGCCTGTGACCAGCCGCGGCACCCACAGGGCCGGCGGCAGCACTGGCTCGATGCTTGCGTATCTCCGGTGGCCGGGCAGGTCGATCAGGTCGACACCGTCCAGGTGCAGCACGTCGAAGAAGAACGGGGTAAGAGGGACGGCTCGTCGCAGCTGAGCGACGTCCCCGCGGCTGGCCGCTCGGCTTGCGGTCTCCTGGAATGGGCGGGGCCGTCCATCGGGGCGCAGGGCGATCACCTCTCCGTCGAGGATCGCCGTGTGCACAGGCAGGGCAATGACTGCCTCCACGACCTCTGGCACGCGGCTGGTGATCGGATCGAGGGTTCGGGTGAACACCGCGACGTCGCTCCCATCGCGATGGACCTGGATCCGCACCCCATCCAGCTTCCACTCGACCGCGGCACGGCCCACTTGCCCGAGGGCAGCTTCGAGCGACGGTGCGGTCTGAGCCAGCATCGGCTGAACAGGGCGTCCAACCCTCAGCCGGAAGCGCTCCAGGCCCGCTGCGCCGGAGCCCAACGCTGCATCTGCCACCGCCGCCAGGTCGCCGGCCAGCATGGCACCCCTGCGGACTGCGGCGACGTCGACATCTGCGGCCTTGGCAACAGCGTCGGTCATGATGCCAGCCAGAGCGCCCTGCCGCAGTTCGCCGCCGACGAGCCGGACGAGAAACTCCTGCTCCGCTGCCGTCGCTCGGGTGAAGAGCCTCGTGAGTTCTTCACGCCTCACCGCGGCGGATCCGGCCCCGCTGGCCATCTCCGCCCGCGCAAACGCCTGATCGACCTCAGTGAGCTCGAGGGACGGCTCCGCGGCTGGGGAGGGCAGCTGTCGGACCGACGCCCACCCGATGCCCGGCCGGCGCTGGCGCAGCTCGCCAGACAGATAGCTGACGGCCACCGCGATTTCCGCCGGCGCCCCGCGGCGAAGACAAGCGGCGATCGCATCGACCTTCGCCAGCCGCGACCGAGTCGAGGCGACCACGTCCGAGGTTGCGGCAAGGTCGGCAAGCAGCATTGTCGGCCCATTTTCCTGTACCCAGGGGGGATCAGATGCAGCCGCGCTCGCAGCCCGGCAGTCCTGGTATCCTGTCAAGCCTTGAGCCTTGACAGCCTTGAGTCACGACAGCGCCAGGTAGAGCTGTTCGAACGTTATGCGTCGCTGCTGACGGACCAACAGCGCGATGTCCTCGAGCTCTATCTGCGGAGCGACTGGTCACTTTCGGAGATCGCCCGCAGTCGCGATACGTCGCGTGCCGCAGTGCACGACCTGGTTCGGCGTGCTGCCCAGGCGATGGAAGCCTACGAGAGCCGCCTCGGTCTGCTGGCGGTGGATCGCCGGCGCCATGAGGCCAGGGCAGAACTGGCGCGAGACCTCGCCGACATCCGGCGCCGATTGACGCGGCTTGAGCAGGAGGTCGTTCGCATCTGATGTTCGAGAACCTCAGCGACCGCCTGGGAGCGGTTCTGAAGCGGATGACCGGGCGAGGAGTCTTGCGCCCGGAGGACGTGGACGCCGCCCTGCGCGAGGTCCGAATGGCGCTTCTCGAGGCAGACGTCAACTACCGGGTCGTCAAGGAGTTCGGGGAGCGGATCCGCTCAGAGCTCGTCGGTGTGCAGGTCAGCGAGAATCTGACCGCCCCCCAACAGGTGGTCAAGGTCGTCCACGACGAGTTGGTGGCTCTTCTTGGTGGCAACGACCGCGGGCTCCGGTACGCAGATCGGCCGCCTACGGTGATAATGCTGGCTGGGCTCCAGGGGTCTGGCAAGACAACGACTGCGGTCAAACTGGCGCTTTTTGCGCGCCGTGATGGGCACCGGGCGATGGTGGTCGGGCTCGACTTGCGCCGGCCCGCTGCCGTCGAGCAGTTGAGGGTCCTGGCCCAGCGCGAAAAAGTCGACTTCCACTCGGGCCAGGGTCGAGCCGAGGACATCGCACGCCAGGCTTTGGAGGCTGCCGCCCGGTCCGGGGTCCACGTCGTAATCCTCGATACAGCGGGCCGGCTGGCCCTCGACGAGGAGCTGATGGAGGAGCTGCGTCGGATCAGGTCGACGGTGCCCGTCACCGAGTCGCTGCTCGTCGCCGACGCAATGACGGGTCAGGAGGCGGTGACCGTGGGCAAGGCGTTCCACGACGCCATCGGCATTGACGGGGTGATCTTGACGAAAGTCGACGGCGACGCGCGCGGTGGAGCCGCGCTCTCGCTCAAGTTCGCGACCGGGCAGACGGTGCGCTTCGCAGGCGTGGGGGAGAAGCCGGCCGATCTCGAAGTCTTCCACGCCGATCGAATGGCCTCGCGAGTACTCGGCATGGGCGACATGTTGAGCCTGATCGAGAAAGCCGAGCGGGCTGTCGACCGCACAGAGGCCGAGAAGGTGGAGCGCAACCTGCGGGCGGGGCAGCTCACCTTCGACGACTTCCTCGTCCAGGTCCGGCAGCTTCGCAGCATGGGCTCGATCGCGAGCGTGATCGAGATGATGCCGGGAGCAGGTCAGCTCAAGGGCCAGCTGGCCGACCAGGATCCCGAGGCAGAGGTGAAGAAGATGGAGGCCATTATCCTGTCGATGACGGCGAAGGAGCGCGCGGGGCGCGACAGCATCGACGGGTCTCGACGGCGCCGGATCGCCGCCGGCAGCGGGACCCAGGTCAGCGACGTCAACCGGCTGCTCAAGGCCCGAGAGCAGATGCAGCAGCTTGCGAGGCAGTTCGGCCTCGGGGGATCCGGCGGCCGCAGGCGCCGGGGCCGGGCTGATGCTGGGTTGAGTCGCTTCTTCGGCGGCTGAAGGCAACAGGAGGTACCGATACTTTGGTAAAGATCAGGCTGAGGCGGATGGGGGCCAAACGGCGTCCCTTTTACCGCCTGGTGGTGGCGGACGCACGGTCGCCACGAGACGGCCGGTTCATCGCGCAGGTGGGCTACTACAACCCGCTGACCGAGCCGGCGACGGTAAAGATCGACGAAGAGAAGGTCGTGCACTGGCTGACCCAGGGCGCCCAGCCCTCGGACGCGGCCAGGACCCTTCTCAAGAGGGAGGGCATCCTTGAGCGGTATGCAGCGTCGCGAAAGTCCGGATCGGCCACCGTTTAGGCGGGCCTTCGGCGGACCCGATCGAGGGTATCGCGGAGGTCGGGATGGCGGGTTCCGCCGGCCGTTTGGCGGCGACCGGGGACCGTCCGGTCCCGCCATCGACTACAAGGCGCTGGTCGAGTACGTCGCCAGGTCGGTGGCGGACAAGCCGGCCGAGGTCGAGGTCATCGCCATCGATCGCGGCCGTGGCACCATCGCCATCAAGGTCAAGATGGCCGACGAGGACATGGGGCGGCTGATCGGCAAGTCCGGCCGCAACATCGAAGCACTGCGCACGCTGGTGCGCGTCGCCTCGCTCCGCGAGCGAAAGCGCGTGTTCGTGGACCTGGCGACGGGACGCTAGCCGTGATCCGAGTCGGTCAGGTGGTGGGCGCGTTTGGGATCGAGGGGGCCGTCAAGGTGCGATCCTTGACGGACTTCCCGGACCGATTCGCGCCAGCCTCCGAACTCTTTCTGGACGGGTCGAGCCGCCGCGTCGAGTGGAGCCGGCAGCAGCCGGCGGGGCTGGTGGTCAAGCTCCGCGGGCTTGACACACGGTCTGTTGCCCAAGCTCACCGCGGCCGGTATCTCGAGGTCCCCGAGTCCGACCTCCGGCCGCTGCCGGAGGGACGTTGGTACCACCATCAGCTCGCAGGGCTGGCCGTGGCCACGGAGACCGGACGGGAGCTTGGCACCCTGGTCGACGTCGTCCCGCGGCCGGCCAACGACGTGTGGGTGGTGAAGTCCGAGGACCTAGAGCATCTGATCCCTGCTACTCAAGACGCAGTCCTGGACGTGAACCTGGATAGCGGGAAGATCACCGTGGCCGACTGGTTGCTCGACGTCGAGGACGCATAGCCGATGCGATTCGACGTGCTCAGCATCTTTCCCGACGTCTTCGAGCCGGTGTTCCGGCAGGGGGTCGTGGGCCGCGGAATCCAGCGCGGAGTGCTCTCGCTCCAGGCGCACGATCTCCGTGAGTACACGGTCGACCGCCACCGGCAGGTGGACGACACACCGTTCGGCGGAGGTGCCGGAATGGTGCTGATGCCTGAGCCGATCTTTGCTGCGGTCGAGGCGGTCAGGCCCCGGAATGCGGGGCCGGTGCTGTTGATGGAGCCCTGGGGGCAGCCGCTGACCCAGGCGCTGGCCGCAGAGCTGGCGGCAGAACCGGGCCTGATCATCGTCTGCGGTCGATACGAGGGTGTCGACGACCGCGTCCGGCAGCTGGTCGCAGACCGAGAGGTGTCGATCGGCGACTACGTGCTCAGCGGTGGGGAGTTGCCGGCCATGGTGCTGATCGACGCGGTGGCCCGCCTCGTCCCTGGAGTGCTGGGCGACGAGGCGTCGCTTTCGCAGGACGCATTCGCGGCAGGTGCCGGCGGCGGATATCCACAGTTCACGAGGCCCGCCGAGTGGCGCGGCCTGAAGGTCCCAGAGGTCCTGCTTTCCGGCAACCACGCCGCCATCGAGCGCTGGCGCCGGGCACACGCCAGGACCGGCCGGCAAGGACGAGGCGCCGCCTCGTCCGCATAGAGGTTGTCCATGAACGTGATCGACCAGATCGAAAAGGAGCAGCAGAAAGAAGAGCTGCCTGAATTGCGCTCCGGCGACACCGTGAAGGTGCACGCCAAGGTGGTGGAAGGAACTCGCGAGCGAATCCAGGTCTTCGAGGGCCTCGTGATCCGCGTCACCGGAGGAGGGCTGCGCACCAACGTGACGGTGCGGCGGGTGACCCACGGCGTCGGCGTGGAGCGCACGTTCCTGGTCCACTCTCCCCGCATCGACAAGATCGAGGTGCTGAGACACGGCCAGGTGCGACAGGCACGCCTTTACTACCTGCGGGGGCTGGTGGGCAAGGCCGCCCGGATCAAGGAGCGTCGCGACGAGGGCACAGGCTCGAAGGCGGAGGCGGTGCGGGCCAAGGCGGCGCGGGGGCAACGCGGTGCTTCGAGGACCGAGGAAGCCGAGCGATAGCGCTGCCTTAACGACCAGGCTTGCGACCGGCCACCCTGGGCTCCTAGCCTCTCCAACGATGAAGACACGGCGCCGCACCCGGCGACCTCGGCTCTGGGCTCTCGAGCGAACCGTGCGCGGCATGGGCTACGAGTTCATCGCGGGCGTTGACGAGGTGGGCCTGGGACCGCTCGCCGGCCCGGCGGTCGCCGCCGCGGTCGTGCTGCCGCCTGGAGTACGGCTGCCGGGGCTGAACGACTCCAAGAAGCTGAAGCCGGTCGATCGGGAGGCACTGGATCGACGGATTCGGCGGCACGCCATCGCCTTCAGCGTCCAGACCGTCGCGCCGGAGTTCATCGATCAGCAGGGTCTGATCCGTGCCAGGCAGCTGGCCATGAAGCGTGCGGTGGAAGGACTGCCGATGGCTGCCGAGTACCTTCTGATCGATGCCTGGGACGTTCCGGAGGTGGCGCTGCCTCAGATGTGCGTCATCAAGGGCGACGCGGTGTGCGCCTCGATCATGGCGGCCAGCGTCGTGGCAAAGGTTCATCGCGACCGGCTGATGGTCGAGTACGACCGGCAATATCCAGGCTACGGGTTCGCGCTTCATAAGGGCTATGCAACCGCCGCTCACAAGCGCGCGCTGCTGGAGCTCGGGCCGAGCCCAATCCACCGTATGTCGTGGGCACCCATCCGAGCCGTGCTGACCGCCACGTAGCGCTGGAGCTCGGCAGGAAAGGAGAGCAGGTGGCTGCCGAGTTTCTGAGCCGGCTCGGCTACGGGGTGATCGGCGCCGGCTTCCTGGCGCGGCGTGGCGAAGTCGACCTGGTCTGCCGGCGCGGCGAGCGCCTGGTGCTGGTCGAGGTCAAGACCCGTTCCTCCGATGCGTTCGGCACGCCAGCCGAGGCGGTGGGTGCGCGGAAGCGGCGTGCCCTCCGGGCCGCCGCTGCGGAGTACCGGGCGCTGGCAGGCTGGCGGGGCCCGATCGACTTCGCCGTGGTTGCGATTCAGGGCGATTCCGAGCCAGAGCTGATCGAAGACCCCTTCTGAGCAGGACCGAGTGCCGGACGGCGCGACAGGTTTCGGCGAATACCGACCGTCAGAAGGGGAATCGGGTCAGGTCGTGGACGGCAGTCCCGGACTTGACGCGACCGCCCAGCACGACCCTCGGCCGCAGCCGTATGCACTCGGTGGGGTGCACCTCGGGACGCAAGCTGTTGAAGATCGGGAAGCGGACAGTGCCGTCCGGCGCCCAATCGGAGTACCGGACGCTGATCACCAGCTCGGGTCGATACCACTCGACTGGTGCAACCACCACCGGGGCCGGCGACAGCGGACACGCATCGACCCGCAGCTCGGCCAGACGCCTCGCGATGGCCGCTGCCAGGTCGTCGTCGTAGCCTCCCCGGACCGTGCCGCACGGCACGAGGCGTCCCATCTCGTAGTACGCGACGAGCAGCGCCCCGAACGGCTCGCCGTATTCGCTCGGCGTCGAGCCGATGACCACGAAGTCGTCGCTCTTGACCGCCTTGACCTTGAGCCAGAATGGGCTGCGCTGGCCGGGGATGTATGTCGAGTCACGGTGCTTGGCCATCACGCCTTCCAGCCCCCGCTCCAGGCAGGCTTCGTAGAGCTCGACTCCCTGGGTGTCGATGTGGTAGGGCACGAACATGTGACCCCCGGTTGTGACTGCACGTTCGAGGCGGGCTCGACGTTTGTGCAGAGGCTGGCGCAGGAGCGACCGGCCGTTGAGGTGCAACGCGTCGAACGCAAGGTAAGCGAGCGGGACGGTATTCGCACACGCGGCACCACCCTGCAGCCGGCGTCGGAGGGCCTGGGAGTCGGGCCGGCCCTGGTCGTCCGTGACGACCAACTCGCCGTCGAGAACCGCACCGAGCGGCACCTGACGGGCCAGGTCGTGAAGTTCCGGGAGGATGTCGGTGATATCCGTCAGGCCGCGGTCGTGGAGACGTACGTGACCGTCCCAGTCGACGAACAGCAGACAGCGGAGGCCATCCCACTTGACCTCGAACAAGTACTCGTCTGAGCTGAAGGGCGCCTCGGCGGACACGGCCTGCATGGGTCGGATCGCGGTCGGGAACCCATCCAGCTCGATTGCGAGCTGGTCTGCCATCAGCCCAAATAGGCTAGATGAGTGGTTCCGATCGGCGGCGGGAGATTCGGTGGCCAGGTGCCCCAGATCGTGGGTTCACCCCCATCGCCCTTCGGGCTTTCGGGGACCCCGCGCCGAGGACCGGAGCGAGCCCATTCGTCAATGGGTGAGCGAGGACCGCAGACCCGGGGTCCCCGCGAAATAGCAGATTTCGTGGGGTGGGAGATGCAGGGCCACGAGGTGGGGTGCATGGGCGCCTAAGATCCGTCGTCAATTCGGAATCGCTCATCTAGGCGCCTTCGCACCGGGACTGCCGACCCCGAGACGGGTCCGCGGCTATCCTGCTGCGGCCTTCGCCCGAGCAGGTCGGCCGCGCTTCCCGGCCCGGCCAGCGCGCTGCTTCTTGGCGGCGTCGACGGACGCCTTGAGCGCCTCCATCAAGTCCATTACGGCGGGCGCCGCCTCGGCCGCGGGCGCCGTCACCACCTCCGCTCCCTCGACCTTGGCGTTGACGATCGCCATGAGCGCCTGGTGGTAGTCGTCCTGATAGCGGCCGGGGTCGAAGCGGTCCTCGGCCAGGCTGTCGACGAGCGCCTTGGCCATCTGCAGCTCCCTCGCGTTGATGTCGACGTCATCCTTCAGACCCTTGAGCTCCGAGATCGGCCTGATCTCGTCAGGCCAATGCAGCGTGTTCATGAGCAGTGCACCGTCGAGCGGCCGCAGCGCGCAGAGATGCTCCCGGTCGCGGAACGCGACCTTGGCTACGGCAGTCATGCCAGTTTCCTGGAGTGCGCGTCCGAGCAGGTGATACGGCTTGGTACCAGCCTGCTCTGGCTCCACGTAATAGGCGGACTTGAAGTAGAGACCAGCCTCGATGTCGTCGTTGGGTACGAACTCTCCGATTTCGATCTGCCGCACAGTTGGCAGCGGCAAGTTTTCGAGATCGGAGTCGTCGATGACGACGTAGTTGTCGGCGCCTACTTCATACCCTTTGACGATGTCGGCGTAGGCCACCTCGTGATCGCCGGCCCCACACCATCGCTTGTACTTGATCGGAGACAGGTGCTCGGCACACAGCTGGCGGAACGAGACCGAGTGGGACTCGGTGGCCACATAGAGCCGGATCGGAATGCTGACCATCCCGAAACTGATGACGCCTTTCCACATCGAACGGGCCATGTCACCTCGGATCTTACTCGACGCCTACTGGTTTGCGGATGACTTGTGACTGGTCAGCTGGCTACATCGCGGTAGCGCATGGCGGCTCAGCCCGCATCGGAATTGCACGATTTCGGGAAAGGCAGCCGTTCCCCGGTCGCTGGCAGTCGAGCCATACCTTTGCCGGAAAGAGGGCTCTTGACGGTGACTCCATAATCGGGTCGTCACGTTCTTTGAACATATGCCATGGGCCGGCGGCGGCCCGAACGGAATGCAGCCCGATCGCGCGCTACCCGCACCTTCGGACCTTACGATGAGCCGCCATGCGCCTGGGCGAGTTCGAGATCTACTTGATGGTGGCCGGCGGCTGGCGCCCCGACGCCGGGACGTTCTTCGGCGTCGTACCCAAGGCGGTCTGGCAGCGCCGACGCCCGGCCGATGAGAACAATCTGATCCGCACCGCCTGCGTTGGCGCGGTGGTGAAGCATCGCGGAAGGGTCATCGTCTGCGAGACGGGCATCGGGACGAAACTGAGCGAGAAGCAGGCCCGCCAGTTCGGCGTCTGGGAGCCCGATGCTCTGCTCCTCTCGCTGCGACGCCTCGGCGTGCGGCCGGAAGAGGTCGACCTGGTGATGACGACCCACCTGCACTGGGACCATGCCGGCGGCCTGACGCGCCGGGGAGCCGACGGCCAGCTCGAGCTGACCTTTCCGCGAGCCAAGCATGTCGTGCAGCGTGCGGAGTGGGACTTTGCCATGGATCCTGACCCGCGGTCGCGTGCCGGATACATGGAGGACGACTTGCTGCCGATCGCCGAATCAGGGCTGGTCGAGTTCGTGGACGGTGAAGCGGAGATCCTGCCCGGCCTGTGGGCGCGGCAGACCGGTGGCCACACGCCTGGGCATCAGCTCGTCGTGTTTCGCGCCTCTGAGGACCTCGCCTGCGTGGTGACCGGCGACCTGGTGGGCCTGCAGCAACATCTGCGCGTGCCGTGGGTGCCGGCGGCGGACCTGGACGTCCTCCGCACGATCGAAGAGAAGACGCGGTTGCTCGAGGAGGCGTCACGGCATCGGTGGCTGCTCGTGCTGGGCCATGAGATCGAGCAGCCCGCGGGCTACGTGGACGGTTCGGGCGACTGGACGCCAGAGCCGGAGCTGAACGACTCCGTGCGGGAGGAGCTCCTGGGGCCGTAGCCACGAGCGGTGCCGAACGTCGCGTGGCGGCCGTTTCCGAATGGTCTCGTGGGTCTTAACAACCTCTGTTGGCAAGCGGCCCCCAGCGACCTACGCTGCGAGGCATGGTCGCCAGGGTCCTCAGCAGCCTTCTTCGCGGTCTCGAAGGGCGGGTGGTGGAAGTCCAGGTCGACATCTCCAGCGGTGCCGTCGCGTTCGCGCTGGTGGGACTTGCAACGGGGTCGGTCCGAGAAGCGAAGGAGCGCGTCCGGTCCGCCATCCGGAACAGCGGGCTGCCGTTTCCTGCCCAGCGCAGGCTGACGGTGAACCTGGCGCCGGCCGAGCTCCGTAAGGAAGGCTCCGGGCTCGACCTGGCCATCGGCGTGGGCATCAGTCTGGCGGCGCTCGGCCTGCCCTCACCGGGCGACACCGCCTTCCTGGGCGAACTGGCCCTCGATGGTGCCGTCCGCCACGTGGACGGCGTGCTGGTGGCCGCCCGCTGGCTTGCCAGCCATGGGGTCGGTGCGCTCTTCGTTCCCGAGGCGGACGCCGCGGAGGCCGCGCTCGCCGGTGGTCTCCGCATCTATCCCTGCCCCAGCCTGGCCGCTGCCATGGCCCATCTGACCGGTGACTCACCGCTCGAGCCCTACGCCGGCGGCGCCCCCGTGCACACCGACGTCGACGCCACTCCCGAGCACGACCTGGCCGAGGTCCAGGGCCAGGACTCCGCTCGCAGAGCGATAGAAGTAGCGGCGTCCGGCGGGCATCACCTACTGATGTCCGGCCCCCCAGGCGCCGGCAAGACCATGCTGGCCCGCTGTCTGCCGGGCCTGCTTCCCTCGCTCGACCTCGAGGAGGCATTGGAGCTGGCGCAGATCCGGAGCGTACTGGGCGAGCTCACGGCCGGTCGGCCCCTGGAGTGGGTGCGACCCTTCCGGGCACCCCATCACTCGATCTCGCTGGCCGGGCTCATCGGGGGTGGGTCGGGGCTGGCCACACCCGGGGAGATCAGCAGGGCGCACCACGGCGTGCTGTTCATGGACGAGCTGGCGGAATTCCGCACGGCGACGGCGCAGGCGCTGCGGCAGCCGCTCGAGCAGGGCCACATCGTCATCACGCGTCGAAGCGGGTCCGTTTCCTACCCGGCGCGGTTCCAGCTGATCGCCGCCACGAACCCCTGCCCATGCGGCTGGGAGGGCGATTCCCAGCGCCAGTGCCGGTGCACGCAGGCCGCCATCGAGGCCTACCAACGCTCGCTGTCCGGCCCGCTTCTCGACCGCATCGACCTCCAGGTCGTCGTGCCCAGAACCCCCATGGACGTGCTGGGCCGGGAAGCCGTCGGCGAACCATCGGCTGCCGTCCGCGGTCGGGTTCTCGAGTCGAGGCGCCTTCAGATCGACCGCCAGGGCACCCTCAACGCCGCGCTGCGTGCACCTCAGCTCCGACGCTGGGCACGACTCGAAGGCACCGCCCTGGCAGCCCTGCGCCGGTGGGCCAACCAGCGCGGCCTGAGTGCTCGGGGGTTCCATCGGGCCTGGCGTGTGGCCCGCACGCTCGCTGACCTGGAAGGCGGAGGACCGGTCCGCGAGCGTCACGTCTTGGAAGCGTTGGGGTATCGCATTGTCGAACGAGCTGCCTGAACTGAGAGCCCGCGGGCGCTGGCCGCCACCGAACGATCCCAAGGTTGCGATCGTGGGCGCACGCCGTCCCACGCCGTACGGGGAGGCTGTGGCGGAGCGCCTGGCCACCGACCTCGCGCACGCCGGCATAGTCGTGATCAGCGGCCTGGCCCTCGGCGTCGACGCGGCTGCGCACCAGGGCGCGCTGCTGGGTGAGGGCTGCACGGTCGCGGTCCTGGGCACGGGCGTGGACGTCATCTACCCGGCTGCGAACATTGATTTGGCCTCTCGCATCGTGGCCGCCGGCGGCGCGCTGGTCAGCCAGTTCCCAGACGGGACCGCGCCGAAGCGCGATCACTTCCCCCGACGGAACTGGACTATGGCCGCTCTCGCCGACCTGGTAATCGTGGTCGAGGCCGCGGAGGGCTCCGGAGCGCTCATCACCGCGGAGGCAGCGCTCACCCAGGGCAAGACGGTGATGGCGGTGCCGGGCAGCGTCTTTTCGCCTCTCAGCGTCGGCTGCCACCAGCTCCTGCGCGATGGCGCGGGCCTGGTTCAGAACGTGCGCGACGTGCTCGCCGAGCTCGAGGGGCCAAAGGCGGTGCTTGACGACCCTCTGGCACCTCCTGACCGGCTCGCCGTCGAAGTACCGGTGGCCAAGGGCCGCGACGGCCTGCTGCGACACCTCTCGGACAGCTATCCGGTCGAGCCTGGCGATCTGGCCCGACGGTTGGGGATTGCATTCCCCGACGTGATCGCTAGACTGACCCGACTTGAACTCGAGGGGAAGGCCCGTAGGATGGGGGCCGGTTACCTTAGAGGGCACGGCCGCGGAATGAGTTGACCGGCATGGGGGTATTCACAGGGCTGTGGCAGAAGGCCTGATCATCGTTGAGTCGCCCGCCAAGGCAAGGACGCTCAAGCGTTTTCTTGGAGAACGCTTCGACGTTCGCGCCTCGATGGGCCATGTCCGCGATCTCCCGGAACGGGAGCTTGCGGTTGACGTAGAACAGGGCTTTCAGCCCCGCTACGAGGTAGTCGACAGCCGCAAGCAGACGATCACCGACCTGAGAAAGGCGGTGAAGAGCCGCGACGCTGTGATCCTGGCCTCGGACCCCGATCGCGAGGGAGAGGCGATCGCATGGCACCTGGCGGAGGTCCTTCGCCTGCGCAATCCGAAACGGATCGAGTTCCACGAGATCACCAGCGACGCAGTTCGCCGGGCGCTGGACCATCCCCGTGAGATCGACATGCGGTTGGTCAACGCGCAGCAGGCCCGGCGAGTTGTCGACCGCCTTGTCGGCTACCGCCTGAGTCCCTTCCTGTGGAGCAAGGTGCAGAAAGGGATTGGTGCCGGGCGGGTGCAGTCGGTTGCCCTCCGTCTGGTCGTCGACCGCGAGGAAGAGATTCGGGCCTTCACACCCGAGGAATCCTGGACCGTAGATGCCATCCTGTCGCAGCAGGACAAGGAGCGGCGTTTCAAGGCCCGCCTCGTGCGAAGGCTCGCCGAACCCGACGTCAAGTTAGAGCTGAAGACCGAGGCCGACGCCCGGACCGCGATGCGAGAGCTGGATGGCGCCGAGTATCGCGTCGTTGCCATCGAGCAGAAACGGCGGAGCAAGAACGCCCCACCGCCCTACATCACCTCGACACTTCAGCAGGACGCGTCGAGCCGTCTCCGCTACGGGCCGAGGAAGACGATGCGCCTGGCACAGGACCTCTACGAGGGCATCGAGCTGGGCAGCGAGGGCGCCACGGGTCTTATCACCTACATGCGAACCGACTCGACCCGGGTATCGGCTGAAGCCGAGGCGAGGGTGCAGGGTTGGATCAAGACGACTCTGGGCGACCGCTACCTGGGCAAGGCGCGTCTGGAGAAGGCACGGCCGGGTGCCCAGGAGGCGCACGAGGCGATCCGGCCTACCGATCCCAATCGGCGCCCGGAGGACATCCGCCAGCACCTGACGCCCGACCAGTTCCGTGTCTATGAGCTGATCTGGCGCCGATTCGTGGCCAGCCGTATGGCGGCGGCCCAGTATTCGGGCACAACCGTCGACATCGAGGCGGGCAGCTTCGGCCTACGAGCCAGCGGTTCCGTGCTTACGTTCGACGGCTTCTACCGGGTCTGGGAGCGCGACGATGAGCGCGAGGAACAGCTTCCGGAGCTGCGAGAAGGCGAGGTCCTGGACTTCCATGGCCTGGAGCCCGAGCAACACTTCACACAGCCGCCTCCCCGCTACACCGAGGCAACGCTGATCAACGAGCTGGAGAAGCGCGGAATCGGCCGGCCCTCCACCTACGCGACGATCGTGGCCACGATCCAGGACCACAAGTACGTCGAGCAACGCGAGAGGCGCCTGCACCCGACGCAGCTGGGCGAGGCGGTCAATTCGATCATGGTCGTGCACTTCCAGGACATCGTGGACGACCGCTACACGGCCGCGATGGAGGAGCGGCTGGACGAGGTCGAACAAGGCAGAGTCGAGTGGGTGCCGGTGGTCGGCGACTTCTACGTTCCGCTGGAGCGGATGCTGAGCGCCGCGGCCGAAGCGATGCCTGCCGAGACCGGCGAGGAGTGCCCGGAGTGTCACGAGGGCCAGCTGATCCTCAAAGCCAGCCGCTACGGGCCCTTCAAGGGATGCTCTCGATATCCGGCCTGCAGGTATCGGCAGGCGGTCTTGCCCAACGGAGAGCCGGACAAACCGCAGCTGCTCGACGACACGTGCCCTGAGTGCGGCCGGCAGCTGCAGGTCCGGCGAGGCCGGTACGGCGAGTTCGTTGGCTGTTCGGGCTACCCGGAGTGCAAGTACGTGCGAAGGGACAAGCAGCAATCGGAGTCAGTGCCCACCGGTGAGACGTGCCCGGAATGCGCCCAGGGCCAGCTGGTCGAGCGCCAGGGCCGATACGGTCCATTCCGGTCATGCAGCCGCTACCCGGACTGCAAGTACCGTGCGACCGTGGCGCGGCAGGGTCGGCCGAGGGCTGAGGCGAAGCAGCTGGACGAGCCCTGCCCGGTCTGCGGCAAGCCGATGATCGAGCGGCAGGGCCGATACGGCCCGTTCAAGTCCTGCAGCGACTACCCACGCTGCAAGGGACCCCAGCGAGCCAGCCGGACAGCCAAAGCGACCGCCTGAAGCGGCCCGAACGCTCCGCCGAAGGCGCGAAGGCCCCGATTTCCGGAAATGTGCGGATCATCCGGGGCCCGGCCGCTCTCCTCAGCGGCCGCAGGGGGGCGTGTTGTGGCAAAGGCCACAACACCCGACGGCAGTCAAGGCCGAAGAGCGACGCCGAAGGCGCCACGTGCCTTGACGGCCGTCGTTCCGGGGGGGCGAAGCCCCCCAGACAAGCGCGCTCAGGCCCGCACAAGGTTTGCGTAGTCCCCCGCTGGGGGTATGATCCAATCGCAGGCGCGGCGCCAGCCGCGCTGAGTACGCACGCCCGGAGCACCACCCTGTCCCGCGATGAGCGGTCCAAGCGCCGGGCGGAGGACCAACAGGGAGGTAATCAGATGTCACAGGTCACGTTGAAACAGCTGCTCGAAGCGGGCGTCCACTTCGGCCACCAGACAAGCCGGTGGAACCCGAAGATGAAGCCCTACATCTTCACCGCACGGAACGGCATCCACATCATCGACCTGCAGAAGACCGTCAAGCTGCTGGACGACGCCCTCGGCTTCGTCAAAAACGTCGCCGAATCCGGTCGGCCAGTCCTCTTCGTGGGCACCAAGAAGCAGGCCCAGGAGACAATCCAGACCGAGGCAGCGCGCTGTGGGATGTTCTTCGTCAATCGGCGGTGGATGGGCGGCATGTTGACCAACTTCACGACGGTCAAGAAGCGCATCGACCGGCTGCAGGACCTCCGCAAGATGCAGCAGGCCGGCCAGTTCGAGATGCTCCCGAAGAAGGAAGCAAAGAAGCTCCAGGATGAGCTCGACCGGCTCATGTACCACTTCGACGGCATCGCCGACATGCGCCGCCTGCCCGGTGCCGTCTACGTGGTCGACCCGCGCAAGGAGCACATCTCGGTCACCGAGGCGAACCGGCTGGGCATCCCGGTCGTGGCCATCACCGACTCCAACTGCGATCCGGACCTGATCCAGTACGTGATCCCGGGCAACGACGACGCCATCCGAGCGGTGAAGCTGCTGACAGGCAAGATGGCTGACGCCTGCCTTGAAGGGCGGCAGGTGGCCATGGAACGCGGTGAGCAACTGCCGTCGATGGAGGAGCGCGAATTCCTGGAGACGCCGCGCTACGACCTGATTGAGGAGTACCTGGAGGACGAGGAAGACTATCTCCCCAGCGTGTCCGAGGACGAGTTCCTCGGCAGAGGCGACGACGAGGAGGCTCGCTAGTGCCCGAGACGAAGGCTTATTCAGTCGATGACCTGAAGAGGCTCCGGGACCTCACCGGCGCCGGCATGATGGACTGCCGCAAGGCGCTCGAGGACAGCGGCGGCGACGTAGACCGCGCGGTCGCGCTTCTGCGCGAGCGGGGCATCGCCACGGCCGCGAAGCGGTCCGAGCGAGAGACTGGCAACGGCGTCGTCGAGGCCTACCTGCACCGGACGAGCGAGGACTACCCGCCGCAGGTTGGCGCCATGGTGGAGCTCAACTGCGAGAGCGACTTCGTGGCCAAGGGCGCGGACTTCAGGGCGTTGGCGCGAGAACTGGCGATCCACATCGCCGGTCGCGCGCCGCGCTGGGTGAGCCGCGACCAGGTGCCGGACCAGGCCGTCCAAGAGTGGCGCGAGGTCCATCAGATCGCCGACGGCGAGGTCGAGACCTTCTACCGCGAGAACGTCCTCCTCGAGCAAGGCTTCGTCCGCGACCCGGCGGTCAGCGTCGCCGAGCTGATCGCCCAGACCGGCGCCAAAGTCCAGGAGAACATCACGGTGCGGCGGTTCAGCCGCTTCAGCATCAAAGAGGCCTAGCTTGGACTCGAGGCCACGCTATCGCCGGATCCTCCTCAAGCTGAGCGGCGAGGCGCTGGGCGGGGACAAGGACTTCGGCGTCGACTTCGACCTGGTTCGCAAGATCTCCCGACAGGTGAAGCGCGTACACGACATGGGAGTCGAGATCGCGCTGGTCGTTGGTGGCGGCAACATCTTCCGCGGCAAGGACGTCGCGGACGTCGGCTTCGACCGGGCTACCGGCGACTATATGGGCATGCTGGGCACGGTCATCAACGCGCTTGCCCTCCAGGACGGCCTCGAGAAGCTGGGACTACCTGCCCGTACCATGTCCGCGATCCAGATGAACCAGGTAGCGGAGCCCTACATCCGCCGGCGTGCCGTTCGCCATCTCGAGAAAGGCCGGGTCGTGATCCTGGCCGGAGGCAACGGCAACCCGTACTTCACGACTGACACCACGGCGGCACTGAGGGCGGTGGAGCTCGAGGCGGACGTGGTCATGAAGGCGACCAAGGTGGATGGCGTCTACACCGCCGACCCATTCCGCGACCCCACAGCGACGAAGTTCCAGCGGCTGGATTACCTGGAAGTATTGAATCGGGGCATTGACGTGATGGACAGCACGGCGCTGACGCTCTGCATGGACAACGGAGTGCCCATCGTCGTGTTCGACCTGCTCAAGGAGGGCAACATGGAGCGGGTGGTCAGCGGGGATCCGATCGGAACGTTGGTGGCGACCGGCTCATGAGCGTCGACGGGATTCTCAAAGAGGCCGAGTCCAAGATGGGCCGCTCAGTCGAGCATCTCGAACACGAGCTGGCCACCGTCAGGACCGGGCGTGCCAACCCGGTCTTGATCGAGCGGGTGATGGTGCCCTACTACGGGACTCCGACACCGCTGAACCAGCTGGCTCAGATCAGCGCCCCGGAATCGCGCCTGCTGGTCGTCCAGGTCTACGACCGCGGCCAGATGGGCGCCGTCGAGAAGTCCATCCGCGACGCGGGCATAGGCCTCAACCCTTCGAACGACGGCCAGGTCATCAGAGTCCCCATCCCACCTCTTACCGAGGAGCGCCGACGGGAGTACGTGAAGATGGTCAAGCAGCGTGCGGAGGAGGCCCGGGTCGCGGTCCGCAACATCCGTCGGGACGAAATGCAGCAGATCCACCAGCAGGAGCGGGCGGGCGGACTTCCCGAGGACGTCGCCAAACGAGCAGGTGACCAGCTGCAGAAGATCACGGACGCCCACACACAGCGGATAGACGCGATCGCCGGCCGCAAGGAATCAGAGGTGATGGAGGTCTGAACCTAGCCGGCCCCCGACACGTCGGCGTCATTATGGACGGCAATGGGCGCTGGGCGAGGCAGCGCGGCCGGCCCCACTCCTTCGGACATCGAGCGGGCGTCAAAGCGATCAAACGGGTGATGTACGGGTGTGAGGACCTGGGGATCGAGGTCCTCAGCGTTTACACGTTCTCGACCGAGAACTGGTCCCGACCCCGCGCCGAAGTCCGGTACCTCATGCGCCTCTTTCACGAGGCCTTTCGGCGTGAGCTGGACGAGATCCACGAACGCGGCATTCGTGTGGTGGTCAGCGGCCGGCTGTTCGAGCTCTCACGCTCGATGCAGCGCCAGATCGAAGAGGCGGAAGAGAGGACGGCCGGCAACCGTCGCGGCACGTTGAACGTCTGCCTGAACTACGGTGGACGCGCGGAGCTGGTCGACGCAGTGCGCTCCCTTGTCGCCTCCGGCGTTCCGCCCGAGGAGGTCGACGAGCAGACGCTGGCCGCTCGGCTCTACCATCCTGAGCTGCCAGACCCAGATCTTATCGTTCGGACCGCGGGCGAAAGCAGGATCAGCAACTTCCTGCTCTGGCAGTCCGCATATGCCGAGATACACGTTACGGATACGCTGTGGCCCGACTTCGACATCCCAGACCTCACACGAGCGGTCCAGGACTACCGGAGCAGGACTCGTCGCTTCGGGGGACGTCCGGCCGAGGAGATCGCGCTCGTCAAGTGACTGCCCGCGTGAGCGCGTGGGCCCGGCACCTCAGCCCTCTGATGGTCAGGGTGGTGAGCGGTGTCATGCTCCTGGCCGCGACCGTGGCCTTGCTGGTGATCGGGCTCTACGGCATCTACGTCATCGCTCTGGTCGCGGGCGGGGTCGCGCTGTGGGAGTTCCGAGGGCTCTCCGATCGCTGGGGCTTCCGGGCGCCCAGCTGGCTCTTGTACCCGCTCGGCGTCTGCTTTGCCCTCAGCGGCACGGTCCTGAAGGCGGTACCGCTCGACGTCGTCCTGTCCATCGCCTTGATCGCAGGGCTGTCGATGTTCCTGGGGCTACCTGGCGCTCGCGAAGGCATCGGGCGCTGGGCGATGGGCCTGGCCGGTGCCCTCTACATCGGGCTGCCGTTCAATTACTACCTGCTCATATACCAGGGAGCCCATCGCGCCCCCGGCCTGACCTGGTTGCTGCTGATCGTGGCCACGGTCGTTGTCAGCGATGCGGTTGCGCTCCTGATTGGCCGGCGGTTGGGCCGCCACGGCTTCTTTCCTGCAATTAGCCCTAAGAAGACGGTCGAGGGGGCCATGGCCGGCCTGGCATGTTCCGTCCCGGTCATGCTGGTGGCAGGCGTATTGCTTCTGCACCTGAGCCCGCTGCATTCAGCCGTGCTCGGCCTTCTGATCGGCGTCACGGCTCAGATCGGCGACCTGGTCGAGTCACAGATGAAGCGGCTGGCCGGCGTCAAGGACTCGTCTCACCTTATCCCTGGCCACGGTGGCATCCTGGACCGCATGGACTCGGCCATGTTCCCACCCATCGTCGTCTTCCTCTACGCGCACTCCCTGGGGCTGCTTTGATGCAGCGGGTGGCGATCCTGGGGGCGACCGGGTCGGTGGGCCAGCAAGCCCTGGACGTGATCGACCGCTTTCCGGATCACTTCGAGGTCTTCGGCCTGGCCTCGGGCCGGCGGTCACCCGGGCGCTCCGCGCGCTACCTCGTTCAGAGCGACGAACCCGACTGCGAAGCACGCGTCCAGGAGATGGTGACCCATCCAGACTGCGATATCGTCCTCGTGGCTATCCCGGGCTCGGGTGTCCTGGCGCCAACGCTTGCCGCGCTCGGGGCGGGCAAGAAGCTGGCGCTGGCCACCAAGGAGGTCCTGGTCATGGCCGGCGACCTGGTGATGGCGAGCGCCCGTGATGCGCAGGCGATCCGGCCGGTCGACTCGGAGCACTCGGCGATCTGGCAGTGCCTGTGGGGCGAGTCTCCAGCCAGCGTGGCCAGGCTGCTCCTGACGGCGAGCGGCGGTCCGTTCTGGCACCGCCCCAATCGGGACCTGGCGGACGTGACCATCGAAGACGCCCTCCAGCACCCCCGCTGGTCGATGGGACCGAAGATCACCGTCGACTCCGCGACCTTGATGAACAAGGGCCTCGAGCTGATCGAAGCCCACCACCTTTTCCAGCTGCCGCTGGAGCGGATCGACGTGATCGTCCACCCTCAGAGCGTCATTCATTCCATGGTCGAGTTCGTCGACGGCTCGACAAAGGCGCAGCTCAGCCATCCCGACATGCGGCTTCCGATCGCGCTCGCCCTCTCGTATCCCGAGCGGCTGCCAGGAGTGGTGCGCCCCACGCGCTTCGAGGACGTGGGAAGCCTTGATCTTCATTCGCTGGATCACCGGCGGTTCCGCAGCGTTGCCGTCGCGCGGAAGGCGGCGGCGAGTGGCGGGGCATATCCGGCCGTGCTCAATGCTGCCAACGAGGTGGCCGTCGCGAGCTTCCTCAGGGGCCAGATCCGCTTCGTCGACATCGTGGCCCTTGTCGAACGTGCCCTCAGCGACTTCGGCGCGAGCGGCCGTGGTGGCGGCGACGCCACGCTCGAGCAGATTCTGGAGGCCGACGCCTGGGCACGCTCTCACGTCGCCGATCGAGTCCGTAAAGTCGAGGCGTGACTTTGCAAGATCTGCTCGGCGCGCTGGCCAGTCTTGGCCGGCTCGCCGCCATCCTCGCGCTGTTCCTGCTGCTGGTCGTACCCCACGAGGGCGGACACTTCGCCCTGGCCAAGGCCTTCGGAGTGAGGGTCCACGAGTTTTCAGTGGGCATGGGGACGCGGCTCTGGTCGAGAGTGCGAGGGGGCACTCTGTACGCACTCAGGGCGATCCCACTAGGCGGCTACGTGCAGTTGGGCGGTATGTCTGCGGATGACTACGAGGACCCTCAGGGATTCCATGCCAAGCCGGCGCACCAGCGGCTCCTGATCCTGCTCGCGGGCGCCGGGGTGAACTTCCTCGTAGCCATTGTCCTCGTGACCGGCGTGTCACTCGCTCAGCTCAACGATGACCCCGGCAAGGTGGTCAAGGTCCTCATCGACAGCCCTGCATACACGCACGGCATCCGGCCAGGTGACAGCGTGCAGGCGGTCGACGGCAGGGTGATTCATCGGCCCGAAGACATCCGCAGCGTCGAGGACGCCAGGCCGGGGCAGCCGCTGCAGTTCGTGGCGCGCCGGCAAAATGGCTCCAGCTACAGCTCGACCATCACACCTAGGTACGACAGCAGCCAAAAGCGCTATGTGGTCGGGATCGAGACCGCGGCTGTCATCTCACCGGGCCAGGCGCTGACCGCCGGCGTCACGTTCCCCGTATACGCCGCCATCAGCTTCGGCCAGGGGATCTACGACCTCGCCACAGGCCAGGTGCCTGGCGGCGTCTTCGGCCCGAACGGCGTCTCCGGAATCGTGGGCTTCAGCTATGTTGCCTACCACGCCGCCGCCGAGGGCTTGATCACTTACCTTCTCATCGTGGCGTATCTGTCAATGGCTCTCGGCCTGACCAACCTGCTGCCCCTGCCGGCGCTGGACGGGGGTCGCATCATGGTGGTACTGCTCGAGAAGGTCCGCGGCCGCCCCTTCGACCGCGAGCGGGAGCAGGCTGTCCAGCGATACGGCCTTGCGGCGCTGATCGCCCTGATGGCTCTGATCGTTTTCCTCGACGTCCAACGCATTGCCACCGGACAGTTCCCGGGCTTGAGGTGAGGAAGTGAGCGCACAGAACGGGACCCCCGCACGCCGCAAGTCGATTCCGGTTCGGGTCGGCGAGGTCGTGGTTGGTGGCGCCGCGCCGATCGCGGTGCAGACCATGACGAAAACCGACACCCGTGACGTGCGGGCGACGCTCAACCAGATCGCAGCGCTGAAGGAGGCGGGTTGCGAGATCGTGCGCCCGGCGGTGCCGGACCACCACGCGGCCGAGGCACTGCGGGAGATCGTGGCGGGGTCGCCGCTCCCGATCATTGCCGACATCCACTACGACCACCGCCTGGCCCTGGCGGCGATAGAGGCCGGCGTGCACGGCCTGCGGCTGAACCCGGGCAATATCCCTGACCGGGAGAAAGTGGAGCGAGTGGTCAAGGCCGCCAAGGAGCGGGACATCCCGTTTCGGATCGGTGTCAACGCCGGATCGCTGCCCGAGGAGGTGCACAAGAACCTGCGGGAGCAGCACGCAATCGACCGTGACGACAGGTTGCGGACCGCGGAGCGGATGGTCGAGGTGGCGCTGGGCCACTGCAAGATCCTGGAGGACCTCGACTATGGCCCGGGCCACATCAAGGTCAGCCTCAAGGCGACCGACGTGTGGACCAACGTGATGGCGAACCGCTTGTTCGCGAAGGCCCGCGCATACCCGATTCACCTGGGCGTCACCGAGTCCGGCCCGGTGCAGGCCGGGAGCATCCGCAGTGCCGTCGGCCTTGGCGTGCTGCTCAGCGAGGGGATCGGCGATACGATCCGCGTCTCGCTGGCGACGGACGATCCGACCGAGGAGATCCGGGTCGGCTACGAGATCCTGAAGGCGTTGAACTACCGGACTGAGGGCGCCACCCTCGTCGCCTGCCCGACCTGCGGCCGGCTGGAGTACGACATGGTGCCGACCGTCAAGGCGGTGGAGGCACACATCGCGAGGCTGAAGGCGCCGATCACTGTGGCCGTGATGGGCTGTGTGGTGAATGGGCCCGCAGAGGCGCGCCACGCCGACATCGGGGTGACAGGCGGCCGCGGCAAAGGCGTGATTTTCCGGAAGGGAAAGCTGCACAAGACCGTGCCGCAGGAGGAGCTGCTGCCGGTCCTGCTGGCCGAGATCGACCAGATAGCGGCCGAGCAGGCGCAGGAGGCACCCGCCGCCGAGGCTGCGGTAGCCCCGGCCTGAAGCCGGCCCAGCTGCCGTCTTACCCTGTCAGGGGCGGCATCGTCGGGCCGCGGCGTAGCAGCGCCCCGCTGCCCGGCGCCCCGACCACCTCGTCGTCGCGGAAGACAACCTCGCCGCGTCTGATCGTGACCTCCGGCCAGCCGGTGACCGCGACGCCCTCGTAGACGGAATAGTCGGCGTTGGACTTGAGCATGCTCGCCTCGATCGTGCGCCTGCGCTCCGGGTCGAACACCACGATGTCGGCGTCGCTTCCCACCGCGATCACCCCCTTCCGCGGGTACAGCCCGAAGAGGCGCGCGGCGTTCGTGGCCGTGACCTCCACCAGGCGACCGAGCGTGATTCGGCCCGCGCGCACGCCTTCCGAGTAAAGCATCGGCAGCATCGTCTGCAGGTTCTCGACGCCGGGCCGAAGTCGGGTGATGGTCAGACTCGGATCCAGCTTCGCCTCCAGTGACCACGGCGCATGGTCGGTGCAGACAGTGTGCACGAGGCCCTGACGGATGCCCGCCCACAGTGCGTCCACGTCGGTCTGCTCGCGGAGGGGCGGCTGGCCGACATACTTCGCACCGTCTGGCTCGGCCATGCGCTCGGCCGTGAGGTGGAGGTAGAGCGGCCGCGTCTCGACATAGACGGGCACCCCGCGCGCCCGCGCCGCTGCGCACACGGCGAGCGCCCGCTCCGACGACAGGTGGACGACATACACAGGAGCGCCCGTTGCCTCGGCCATCGCCACGGCCCGCTCCGTCGCCACGACTTCAGCGACGACCGGCCGGCTCTGCGCGTAGTAGCGCAGGGACGTTCGCCCTGCCGTCGTCAGCTGAGCGGTGGCGTCTGCCATCAGCGCGAAATCCTCGCAGTGGATGAGCGTCAAAAGGCCGGTGGCGCCCGCCCGCCGCGTCGCCTCGACGTAACCCGCCACCTGCGCGTCGAACCCCGGGAACGCCATGAAGTACTTGATGGAGCTGCAGCCGGCATCCAGCAGGCGGGGAATCTGATCCAGGACCTCGGGTGTCGTCTCCGCGATGACCGGATGCAGGAAGAGGTCCGCGATGGCCTGGGTTCTGGCCCCGTCAGCCTCGCGTTCCAGGCCGGCCATCGGCATCTCGCCTTCCGCGAGAAAGGTCATGTTGCCGACCGTCGTGACGCCGCCGGCAAGGGCGGCGCTGGAGCCGCTTCTGAAGTCGTCCACCCAGCGGTGGGGCCGGTCAAGGCCCCCAGGCGGCGAGGAAAGGTGCACGTGGGCGTCGATGCAACCGGGGAGCAGCAGGCGGCCGCTGGCATTGATCTCCTCCAGACCCCGCATGGCGCCCCCGATCTGGGCGATCTTGCCCCCAGAGATGGCGACGTCAGCAGCCGCGGCAGCGGCCACGGTGACGACGCGACCGCCACGGATCACCAGGTCGAACACTCATCCACTCCTGTCCAGCCATTCTCGGCCCGCCGCACCGGCAACCGCGTGCCGACTGGCCGTGGAGTCGCGTGCTCGCGCATAATCAACGCTCACCATGGAGCCGGCGATCCGCACCACGAGACTGGACGGGGTATCGCTCATAGCTCCGCGCCCTAGGTAGCCCGCGCCGCCGGCTGCGCGCGGGCCTGGCCCACACCCCTGCAAACAAACCTAGGGAGAGATCCTCATGACCGAAATCGTGACGACAGACGAGAGCGCCGACTTCGTCAAGGACATCACCAAGATGTCCGTCGACTTCGACCGCTGGTACACCGACGTCGTTCGGAAGGCCGAGCTGGCCGACTACACGCCGGTGCGTGGCACCATGGTCATCCGTCCGTACGGCTACGCGCTCTGGGAGAACATCCAGCGGGCCTTCGACGACATGATCAAGGCCAGCGGACACGAAAACTGGTACTTCCCGCTCCTCATCCCGGAAGAGCTCCTCCAGAAGGAAGCGGACCATGTCGAGGGCTTCACTCCGCAGGTGGCCTGGGTGACCGAGGCCGGCGGCAGCAAGCTCGAGCAGCGCCTCGCCATCCGGCCGACCAGCGAAACCATCATCGGCACCCTGATCCGGCGCTACATCCAGTCGCACCGGGACCTCCCGAAGCTGACCAACCAGTGGTGCAACGTCGTGCGCTGGGAGATGCGGACGCGCCTATTCCTCCGCACCGCCGAGTTCCTCTGGCAGGAGGGACACACGTTCCATGCCACGGCCGCTGAGGCGCAGGAAGAGACCGACCGGATCCTGGGCTACTATCGCGACCTGGCCCAGGACTGGCTGGCGATGCCGGTCCTGACTGGCATGAAGAGCCGCAGCGAGACCTTCCCGGGGGCCGTGCACACCAAGAGCATCGAGGCCCTGATGCGGGACGGTCTGGCCCTGCAGGCCGGCACGTCGCACTACTTCGGCCAGAACTTCAGCCGAGCCTACGACATCTCGTTTTCGAACGAGCGGAACGAGAGGGAGCTGTGCTACTCGACGTCGTGGGGCATCTCGACCCGGCTGATCGGCGGTCTGATCATGGCTCACGGCGACGACGCGGGACTGATCATGCCGCCGCGCATCGCCCCGATCCAGGTCGTGGTGGTGCCGATCTTCCGCGATGCCGACAGTCGCAGAATCGTGGAGGCCTTCATCGAGACCTGGCAGCAGGCGGTCGAAGCCCGTGGCATCCGGCTCCGAGTCGACTGGAGCCCGGATCGACCAGGCGAGAAGTTCAACCTCTGGGAGCTGAAGGGCGCGCCACTCCGGCTCGACGTGGGACCGCGGGACGTGGACGCCCGGCAGGTGACGCTGGTCGACCGCCTGACGCGTGAGCGGCGGCCGATCCCGTCGCTCGCCCTGGCCGAGCGGCTGCCGGCCGAACTGGAGCGCTTCCAGCGCGAGCTCTACCAACGGGCGCTCGACTTTCGCGAGCAGAACACGGTGGTGGTGAACAGCCTGGCGGAGTTGGTAGCGCACTTCAAGGAGAAGACCGGTATTGTCTGGGCTCCCTGGTGCGAGAGCGAAGAGTGCGAGGCGCGCATCGCAGAGGAAACGGGCGGTGTCCACACGCGCAACTTCGACCCGGACGCCTATGTGGAGGGCTCGTGCCTGGTCTGCGGGCGGCCCGCCAAGCGGTGGGTTGCGTTCGCCCGGGCCTACTGAACTCTTCCAATATGCGAACGCCTGTTCGACGAACATCCACACCCTGGCTGACGCTGGAGCTTGCCGGCCCGATTACGTATTGAAGTACTGAATGGCGGTGGCGATTCTTTGGTAAGAACTGTCGAAACCCTCGTGAGCATCTCCGAACTGCTTCGGATCTCGGAGCACCTGGCTCCCGCAGACCGGGAGATGGTGCAGCGCGCGTACACGCGCGCCTCCGAGGCTCACATCGGTCAGCGCCGGGTGTCCGGCGAGGAGTACGTCGAGCACCCCCTGCACGTTGCTCGCATCCTCGCCGACCTCGGCCTGGATGCCCAGACCTTGGCCGCAGCGCTCCTCCATGACACGGTCGAGGACACAGAGGTGACTCTCGACGACGTCGCCGCCGAATTTGGTCCAGCAGTAGGGCGGCTGGTCGAGGGAGTGACAAAGCTGAGTCGCATCGAGTTCCGGTCGGACCAGCAGCAGCACGCGGAGAACATCCGGAGGATGTTGCTGGCGATGGCCGACGACATCCGGGTCGTCCTCATCAAGCTGGCGGATCGGCTCCACAACATGAGAACGCTGGACGCCCTGCCAGAGAGCAAGCGGCGGAAGATCTCGCGCGAGACCATGGACATCTACGCTCCGCTGGCCCACCGCCTTGGCATCGGGCAGATCAAGTGGGAGCTGGAAGACCTGGCGTTCCGGAACCTGAGCCCGGACGAGTACCACGAGATCGTCGGGCGGGTCAGCCGCAAGCGGAGAGACCGTGAGCGGATGGTGGCCGACCTCAGCGACATTCTCGCGCGCGAACTGGAGAAGATCGACATCCAGGCCGAGATCAGTGGCCGGCCAAAGCACATCTATTCGATCTGGCAGAAGATGCGTCGGGACCAGAAGGAGTTCACTCAGATCTACGACCTTCTGGCAATGCGCGTCCTGGTCGACTCGGTGAAGGACTGCTACGGCGTCCTGGGCGTCGTCCACTCGCTGTGGAAGCCGCTGCCCGGACGCTTCAAGGACTACGTCGCCATGCCGAAGTCCAACGGCTACCAGTCGCTGCACACCACGGTGATCTCACACACGGGGGAGCCGATCGAGGTCCAGATCAGAACGGGCGGGATGCACCGGGTCGCGGACTTCGGGGTGGCCGCGCACTGGTCCTACAAGGACAACGGCACGGATCCGCATTTCGACCAGAAGCTGAGCTGGCTGCGGCTCCTGATGGAGTGGCAGAAGGAGGTGACGGACGCCGAATCGTTCGTCGACGCGGTCAAGGTCGACATATTCCAGGACGAGGTGTTCGTCTTCTCACCGAAGGGGGACGTCCTGAACCTGCCGGCAGGCTCGACGCCTGTGGACTTTGCCTACAGGATTCACACCGAGGTCGGTCACCGGTGCATCGGTTCGAAGGTCAACGGCCGGATGGTGCCACTCGACTATGAGCTCAAGAACGGCGAGATCGTCGAGATCCTGACCTCCAAGGGACCGCACGGGCCCAGCCGCGACTGGCTGAGCTTCGTCAAGAGTGCGTCGGCCCGAGAGCGCATACGAAAGTGGTTCAAGAGCCAGGCACGTGAAGAGAACGTCGCCAAGGGCCGGGACATGCTCGAAAAGGAGCTGCACCGGATGCACCGGCTGGCCGTGAGTCAGCTCCCGGAGGGCAAGCTCGCCGAGATGGCGGCCCACTACAAGTACCAGAGCGCTGAGGACTTCCTGGCCGCGATCGGCTACGGCGACGTCTCGCCCCATTCGGTTGTCATGAGGATGGCCCTGACGCGGGGCGAGGATGGCGACGAACTGCGCTCCATCCCGCCGATCCCGCAAGTGCAGCCGACCCCCAGGGTGCTCGTGCGTGGGGAGCGGGGGATCCTGACCACCATCGCGGCCTGCTGTCAACCTGTGCCCGGGGACGCGATCACTGGGTTCATCACTCGGGGCAAGGGGGTCACCATCCACCGGATGGACTGCAACAACGCCGTCAACAGCCCCGACGCCGACCGGCTGGTGCCGGTGGACTGGGACATGGAGGCGTCGCAGGTGTACCCGGTCTCGATCAAGATAGAGGCGTTCGATCGGACCGGGCTGCTCCGAGACATCGCCACGGTGGTAGCTGCGCAGCGGGTGAACATGGCCGCGGCCTCAGTGCACGTCTACGACGACAAGACCGCGGTGGTCTCCGCCACTGTGGAGATCGACTCGCTATCCCAGCTGTCGCGGCTGCTCGAGAAGCTGGAGCAGGTCCGAGACGTCCATACGGTGGCCCGCGAAGCGGCCGGCTGATGGCCGAGCAACGTCTGCACGTCGAGGTGACGGCCGACCGTCAGTTCGGCACCAACTCCTACCTGGTCGAGGACGAGGACAGCGGCGACGCCGTGGTGATCGACGCCAACCTCGAACCGGAACTGATGGTGGACCTCGTCCGGAGCCGAGGCGTGACAGTGCGCGCCATCCTGCTCACCCATACCGACGTCGACCACATCGCCGGCCTGGTCCGTCTCCGCCAGGAGTTCGGCGACGTCCCGATCGCGGTCCACGGCTCGGAGCGAGAGGTGATAACCGACGGCCAGCCGCTGCGGCGCGAGTTCGCTCGTCCCTCGCCCACGTTCGCAAACGTCGATTTGCTCGTGCCGGGCGAGACCTATAGGGCCGGGTCGCTCGAATTCGAGATCCTGCACACGCCAGGGCACAGCCCCGGCGGGGTGACCCTGCGCAGCGGCAATGCCCTCTTCACGGGGGATGCCCTGTTCGCAGGGTCGATCGGCCGCTCGGACTTCTCCAACAGCGATGGCCAGGTGCTGCTGCAGGGCATCCGCGAGCGGCTGATGACGCAGCCGGACGACCGCCTCGTCTTCAGTGGCCACGGCCCCGTGAGCACGATCGGGCAGGAGCGCCGTTACAACCCATTCTTGTAGACGCCTCGGGTTGCCTCACACCCGCGGGTAAACTCGGCGGGTGCCGACGAACCCACCGATCAGGGCTGCCCGCGGGATCCGTGACATCCTGCCCGCCGAACGCGCGGCTTATACGGTGGTGGAGCACGCCGCTGAGGACGTGGCTCGACGGTTCGGCTATCAGGAAGTGGAGCTTCCCATCATCGAGCCGGTCGAGCTGATCGAGCGGGGGGTCGGGATGGACAGCGACGCCGGTGGAAAGGAGCTGTACCGGCTGGAGCCGCACCCCGACGCCGACGGTGAAGCGGCCGCACGGCTGGTCCTGAGGCCGGAGGCGACCGCCAGCATGGTCAGGGCCTACTTCCAGGGCGGTCTCAACCAAGGCCCGCAGCCGGTCCGTCTGTTCACGATCGGGCCGATGTTCCGGCACGACAAGCCGCAGCACCTGCGGTATCGGCAGTTCTACCAACTCGATATCGAGGTGATCGGCGATGACTCGCCCGCCTACGACGTCGAGGTGATCGAGATGACGTGGGGCTGGCTGGAGGCGCTGGGCATCGGGAACCTCAGCATCGAGCTGAACAGCATCGGTGACGCCAACTGCCGCCCACAGTATCTGCGAGCGCTGCAGGACTACTACCGGCCGCTCAAGGACAAGCTGCACGCCGACTGCCAGCGCCGTGTCGAGGAGAACCCGCTGCGGCTCTTCGACTGCAAGGAGGAGCAATGCCAGCCCTTCAAGGCCGCCGCCCCCAAGATGATGGACCACCTCTGTGGGCCGTGCGCCGCTGCCTTCGAGCGGGTGAAGTCGCTGCTGGACGCGGCCGGGCTCGAGTATCGCCTCAACCCCTACCTGGTGCGCGGTCTGGATTACTACACCCGAACCGTTTTTGAACTGCAGCACGGGTCGCTCGGCGGGGCCCAGAACGCGCTTGGTGGCGGTGGCCGCTACGACGCGCTGGCGGCGGAGCTGGGCTATGCCGACACCCCCGGCGTCGGCTTCGCGGGCGGCATCGACCGCGTCGCCTACATGCTCCAGAACGAGCTGGGCAAGGTGGCGCCGCCACCGTCCGCCGACGTGCTCGTCCTGCCCATGAGCGAGGGCCTGGACCGGGCGGCCGCCCAGGTCGGCCGCATATGCCGACAGGCCTCGCCCACGGCCGTCGACTACAGCAGCCGGAGCCTGCGCGCAAAGATGCGTGCGGCCGATCGCTCCGGGGCCGGCTGGGCGGTGATCATGAACGAGGAGGAGGCGCGCCGGCAGGTGGCGCAGCTCCGCAACCTGGTCAGCGGAGACCAGCGTGAGGTGGCCTGGGGCGCCCTGCCCGAGGCAATCGTCCGCGGGCCTGGAACAGAGTGAGCGGCTTCACAGCACCCCACTGCGGCTCGCTGCGCTCCGCCGACGCCGGCCACGAGGTCGAGCTCTACGGGTGGGTGGCGAGGCGCCGTGATCATGGGGGCCTCGTCTTCGTGGACCTGCGCGACCGTTGGGGCGCCGTGCAGGTCGTCTTCAACCCGGCCACCGCGCCGGCACTACACGGCGCGGCGACGAACCTTCGTGCGGAGTACGTCGTGCGGGTCCGGGGCATCGTGCAGCGGCGGCCGGAGGGGTCTGAGAACCCGAACCTGCCGACCGGTGAGGTAGAGGTCCAGGCCTGCGAGCTCGAGGTGCTGAACGCGAGCAAGACGCCGCCCTTCCAGGTGGAGGGGGATCAGGAGCCGGACGAGACGGTGCGGCTCAAGTACCGGTATCTCGACCTTCGGCGGCCCCGGATGCAGCACATCATGCGGGTGCGTCATCGAGTCAACCACATCACGCATGCCTACTTCGACGAGCACGACTTCCTAGAGGTCGAGACGCCCATCCTGACCAAGAGCACGCCCGAAGGCGCCCGCGACTTCCTCGTCCCGTCCCGCCTGCACCGGGGCAAGTTCTACGCGCTGCCCCAGTCGCCCCAGCAGATGAAGCAGCTGCTCATGGTGTCTGGGGTCCAGCGCTACTACCAGATCGCCCGCTGCCTCCGAGACGAGGACCTCAGAGCCGACCGCGCCGCAGAGTTCACACAGCTCGACGTCGAGATGTCGTTCAACGATGAGGAAGACGTCTTCGACGTGATCGAGGGCTGGATCGGGCGCCTCTGGAAGGAGATCCTCGACGTCGATCTGCCCCGGCCCTGGCCGCGCCTGCCGATCGGGGAGGCGCTGCTCCGCTACGGCACGGACAAGCCCGACCTGCGTTATGAGCTGGAGATCGCCGACCTCGGAGAGGCCCTTGCGCGCACCGAGGCGCGGGTGTTCCGCTCTGCCCTCGATGCTGGTGGCGTCGTCCGAGGGCTCTCCGTCCCGGGCGGCAGGGGGCTGGCCAGGCGGGAGCTCGACGAGCTGGTCACGATCGCTCGAGGCGCCGGGGGTGCGGGGCTGGCATGGCTGCCGGGGGGGCCGCTCGACAAGTTCTTGAGTCAGGACGAGGTGGAGGCGATCCAGCGTCAGACGGGAGCCGGCCCCGACGACCTGGTCCTGATCGCGGCGGATCGCAAGCGCCGCGCGGAGAAGGTCATGGGGCTGATTCGCGGGGAGATTGCGAGGCGCCGCAGGCTCGTGCGTGAGGGCGAGTGGCGCTTCCTGTGGGTCCACCCGATGTTCCTGTTCGACGAAGATGACGAGGGCAACCTGACGTACGGGCACCATCCGTTCACCCGCCCCATCAGGGAGGACCTCGCGCTGCTGGAGGAGCGTCCCTACGACGTGCGGGCGCACGCCTACGACATCGTCTGCAACGGGTACGAGCTGGCGAGTGGCAGCCTTCGGATCCACGATCGGGCCATGCAGGAGAGGGTGTTCCAGATCCTTGGCCTCAGCGACGAGACCATCCAGGCGCGGTTCGGCCATCTGTTGGAGGCGTTCGAGTACGGGGTTCCGCCGCATGGTGGCATCGCTCCCGGCCTCGACCGGATCGTGATGCTGCTCGCGGGCACCGACAACATTCGGGACGTGATTGCCTTCCCCAAGACGCAGTCGATGCTCGACTTGATGATGGACGCGCCCAGCTCCGTCGAGGAGGGGCAGCTGGGGGAGCTGGGGATCCAGGTGAGTGCCGCGGACGTGGCTCCGTCGCCGACCCGGTAATATGGCCGGTGTTCCCGCGGGGGACGAGGGTCGACATGCGCGTTGCCCAACATCAAACGCATAGGGACCCCGGGGTCCCGCGTACGGCCCAGAAGCCCGCTCAGACGGGACCTGGAAAGTACCGGGCAGGGGACCCACCTGAGTGATCTCAGGACAACCGAAGACCCTCTCCCTCCGGGGCGTTTATCTGGGGGGCTCCTGTCTGGGGGGCTTTGCCCCCCCGGAACGACGGCCGTCAAGGCACGCGGCGCCTGCGGCGTCGCTCTTCGGCCTTGACTGCCGTCGGGTGCTGTGGCGCAGCCACAGCACGCCCCCCGCGGCCGCTGAGGAAAGCGGCCGTCCCTTGTTCCTGGGGCCCCTGACCGGTGCTGATCCGCACATTGCCGGAAATCGGGGCCTTCGGCCACCGGTCGCATGACTTTCCCGACCTGGGTTCCGCCTGGACTCGTGCTTGGCATCGCGCTCGTCCTCGTGCTGGCTCAGCTCTTCCACTCGCTGGTGCACTACGGCCGCCGACCGTACCTGTCAGTGCTTCTGCTGACCGCGGCAGGGTTCGGCGCCGGCCAGCTGTGGGAGGTCCTCGGACTGCCGGGCCTCCACCTCGGTCAGGTCAACCTGTTGCCGGCCCTTGTGTTCGCTGGTGCGTTACAACCGCTCGCCAAGCGTCTGACCCTAAGATTGCTGCCGTAGGAGGCCTTTCGACGGTAGGTTGGCGGTTTGGTCTGGCTGTCGTCGAGGTATGTGATTGCTGAACTTCCTGTATTTCGCGGCGGGGCTCGCGGTTCTAGCGGTATCGCTGTTCCTGTGTATCGCTTTGTACCGCCTCGCCCGGGCTCTGGCGGCGCTGGAAGAGAGTTTGGTGACTACAGATGAGGCAATCCAGGAACTGGCTCCGGAACTCCGCGGCAGCCTCGGCAGCGTGAACGACATCGCCGCCGGGGTGAATGTGGCCCTTCGGACCGCGGGCGAGGGCGCGAACCGCCTGACGCAGGTCGCCGCCCGGTCATGGGTGCCCGCGCAGTCGACGCTGTACGGCATGAAAGTCGGTGCGAGGAGTCTCCTTCGCAGCTTCACCGGCCTCGATGGGGCCTCCATAGGAGAAGAAACAAATGACAGACGAAACTGATAGCGGCGGCGGCTTTGGCTGGGGTCTGCTGGTCGGCCTGGCGCTGGGGTTCGTTGCGGGCGCCTTCCTCGCGTCCGGGCCAGGGCGCGAGCAGGTCGAGAGCCTCCGCGCGCGGACGATCGAGCTGACCGGGACAGCACGACGAGTCGCCCGCGACCCAGACCATCCGATCGGACGCGCCATCAACGACGGCATCGCCGCGGCCACCCGCCATCGGCATGATCTGGAGCGCACCGCCCGGGGCCTCGGACAGCAGACTGACGAGGCCGGCAGGGAGGCACAACCGGATGCCTGAAGCCGCCAGGGCGCAGCTCGCCGAGCTCAAGATACCCGCCCAGGATGAGTTCATCGGGCTGGCCAAGCGGGTGGCGACGTCGTTGGGTGGCATGCTCGGCTTCAGCCTGGACGAGATCGACGATCTCGGCATCGCGGTCACCCAGGCCTGCGGGAGCGTCATCGAAGCGGCCGATGAAGCCTGGGGCCCGGGGGCGACGCTGAAGCTGAGCTTCGGTCCCAACGAGCGCGGGCTGGCCGTCGACGTCGAGGCGGTCGCGCCACGGTCGCGAGAGGCTCTTCCAGTCCCCCGCTCGCCGGCATCTCGGGCCGCGAGGGCGGAGGCGGAGATACAGCGAGAGCTGGCGAGGGAGATGATCCGCCTCTTCGTCGACGACTTCCGGCATCAGGTCGACGCGAGCCGGCGTCAGATCAGGTACCGGATGGTGAAGTACCTGGTCACTTGAGCCAGCCCCAGCCGCGGGTCGATCGGATCGCGGCGCCGGCTGCCCCAAAGCGGGAGGAGCTGCGGCGCCTGCACCGCCGGTACGCGGAAAGCACCGATCGGGCCGAGCGCGACCAGATCCGCGAACAGCTGGTGGGCGGCTACGAAAGCCTCGTCCACTTCCTCGCGAGGCGGTTCCAGAACCGGGGGGAGCCGCTGGAGGACATCGTCCAGGTCGGCTTCCTGGGCCTGATCAAGGCGATCGAACGCTTCGACCCCGACCTGGGAAACGAGTTCACGACCTTCGCGACCCCCACCATCCTCGGCGAGATCAGGCGCTACTTCCGCGACAAGGGCTGGGCGATCCGCTTTCCCCGCCGCCTGCAGGAGCTCTACCAGCAGGTGGTGCGGACCAACGAGGCGATGAAGAACGAGCTGAACCGCCAGCCGACGGTCGCCGAGGTGGCAGGCCGTCTGGGAGTGCAGCCCGACGACGTGCTGGAGGCCATGGAAATGAGCACGGCGCTGACACCTGTATCCATCGACGCGGTGACAGCAGGCAGCGCGGAGAACGGCGGCCGGCCGCTTGCAGAGGCCGTCGGGGGAGAGGACCCCAACCTGGACCGCGTCGAGATGCGCGACGTGCTCGAGCGCGCCATGCAGCACCTCAACGAGCGCGAGCGCCGGATCATGATCATGCGCTTCTTCGACGAAATGTCGCAGTCCGAGGTGGCCAAGCGCTTGGGCATCAGCCAGATGCACGTTTCTCGGCTGCAGCGGGCAGCACTGGGGCAGCTTCGCGAATACCTGCCCGACGCACCCGAATAGGCACTGCGGGTGGCAGAAACCCCGGCCGGTAAACTAACGCACTCGGTGACCGGAGCAGAGATCCGCAGACGTTTCCTCGCGCACTTCGCAGGCCGGGACCACCTCGTGCTGGACAGCTTTCCACTGGTTCCAGCGGACGACCCCAGCACCCTTTTCATCTCGGCAGGCATGCAGCCGCTGCAGCCCTACTTCAGGGGGCTGTGGCCGCCGCCGCATGGCCGGCTGGCGTCCTGCCAGAAGTGCTTCCGCACCGTCGACCTGGATGAGGTTGGCAAGGACGACCGGCATGCCACCTTCCTGGAGATGCTCGGCAACTTCGCACCGACGGGCGACTACTTCAAGGAGACCGCGATCCCCCTCGCCTGGGAGCTCCTGACAGATCGCGAAAAGGGTTTTGGGCTGCCCAAAGACCGCCTCCGTGTCACTACACATCCGACCGACGAGGAGGCCAGGGAGATCTGGCGCCGGGAGACAGACGTCAGTCCGACATGGATCTACGAAAACCCTGAGAACTGGTGGGGACTGGAGCTGGGCCCTTGCGGGCCGGACTCCGAGATCTGGTGGGACCGCGGAACCGAGTTCGGTTGCGGCCGACCGGACTGCCACCCCGACCACTGCGACCGGTTCCTCGAGTTCTGGAACCTGGTCTTCCCCCAGTTCGACAAGCAGCCCGACGGCAGCCTGCCGCCGTTGCCAAGGCCCGCAATCGACACCGGCATGGGGCTCGAGCGGATCACGTCGATCGTCCAGGGCGTCCCGAGCATCTTCGACACAGATCTCTTCGCCGGTCTGAGGCAGTTTGTGCGCGACTCCTCAGGTGAGGATCTCCAGACGACCTCAGAGCGCGTAATCTCCGACCACCTGCGAGCAGCCACCTTCGTGGTCGCCGACGGAGTCACGCCTGCGAACGAAGGCCGCGGCTACGTGCTGCGCCGGGTGATCCGGCGGGCCTCGCTCCACGCACGACGGGCGGGCATGACGCGGTCCCTGGCGGACGGCGTACCCATTGTCGTAGCGACCATGCGAGACCAGTACCCCTACCTGGACCGGCGCGAGCAGGACGCTCGGAACGCCATCGCGGTCGAGCAAGACGCGTTCAAACTCACGGTCGAGCGCGGCATCGAGCTGTTCGAGCAGCTCGCCTCCCGCCCCGACAAGGAGATTCCCGGCACCGACGCGTTCAGGCTTCACGACACGTTTGGGTTTCCGCTGGAGCTGACCCGAGAGCTGGCCGCAGAGCGAGGGCTCGCGGTCGACGAGGACGGGTTCGCGGCTGCGATGGCAGAGCAGCGCGAGCGTTCGCGGCAAGCCCGGCAGCACCACTGGACCGACCTCACGACAGTGCCCACCTCGGACTTCGTCGGGTACGAGCGGCTCAGGGCAGAGGCCACGGTGGTCGCCCTCCGCCGCGACTCGGCCGACGTCGTGGAGGCGACGGAGGGCGACGAGGTCGAGGTCTACCTCGATCTCACACCCTTCTATGCAAAATCTGGCGGGCAGATCGGCGACACCGGCTCGCTGACGGGACCCGACGGTGAGGTTACCGTCGAGGACACCCAGCCACCGCTCGAGGGCGTGGTCGCACACATCGGCCGCGTCAGCATCGGCCGGCTCCGCGTCGGGGATCAGGTGGTCGCCGCAGTTGACGCCCAGCGGCGGCGTCAGATCATGCGCCACCACACCGCGACTCACCTCCTGAACCGCGCCCTCGAAGAGCTGCTCGGCCGCCCCAACCTGCAGCGCGGCTCCTGGGTGGGACCCGACAAGACGACGTTCGACTTCCCGCACGACCGGGGCCTGACGCCAGAGCAGCTGGAGCGGCTGGCCCGCCGCGTCAATGAACAGGTCAGGGCCGCGCTGCCTCTGACGGCACGGGTCCTGCCGATCGAGGAGGCGAAGGCGACCGGCGCCACGCACCTGTTCGAGGAGAAGTACGGCGACCAGGTCCGCGTTGTCTGCATCGGTGACTGGAGCTGCGAGTTCTGCGGCGGCACTCACGTCGGCACGAGCGCCGACGTCGGGCCGGTGGTCATCGTCTCGGAGTTCAGCATCGGTCTCGGCCTCCGTCGCATCGAGATGGTCGTCGGCGAGGCCGCCGAGACGCTGATCCGCCGCCAGCTGAGCACACTGGGCGAGCTCGCCCGGGCGCTCGGCGTGCAACCAGAGCAGGTCGGGCAGCGCGTGGTCGAGCTGCGGCGCGAGCTGAAGGAGGCAGCTCGTGAGATCGAGAGCCTGCGCGACCAGCTTCGACTGGCCCACGTCCGAGGATCGAACGGCGGCCCTCGGCGGCGCGAAGCGCGGGTGCCCCTGATTGCCCAGGAGGTGCCCGCGGGGGACCAGAACGATCTGCGCAGCTATGCAGACCGATACCTGGAGGCGCTGGGCGGCAGTGGCGTCGTCGCCGTCGCCAACAACTCGAATTTCGTGATCAAGGTGTCCAGAGATCTTGCCGGTGAGCACCCGGCCAATGAGCTCGCCGCGATGCTCGGCCAGGGCGGTGGCAAGGCGGAGCTGGCTCAGGGGAGGCTTACCAAACCCGCAGCTCAGGCGTTCAACCAGCTGGAGGCCTCACTGAAGTGAGCCAGTTCAGGTTCCTGAAGAGTCGCGACGAGTACTACCGGCACTTCACCGCGCTCGACATCGGGACCGACCTGGTGAAGGCGCTGGTGGTGAGGCGAGAGGTGCCCATCGGCCATGTGCTGGGTGTCAGCCGCGAGCCACAGCACCCCGACGCCATGACGGGGGGCGCGATCGGGGACGTCGAACTGGTCATCGATGCCTGCAACCGGGCCCTGGAGGCGGCCGAGGACATGGCCGGGACGGTTCCTGGCCAGGTCGTGGTCGGGATCGCCGGTGAGATGGTGAAGGGCTTCTCGTCGTCCATCGCCTATCCGAGGGAGCGGCCGGTGGAGCGAGTCCGTGAATCGGAGCTGCGCAATATGCTGCAGCTGGTCGAGAAGCGGGCGCTCCGGGAGGCTCAGCACCTCCTGGAGCTGGAGCGCGCGTTCGGCGACGCCGGTGAGGTGCGGCTGGTTCACTCTGCCATCACACAGGTGCGGATCGACGGCTATCCGGTCACCAACCCGATCGGCTTCCAGGGCCGGAACCTGGAGGTCACCGTCTTCAACACTTTCGCGCCCATATCTCAGGTCTCATCAGTCGAGGCGCTGGCCAGGGAGCTCGACCTCGAGATCGCCGGCACGGTGTCACAGCCGTATGCGCTGGCGCGCGCATGTGCGGGCGACGAGGCATGGGAGATGGGCGGCGTCTTCGTGGACATCGGGGGCGGGACGACGGACGTGGCCTTGCTCCGCGGCGGCGGGGTGGAGGGCACCCGGATGTTCGGCCTTGGCGGCCAGGCGTTCACGCGCCGGCTGTCGGCGGACCTGGGCCTGAGCTATCACGAGGCGGAGGCGCGAAAGATCCGCCACTCGGAGGGACTGCTGCCGCCGGACCAGGAGTACGCGGTGGCCCAACTCCTGCAGGCAGACATCGAAGTTCTGCTTCAGGGCCTCGCCCTCTGCCTCCGTGAGCTTGCCAGGGGGGAGGTGCTGCCATCTAACATCTACGTCTGCGGCGGCGGCAGCCTGCTGCAGGGACTGATGCAAGAGATCCGCAGGAACGTCTGGGCGGAGGGACTTCCGTTCGAGCGCCAGCCGCAAGCCCGTCTGCTGGCCCCAGGGGACGCCCACAACCTCTTCGACTCGACTGGCCAGCTGCTGACTGCCCAGGACGTCAGCCCGATGGCCCTGGCCAGCCACGCCCTCCGGGTCGAGTCTGAGGAGCGCGACGCGGTGAACAACGTCATGCGCGGAGTCCTGAAGGCGATGAAAGGCTGATGGCGGCCGAGCCGATCCATGTAGAAGTCGACGAAGATGTCCCCGCGATCGTGGACCGGCTTCGGCACAGCCGGTCAGATGAGATCCACCTGGTGCTGCCGGCCCGCGCTCGCTTTGGACAGACGCGCTTCAATTTCCAGCTCCTAAAGCAGTACTCGATGCGTCTCGGCAAGCGGGTGGCGATCGTGTCGCCCGACCCTGGCGTTCAGCGCCTGGCTGAGGAGAGCGGCTTCGGGGCTTTCAAGCCCGCGGCTTGGGGTAGTCCTCCGAGAAGCCCGCTGGCCGCCCCGGCTGGGGAGAATCGCCCCACCTCAGTTCCATTAGGTGGCGTCCGCCCCCGGAATCCCAACCTGCCGCAGCGAGCCAGGCTCAACGTCGCACCCGGCCCAGGCGCCGGACCTTCCGGTCCGCCGAACGGGCTGCCCCTGACGGTTCCGTCCGGACCGGCCGCAGCCCGCCTCGGTGGGCCGGCGCCTGCGGGCACCCGCGTCGGCGGCATCGACAGGCTGGGACGTCCGGTGCCGTCAGTGCCCGGCGCTCGCATCCGGATCGGGTCGCCTCGGCGGCTGCCGGTCAGCTTGACGGCCCTCCAGCCTGCCCGCTACGTGCTCTACGGTGCTGCAGGACTGCTCCTCCTCGCGGGCATCCTGGCGACGGTCTTCTACGTACCTTCCGCCAGGGTGACACTGGTTGCGCAGGCGCAGACCCTTTCGACTCCGGTGGACGTCACGGGTGCGCCCGAAGGCTCAGCGATCCACGTGCGAGTCGCGAACATCACGAAGCAGGCGTCGATCACGGGGCCGGCCACCGGAACCAAGACCACTCCGGGTCAGGTCGCGGTGGGCGAGTTCGTCTACGTCAACGCCTGCAACTTCGATCTCGATATCCCGAACGGCCAGCGGCTGCACAGTGTCAACGGGGCAGTGTTCGCCCAACTTGGGGACGCCGTGGTTCCCGGACATGGTGGCGTCGTTCCTGTGAGCGTCAAGGCGGTCCAGCCAGGGCAGAACGCGAACGTCGGCGCGGGGCAGATCACAGGCATCGACAACAACCAGTACCAGTGCCTGACCGGCACCAACCAGGCGCCCACGGCAGGCGGCACTGACGATCAGAAGCAAACGGTCATCCAGACGTCCGACATCCAGAGCGCCAAGGCGCAGCTCGAGCAGCAGCTGAGACAGCCGATCCTGGACGAACTCGGCCGAGGCGTGCAAAAGGGGGAGAAGCTGGCCCCCTCGCCGATCTTCGTGGGCGACGACTTTTCGACCGACCATCCGGTCGACGACCCGTCGGCCAGGTTCACGGCTACGCTGAAGGTCACAGCTGAGGGCGACTACTACGCGTCAGACGAGGTCGACAATTACTTCGCCGACCAGTTGAAGACCAAGGTGCCCGCCAATCAGCAGCTCACCTCCAACAAGGTGGGCGCCAACTACTCAGTCTCCGCAACGCAAGGCGGCCACCTGGACTTCAACGGGCAGGCAGTCGGCTACGTAGCGCCCCGGCTGGACATCAACAAGGTGAGCGGCGAGCTCGTGGGCAAGACCTCCTCGCAGGCGCGGGACATGCTGAACAAACTGCCTGTCCGCCGGGTCGAGATCCAGCAGACGCCGCTGCCGTTCCCGGTGCTGCCGTTCTCTTCATCCCGGATCTACATCGACTACGTCATCGACCCGGCTGCCGCAGCGCCGAAGCCCGTGTGAACGGCGTCGTGGGCCGAGTCCTGGCCATCGACCCAGGCAGTCGCCGGGTCGGCGTGGCCGTCAGCGATCCCAGCGCCACGATCGCCCAGCCCCTGACCGTGCTCGCCGCCAACCCGGGGGCCACCCTCGTCGAGCGGTTGGCAGGGCTGGCTCGCGAGCAGGAAGCCATCGCGTTGGTGGTGGGGCTGCCGCGCCGCCTGGACGGCGGGCTCGGCCCCGAGGCGAAGGCCGCGCGCACCCTGGCGGACGAGCTGCGCCGCGCTACGGGGCTCGAGGTGACGCTGGTGGACGAGCGGCTGACCAGCGCGGCGGCCGAGCGGGCATTGCTGAGTGGTGGCGCCAGCCGGGCGCGACGTCGCCAGCTCTCGGACAAGGTCGCAGCGACGATGATCCTGCAGTCATATCTGGACTCCGTCCGATTGCGAGGATCGAGATGAATGACTGACGACCTGGACCAGCCCCAGGAAGTGACCCTGGTCGACGAGACCGGTGCCGAACGGCGTTTCCTGCTTCACGACGTGTTCGACGCCGACGGAGAGACCTACTACCTCGTAGAGTCGGCGGATGATCCCGAGGAGGTGCTGTTGCTGAAGGCCGCCGCGGGAACGCTCGAGACGGTGGATCAGGAGGAGTTCGACCGAGTAATAGCCCAGCTCGAAGCGGAATGATGCCGGTGAGGGGTCTAGGGGGGTAGCGATGAAGAAGCTCGTGGTCCTGGTATTGCTGTTGGCTGGCTGCGGCGTCGCTGGCGATCGCGGCTATGACTGGGTGAACCGCCAGGTCTACACGCCGATGTCGAGCCATTCGCAGGCAGTGAGCTTCCATATCGACCCGGGCGAGAGCACCGACCAGATCGGCCAGGACCTGTACAACCACGGGCTCATCCACTCGCCTGAGGTCTTCCTGGTATGGCTCAAGTACCGGGACACCAGCGCGCGGCTGGAAGCCGGTGACTTCGTCCTGAACAAGAACATGGACATGCTCCAGATCATCCACACCCTGGGCAAGGCCCAGCCTCGGCAGGTCGTCCTGAGCCTCCCCGAGGGTTACACGATGCAGCTGATGGCACAGAAGGCCGAGAAGGCCGGGCTGGGCACGGCCGCCGACTACCTCAGCGCGGCCCAGGACACGAGCTGGCCGTACGGCTTCCTCGCCGGTCGCCCGCCAACTGCCCCAAAGACGTTGGAAGGCTTTCTCTTCCCGGACACGTACCAGCTCGACAAGACGGCTACCGCGCGTGACCTCGTCAAACGCCAGCTCGATCGGTTCGGCGAGCAGTTCACCCCCGCGCTGCAGGCGCAGGCCGGTCAGCCCAACGGGCCGCGGCCGGCGGAGTCCGTCTACAGCGTCGTCACCCTGGCCTCGATGGTCGAGCGCGAGGTGACCCAGGATCCGGATCGCGCCATCGTATGCGGCATCTTCTACAACCGCCTGGCCAAGAGCATGGCGCTCCAGGACGACCCGACAGTGCTTTACGGCCTGAACAAGCCGCAGGGTCCGCTGACCGAACAGGACAAGCAGAGGAACACTCCGTACAACACCTACCTCCACCCCGGCTTGCCGGCAGGTCCTATTTCAAACCCGGGCCTGGCCAGCATCAACGCATGCCTCAAGCCACAGAAGACCGACTATTACTTCTTCTTCTCCGACGCGCACGGGGTCACGCGCTACGCAAAGACCTATGCCGAGCACCAACAGCAGCAGCAGCAGTACGGCGTCGCCCCAGGGTAGGGCTGCCAGGCGTGTCCTTTTGCTTGGCCACGGCATCGCCTACTCGGCCAGCCCGGCGATGCAAACAGCCGCATTCCGTGCTGCGGGGCTGGACTGGTCCTACGACATCCTCGACGTGGCACCCGAGCAGCTGCATGGTGCCGTGACGTCGATGCGTGACCAGGACGTGATCGGCGCCAACGTGAGCATTCCCTACAAGGTCGCGGTGATGTCCCTGCTCGACGGTCTCGAGGGGGAAGCGGTGGAGGCAGGGGCGGTGAACACCATCCGTCGCCAGGACGACCAGCTGATCGGCTCAAACACCGACGTCACCGGCGTCCGGGTGGCTCTGGGCGCCGTCGGCGTCGAGCCCAACGGCGCCCGGGCCGTCCTGTTGGGCGTTGGGGGCTCGGCCCGAGCGGCGGCGGTCGCCCTCCGCGGTGCCGATCTGACCTTCGTGGCCCGGCGACCCGAAGCCGGCGCTGGTCTTCCCGGCAGGGTGCTGGACTGGGGTGATCCAAACTGGCGTTCACTCGCCCGCCACGCCGACCTCCTCCTGAACGCGACACCGCTGGGCCGCCGCGGAGAGATGCCGCTGCGACCGGCGAACCTACCGCCGCGCGGCGCGGTCATCGATCTGGTTTACGTAACCGGCGGCACGCCTCTGGTCAGACGATCGCGTCAGCTCGGGCTGCGCTGCGTCGACGGCTGGGCTGTGCTCCTTGCGCAGGGCGCCGCATCCTTCCAGGCGTGGACCTCGCTGCCGGCTCCGGTAGATGCGATGCGCTCGGCCCTGGCGGAATAGTGCCCGCACCGGCACTCGCAGCCGGCTGGGGCCTTGTCGGTTTGCTGGTGGGCGTCCTTGTCCGCATCGTCTCGGTCCGGCTGGCACGGAGCGAAGACCTGGAGGCGGGGCGACGGCCCTGGCAGCTCTACGGGCCGGTGGTGACGACGGCCGTGCTGTTCGCCATCTTCGGCTGGAAGATCGGTGCCTCCCCGGTGTTGCTGATCCGAAGCCTGTGGGTGGCAGTGCTGGTGCAGGTGATCTTCTTCGACCTCGAGCACCAGCTGATCCTGGACAAAGTGCTCTTGCCGGGCGCCGCCGCCGCACTCCTCCTGAGCCTGGTCTCGCCCCACCTTGGACTGGTGGCGTCAGTCCTGACCGGTGTGGTCGCTGGCGCCGTGTTCCTGGCCATCGCCGCCCTGGGCTCAGCGGTGTTCAAGGCCGAGGCGATGGGCCTCGGGGACGTGAAGTTCAGCGTCTTTCTGGGCTTGATCCTGGGGCCGCAGCCGACATTCATCGCCGTCTTGACCGGCCTGATTCTGGCGGGCGTGGTGGCCAGTGGACTGGTCTTGCTGCGCCTCCGTTCGATGCGGGACTCGATCCCATACGGGCCCTTCCTGGCTGCGGGTGCGCTGGCCGCGTTGTACTCGGTCGGCGCGAGGTAAAGTCTCGGATTCCGCGATTCCCACGATTACAATCGCCCAAGGCAAATGCCAAAGAACCTGCTGGCGGGGGAGAGCATGGTCCTCCAGCCTCTCCGGAAGCACTGGATCGTGGTGGTCAAAGGGCTCTGGCTTCCCTCGCTGATCGGGCTCGTCCTTCTGTTCATCGTGTTCGCCATCCCGAGTTTCATCGTGTCCGCCATCCCGAGTGCCGGCCAGGCCGCCGCGGATATTCGGCTCCTGGGGACCCTGATCATCCTGGTGGTGTGGGGCGCATGGGCGATCGTCATCTACCTCCAGTGGTCTTCAGCCTCGTTGACGGTGACAGACCAGCGCGTGATCCTCGAAGAAGGCGTGTTCAGGCGAGACAGCAAGGTGATCGCCCTTGACCGGGTCCAGGACGTGTCGACGAAGCAGAGCCTCCTGGGCCGCGTGCTGAGATACGGGCTGGTGGAGATCGACGCGGCCGGATTGCAGGGTGCGGAGACCTACGACTACTGCCGATCCCCTGAGCTGCTTCGTGACCAGGTGTTCATGCTGTCCGAGCAGCTCAGGCGAGGGTGACGGTCGTCATGATCAAGAACTCGCCCCCGACTCCCCACCACGCGAAGCAGGCCTCGTCGGGGTCCCTGCGAATCCCGTTGGCTTCGTGGGGTGAGTCAGGAGGACCCTGGGCTCGCCGGAGTACCCGACGGAGTCGGGGGTTGCGCTGCCTTTGGCTCGGATAACGGTCGAAGTTCCCGGCCACCCCTACCCCGTGCTGGTCGGCCGCGGAGCGCTTCAAGAGCTGCCAAGGCTGGTCAGGGAGATGGGCGCCACGGCCGCGGCCGTGATAACCGATGCGACAGTGGGCAGGCTGTGGGGGGGCGCCGTTCAGGACGGGCTGTCGGGCTGCGGGGTCCGGACGAGTATCTTTGCGGTCGAACCGGGCGAGCACTCGAAGACGTTGGCCGCGCTCGAGCGTGTGCTCGGCTTCCTGGAGACCGCCGGCATCGACCGTCGCGGTGTGGTGGTGGCGCTGGGCGGCGGGACCGTCGGCGATCTGGCCGGCTTCGCGGCTGCGGTGTGGCTGAGGGGTGTCCGCTGCGTGCAGGTGTCGACGACGTTGCTGGCGATGGTCGACTCGAGCATCGGCGGCAAGACGGGCGTCAACTCCGCTCGAACGAAGAACGCGATCGGGGCCTTCTGGCAGCCGGCGCTGGTCCTGAGCGACCTGGCGCTGCTGGAGACCCTGCCAGAGGCCGACTACCAGGCGGCCTTCGGCGAGATCGTGAAGTACGCGGTGGCGATGGACGGCCAGCTGGCAGACCGGCTGGAGGGGCATGCCGAGGCCCTACTGAGAAGGTCCGGGCAGGAGTTGGAGCCGGTGGTCGCCAGGTGCGTTGAGCTGAAGGCGAAGGTCGTCGCGGCCGATGAGAGGGAAGGCGGCTTACGCGCGATCTTGAACTACGGGCACACCGTCGGCCATGCAGTAGAAAGCGCATCCGCCTACACCGCCGCGCATGGCCGGGCGGTGGCGTTTGGAATGGAGGCCGCCGCCCGGATCGGCGTAGAGATGGGCATGTGCGACACGGCGCTGGTCCAACGGCAGGCCAAGCTGATAGAGGGATTCGGCCTGCCCGGAGACCTGCCTTCATTGACCGCTGAGACCGTCCTGGCAGCCATCCCGCGGGACAAGAAGGGGGTGGGCGGACGGCTGCGGTGGGTACTCCCGCGTGAGATGGGCATGGCCCAGGTGGGGGTGGAGGTACCTGGCGAGACGGTGGTCGCTGTCGTCCGGGCTCTGCTACCGTAACCGATTTCGTGAAGCGCTTCCTGATCGTCAACGGGCCGAACCTGAACCTGCTGGGGACCCGAGAGCCGCACATCTACGGCAAGACGACCCTCGCCGAGATCGAGGCCATGGTACGCAGCCGAGCGCGCGAGCTGGGCTGTGAAGCGGTCTGCTTTCAGTCGAACTCAGAGGGCGCCATCATCGACTTTCTCCAGAAGGAGGCGCCGGCCTCGTCGGGGGTCGTGCTCAATCCCGGAGCGCTGACCCACTCGTCCTATCCGCTCTACGATTGTCTACGCGGGCTTGGGATCCCCGTGGTCGAGGTCCACATCTCGAACCTTCATGCCCGTGCGGAGAGCTTTCGAACCCAGGATGTGACGGCACCAGCCGCCGTGGGCGTAATCCAGGGTCTGGGCCCACGCGGCTACGTAATGGCAATGGAGTACTTGGTTGATCGAGACGAATGACTTCCGAGTAGGCACAGTATTCGAGATGGATGGCAAGCTGCTCAGCATCCTCAGCGTCGAGCACATCAAGCTCGCGCGGGCAGGGGCCATCATCAAGGCCAAGCTTCGCAACGTCCGCGACGGCTCGATCTTCGAGCAGAGCTTCCGGAGCGGCGAGAAGTTCAAGTCGGCGCGGATCGAGAAGTCGGAAGCCACTTATCTCTACGCCGAAGGGAACTTCCACCACTTCATGGACTCGACCACCTACGACCAGGTCCCGCTAGACCGCTCTCAAGTGCAGGACGTACTTCCATTCCTCAAAGAGGGCAATCCGGTGAACGTGCTCCGCTACGAGGACTCGGTCATCGGGATCGAGCTGCCGGTGACCGTGGATCTCGAGGTGGCCGACACGGAGCCCGGCGTTCGTGGTGACACGGTTTCGGGCACCACGAAGCCGGCCCGACTGGAGACGGGGGCCAGTGTTCATGTCCCCCTCTTTGTCAATCAGGGCGACCGGGTCAGAGTGGACACTCGGACCGGAAACTACGTCGAGCGGGTGTAGGGGTGGGGCGGACCGGCGTCGCGTCACAGAGCCGCGCTTCGAGCGTCACCGCTAACATCGCAACGATGGAGCATGCTGCACCGGCCGGGAGCGTCCGGGTCGCGAACGAGGTCATCGCCAGCATCGCGGCGTTGGCGGCGCGTGAGGTGGAGGGGGTGGAGGGGCTGGACGAGCCGAACGCCAGGCACTTCGGGGACTGGATCAAGCGCGAGACCGCCCATCGCGGAGTACGTGTCGTCCTGGACGCCGACCAGAAGATCCACCTGGACGTCTTCCTTACGGTGGACGCGGGCGCCATCCTGCGCGACGTGGCCGAGCGGGTGCAGGACAACGTCATCGAGGCAGTCCAGCGGATGCTCGGGCTTGAGGTGGCCGAGGTCAACGTCTTCGTCTCCAGCATCGCGTTCGCGACGTAGGCTGCACTTCTGGCCATGCCCGGGGGGCCGCGCCACCGCGCTCGGGAGCTGGCGCTCAAGGTCCTGTTCCAGCTCGAGCACAGCCCTGAAGACGATCCGGGCGAAGCCCTCGCCTACCACGCCTCAGACGTGCGGACCACTCCGTCGACACTAGCGTTCGCCGAAGAGCTGGTTCGTGGCGTCACCGAGCATCGCTCCCAACTGGACGATGCCATCCAGGCCGCGTCCACGAACTGGAGAGTTGATCAAATGGGGCGCGTCGATAGGATCGTTCTCCGCATGGCCGTCTACGAGATCGCGGTAGCACGGAAAACCCCGGTGCGGGCCGCGATCAACGAGTCGATCGAGCTGGCCAAGACCTTCGGGGGCGAGGAGTCCGGCCGGTTCGTGAACGGCATCCTGGGCAAGGTCGCCGCAACCGCGGCGCCGTGAAGGCGGAGAGTCCTGAACAGCCGGGGCCTCCACCCCAGCTGGATGCACTGCTCGACCAGCTCGAGGTGCTGATCGGCCGGCTCGCCGATCCGAACGCACCGCTCAACCGACTGGTGGCTGACTTCGAGGCTGCGAGCAGGCTGGTCGAGGCCGCTCAGGCGCAGCTGGCTGCAGCCGCCGACCGGATCGCGCAGCAGGAGCGGTGACGTGCGGTATGTACTGCCACCCCTGGTCGCGTGGGCGATCGCGCAGATCACGAAGCTGATTCTGGCCTCCGTCAAGGAGCGCCGCCTCGACCTCCGAGTCCTTGCTCAGACCGGGGGCATGCCAAGCTCACACGCGGCGATCGTGTCGGGTCTGACCACCGCGGTCGGCCGGATCGACGGACTCCGCTCCGCCACCTTCGCGATCGCGCTTATCTTGTCGTTTGTCGTGATGTACGACGCGCAGGGCGTACGCCGCGCAGCCGGCCGGCAGGCCGCCGTGCTCAACCGGCTCGTCGAAGACGTGTTCGCGATGCGTGGAATCCAGGAGTACCGGGTTCGCGAGCTCCTCGGCCACACGCCGGTCGAAGTCCTAGTGGGGGCTGCGCTTGGCGTCGGCGTGGGGCTGCTGCCGTTCTGAAGCGCCGCGGCCCGCGCCTTGACGCGGCGTTGACCGAAGCGGGCTTGACCGAGTCGCGGACCCAGGCGCAGGCCCTGATCATGGCCGGCAAGGTCAAGGTCGACGGCGAGACGGTCCGGACCCCGGACCGTCCGGTTCGGTCTGACGAAAAACTGGAGCTGGTCGAAGCTCCCCCCTATGTCAGTCGGGGCGGCCAGAAGCTGGCGCCGGCGCTGGACGAGTTCGGCATCGAGGTGTCGCGCCGGATCTGCGCCGACGTCGGCGCCTCGACTGGCGGCTTCACCGACGTGCTGCTCCAGCGCGGCGCATCCCGCGTGTACGCAGTGGACGTGGGCCGCGGGCTCCTCCATTGGCGCCTGCGTCAGGATCCGCGTGTTGTGCTCATGGAGCGCGTAAACGCGCGACACCTGGAGTCCTTTCCAGAACCGGTGTCGCTGGTCACGGTGGACGTGTCGTTCATCGGACTCGAGAAGGTGCTGCCCGCGCTGCGACGGAGCGCGCCGGGCGCCGAGCTGGTGGTGCTGTTCAAGCCGCAATTCCAGGTCGACCGAGGCGAGGTCGCGAAGGGCGGGGTAGTTCGCGACCTCGCCGCCGTCACATCGGCTCTGGAACGCTTCCGGGCATGGTGTACGGTGAACGGATTCCGCCTGCTTGGCGAGACCTGGGCCGCCATGCCCGGTGCGGCAGGCAACCGGGAGCTTCTGCTCCACCTGGAAGCGACACCGTGATCGGCTTCATCCGCCACCCCTACGTTGACCGGCAGCTGAGCGGCCTGATCGACGCCAGGCGCTTTCTCGAAGAGTCCGGGATCAAGGTCTGGGAATCCACCCGAGAGGGGCAGCTCAGGGTGCCGAAGGCGACGCGCCTGCTGGTAACCCTGGGCGGCGATGGCACCCTCCTCTCCGTCGCCAGTGTGGCGGCGCGGCACGACGTTCCGGTTCTGGGTGTCAACCTCGGCCGTCTCGGCTTCCTGACCGAGCTCGAGGTCGAGGATCTCTGCACGGGGTTGCGCCGCTTTCTCGACGGTGACTACCGGATCGACCTCCGCACGCTCCTGGAGGTAGTCCTTCATCGGGACGGGAGGCGGGTTCGCCGCGGGGTGGGCCTCAACGAGTTCGTGCTGCAGCGGGCGCCAGAGGATGGTCTGCTGCGCCTGCGCCTGCTGGTCGACAGCCAGGAGATCGGGCAGATCGACACCGATGGGGTGATCGTAGCGACGGCGACGGGCTCCACGGCGTACGCGTTGGCGGCGGGTGGGCCGATCCTCGACCCGACACTCGAGGACATGGTGCTGGTTCCGATGGCGCCGTTTGCACTGACCGTCCGGCCCTTCGTACTGTCACCACGCCAGGGGATTACGCTCGAGATTCCTCGGAGTGCGGCCGTCGGCTCTGTCGATGGCGGCCCGGTGTGGCGGCTGCGGCCCGGAGACAAGGTCCGCGCGGCAGGCTTTGAGCGGAGGTTGCGGATGGTGCGTTTCACGCCGCCGGAGCGCTTCTTCGTCCTGCTGCGCCAGAAGCTGGGCTGGGGTCTGCCCCTGGTACCGACCCCGGAGGCGGGCCTGCGCCAGCAGCAGCAGGGGCCCGAGGGCTAGAGCTCCTTTTCCAGACGTCCGGCGCATCCGACCGCCATCCGTGGGCGGAAACCGCCCACTGCCGGCTTAACAACCACACTTGCCAATCGAACGCCCGTTCGCATAGGATTGGCCAATGCTTGAAGAGCTCCATGTGCGGGATCTAGCCCTGGTCGACAGCGCGCGCGTTGTCTTCGGCCGCGGCCTCAACCTGCTCACCGGTGAGACAGGCAGTGGCAAGTCGCTCATCGTAGACGCGCTCGGTCTCAGCCTGGGGTCGCGTGCGAGCACCGACCAGATCCGTCAGGGTGCCGACCGTGCCTGTGCCGAGGCCGTATTCGACATCAGCCGCGTTCCAGCTGCCCGGCGAGCGACTGACGCTATTGGTCACCGTACCGCGGGCGACCTGGTGCTGACGCGAGAGGTTGGGCGCCGCAGCGCGGCCCGCCTCAACGGCCGTCCGGCGACCCCGGGTCTGCTGCGCGACCTGGGCCGAACCCTGGTCGCCATCCACGGACAGCACGATCAGCGCCTCCTCATGGATCCCGAGGCGCAAACGCTGCTCCTCGACTCGTTCGCGGGTGCGCTCCCAGCACGGGAGGCGGTGACGACGGCGCACGAAGCCTGGACAGCCGCCGCGGGACGGCTCGCGGACCTCCGCCGAATGCAGTCCCGGGGCCAGAGGGAAGAGGAGTACCTCCGCTGGCAGCTGGAGGAGCTGCGCGCCGCCGACCTTCGGCCTGGCGAGGACGGCGAGCTCACCGTCGAGCGGTCCGTGGTGCGCCACGCCGCCAAGCTCGTCGAGCTCATCGGCACTTCGGTCGAGGCACTCCGTGCTGATGAAGGCCTGCCCGCGGCTGCAGATGGGGTGCGAGCTGGGGCGGAGCTCGATCCGCGCCTCTCCGAGACTGCCGACCGGCTGGAGGTGCTGGACTCCGAGCTCGCGGACGTCAGCGTCGGGCTGCGCCGCTACCTCGACGAGCTGGATGCGGACCCGGCGCGCCTGGAGCAGATCGAGGCGCGGCTTGCCGTGCTGGAGCAGATCAAGCGCAAGTACGGCGGTAGTCTGGAAACCGCCCTGGCGGAGCGGGAGCGGCTGGAGGCTCAGCTTGGCCAGGTCGAGGACGTTGGCGCAGCCATCGAGTCGGCGGAGTGCGGGCAGGCAGAGGCGCGCGCGACCCTGGAACGAGTGGCAGCTGAGCTCACCCACGTGCGCGGCGCAGGCGCCGATCGGCTCAGCCAGGCGGTCACGGCAGAGCTGAGCGGGCTCCACCTGGAAGGTGCGGTCTTCGAGGCCCGCATGGTGCCGCGCCCCGACATAGGTGCCGACGGCGCGGAGGAGGTCGACATGCGGTTCTCCGCGAACCCTGGCGAAGTTCCGGCGCCACTCGCGCGGGTCGCCTCAGGCGGGGAGCTGTCACGTGTCATGCTGGCAATCCGCGCTGCGGGCGCCGAATCGGACGAGCTTCCAACGCTTGTCTTCGACGAGGTGGATGCCGGCATTGGCGGAGAGGCGGCCGTCCAGGTCGGGCTCCGCCTGAAGGCACTCGGAGCCCAGCGCCAGGTGCTTGTGGTCACTCATCTGGCGCAGATCGCGTGTTTCGCCGACCACCACCTGGTCGTGGAGAAGGCGCCCGACGCCGGCGGTCGCCGTGTGGTGCGGGTCCGTGAGCTGGCCACAGCCGAGGAGCGGGCGCGAGAGCTCGCCCGCATGATGAGCGGCACGGTCACGGAGAAGGCGCTTGCCCGAGCATACGAGCTGATAGAAGAGTCGGGAACGGGCGGTCGCCGCTTGCGAGTGGCGTCATGAGTGGCCTACCAGTGGCCGGTACAGTCCGCTAGTCACCACCGCAACACGTCAACCCGTTAGATTTCGACCCACCCATGCAACACGCGATCCTGGGCGCCGGCGGCGTCGGCCTTCTCGTTGGTGGTGGCCTGGCGCATGCGGGCCACCCAGTGCTGCTGATCCTGCGCCCGCAGGCACTGGACACCTATCCGGGCGGGATTCACGTCCAGAGCGGGCTGCTCGGTGAGTTCGACGTCGACGTGCCCGCCAGCCCCCGTCTCGACCGCGAGGTCGACGTGCTGTGGGTGACCGTCAAGGCCACGCAGCTCGGGGATGCCCTGCGGGTGGCGTCACCGGCGGTCGCACCTCGGGCGGTCGTCGTCCCGCTCCTGAACGGCCTCGATCACCTGTCGACTCTCCGGGAGGTCTACGGAGATCAGGTGATCCCCGGCGCAATACGCGTCGAATCTGAACGTGTCGGCCCCGGTCACGTCGTCCACGTGACGCCCTTCGTCTCGACGGAGTTGGCGCCACCTGCACCGTTGCGCGATCGTGCAGAAGCGATCGCGGCTGAGATGAACGGAGCCGGCCTCCCCTGCGCTGTCCGGGACGACGAGGGACAGGTGATGTGGGGCAAGCTGGCGTTGCTGGCGCCTTTCGCGCTCGGCACCAGCAGCGTAGGCCAGCCCATAGGAGCGGCTCGACAGGACCCCGACGTGCGCGACCTGATGCTGCGGATGATCCAGGAGGTCTGCGCGGTGGCGGCTTCCGAAGGAGTTCAGCTCGACCCGGATCGTATGGCACGATCGCTTCTGGACGTGCCGGAGGGCATGAGGACGTCCATGCAGAAGGACCTGGCGGCTGGACGGCCGCTGGAGCTGGATGCCATCGCAGGCACGGTGGTCCGGCGCGGGCGGGCGCGGGGCATTCCGACTCCGGCTACGGAGGAACTGGTTCGCCGAGTTGGCCAGGCAGCGAGCCTTTAACGGTCCCGGCGACCCGCGGCTCGAGCGGGCATTGTGCATCGTGGCTCATCCGGACGACGTCGACTTCTTCGCGGCCGGCACCGTCCTTCTGATGACGCGTCGTGGCGTTGTTGTCGACTTGGTACTCGCCACTTCCGGGGACAAGGGCAGCCGCGACGGGGCCACGTCTGCCGCGAATCTGGCCGCCACCCGTGAGCGCGAGCAGCTGGCGTCAGCGGCGGGGCTCGGTGCCGCCCGAATTGAGTTCCTTCGCCATCGCGACGCCGAACTCGTGGACACTCTGGAGTTCCGCGGCGAGCTCGTTCGCGAGATACGGCGCAGCCGGCCTGACGTGCTTCTGACGTTCGACCCGACGCCTGGCTATCGCCAGCACCCGGACCACAGGGTGGTGGGACGGGTGGCACTCGACGCCGCCTGGCCCTGTGCCCGAGACCCGCTGACCTACCCTGACATGGGCTCGCCCCACGAGACCGCAGAGGCATGGTTGTTCGGCAGTCCAAGGGGGACTCGCGCCGACCTCACCATTGACGTCGGCGAAGTGCTCGATCTCAAGATCACCGCGCGCCTGGCACACCAAAGCCAGACTCGAGACCCTCACGAGCTGAAGCGGCGATGGCGTCACGTTGCGGGCCACGAGCGGTTCGTGCAGGTCGATCTCCGGTGAACTGCTGGTGCCGAATCACGTTTCGGTCGCAACCAGTTCCTTGACACCGCTGGCGAAATAGCGCTCGAGGTCGCCGTACGAGATGTCCACCTCCGGCTGGCCGTCTGCGCCCACGGCCCCCTGGTACTTGGCGAAGACGACAACGAGAGCATCCTTCTCGAGGAGAAAGTCCTTGAAGTTGGCCACTGCCGGCGAGGTGCCCTCGGACAGTGTCCTGTCGTCACCGCTCACGAGCTTGGCGCGAAGCTGCTGCCGGGCCGCCTCCGACAGGACAGTCAGATACTCGGAACCCTGCGTAAAGAGATCTTGCAGCGTGAGGACACGCCCACGCATGAGGTCGCAGTTGAAGGTGTGGCTGGGCGCGTTGGGACGGGCGGCGCCTGCCTGCTGCTCGGTGCAGTCCACGCGCAGCACGGCCAGCCGGGTAGTCGCCCGATCTGTCCGACTCATGCATTCCAGGTCGCTTCGCCCTTCGCCAGGAGGACCGGTCCTGGCCGCATCGAGAAACTCGGCCACGTCGCGCCTCATGCGGCCCTCGATGACAGAGTCGACCCCGCGCACCAGCCCGGGGTTGCCGTCGATCTGCGGGTACTCGACTCGGTACCGATAGGCCCCCGCTCCGGTGCCGTCCGGGCTGGAGCCGACGAGGACTTCCGTGCGCACCCGCGTCGATGTCGGATTCAGTGCGCCCGCTGATGGGCTGGCAGGCTGCGTCCCCGTAGGCTCCGGCTGGCTGGTCACCGGAGGAGCCGCCACCCCACACGCGGCCAGAGCCATCGGAAGCAACGCCACTACGACGACCACCGCCCGGCGCGCCATGCGGCCCTAAGGTACTCCTACGGCCAGGAATTCGACCTGCGCCATCGTGAGCCTCTCCGCCATACCAGTGGGGCAGGAGATGCGGAAGACGGCGGACCCGAGCCGGCCCACCACGATGGCGCGGTCCGCGGCGACCCCAAGAGCACAGTCGTCGAGCCCTGAATCGGCCGCCGCCGAGCAGGCGCCCGCGGCGAAGGGCGTCTTACCAGCGTCGCCTGCCCAATACTTGAAGGCTCGGACGGCACCGCTGTTCCGCGCGGTCATCACGAGCACCTCGTCCGCCTGGGACCAGCTCCGGCTTGCGCCATCCAGCCATCCCCAGGCGGTGAACTCGGCAAGGGCCGCCGCCTGGTCATTCTGTTCACTGGCCGCCTCGGCCGCGGTCAGGTGGTCTATCCCGGCCTGTCGCGGCAGGCCCACAAGCTGGTCGCTCAGGATGGCCGCTGCCGGGCTGCGCAGTCGCACCTGCGGCGGGGGCTCGGCGAGGATCGAGGGCGACGGCGGCCGCTCGCCAGGGGCTCGAATCGGAGACGACCCGGCCGCCCCGCAGGCCGCCAGGCCAGGGCACAGCCCCAGCAAGATGACTGCCGTCAGCGCCGTCAGCGTGCGGAACATCGAGGGCTATGATTGCCTGCCGTGGACCAGCCCGGTACGGCCAAGCCCAGGCTGGAGATCGCGACCCCTGTGTTCGAGGGGCCTCTCGAGCTGCTGTTGGTGCTGGCTGAGCGGGCTGAGATCGACATCTTCCAGGTCTCGCTGGCCAGCCTGACCGAAGCGTACGTGGCCGAGATTGCAACCCTGGAGGAGCGAAATCCCGGCGAGATGGCCGAGTTCCTGTGGCTCGCGGCCCGGCTGCTGCTGCTCAAGTCCGTCCGCCTTCTTCCCGGCGAGGAGCCTGACGACGAAGATGCGGACCTGCTTGGCTGGGAAGAGGACGTGCGGGGCCGCCTGATGGAGTACCGCACCTACAAGGAGGTCGCCGAGCGGCTCATGGAGCGCGCCGCCGCCGATGAGCCCAGCTACCCAGGTCCAGCTCGACCGGTGGTCGTCGAGGGTCAAGAGGAGCCCATCCAGGTGGCAGCTCTGCTTGCCGCCTTCCAGTCCGTCCTGGCCCGGCTGCCGCCTCTGCCACTCGTATATATCGGCACGGGCTGGACGGTCGAGGACAAGATCGAGCAGCTGACGGGGCGGCTCAGCCGCGGCTCCGTCGAGCTGATCGAAATCCTCCTCGAATGCCGGCACCGGCTCGAGGCCGTCGTGACGTTCGTGGCGGTGCTCGAGCTGCTGCGCCGGGGCAGCGTCCGCGTACGTCAAGAGCGCAACTTCGGCCGGATACTTGTAGAGGCGAAGTGAACACCCTGGCGGCAGCTATCGAGGCGATCCTGTTCAGCTCCAACCGGCCACTGCGACTCCGGGAGCTGCAGCACGTGCTGGACAGCGACCGGGCCGCGATCGAGCATGCCCTCGATGAGCTCCGCGAATCCCTCACACATCGTGGGCTGATGCTTCAACGTCACCAGGACCAGGTCCAGCTCGTCACTCGTCCGGAGCTGGCGGGCTACGTGCGCAGAGCACTGCGGCCCGAGGTCACTGGCAGGCTCTCGACCGCCGCTTATGAAACCCTCGCGATCGTCGCGTACCAGCAGCCGGTCACGCGATCCAAGATCGAGGAGATCCGCGGCGTCAACTCCGATGGCGTCATCTCGAACCTGGAGCTGCGCGACCTGGTCAAGGAGGTTGGCCGTGGAACCGGGCCGGGTCAGCCGAGGCTCTTCGGCACCACTATGCGGTTCCTTCAGATGCTCGGGCTGGAGTCGCTCGAGGATCTGCCCTTTCCCGAGCCGCCGGTCGCGGCCGAGTCTGCGACCGACGGCCGGCACGAACCAGGCTCGCAGCCCGAAGTGCGCGAGGAGTCCCCATCTCCGAGCGCCTGAACCGCTATCTGGCAAGGGCGGGCGTCGCTTCACGGCGCGCCGCCGACGTGCTCATCGCCTCAGGGGCGGTGCTCGTCAACGGCCGCATGCCGCCGGCATCCGGCCTGATGATCGACCCCGACACGGACCGTGTCACGGTCGACGGCGAGCCGGTCGAGCCACTCAGGCTGAACCAATACCTTGCGCTGCACAAGCCACCCGGTGTGCTGGTGACTGCGCGCGATCCGCAGAGACGGCCCACCGTCTTCGACCTGGTCGGAGAAGCCGGGTCAGCCCGTCTTTTCGCAGTTGGTCGGCTGGATGGCGCCACGAGCGGCCTGCTCCTGCTGACGGACGATGGTGAGCTGGCCAACCGACTCACACATCCTCGTCACAAGGTGGCCAAGGAGTACGTGGCGGTCGTGCAAGGCATTCCCGGTGAACGGGATCTCCGCACACTGCGCGAGGGTGTCGAGCTCGAGGACGGTCGGACCCTTCCGGCCGACGTGGAGCTGGTAGGAAGCGCAAGAGGGCTGTCGAAGGTAAGGCTGGTCATCCGCGAGGGCCGGAACCGGCAGGTGCGCCGCATGCTGGAAGCCGTGGGGCACCCGGTCAGGGAGCTGACCAGAACCGCATTCGGGCCGGTTCGACTTGGCCGGCTGCGACCGGGCGGCTGGCGGCGCCTGCGGCCCGGCGAACTGGCCAATCTCAAGGAGGCGGCAGGTTGATCGTCGCCATCGACGGTCCCGCCGGCTCTGGCAAGTCGGCCGTCGGGCGGCGTGTGGCCGAGGCTCTGGGGTTGCCATTCGTGGACAGCGGTCTGATGTACCGCGCCGTGGGCTTCCGGGCCAGGGAGGAGAGCATCGCGCTGGACGATGCCGACGCCCTGACCAGGCTGGCCGGCGAGACGACGGTCCAGATAGACGGCCGATCCGTTCTGGTCAACGGCCGGGACTATACGGACAGGGTCTACGCGCCCGAGCTGAGCGAGGCTGCTTCGCAGGTCGGGCAGGTGCCCGGTGTGCGGTTGGCGCTGGTGGCGCAGCAGCGCGCGCTGGGCCGTGGCGGCGTCGTGATGGCAGGCCGCGACATCGGCACCGTGGTGTTCCCCGACGCTGACTTCAAGTTCTATCTGACGGCCAGCTCAGAGGAGCGCGCACGTCGCCGAGGTGTGCAAATCGCCAACCGTGGGCAGCGCCCGGATCCAGAGAAACTCCGGGTCGAGGTCGAGGAGCGAGATCGCCGTGACGCCGGCAGGCCCGTCGCTCCGATGCGGCCGGCCGACGACGCGATCGTGCTGGCGACTGACGGCCTTGACCTCCCGGAGGTGGTGACCGAGGTTCTGCGATGGGTTGACGCCAGGGGGAACGGATAGCCGTGTACGGGTTTCTCCGAGGCCTGATGCGGGTGATAGTGCGCGTCTATCTCGCAGGGTTGTTCAAAGTCGTTGGCGGCGGGGGGGTTCCCCGTGAAGGCCCGGTGCTGGTGTGCTCCAACCATGCATCGACCATCGACCCGCCGCTCGTCCCGGCGTTCCTGCCCCGCTCCGACTCGTGGAGCATGGCCAAGGCGGAATGGTTCAAGCCGAGGAGCTTCGTATCGTGGCTCTTCACGCGATACCACGCCTTTCCGATCGTCAGGCACTCACCGGACCGCCGGGGCCTGAAGCGCGCGATGGAAGTCCTGCAACAGGGAGGCGCGCTGATCGTCTACCCGGAGGGACACCGCGTCGAGACCGGCGGCATGTGGAGGGCCGAGCCTGGCGCCGGCTTCATCGCCCGGGCCGCCGGTGTGCCCGTTCAGCCGGTAGCGCTCGTCGGCACGCGGGATTGCTTTCCCAAGGGCGCGAGGTGGCCCCGGCGCACGAAGGTGGAGATGCGCTTCGCCCAGCTCATTCGCATCCGACCGCGGCGTCCCGACGGTCGACGCGTCGACAACCAGGAGGCGGCAGACGCGATCATGCTGGCCGTCGCGGAGCTTCTTCCGGCAGAGCTTCAGGGCGCCTACTGTGACCTGGAAGCCCTTCGAAGCCGCCTCGAGGGCGTTTGGGAGCAAGTCGGGGCGGCCGATTAGCCGTGGAATACGTAGCGCTGGACCTCGAGACCACCGGGCTCGATCCCGAACGGGATCGTGTCATCGAAGTTGGCGCGGTCGTCTTCACCCTGGACGCCGTGCGGACGAGGCTAGAGCGCCTGGCTGATCCTGGCCGTTCGGTCCCCGATGCCGTTCAGCGGCTGACCGGTATCACCGCCGAAGACCTGACCGGAGCCCCGACGGCCGACACCGTCCTGACCGAACTGGCCGATTTGATGCGCGAACGGCAGCCGGTTGGGCACGGCGCCCGCCTCGACGTCGACTTCCTGGTGGCCGCCGGCTTCTGGCCACAGGATCGGGAGATCCTGGACACGCTCGACGTCGCTCGCATCCTGATGCCCGGGGCAGCGAGCCACAGTCTGCCGGTGCTCGCAGCAGAGCTCGGCCTCGATCAGCCTCGCCCGCATCGCGCTCTCGACGACGCGGACGCGACGCGCCAGCTGCTTCTGCGCCTGCGCAACCTCGCGGCCACGCTCGATGAGCGCCTGAGGGAGTCGATGGTGTCGCTGGTGGCGCCCTACAGCTGGGCCATCGCCGGCTTCTTCAGCGAGGCCCTAACTCTCCCAAGGGAAGTCGTGGGAGTACCCGGCGCGGCCGGGGGAGGGGGGATACTCTCCCCCGCGGCCGGGGTCCCCACGAAGCCCGCTTCGTGGGGACGGTATGTCGGGGGAGTACCCGGCGAAGCCGGGGGAGCGGCGCGGGACCTGCGCGAGGGCATGCCGGATGATCCTTCAGCGGTGGCACGTCTCCTCGGTCCGGACGGGCCGCTAGCGTCGGCCCTGCCTGACTACGAGCATCGCGAGGCGCAGCTGCAGATGGCGCTCGCCGTGGCGCAGATCATGCGGCGCGGCGGTCGCCTGGCGGTCGAAGCGGGGACCGGGACTGGCAAGAGCCTCGCCTATCTGGTGCCCGCCCTGGCTCGGGCGGTGCGGCGGGACGAGCGAGTGGTCGTCTCCACGCACACCCACACCCTCCAGGAACAGCTCATGCTCAAGGACATCCCATCCCTGCGGCGCTGGCTGCCCTGGGATTTCGAGGCCTCCCTGCTCAAAGGTCGGTCCAACTACATCTCTTTGCGGCGCTGGCGACGCTACCTTCCTGAGCCATGCCGCGACGCCGAGGAGCTCAAGTTCAAGCTAAAGGTCCTGGTCTGGCTGAGCCAGACGAATATCGGCGACAGAAGCGAGCTCCGCCTTCAGGGACCGGAGGAGGCCTTCTGGGAGCGCGTTGCCTCCGACCCCCTCGACTGTGCCGGCCTGCGCTGCACGGACGAGGACTGCTTCGTGCACCGGGCTCGCGCTGCAGCCGAGCGTGCCGACGTGGTGGTTGTGAACCACGCGCTGCTGCTCGCAGACGTCGGGACCGGCGGGAGTCTGATCCCTGAGTACCAGCACCTGGTCGTCGACGAGGCGCACCACCTCGAAGATGCGGCCACACAGAGCCTCCGCTGTGAGGTCGACGGGCCTGCTCTGCAGGGGCTGCTTCGCCGTCTGGCTGTCGATGCGAGCGCGGACCAGCGCACGGGTCTGATCCCGGAGATGCGCCTGCACCTGCACTTCGGGGCGTCCGACGAGCCGTTGGCCGCCGCCGAACGGGCAGCGCTGGCAGCGGCACCGCGCTGCGTCGAGCTTTTCCAGGCGGCGGCCGAGTGGGCGCGGCGCCAGCTCACCGAGGAGACGACACGGCGCGACGAAGCCGTGCGGCTACTCGGGGAGCTGCGCGAACGTGCCGACTGGACACCACTGGCGGCCCAGGCCGGCGACGCTGTGACGGCGATCGGCGCTCTGGATGCCGAGCTCCGCCGGGCGGTGGCACTGAGCAGGGAGTGGCTGGGCGGGCATGAACCAGACCAGGATCTGCGCGAGCTGGAGGTCATCCGCGGACAGCTTGCGGAGGCGGCCGACCTGCTCGAGCAGGCCTTCCAGCGGCCGGACCCGAACCGGGTGTACTGGCTCACGGTCCAGGGCCGGTCCAGCACGCTGGTGTTGCGCTCCGCGCCGCTCGAGGTCGGGCATCTGCTGCGAGAGCAGGTCTTCCATGAGCTGCACAGCGTTGTGCTGACGTCCGCGAGCCTCGCCGTGGGAGGCAGCTTCGACTATTTCTGCTCACGGGTGGGTCTCGGCGCTGAGGTGGAGACCCTCCTGCTGCCCTCGCCGTTCGACTACCTGGACCAGGCGCTGGTCTGCCTGCCGACAGACGTCCCCGAGCCACAGTCCGAAGAGTTCGAGCCGGCGGTGGAGGGAATGGTTGCCGACGTGGCCAGGCGGCTGCGCGGTCGCACGCTGGCACTCTTCACGTCCCACAACCAGCTGCGCAACGTATATGCAGGCCTCAAGCATCGGCGTGACCTCGACGATGTCCTCATCCTGGGCCAGGGGCTCGACGGACAGCGCCGCCAGGTGCTCCGCACGTTCGAGGAGAGCGACCGGTCCCTTCTGCTGGGTACGTCTAGCTTCTGGGAGGGTGTGGACATCCCCGGGGATCAGCTCTCCTGCGTGGTCATCGTCCGGCTGCCGTTCTCGGTGCCTACGGAGCCGGTGTTCGCCGCCCGGGCCGAGCAGCTCCGGGATCCGTTCCTGCAGTACGCGCTGCCCCAGGCCGCCCTCAGGCTCAAGCAGGGGTTCGGCCGTCTGATCCGGCGGCGGGACGATCGCGGCGCGGTCATCATCCTCGACAACCGCATCCTCGAGCGCGACTACGGACGGGCGTTTCTCGAGGCGCTGCCTCCGGCCTCTCGCTATCTGGGGCCAGCGCGGGGCATCGGCCGCAAGATCGAGGAATGGCTCAGCCTGGCCTCTGATTGAGCACCCTCTTCGTCGTGGCCACGCCGATCGGCAATCTGGAGGACGTGACGCTGCGCGCCCTTCGGGTTCTCGACGAGGTCGAGGTGATCGCGGCCGAGGACACCCGAGTGACGAGCCGCCTGCTGCAGCGCCACGGCCTGCGCAAGCCGATGTTGAGCTATCGGGCGCCGGTCGAGGACCGCGCGATGCCCCGGGTCCTCCAAGCCCTGGGGCGGGGCGATGTTGCGCTGGTGACAGACGCGGGAACGCCTACTCTGTCGGACCCGGGCCAGCGTCTGGTGAACGCGGCCTGGGGGGCCGGCCACCGGGTCGTGCCGCTTCCGGGTCCGAGCGCGGTGACCGCCGCACTGGCCGCCGCAGGCTACGGCGGAACCGGCTTCTGCTTCGCGGGCTACCTGCCGCGCAAGCCAGGCGAGCTGCGGCGTTTCTTCGAGTCGCTGCGGGACGCGACGCAGCCGACAGTCATGTTCGAATCGCCGTATCGCTTGCGGCGCGCGCTGACCGTTCTAGCCGAGGTGCTGCCAGAGCGCGAGGTGGCAGTTGCCAGGGAGCTGACGAAGTTGCACGAGCAGGTCCTTCGGGGTACCGCTGCAGCGGTCCTGATGGCGCTCGGCGAACGCGTACGAGGCGAGATTACTCTTGTCGTCTCGCATGGATGACGGTGTTAGCGGCCAGGACAGGATCCTCATCTGCGTCGCCTGGCCATATGCCAGCGGTCCGCGCCACATCGGGCACATCGCCGGCTTCGGCGTGCCCTCCGACGTCTTCGCCCGCTATCAGCGGCTGCGGGGTGCACGTGTGCTCATGGTCAGCGGAACTGACGAGCACGGCACACCGATCACATACGGCGCAGACCGGGAGGGGATCTCGCCGCGGGAGTTCGCAGACCGAAACAACGCGATCATCGTCGAAGATCTGCGCCAGCTCGGGCTGACCTACGACACATTCACGCGTACTACGACTCGCAACCACTACCGGGTTGTGCAGGGCCTCTTCAAGACGCTGTACGACAACGGCTACATCGTCCCCCGCACCCAGATGGGCGCGGTGTCGCCGAGCACCGGCCGCACGTTGCCGGACCGTTACATCGAGGGCACCTGCCCGATCTGCGGCTACGGCGAGGCGCGCGGCGACCAGTGCGACAACTGCGGCAATCAGCTCGACCCGATTGATCTGATCAACCCGCGCTCCCGGATCAACGGCGAGGTGCCTGAGTTCAGGGAGACCGAGCACTTCTTCTTCGACCTTCCTGCGTTTGCCGAGCGGCTCCATCAGTGGATCGAGCGGCAGGATCACTGGCGGCCGAACGTGCGCAGGTATTCATTGAACTTCGTGGCGGACCTCAAGCCCAGGGCGATCACGCGAGACCTGGACTGGGGCGTGCCCATCCCGCTGCCGGGCTGGGAGGATCGCCCCGACAAGCGCATCTACGTCTGGTTCGACGCGGTGATGGGCTATCTCTCCGCTTCGCTCGAGTGGGCCAACAATCGTGGGACGCCGGACGCGTGGCGTGAGTGGTGGCAGAACGAGGCTGCTCGCAGCTACTACTTCATGGGCAAGGACAACATCACGTTCCACACCGTCATGTGGCCCGCGATCCTGCTCGGCGCAGGCGATCTGGAGCTGCCGTATGACGTGGTCTCCAGCGAGTTCCTGACGATGGAAGGACGCCAGTTCAGCACCAGCCGAGGGCACGTGATCGAGGTGCGTGACTTTCTTTCCCGCTACGACGCGGACGCTCTGCGCTTCTTCCTCACCATTGCCGGCCCAGAGTCGACGGACACCGACTTCACCTGGGCGGAGTTCGTCCGCCGCAACAACGACGAGCTGGTCGGCACCTGGGGCAACCTTGTCCATCGCACGCTCGTGAATGCGTACCGGAACTTCGGCAGCGTTCCCGAACCAGGCCAGCTGACCGAGCGAGACCAGCGGCTGGTCGCGGAGGTCGAGGCCGGATTCGGCACGGTGGGCGAGCTGCTCGGCACGGCTCGCTTCAAGGGCGCGATCACCGAGGTGCTCAGACTTGCGGCCCTGGTCAACCAGTACCTGGGCGAGGAGCAGCCGTGGCACCGGATCAAGGAGGACCGCACGAGGGCCGCGACGACGCTGTTCGTGGCCATTCGGTGCGTGGACAGCCTCAAGATCCTGGTCACGCCCTTCCTGCCGTTCTCCAGTCAGCGTCTGCACGAGATGCTCGGCTACGAGGACGTCATCGCGCCGCAGCCGGTCGTGCGGTCGTATGAGGAGGAACGCGGCGTCAGCCACAACGTGCTTGGCAACACCTACGACGAGACGCCGCGCTGGAAGCCGAGCGAGATCCCACCAGGGCGTCCGCTTGCTGACCCGAAGGCGCTGTTCAAGAAGCTCGACGAGAGCGTCATCGAGGAGGAGCTCGACCGGATGCGTGAGCCTGCGTAGCCACGGCAATGAGTGTTTCCCCCGCAACGTCGGGGGAGTACCCGGCGAAGCCGGGGGAGGGGGCGTGAGGCTAGTCGACACCCACATCCACCTGGAAGAGGTCGAGGGCAACCTCGACGACGCCCTCGCCGAGGCGCGGGCGGCCGGGGTCACCGATCTGATTGCTATGGGAGTCGACGTCTCCACCAGCAGGCAGGTGGTCGAGTGGTCGAAGACCAAGCCCGGTGTCTGGGCGGCGGTCGGTCACCACCCACTGAACCAGGTGGGCCCCGACCTGGCGCAGCTTCGCCTGCTGGCCCGCCGGCCCCGCGTCGTCGCCATCGGCGAGGTGGGCCTCGACCACGCCGACGAGCACCGTGGGCCACACGATGCTCAGGAAGAGTGGTTCCACCGCTCCTGCGACCTGGCCCTGGAGCTCGGGCTCCCTGTCTGCATCCACACGCGCGAGTCCACCACGGCGGTTTACGACGCGCTGCGTGTCCACCCCGAACTGACCGGAGTCATGCACTACTGGGCGCTGAGCTGGGAGTGGGCCCGCCGCTTCCTCGATCTCGGCCTCTACATCTCCTTTTCGGGCCTGGTCACGCGCGGCAGCCGCGAGGAACTTCGCGACGTCGCTCGAAGAGTGCCCGCCGACCGCCTGCTGATCGAGACTGATGCTCCCTGGGGCACTCCCAGAGGCCGCGAGGGCAAGATGCGACCGGCGTGGATGATCGACACGGCCCGCGTCGTGGCCGAGGTGCGCGGAATCGGCCTCGAGGAGCTGGCGGAGCTGGAATGGTCCAACGTGATCAAACTCTTCCCCCGCATGAACGCCGCCTGATAGCGCGAAAGCGCCTCGGTCAGCACTTCCTGGTGGATGCAGGCCTGCGGGATCGAGTGATCGCGGCGGCCGGGATCGGCCCCCACGACGAAGTCCTCGAAATCGGCGCCGGCCCAGGGACCCTGACCCGGGATCTGGTGCGCCTGGCGCGTCGCGTGGTGGCCATTGAGGTTGACCGTCGCCTGCTGCCTCGTCTCAGGTCTGCCGCCCCAACAGCAGAGGTAGTGAACGAGGATGTTCTGAAAGTCGACCTCGCGGTGCTCTTTCCAGCAGGAGGGGAGGTCGTCGTCGGCAACATCCCGTACTACCTGACCGGTGCCCTGGTACCACACCTGCTCGGCGGTGAGCCTCGCCCGCGGCGGCTCAGCCTCGTGGTGCAGCGCGAAGTGGCCCAGCGGTGGTGCGGCCTGGATGGTTGGAGCCTGGCGACAGTGGCCGTACAGACGTTCAGCAAGCCCAGAATCGAGTTCGAGCTGCCACCAGAGGCGTTCGAGCCACCGCCCAAAGTCACCTCGGCGCTGGTTATCCTCGAGGTTCGACCGTCCCCGGCCGTCCAGGTTGCCGACCTGGACGCGTTCTTCCGATTCGTAGAGGCGGTTTTCCAGTTCCGCCGCAAGCAGCTGCGCGCGTCCCTCGCCCGGGTGGCGGCACTAACGGGCGACGAGGTGGCCGCCGGCTTGAGCAGCCTGCAAATCGACCCCCAGCGGCGAGCTCAAACCTTGAGTCTGTCAGAGTGGGAGGCAACGTTCCGACTATTTGGCGGCCTAAGCTGAGTTGTGACAGTCCGCAGTGCAGCAGTCTTCTGATGCCCGAGGCGTGGGCACGTTGGTAGAGACGCAGCCGGACGAGGAAGAGCACGGAACCGGGTTCAGGTACCTCCTGGGTAACCGGGACTTCCGGCTGATCTGGTTCGCGCAGCTGGCGGCTCAGCTCGCGGACAAATTCCTGATGTTCTCGCTGATCATCCTCGCGTACCGGCTCTCCCAGGGGAGCACGCCGGTTGCGGTGACCCTGCTCGCGTACACCGTTCCCGCCGTGGTGATCGCCCCCTTCGCCGGCGTCCTCGCTGATCGGTACGACCGCAAGCTGATCATGATCAGCAGCAACTTCATTCGGGCGCTCCTGATCGCGCTGATCCCGATCGCCAGCTTGGTACCTGCGCTTCGAGGCGACTACGCCCACCTGCTGCTGATCACATTCGCCTTCGCCGCAGTCGGCCAGCTCTTCAGCCCGGCTGAGGCGGCCGCCATACCAAGCCTGATCTCCCGCCGGGCGCTGATCACGGCCAACTCGATGGTCCTGGCGACCATGGTGATCACGCTCGTCCTCGGCGGTGCACTCGCGCCAATCGTGTCCCGCGTGGACATCTACGCGCCGTACTGGATCGCTGTGATCCTGTTCGTCCTGGCCGGAGGGCTGATCTGGTTTGCTCGCATTGCAAAATTGGCGCGCACCTCAGACGGCATGCGAGTGCCGCGGAATCCCTTCCACCAGCTGGCGCTGGACCTGAAGGCCGGCGCCGAGGTCCTGGGACGTTCGCCCGTCTTGTTGGTCGCCTTCTACGAGGTGGCGCTTGCGGTACTCGTGATGTTCATGATGTTCACGCTGGCACCGGCCTACGTGAGCCAGGTGCTCGGCATCGAAGCGCAGGACAGCTACGTGATCTTGCTGCCCGCCACCGTGGGGGCGCTCCTCAGCGCCCTCACCCTTGGCCAGCTCGGGCGGCGTCTCAGTCCGTCGCGCCTGCTCGTGGGGGCACTTGTTGCCACCGGGCTGACGCTGGTCCTCCTGGCGGTGGTGCCTGCCTTGCTCACCCAATTGGTGGCACTGCGGCCGTACACCCGGTGGTTCGGTTCCGGGTTCAGCTTCATGCTCGGGCTGGAATTCGGGTTGCTCGTAATCCCGGGCCTCAGCTACTTGATGGAGCACACCACAGACAGTGTGCGAGGCCGAATCTTCTCCCTGCTGTTCATGGTCATCAACGGGGTCACCGCCGTGCCCGTCCTGTTGACAGCAGCGCTCTCCGACTGGCTGGGCATCAACCGTGTCGTGGCCGGCCTGGGTTTCCTGCTTATTGCGACCGGGGTCACCGTAGCGAGATATGCGCGGCGCGTCTTCGCAGGAGAAGCACAGTCACGATGAGCGCCGCAACGACCGCCAGGCCGCCCAGGCCCAGGTAGCTGATCAACCGCTCGACGAGACCCCAGTTGGAGCCGAGGTAGAACCCGACGGTGCCGATCACGATGGCCCAGGCGATGCCGCCGATCGCCGAGTAGAGCTCGAAAGCCCAGATTGGCATCCGCGACATTCCTGCCATGAGCGACGCCCACGACCGGAGGCCTATGACGAAGCGCCCGATCAATACCGTTACGCCGCCATGGCGGGCGAAGAACTGCTCCGACCGGGACATGTGGCTCGTGCTGAAGCGAAAGAGGCGGCTGAGGCGCTCCAGGAGCGGGCGCCCGCCGAAGTGGCCGACGCCGTAGCCCAGGTTGGCGCCCATCATCGCGCCGACGGCACCGAACGCGATCACGACGCGGATGTCCAGGTTCCCCGCTGCTGCGTACGCCGCCACCGCCAGCAGCGTCGTTTCGCCTGGGAAGGGGACGCCGGCGCTTTCGATCAGGATGCCAAGGCCGGCTGCCGGATACCCGATGGCGTCAGCGAGGGCGCGGATGTCGATGTGCAACGTGGTCCATATACTGGTCGGTCCATGGCTGAGTACGACGCCGAAGTCTCGGACGACCCGCTCTACATTCTTCGGCACTCTACCGCCCACGTACTGGCCGCGGCCGTGACCCAATTGTTCCCCGGAACCAAGTACGCGGGCGGTCCACCAGTCGAGAACGGCTTCTATTACGACTTCGACCTGTCGAGGCCGCTGAGCGAGGATGACCTCCAGCCCATCGAAAAGAAGATGGGAGAGATCATCGCCAGGGGCGACCGCTTCGACCACAAGCTGCTCTCGCATGCCGAGGCGCTGCGCATTTTCACGGAGCTGGACCAGCCGTACAAGCTCTACTGGATCAACCAGAAGGCGTCCGCCGATGAGTTGGTGAGCTGCTACCGTACGGGCGACTTCCTGGATCTGTGCCGCGGGCCCCACGTCGCCACGACTGCAGACATTCCGGCGTTCAAGTTGATGCGAGTGGCCGGCGCTTACTGGCTCGGCGACGAGCGCTACCCGCAGCTCAGCCGCGTCTACGGCACCGCCTGGTTCTCGCCGGAGGAGCTGGACGATTACCTGCGGGCGCTCGAGGAGGCCGAGAAGCGCGACCACAAGCGGCTCGGCAGGGACCTGAAGATCTTTGCACTCGACGAGCGCGCCGGTGCGGGCCAGGTGCTCTGGCTGCCGAACGGGGCCACGATCAGGCGGGAGCTCGAGCGGTGGATCGTCGACGAGGAGCTGGCCCGCGGCTACCAGCACGTCGTAACGCCCGTGGTCGCGAAGTTGGACCTGTACCGTCAGAGCGGCCACTGGGAGCGGTACCACGACTCGATGTACCCCGTTATGCGCGCCGACAGCGGGGAGGAGCTGGAGCTGCGGCCCATGAACTGCCCGCACCACATCCTCATCTACGAGTCAGAGCTGAGGAGCTACCGTGACCTGCCGTTGAGGATTGCCGAGATCGGCAACAACTATCGCTGGGAGAAGTCGGGCGAGCTGATGGGCATGATCCGGGTTCGCTCGTTCGCGCTGAATGACGCTCACATCTTCTGCACTCCCGACCAGCTCGACGCGGAGATCCTGAGCGCGATCGAGCTGGCGCGCTACTTCATGGAGACGCTGGGTATCACCGACTACCGGTACAGGCTCTCGGTCCGCGATCCCGACAAGGCAAAGTACGTCGGGACCGATGAGCAGTGGGGCAACGCCGAGGCCGCACTGATCAATGCGCTGGAGGCGATTGGCGAGACGTTCGAGCTGGGCGTTGGGGATGCGGCCTTCTACGGCCCAAAGATCGACTTCCAGGTCCGCGACGCTCATCGCAGGGAATTCACCAACAACACCGTCCAGGTCGACTTCCAGCTCCCCGAGCGGTTTGGGCTCGAGTACGTGGCCGCCGACGGTTCGCGGCAGCGGCCCGTCATGGTCCATCGCGGTGCATTCGGCGCGATGGAGCGGATGGTCGCCTACCTGATCGAGCACTACGCTGGGGCATTTCCGACGTGGCTGGCTCCGCTGCAGGTGGCGGTTCTGCCGATCACGGACGCTCACGTCGCCTACGCCGGCACCGTTGCGGAGTGTCTGCGGCGCTCCCGGGTGCGCGTGGAGGTGGATGACCGCTCGGAGCGGATCGGCAAGAAGATCGCCGAGGCACAGGCTCGCAAGGTCCCGTACATGGCGGTGGCCGGGGGCCGGGAGGCTGAGGCGGGGACGGTGCAGGTCCGCAACCGTGCCGGTGAGCAGTCAACGGAGCCGCTCCAGGACTTCGCCCTGCGGGTGGCCCAAGAGATCGCCGAGCGCCGCCGCTAGCCAAGATCCGGCTCGGGGCCCCACGAAGTGGGGACGGCCGCTCTCCTCAGCGGCCATGGGGGGCGTGCTGTGGCTCCGACACAGCACCCGAATCTTGTCAAGGCCGAAGAGCGACGCCATAGGCGCCGCGTGCCTTGACGAGATTCGTTTCGGGGGGGCGAAGCCCCCCAGATAAGGAGGCGTGCTGTGGCTCCGACACAGCACCCGAATCTTGTCAAGGCCGAAGAGCGACGCCATAGGCGCCGCGTGCCTTGACGAGATTCGTTCCGGGGGGGAAGCCCCCCAGATAAGGAGGCGTGCTGTGGCTCCGCCACGGCACCCGAATCTCGTCAAGGCCGAAGAGCGACGCCGTAGGCGGCGCGTGCCTTGACGAGATTCGTTCCGGGGGCTTGCCCCCCGATAAGCGCCCCCAGACAGGTAGCCTTTCCCGATGACCACGCTGCCCAAGCCCGACTGCTGGGCACCGGAGTACGCGCGAACCTTCAACGACCCGGAGGTGGCTCGCGTCTACCACCTCCGGCCGCCATACCCGGATGGCGTGTTCACGACGCTCGCCGCCCTCATGGTCGACCAGCACAGGACCGTGCTCGATCTGGGCTGCGGCCCCGGCGACCTGGCGCGCAACCTGCTGCAAGCGGCCGAGCGAGTGGACGCGGTTGACGCATCGCCGGCGATGATCGAGCGCGGCCGGGCCATGGAACACGGCGACCACCCCAAGCTGCGTTGGATCCGAGGGCGGGCCGAGGACGCGCCGCTCGATCCTCCCTATGCACTGGTGACGGCCGGCGACAGCCTGCACTGGATGGATTGGCTGGTGACCCTGCCCCGGATCAAGGACGTGCTGTCACCGAACGGATCACTCGCCGTCGTGGGCCGGTCCTGGGGGACCGGACTGGCCGAGGAGCGCGAGCTCCTAAGCCGTTACAGCACCAACCCACGCTTTCGCCCCCTGAACCTGATCGAGGAGCTCGAATCGCGCGGTCTCTTCGACAAGCGCGGAGAACAAGGATTCACGGGCGCCTGGAACCCGACCATCGACGAGTACATCGGCGCCCGCCATTCCCAGGCCAGCATCCCCACGGACACGCGTCAGGCCGATGCATTCGATCGTGAGACACGCGCCCTGCTCGAGCGCCTTGTGCTGGGGGGCAAGATCCAGGCCACCGGTGAGCGCCTGACGCTGGCCGTCCAAGGTGGCGTGGTCTGGGGAGTGCCGCAAGCGGCCAACCGATAGAACTTCACCCGGCCCCCACGAAGTGTGGCCGCCCGCTTTCCTCAGCTGCCTTGACGAGATTCGTTCCGGGGGGGCGAAGCCCCCAGATAAGGCGCTTGCCCCCCAGACAAGCGCCGGCCACTAGCCGGATTTCTCCCGCTTTGGTAAGATCCGCTCTCGCGAGAAGGGTTGCCTGAACCCGCCGGTTCGCCAACCCGGCAGGCTGAGGGAACAGGCTACGCCCGGCAACCAGTTGTCCGTGAGCGGATGGCCAGGCAGCCGTCCGTTTCTTTTATGGTGACGAAGGAGAACAGGAACACTCTGAATACGTCTGAGGGAGTCGCCCATCCCGTTTAAGGAGCTTCGGATCAACGAACAGCTCCGCGCCCAGGAGGTGCGCCTGATCGATGATCAGAACAACCAGCTGGGCGTCCTGAGCCTGGAAGCGGCACAGCGTATCGCAAGAGAGAAGGGTCTCGACCTCGTCGAGGTGGCACCCCAAGCCAACCCGCCTGTCTGTCGCCTCCTTGACTACGGCCGCTACAAGTTCGAGACCATCAAACGGGAGAAGGACCAGCGCCGGCGGCAGAACGTCATCAAGCTCAAAGAGATGAAGCTTCGCCCAAAGGTCGCCGACCACGACTTCCAGACCAAATTTCGCAACGTGAGGCAGTTCCTGGAGCAAGGCGAGAAGGTAAAGGTGACGATTCAATTCCGTGGTCGTGAGATGGTCCACCAGGAGATCGGCCGCCGGTTGCTGGACCGTGTGGCGGACGAAGCCAAGGACGTGGCTGCCATCGAGCGACAGCCGATCATGGAAGGCCGCACGCTCTTCATGATCCTGGCTCCGCTGCACAAGCCTTCGTCGAACGCGGCGACCGCAGCCGCAGGCCAACCAAAGGAGGCTTCACAAAGTGCCTAAGCTCAAGACACGTAAGGGCCTCCGTGACCGCATCCGCGTGACGCGGAACGGAAAGCTGATCCGGAAGCACGCCTGGAAGAGCCATTTGCTGGAACACAAGTCCGCCAAACGGAAGCGCGCCTTCCGCTCGGACCAACCAGTCGCCGCTGCTGACCGCAAGCAGGTGCGGCGCTCACTGGGGGTGTAGGCATGGCTCGCGTCAAACGAGGCGTCGTCGCTCACCGCAAGCACCGGAGCATCCTCCAGCGGGCCAAGGGATTTCGCTATTCACGAAAGCTCCTCTTCAAGCCCGCCAACGAAGCGGTCCTGCACTCGCTGGCCTACGCGTTCCGCGATCGTCGGCAGCGCAAGCGCGACTTTCGCCGACTCTGGATCGCCCGCATCAACGCGGCCGCGCGCCAGGGTGGTTTGCCATACAACCGGTTCATGTACGGCCTCCGCCAGGCCGGAGTGGAGATCGACCGCAAAATGCTCGCCGACCTGGCGGTGCGTGACAGCGGTTCCTTTGCCCGGCTGGTGGAGGTTGCGAAGAACAACCTCTAGCCAGCTAGTCCAGAGCCCCGACAACGAGCTCGTCCGGAGGCTGCGGCGGCTCGGCCGCAAGCGGGAAGCAGGCGAGGTTCTCCTCGAGGGCCCACGTGTGGTCCGGGAAGCCCTTGCTTGTGGCGTCGAGCTCGAGGTGCTTGCCCTGCGTGACGGCGTGCGCTTCGCGGCGCCCGCCGAACGCGTGGTGACCCTCGGGGAGCGGGCCTTCTCGTCGGTCACCCAGACTGTTAGCCCGCAAGGCGTGCTGGCGATCACGCGCAAGGCCGATGTTGCGGTCGCCGACGCCATGGCCGCGGCCCGGGCGAGTGGCTGGCCGTTGGTCGTGCTGGATGGGATTCAAGACCCTGGCAACGTGGGTGCGATCTGCCGCGCCGCGGCTGCCGCCGGTGCCGCTGCGGTGGCGGCGCTCGAGGGCAGCGCCGATCCCTTCAGTCCGAAGGCGGTCCGTGCGTCCGCCGGCACCGTGTTTCGCCTGGTCGTCAGCCGCGGCAGGTGGTCCGAGATGAGCGAGTGGGGCGGATTCGGTGCCGTGGCGCGCGGCGGGGGGTCTTATATCCGCGCCGATCTGGCCAATAGGCCCTTGCTCGCATTCGGTAGCGAGGTGCACGGGCTGCGACGCAACGATCTAGAGTTGGTCACCATTCCCATGGCACCGGGAGTCGAGTCCCTCAACGTGGCCGCGGCCGCGGCTGTCCTCTTGTTCGAGATCCGTCGGAGGTTGGGAGTGTGAGCTCACCCGCAGAAATCGCGGAGCGAGCGCTGGCAGCGATCGCGGCCGCGCGCGACGAGGACGAGCTCGAGCGCATTCGGGTCGAGTTCCTCGGAGCGAAGAGCGAGCTCATCGGAATGTCGCGCTCGTTTGCGTCACTCCGCAAGGAGGAGCGTGCGGCGGCGGGTCAGGCGTTCAACGCGGCCAAGACCGCGATCTCGGATGCGCTGACCGACTGCGCCGGGGCGCTTGCGCGCGCACGGCTCTCAGACCTCGCCGCGACCGAGGCGATCGACGTCACATTCCCGGGCCGACCGCCTGCGTCAGGCCGCCTGCATGTGCTGACCCGAGTTCAGCGGGAGATCGAAACGGTGATGGAGGCGATGGGCTACCACGTGGAGATCGGGCCTGAGGTCGAGACCGACTGGTACAACTTCGAGGCGCTCAACCTTGCCCGAGGTCACGCCTCACGCGACATGCAGGACACCTTCTTCTTCAACGAATCTGAGGACCTGCTGCTCCGCACGCATACGTCACCGATGCAGATCCGCTCCATGGAGCGGCTGAAAGAGCCGCCGATCTACGTGATCATCCCTGGCCGCTGCTACCGGCGCGACGCCACCGATCCGTCTCACCTGGCACAGTTCATGCAGGTCGAGGCGCTGGCCATCGACGAAGAGATAACGGTCGGTGACCTGAAGGGCACCATCCTCTACTTCGCGCAGTCGCTCTGGGGGGCAGATCGACGCATCCGCATCCGACCCACGTTCTTCCCCTACACAGAACCCAGCTTCGAGTTCGATCTTTCCTGCGGCGTCTGCGGTGGGCGCGGCTGCCGCAGCTGTGGTGGCGACGGCTGGCTCGAGGTGGGCGGCTGCGGCATGGTCCACCCCAACGTGCTCCGAAACGGCGGCATCGATCCCGAGCGCTTTACAGGTTTCGCGTGGGGGTTTGGCATCGAGCGCATCGCCATGCTGCGGCACGACGTCGACGACATGCGCCTCTTCTACGAGAACGACCTCCGCTTCCTGGAGCAGCTGGGGTGACCCCGCGATGAAGGTCAGCTACGAATGGCTCTGTGACCTGGCCGGGGTCCACGACATCACGCCGCAGCAGGCGGCCGACGTGCTCACCATGGCCGGCTGGAACGTCGAGGAGACAGTGCTCCTTGATCTCTCGCAGCTGCTGGTCGGCCGGGTGATATCACAGCAACCTCACCCGAGCTCGCGCAAGCCGCTCTGGGTGCATCAGGTGGATCTCGGCGATCACACTCGCCAGATCATCGCCGGCGTCGACAACGCGCGGCCGGGAACGCTGGTCCCGGTTGCCCTGCCCGAGATGACCGTGCCCGATGGCACCCTGGTTCGTGATGGCAAGATCGCCGGAGTCGAGGCTCGGGGCATGCTCTGCTCAGAGGCCGAGCTCCTGATCAGCGACGACCATCACCGCATTCTCGTGCTCGACCAGGGCACGCCGGGCCAGCATCTGGACGAGGTCGTCCCGAGCGATGCTGTCTTCGAGGTCGAGGTCACACCCAATCGCCCGGATTGCCTCGGTCACCTTGGACTGGCTCGCGAGCTGGCCGCTGCGCTTGGCCGCAGCCTGGGCCGGGACTTCATGCCGCCCTTCACCGGCGGCGTGGAGCCTCCTGGCACAGACCTCATCAATGTGGAGATCGAGGCACCCGAGCTGTGCCGGCGATACATCGGCGCCCCGATCACCGGGGTGAAGGTTGGGCCGTCGCCGCTCTGGCTGCGCCGCCGGCTGTTTGCCGCGGGTGTCCGGCCGATCAGCAACGTGGTGGACATCACCAACTACGTCGCGCTCGAGTACGGGCAACCGCTGCACGCGTTCGACCTGGCCAAGATCGGCGGTCGCCGGATCGTCGTCCGGCGAGCGCGGGCTGGCGAAATGCTGCTCTGCCTGGACGGCGAGATCCGCTCCCTGACCCCGGACATGCTCGTGATCGCAGACGCTGAGCGTCCGGTGGCGCTGGCTGGAATCATTGGTGGCGCAGACTCTGCCGTGACGGGGCAGACCATGGACCTCCTGCTCGAGGCGGCCAACTTCGAAGGCGTGAACATCCGCTCCACCAGCCGGACGCTGCGCCTGCGTACGGAGTCGTCGAGCAGGTTCGAGAAGGCCATCTCCCCTGAGACGGCGCTGGCAGGCGCGCGCCGGGCGGCTGGGCTGCTGGCCGAGCTTGCCGAGGGGAACGTCCACGTGGGCTGGGCCGACGCCTACCCGCGGCCTCAGGAACCGATCCGTGTGCGGTTTCGGCCCGAGCAGGTCGACGCCGTCCTCGGTGCCCACGTCCCCTTGCAGGAGATGGAGGCGATCCTGAAGCGGCTCGAGTTCCAGGTTCGAGTGCAGGACGACGGGGAGTGGGATCTCCTGTCGCCCGTCTTCCGCCAGGACGTCAGCATCCCTGAGGACGTGGCCGAAGAGGTTGGCCGCATTTACGGGTACGAGAAAGTGCCGCCGACACTGCCCGGCTCGCGCCGCACGTCCTGGCACCCGGCGACTCCGAGCCAGGAACGACGGCTCGATCCCCTCCGCTACGCGCTGACCGGCCCGGGCTTTACAGAGGTGGTGACACCGGCTCTCACATCCGGTGCCCTGCTCGACCGCCTTGGGGTCGGCGATCGGGCGATGCAGGTGATAAACCCGGTCGCCGATGATCAGGACGCACTCCGGACCACGCTTCTCCCGTCGTTGCTCCGGGTTGCCGCGCACAACCGCAGCTACGGTCGACAGATCGTCTCCGTCTTCGAGATCGCGCGCGTCTACCTGCGACGACCGGAGCAGCCCGACAGCCAGCCGGACGAGCCGCTGCGGCTCGGCGTGGTACGAGCCGGGCTCAATGGCCCCGAGGAGGGAAGGGCAGGCTTTCTCGATATGAAGGGGGCCCTGGACCGAGCACTGGACGCGTTGGCGCCCGTCGAGGTGTCGTATGAGCGCGCCACGGCCACCCTGTTCCATCCTGGCCGGTGCGCACGCGTCCTCGTATGCGGGCGGCCGGTGGGCTTCCTGGGTGAGCTACATCCGTCGGTGGTCGATGCCTTCGACCTGGAGGGCCGTGCCGTCGGCCTCGAACTGGAGCTGGAGCCGGTGCTCGCGGTCGATCTGCCCCGGCGTGGGCTGCCGCTGGCGCGCCTTCCAGCGGTGAATCGCGACCTGGGCGTCGTGGTTGCCGAGGCGGTCGAAGCCGCCGCGCTGCTGCGAACCATTCAGGGGGCGGGTGGAGAGCTGCTGGAGTCAGCGACGGCGTTCGACGAGTATCGCGGCAGCCAGGTCCCGGAGGGATGCAAAAGTGTCGCGTTCACGATGACGTTCCGCAGCCCCGAACGGACGCTGACGGACGCGGAGGTGGACGGCCGGTTGGAGGCGATCAAGGGCGCCCTGGCCCAGGAGCATCAGGCCACCTTCCGGACGTGACCAGTGTGGGGACGCCCCGGACTCGCTCCCATGACAACTTTGGTGCACGCGCGGTAGGATAGCCGGTCAGTACGGTTCAGTACTGAAGGTCCTCTACATCACTCGGGGCAGGAGGGAGAAGGTTGCACAGGAGGGCGCCGCAGCCCGGCGGCCGCCGAGCCGCCGAGGCAGTGCTCTGCGCGCTGGCCCTGGCGGCCCTGACGGCATGGTCGGCGCTGGCCGCCGCCGCGCCTAACCCTGCAGCCAGCGCGTCCCCCTCACCATCAGTGTCACCGAGTGTCCAGCCTTCCACGCTGCCGAGCTCCAGCCCGTCAGCAGGGCCGCCTCCTTCGCCCGCTCCCAACCCTTCGCCCAGCGTCTCACCCTCATCGGTCCCGACCCCCACCCCGACGCCGACGCCGGTACCGACGCGCTCCGCGCTCCCGGCTCCAGGAGGGCAAGTGGGCATCCTGTCCTCGAGCACGCTGCAGATCACCGGGCTGCAGTCGATCAGTGTCGTTGACGCCTCGACCGGTTCGGGACCGGTCAGGGTCATCGAGCTCAAGATGGCGGGGTCGACCATCGGTGGCCTCGACCTGCTGGATCCCTGTGTCGGGCACGTGCGGATGCACACCACGGCGACTCAGCAGCAGGCCAGCGGCGGCCTGACCATGGACGCGACCGCGGTCCAGATTACGGTGCTGGGCGTCACGATCATCCTGGCCGCCGCCGACCTCCCGGTGGGAGCGCTCACGCTGCCAGGCGTCTCATTGCCGCCGCTCCCGACCGACATCGGGTTCACGTCCGTGAAGATTTACGTGCTTACGATCAGTAGCGGGTCGACGGGGCTCAGCGGCGCGAGTATCGCGCCAGTGCCCTGCTGAGAGGGCGTGAACCGCACATTCCCGGAAAGAGGGCGGATCAGCTGCTCTCGGGTTCAGGGGTCGATGCAACACCCTGAGTGAATAGGAGTGTTGCATGAGCCTGCCTCCCCGACGTGAGGTGCGACGACAGTACCGGACTCGCTCTCAGCTGAGCTCAGGCCCAAAGCTCGGCAGACCTCGGATTCTGCCTGGCACTCCCGACCCAGCCTGGCTCAGAAACGTGCCGACCAGTTGGCCATGTCGGCGGACACCAGCATTTCCAGGTGGGCGGATGATGAATCATCCACCAGGCAGACGACCGGGTCGGGCACGGGTTGACAGAGTGGTGCTTGGCCCGCGGGCCAATTCACACCAGGAGGTCGTCCGATGATCCCTTCAGCAGTCGCATCCGTCCGTGAGGACGGTGTTCACCTGCCCGTCCACGAGACCGTCCAGCGAGCCGTCTACGCGGGTAGCATGGTGCTCCCGCTGCTGCCGCTGGTGATCGGGCGCATCTACACCCTCTCCTTCTGGCCGCCTGCTCGTCCTTCCGATCGGCATGATCGGCCTGGCCAGGCTCGCGCTACCCGGGTCACCGAAGCTTGCGCTGATCGGTGGGGCGCTGGCCCTGATGGGCTTTGTCACATATCCAGCCTGGATGGCCCAGGACACCTTGACCAACCTGATGGGCCAAGCGGGCGGTGGTCCGCGTTTGGTCGAGCTCTGGGACCAGTTGAACACCAGCGCCGTGCTGGACGTCTACCTGGTCGTCTTCATCGTCGGGCATTTCTTCGGCCCACTGCTGCTGGCCATCGCCCTCGCCCGCGGAGGAGTGGTCCCTGCCTGGCCGGCGATCGCGATCGCGGTAAGCATTCCGCTCCACGTCCCGCCCACCTGGAATTCCCGCTGTCCGTCGTCAGGCCACTCGGCCCACCCAAGCCGGCCAAGCTGGCCATCAACCAGCGATTGCATGCTGAGGTATAGAGCAAACTCATCGCGAGGCTGAGCCCCGAGCAGGTCACCGCTTACCTGCACCGGGAGTTTCCCGATGATCCAGGTATGTGGGTGTCGCCGGAGACCATTTATCACTCGATCTATGTTCAGGGCAGAGGTGCATTGCGGCGTGAGCTGGCCCTTTGCCTGCGCACAGGTCGGGCCCTCTGCAAGCCCAGACGCAGAGCCACCGAGCGCCGGGGTCGTATGCCGGGCATGGTCAGCATCAGCGAACGCCCAGCCCCCAGACAAGTGCCGCTGGCCGCGCGCACCTGGGCCCACGACTGCGTCCGGGGTGCTGTAGACGTCGACTGCAGTGAAGCGGGGCAGGCGGAAGCCGGCGTTCAGTAGCCGGTTCTGGCAAGCGCCGGGCCAAATCAAGCGCTTTGCGTCAAGGTGACGTGGCAGGCAGCCCGCGCCTCCGCACGACGTCGATGTCGGTGAGGGTCGCGTGGCGGACGCACAGGCCCGCACGGGCCACGTTGTTAAGGCCTGAATGGGCGCTTTACCGCACACTTCCGGAAAAGGAGCCAATCCGCCAGCCGTGAGAGGCACCCTTCCCGGGAAGGGCCCGGTATTCCCGCGCTCGAAGTAAGCTCTACGCCCATGTCAGCTGCGCTCTGGGAGTGGCTGCGCGAACGAGCGGTCGAGATCCACGTCGCCGATCACCTGTGCGAGCGGCTGCGCCGCGGCGACAGGCTCCGCGTCAAGCTGGGCCTGGACCCCACGGCGCCGGACCTCCACGTCGGCCACCTGGTCCAGCTCGACACCCTGCGCGCCTTCCAGGACGACGGTCACACCGTCGTCGCCATCATCGGCGACTACACCGCGCTGATCGGCGACCCGAGCGGTCGCTCGGAGACCCGCCCGATGCTCAGCCGCGAGCAGGTCGACGCCAACGCAAAGACCTACCTGGAGCAGATCTACAAGGTCCTCGACCCCGAGCAGACGGAGGTCCACAACAATTCGGAATGGCTCGCTGAGATGACCGCTGCAGACATCCTGCGCCTGCTTGCCAAACAGACCTTGCAGTCGGTGCTCAAGCGCGAGGACTTCGCTCAGCGACTGGCAGCCGGCGCTGCCATAGGCGCCCACGAGATCCTCTACCCCTTTAACCAGGGCTACGACTCGGTTGCAATCACTGCCGATGTCGAGATCGGGGGAACCGACCAGCTGTTCAATCTGCTGTTCGGCCGGGAGCTCCAGCGCGGCTACGGCCAAGAGCCGCAGGACATCGCCGTCTTTCCCTTGCTGGAGGGCCCGGACGGGCGTCGCATGGGCAAGTCGCTGGGCAACTACATCGGAATCGCCGAGCCGCCGGAGGAGATCTACGGCAAGACGATGTCCATCCCCGACCGGCTGACGGAGACATACCTGCGCCTCATCTCAGGCCTGCCTGCCGGCGACGTGGACCAGGCGTTGAGCCTGGGTCCGCGCGACGCCAAGGCCGCCCTGGCTCGGCGTCTCGTCGAACGGCTGCACGGAGCCGAGGCTGCAGCCGCCGCGGAAGCGGACTTCGACCGGCGCTTCCGGCGGCGCGAGCTGCCGGATGAGATCCCCGAGCACCGGGCATCGAATCCGGACGACATTCCGGGCACCCTGGTCGAGGCAGGTCTCGCCCCCAGCCGGCGACAGGCGATGCGACTCCTCGAACAGAATGGGGTGAGGGTCAACGGCAGCCAGGTTTATTCTGGGGGTGCCCTGAAGGATGGCGACGTGCTTCAAGTCGGACGCCGCCAGTTCGTCCGGATACGGATCGGCTAGACTAGGATAAGCGAAAGCATGTTCGAGCAGGAGGACAGCGAATAGATGTCCGGGCATTCCAAGTGGGCGGGCATCAAGCACAAGAAGGCGGTCGTCGACGCCAAACGGGGACAGGCCTTCACCCGCGCCAGCCGTGAGATCACCATCGCTGCCAAGGAGGGCGGCGGCGGCGACATCGACAGCAACTTCCGGCTGCGCCTCGCGGTCCAGAAGGCGCGCGAGGCCAACATGCCGGCCGACAGGATCCAGGCTGCCATCGACCGGGGCACGGGCGCCGGCAAGGGCGAGTCGCTGGAGGAGCTCCGCTACGAGGGGTACGGCCCGGCCGGCGTGGCGATCATGGTCGACTCCATGACCGACAACCGGAACCGCACCGCGGCGGCCATCCGGCACGTGTTCTCCAAGCATGGCGGCAGCCTCGGCGAGACCAACTCGGTGGCCTGGATGTTCGAGCGCAAAGGCGTGATCACGGCAGAGGCTCGGGACAAGGACGCCGAAGAGATCGGCCTGGTCGCCATCGAGGCCGGTGCAGACGATATCCAGGTAGAGGGCCGCACGGTCGAGATCACGACCGACCCATCCAGCTTCGAAACCGTTCGCAAGGCGGTGGAGGCGACCGGCGTCGACTTCGAGAACGCCGAGATCACCATGCAGCCGAAGCAGACCGTGCCAGTCGGCGAAGACAAGGCAGCATCAGTCCTTCGGCTGCTCGAAGCCCTGGAAGAGGAGGACGACGTCCAGCAGGTCTATGCCAACTTCGACATCCCAGAAGAGGTCCTCGAACGCGTCTCAGCTTCCGTCTAAGTCCCCGCTGCTGCTTGGCATCGACCCGGGACTAGCCGCCACTGGTTGGGGCATGCTCGACCGAGAGGGCAAGGTCACGGCCTGCGGGACGATCCGCACCTCACCCGGCCCGGCGGGCCCCCGCCTGCTGCACATCGTCTCCGAGCTGGGTGCTGTCCTGGCTGCTCACTCAGTATGGGAGGTGGCCCTGGAGGAGCTCTTCATGGGCCGCAACGCGAGCAGCGCCATCGGGGTGGCCCAGGCGCGGGGTGCCATCCTGGCCACCCTGGCGGCGGCCGCCCTGCCCATTTATGAGTACAAGCCATCTCAGGTCAAATCGGTGCTGACCGGCTACGGCATGGCTGACAAGGCACAGATGGCCCGCATGCTGGCGCTCCAGGTCCAGACCGACGCCAGGCTGGACGACCACGCGGCCGACGCTCTCGCCATCGCCCTGTGCCACGTCCGCAGCCGGCGGCTGCGGCAGGTCTCGGCTCCGTGATCGGCTTCCTGCGGGGCCGGGTGGTGCGCGCCACCGGCGAACAGGTGGTGATCGAGACCGGGGGGGTGGGTTACCTGGTCAGCATCCCGGCCACCGCCCGCGAGCGGGTGGGCCCGGTCGGGAGCGAAGCGGAGCTGCACGTCCACACCCACGTCCGGGAAGATCAGCTCGCCCTCTTCGGCTTCGCCACACCTGGCGAGCTGGAGCTCTTCGAGCAGCTGATTCAGGTCGACGGGGTGGGACCGAAGGTGGGACTCGCCATCCTCAGCTCGGCCAGCATCGAAGTACTGAAGCGGTCGATACTGAGCGACGACGTAGGACCCATCCGGCGCGCGCCGGGAGTTGGACCGCGCACCGCCCAGAAGGTGATCATCGACCTGAAGCCGAAGCTGGAGGCGGAGGCGGCGGTGCTGGCGGTGCCTCGCGCTGCCGCCGTGATCGGCGACGGTGAGGTGCCTCGCCACGTCGAAACCGCGCTGCGCGGATTGGGATTTAGCACTCAGCAGGCGCGCCAGGGCATCGAGGCCGTCGACTGGGCCGCTCATCCCGACGCTCAGCAGGCCCTGGCCGCGGCGTTGAAGGCATTGGGGAGGTAGGCGTGACCGAAGAGAACGTGCTCAACCCCGTGCTCGCCCCGGACGAAGACCTGTTCGACCGCACGCTGCGGCCCAAGACCCTTGCCGACTACGTCGGCCAGGAGAAGGTCCGCGAGAACCTGGGCATCCTCCTCGAGGCCGCCAGCCGGCGCGGCGAACCGGTCGAGCACGTCCTGCTGTGCGGGCCACCGGGGCTGGGCAAGACGACGCTGGCCAACATCATCGCGAACGAGCTGGGGGTGGCCATCAAGACGACGAGCGGCCCGGCCATCGACCACGCGGGTGCACTGGCCTCGATGCTGCTGAACCAGCAGGACTGCGACATCTTCTTCATCGACGAGATCCACCGGCTGAACAAGCTGGTCGAGGAGTCTCTGTACCCGGCGCTCGAGGACTTTCGATTCGACTTCGTGGCCGGCAAGGGTGCAGGCGCCAGCGCGATGCGCCTCCAGCTTCCGCGCTTCACGTGCGTCGGCGCCACCACCCGTCAGGGCCTGCTGAGCGGGCCCATGCGCGACCGGTTCGGTGCCGTCCACCGGCTCGACTTCTACACCGAGGCCGAGCTGGAGCGGATCATCCGGCGATCGGCGCGCATCCTCGACTTCGAGCTCGACGCTCAGGCCTGCGCTGAACTGGCGCGGCGCTCTCGCGGGACCCCCAGGATCGCCAACCGGCTGCTGCGGCGGGTCCGAGACTACGCCCAGGTCCGGGCGGACGGGCGTGGCAGCCTTCCAGTCGCTCAGGCCGCGCTGGCCATGCTGGAGGTGGACGCGCTGGGTCTGGAACCCCTCGACCGCAAGATCCTGGACACGATGATCCGCAAGTTCAGGGGCGGGCCGGTCGGCCTGGACACGATCGCGACGTCGGTGGCCGAGGAGCCGGAGACGATTGAGGACGTGCACGAGCCATTCCTGATTCAGTGTGGCCTGCTGGCGCGGACACCCCGCGGCCGGGTCGCCACCGAGCTGGCCTACCGGCATCTCGGTCTGGAGCCGCCTCCCACCGCCACTCAGCAGTCCCTGCTGTAGGGCGCGGCCCCAGTCGCGACTACGGCGGCGACCTCGTTAAACTCCTATAGCCTTGCAGTTCGTAACAAGTGGGCTCGTCAGAGCCATCGTGATCGGCGTTCTGATCTTTTCACTGTTCGTGGACGGCGCCGGCTACGTCTATCGCGTTGTCAACCACTACCCGCTGACTGGCTCAGTGCCAGGGCTGCCGCCCAACTTCAATGGCTGGCAGCTCTACACGCACTACGGGCTCGACCTGAAGGGCGGTACAGACATTCAGCTTCAGCTCACCGACTTTCCACCTGGCCAGGATCGGGCGTCGGTGCAGTCGCGATTCATCGACGTCATCCAGAAGCGCGTGAATGCCCTCGGTGTGAGCGAGCCGACGGTGCAGCCGGGAGGCGGCGGCAATCACGACCGCGTCGAGGTACAGCTCCCGGGCGTGGGTGCCCCCCAAGCCTTGCAGCTGCTCGGTCGCAGGGACAAGCTCGTCGTCACCAAGTGGGTACCGGACCCTTCCATGACCAACACGGCCCTGCCCTTCCCGGGCTACAAGCCGCAGATCACCCCCCTGACCAGCGACATGCTGACCAACGCCTACGCCGGTCTCAACCCGCAAACAAGCGTGGGTTGGGTGGTCAACTTCCAGTACAACTCGCAGGGTGCCGGCATCTTCAACCAGCTCACGACAGACGCCTACAGCGTCTGCCAGAGTCAGGGCCCAAGCGCTGCCCAGTGCCACATCACCAACTGGCTGGACCTGACGCCGGACGACATCGCCCAGTGGAATACCAGGGGGCCTGACCTGTACAGGCCGGTCGACGCAGGTGGCCACCTGGTCAGCGACCCACAGATCGCAAACGGCCCGATTCCCAGCGGTCAGGGCTACATCGAGGGCAACTTCAGCCAGGACACCGCCAAGAACCTGTCCATTCTGCTCAATTCCGGCTCGCTCCCCGTCAACTTCAGCGTGCTGCAGTCCTCACAAGTCGGGGCCAGTCTCGGCGCGCAGTCGATCAAGCTCAGCGTGGCCGCCGCCCTGCTGGGCTTGTGCGTCGTCATCGTCTTCATGATCGCCTTCTACCGGCTGCCGGGCCTGCTGGCCAGTCTCGCCCTCCTCTGCTATGCGGGTGTGGCGCTGGCCGTTTTCAAGATGGTGCCGGTCACGCTGACGCTGGCCGGCCTGGCGGGGTTCATCCTCAGCGTCGGTATGGCAGTGGACGCCAACGTCCTGATCTTCGAACGCTTCAAGGAGGAGATGCGGGCCGGTCGGACGATCGGGGCCGCGGTCGACGCCGCCGTCCGCCGAGCCTGGCCGGCGATCCGCGACTCGAACACGTCCACGCTGATCACCAGCCTGGTCCTGATCTTCGCGGCTCCAATCCAGGTCAAGGGCTTCGCCGTGACGCTGGCGATCGGCGTGGTCATCAGCCTGGTGTCGGCGATCATCATCACCCACAACCTGCTGGCGATCGTGCTCAACTTCGGTTGGGCCCGGGCGAGCAGTCTGATGGGGGTCGCGCGTGGCTGAGCTCACCCGTCCAGGCGTGGCGGCGGACGAGCCCGCCAGACCAGCGGTCGAGGCACCGACCCGCCGCCTCGACGTCATCGGCCGCCGGAACATCTTCTTCCTGATCTCGCTGGTGATCATCATCCCCGGCATCATCTCGATGGTCATGAACGGGTTCCAGCTCGGGATCGACTTCGCGGGTGGCAACGAGTTCTTCCTGACATTCCAGAACAACCCAACCCAGAAGCAGGTGGAGGCGGCCGTCGCCTCCGAAGGGGTGACGCCCCTGGTCCAGCAGTCGGGTCAGGGCAGCTTCATCATCAAGACGCCACAGCTCGACCCGACCAAATTTCAGAGCGACCTCACGAAGAAGGTAGGCCCAATCGACGGCACCAAGAGCAGCTATCAGCAGGTCGGCGCCACGATCGCTGGCGAGACGGTGACCGCGGCTGCGCTCTCCATCGCCGTCGCCTCCGGCCTGATCCTGCTGTACCTTGCCTTCAGGTTCCGCAAGGTGCAGGGGGGCTGGACCGCCGGGTTCCAGTTCGGGGGAAGCGCGCTCCTGGCGCTGCTGCACGACGTGTTCCTGCTGTGTGGCATCTTCTCGATCCTGGGCACGGTCTTCAAGCTGCACATCGGCGAGATCGACAGCCTCTTTCTGACGGCGGTCCTCACCGTGGTCGGCTTCTCCGTCCACGACACGATCGTCGTGTTCGACCGGATCCGCGAAAACATGATCGTGTCGAGCCGGCTTACGTTCGAGCAGGTGGTGAACCTGAGCATCATGCAGACCGCCGCCAGGTCGATCATCACGAGCTTCACAGTCGTCCTCGTGCTCCTTTCGCTGCTGCTGTTCGGCGGCGACACCCTGAAAGGTTTCGCTCTCGCCTTGCTGATCGGGATCGTCTCCGGAACCTACAGCTCGATCTTCAACGCGACGCCGCTGCTGGTCGTGTGGCGGAGGCTGCAGCCGGTCGGTCGTTAGTTCGCGGGGAGTCCGGACGCAAATGCCTACTTGGCCTCTGGGGGAGATCCAGAAACTCCTGGAGCCCACGCTTGCACACATGGGCTACTCGATCTACTCGCTGATGCAGTCCGGTAGTGGCGGCCGAACACTTCGGATCACCATCGACAAGGCCGAAGGCTTCATCTCCCTGGACGATTGCGAGCGCGTGAGCCAGGTCGCCGGTCCGCTGCTGGACCAGGCCGACCTCATCACCGATTCCTACACCCTGGAAGTCTCGTCACCAGGCGCTGAGCGCAAGCTTCGTGACAGAGCTGAGTACGAGCGCTTCTTAGGCCGCAAGGTCAACGTTCGCTACCGTTCGGGCGAGACCGAAGTCGCACTGGAAGGCCAGCTGGCCACCCTCGACGACGCCGGCATCATGATCCGTGGTCGTAAAAACGAGGTAACCCATCTCAAATGGACCGACATCATCGCGGGACGCCTCGTGGCGTCACCCTAGTCGTGGCCGAGCCAAGCCGCGGGGCGAACACGCCGGATTCCCCGCTGGCCGCGCTTGAACAGCTCAGCGCCGAGGTTGGGGTGCCGCTGGACGACCTCCGGCGCACGGTCGAGGAGGCGCTGGCGGTCGCCTACAAGCGCGCCTTCGAGCCTGCCGGCGACGTGTCCGTCCAGCTCCTCCCGGAGACCGGCGAGATGGAGGTGGTGCTGCGACAGGCGCAGCCTGACGGGAGCGTGACCGAGAGCCACATGCCGGTCGACGACTTCAAGCGGCTTGCGGCCCAGACCGCCCGCACTGCGGTCATGCGCCACCTGCGCGACCTGGAGCGCGATCGGGCGCTGAGCGAACTCGCTCGCCGCCAGGGCGAGCTGGCGAATGGGACCGTAGACCGCATCGAGCGAGGCACCGTCTACGTCGACCTGGGCCGGGCAGAGGGGTGGATGCCGCCCGATGAGCAGATCCCGGGGGAGCAGCTCGTGCCCGGCCGTCCCGTCACGATCGTCGTGCTGGAGCCGAAGTCGCGCCCGCGACAGGCCCTCGTGCGCGTGTCTCGAGCCAGCCGGATACTCGTGCTGCGCCTTCTCGAGGCGGAGGTGCCGGAAATCGCAACGGGCACCGTCCAGGTCCGGGCCATCGCGCGTGAGCCCGGGCTGCGAACGAAGATCGCGGTCTCCAGCAGCGAGCCAGGCATCGACCCGGTCGGCGCCTGCGTCGGGCCCAAGGGCGTACGCCACCGCTCGCTGCTGGCCGAGCTCGGCAGCGAACACGTGGACATCGTGCACTGGGACGCCGAGCCGAAGAAGTTCGTGGCGGCGGCGCTTGGGCCCGCCACCGTGGTCGCTGTGTCGATTGACAGCGACACGCGTACGGCGCACGTCAGGGTGCCGAAGGACCAGCTCTCGCTGGCGATCGGTCGGGACGGCCAGAACGCTCGCCTGGCCGCCAAGCTGACCGGCTGGAGAGTGGACATCAAGCCGGCTGAGAGCGGTGTCTCCCAAGACCAGACGTGAGCCGGTTCGCACGTGCGTGGGCTGTCGTGAGGAGGCCGGCAAGCGCGGCCTGATCCGGCTCGTCCGTGGTCCCGATGGCACCGTGCGCACCGATCTGACGGGCCGCGCTGCAGGCCGGGGCGCCTACCTGCACCAGGACGCGGCCTGCGTCCAGCAGGCGAGAAAGCGCCGCGCCCTGGAGCGGGCGCTGAGGGCGCACGTTCCAGAGGGCGTCTGGTCTGAGCTCGCGCGCGCAGACGGGTCGAGCTGAGCGCCGCGATCCCCAGGAGAGGCGTCCCGTACTGCATCGTGCTATAGTGCGGATCGCAATAGTGCGAGATGGCTGATCAAACAGTCTCGACGGACGTGGTGAGCCTCACGGTGCTTGCCTTCCTGACGGAGAGGCCCATGCATCCGTATGACGTCCAGCGGGTGATCCGCCAGCGCCACAAGGACTACGCGATCGAGCGCCCGAGGGCGCTGTATCGCGCGTTCGAGCGATTGGCCCGCGATGAGCTGATCGAGCCGGTCGAGACCAGCCGTGAAGGCAGGCGGCCAGAGCGTACCGTCTACCAGATCACCGACGAGGGTCGCACGGAGTTCAGTCACTGGCTGCTCCAGCTCCTGGAGAGACCGGTCGCCGAGGACCCGGTCTTCGCGGTGGCTGTCGGCTTACTCGGCTACTTGAATCCTGAATCGGTCCTCGAAGCGCTGAACGACCGGTTTGCCGCTCTTGAGGGTGAGATCGCGGGCGTCGACGCCGCCCTCCAGGCCATGCGGTCCAGCCTGCCGAGGCTTGTCCTCCTCGCACACGAGTACAGGCGCGCCCTCAGGCAGGCCGAGCGTGACTGGGTGCTGGGTCTGATCCAGGATATCCGCACGGGCAGCCTGAGCTGGGACCTCGAAGCTTTGAGCCGGTATTTCGCGTCGGTGCGCGAAGGAGGCGGGCAGGTGCACTGAGCGAAGCGGCCCCCGGCAGATGTTGCAGCACGCTGCCGGAGGCCAGATCCCCAAGCCGGCTCACGTGAGCGCGAACCCGGAGAGCGTCTGGACAAGCGTACCAGCGAGCGATCCGTGGGCCAACGAATCATGACCTAGGGAGACTGCCCATGGATACCAACCACATCATCGAGACGAATGACCTTCGGCGCACCTTCAAGACCCGCCAAGGCCCACTGAAAGCCGTCGCCGGACTCGACCTCTGCGTTGCACCAGGGGAGATCTTCGGCTTCCTCGGCCCCAATGGCGCCGGCAAGACAACAACGCTGAGGATGCTCTCGACGCTGCTGCCTCCGACCAGCGGCAGGGCCAGCGTCGCCGGCTGCGATCTTCTTCGCGAACCGCAGCAGGTCCGCGAGCGCATCGGCTTCGTCGGCCAGCGAGGGGGAAGCGATCCGGCCGTCAGCGGGCGCAACGAGCTCGTGTTCCAGGGTCGCTGCTATGGCATGAGCAACGCTGAAGCGTGGCGCCGCGCGGCCGAGCTGATCACTACCCTGGAGCTCGAGAGCTGCGCCGACCGGCCGACCGGGAGCTATTCGGGCGGGCAAGGGCGTCGCCTGGACATCGCGATGGGTCTGATTCATCGCCCCCGTCTCGTCTTCCTCGACGAGCCGACCAGCGGGCTCGACCCTCAAGGTAGGGCGCGCCTGTGGGAGGAGATCAGGCGCCTGCGAAGGGAGGGCATGTCCGTCTTCCTCACGACGCACTACCTCGAGGAGGCGGACGCCCTTTGCGATCGGCTGGCGATCATCGACCACGGCAAGATCGTGGCCGAGGGCACGCCGGACCAGCTCAAGCGACAGATCGCCGGGGACGTGGTCAAGGTTGGCGTCGGAGGCAACCAGGAAGCCGCGTTGGAGCTGCTCGGAGGCCAGCCGTACGTCCGGGAGGCGACGTCTCGGGACGGAGCCCTGCGGCTGGCCGTGGACCACGGCGAGGCCGTCATGCCGGCCATTCTCCGGCTGCTGGACGGCGCCGGGTTCGATCTCCAGACCATCTCGCTGTCACGACCCAGCCTGGACGACGTGTTCCTGCGCATGACCGGCAGGTCGCTGCGCGAGACTGCCGCCTGACTGAAACCTCAAAGGAGAACCTGAAAATGAAGACGCTTCGCGACAGCTGGCTCGTCTTCCACCGCTACGTCGGCCTCACGCTTCGCAACCCGGCCTGGGTGGTGATCGGGCTCATTCAGCCGCTGCTCTACTTGACGCTGTTTGCTCCGTTGCTCAAGTCAGTCGCCCGGGCGCCCGGCTTTCCCTCTGGCGGTGCCTTCAACGTGTTCGTGCCCGGTCTCGTGATCCAGCTCGGGCTCTTCGGCGCTGCCTTCGTTGGCTTCGGTTTGATCAGCGAGCTGCGGTTGGGGGTGGTTGAGCGGCTGCGGGTCACGCCGGTAAGCCGTCTGGCGCTACTGCTGGGCCGCGCCCTTCGCGACGTGGCCAATCTCCTCGTGGGCTCGGTGCTATTGATCCTGCTCTCGATTCCGTTCGGGCTCGTCGTTCACCCGGTCGGCCTCCTGGTCGTCCTCGGCCTGCAGGCGCTGATCGGCATGCTCTTCGGTTCGCTGTCGTATGCGCTGGCATTGTGGCTGAAGAGCGAGGACTCCTTCGCGCCCCTGCTGACCACGGCTACACTGCCACTGCTTCTGCTCTCGGGGGTCCTGCTGCCCCTCAGCCTGGCTCCCGACTGGCTGCGGGCGATCGCGGCGGCCAACCCGCTCGCCTATGCAGTGGACGCCTCACGCGCCGTGTTCAACGATCACCTCAGCGACACCAGCGTGATCAAGGGCGTGGCGATCATGGCCGTGCTCGCGACGGCCGCGGTGGTCACTGCGGCGCGCAGCTTCGCTCGAGCGGTGGCGTGAGAACCCGACAGTGGAATATCCGGACGCTTTGAGACCGCCGCCGACCCCGATGGCGCGCCTTACGTGGTCGCAGCCAGCCGCGTCTCCCTGATAGTGCGATATCGGTCCGCCCTGGCAGAACCTGTCCCGGCTCTCGTAGCCTGACAGCGCCGGGTTTCGACAACCAACGGACCGGTCATAATCACTAACTCGGGTCATGAAAGCACACGAGCTGGCACGCGAGCTCAACATCAGCCACAACGAGCTGTTGAACTTCCTGAAGATCAACAGGCTCACGCGGAATGCCGCGGCACCTCTGCCGCCGCGGGCGATTGAGGCTGCCCGAAGCCAGTTCGGACGGACCACGGCCGTAAGGGTTCCTCAGCTGAACGGGGATCGCAAGGTCGTGCTACCGCCGGCGCTATCGGTCAAGGACCTGGCTGAGCGTCTCCACGTCAGCCCAGTCGACGTGATCAAGAAGCTGATGGGCAGCGGCGTCATGGCCACGATGAACCAGGTCATCGACTACGGGACTGCCGAGATCGTCGCCGACGACTTCGGCTACACGGTGGAGCCGATCGCCTCTGAGGACGTGGTCTCCGTCGAGTCCGACACCGAGGGCGCGGTCGTCACGACCTCGCGCAGCGAGCTCTTCTCTCTGCAGAACGAGGACCCCCAGAAGCTGCAAACTCGGCCCCCGATCGTCACCGTGCTGGGCCATGTGGACCACGGCAAGACGTCCATCCTGGACGCCATCCGCCACACTCAGGTGGCGGCGGGCGAGGCGGGTGGCATCACCCAGCGGATCGGCGCCTACCAGGTGAGCACGCCCGAAGGGGACCCCGTCGTCTTCATCGATACCCCTGGTCACGAGGCTTTCACGGCGATGCGCGCTCGTGGCGCCCAGGTGACGGACCTTGCCGTACTGGTCGTGGCCGCAGACGACGGCGTGATGCCGCAGACGATAGAGGCGATCCAGCACGCACGGGCAGCAGCGGTGCCGATCGTCGTGGCTGTCAACAAGATCGACCGCGAAAATGCAAACGTCGACCGAGTCCATCAGGAGCTGGCAGCTCAGAACATCATCACCCGCCACTACGGCGGCGATTACGAGTGCGTGCACGTGTCCGCCCGAACGCACGAGGGGCTGGACGACCTGCTGACGACGATCGTCCTTTCGAGCGAGATCCTGGAGCTGAAAGCAAACCCGGACCGCCACGCGATCGGCACCGTCGTCGACGCCAATCTGGAGCGGGGCCGCGGCCCCGTCGCCACGGTCCTGGTGCAAAACGGCACCCTCAAGGTCGGTGACTACTTCGTGTGCGGGCACATCTACGGCCGCGTACGAGCGATGACGAACGACCGCGGCGAGAGCGTGTCCGCGGCTGAGCCCGCGATGCCGGTGGTGGTCAGCGGTCTCAGCGAGGTGCCCAGCGCGGGCGACATCTTCCAGATCGTCGGCTCCGAGAAAGCCGCCCGACAGATCGCTCTGACGAAGCTGCAGGAGCGCCGCCAGGCCGAGGCCAGCCGCGAGCGCGCGCCTCGAGTGACGCTCGAGGAGCTGGCACGCCAGGCCAAGGAGGGCGCCGTCAAGGAGCTCAACCTGGTGGTCAAGGCCGACGCTCAGGGCACGCTGGAAGCGGTCCTCCAGGCCCTGCAGAAGATCGAGGATCCGGTCGTCACGATAAAAGTCGTCGGCCAGGGGGTCGGAGCGGTCAACGACTCCGATCTCCTGCTGGCGAGCGTCTCCAGCGCCATCATCCTGGGCTTCAACCTCAAGCCGACTCCCGCCGGCGACCGCGCCGCCGAGCGCGAGAAGGTGGAGGTCCGCTACTACGACGTTATCTATCAGCTGACGGAGGACGTCGAGCGGGCCGCCAAGGGCATGCGGGAGCCGACCTACAAGCAGGTGTGGGAGGGCCGCGTCGAGGTCGTGGTGCCGATCAAGATCCCGCGCGTAGGCCTGATCGCCGGCTCGCGGGTGATCGAAGGCAAAGTCAGCCGTGGCGGGTACGTCAAGCTGATGCGCAACCGTCAGCAGGTATGGGAGGGCCGCATCAGCTCACTGAAGCACCACAAGGATGACGTGCGTGAAATGGTCGCCGGCCAGGAGTGCGGCGTCGGCCTGGAGCACTTCGAGGACTTCCAACCGGGCGACATCATGGAGACGCATCGGCTCGAGCTCCAGGAGCTCTGATCCGTGAACTCCCGAGCCGGCGACGGGATCACGGAGCCTCCCCGATAGAGGTCGCGCTGATGAGCGGCCACCGCGCCGTTCAAGTGGGCGCCCAGATTCGCGAGGAGATCATGCAGATCATCCGTCGCGACCTGAAGGACCCGCGTATAGGCTTCGTCAGCATCACGGAGGTGCGGATGTCTCCTGACCTGCGGTCCGCCAGGATACGGGTCAGCGTCCTTGGCGGGGAACAAGAGGAGCGGGCTTCACTTGCCGGCCTGCGCAGTGCAACCGGCGTGATCAGGCACGCGCTGGGCCGCCGCCTCCAGAACCTCAAGTTCACGCCGGAGCTGCGATTCGAGATCGATCCCTCGATCGAGTACTCCGTCCGAATTTCGAAGACACTGCGAGAAATCCTTCCTGCAGATGACGAGGGAGAGGAGTCAAAGCCTTGACCGTTGCGCCCCTCCAAAGCGAGATCGACCAGCTCAAGGAGCTGTGCCTGAGCCACAGGCAGATCATGATCCTGGGCCACAAGGATCCAGACGGCGACACGCTCGGCTGCAGCTTGGCGTTCGCGGAGGCCCTCCGAGCTCTCGGCAAGGAGGTGTTCGTGGTCTTCCCGCCACCCTTGCCCAGGAAGTACTCGTGGATGCCGGGCTTCGGGCAGATCGTGGACAGCCCTCCCGAGGACTCCGACATCCACCTCTTCCTCTTCTTCGACGCTGGGAACATGGAGCGGTCGGGCAGCGCTGTCAACCACATAGCCAGAAACGCGATCATCGTGAACGTCGATCACCACACCTCCAACTCCCTGTTCGGCTCCGTCAACATCATCGACCCGGGCGCCTCCGCGGTAGGCCAGATGTGCCTGGACATGCTGGAGCACTTCGGCTGGGAGGTCACGCCGTCGATGGCGACGAACCTCTACACCGCGCTGATGACCGACACGGGAGGCTTCCGCCACCAGAACACCACCGCCCGAGCACTGCAGGATGCCTCCCGGCTGGCGGCTCTCGGCGCTGACCCGAGCTACGTGGCGTTCATGGTCTACAAGTCCAGACCACTGTCGACGGTCAAGCTGAGCGGCCTGGCGATCGCCAGCATGCAGGTCGAGATGGACGGGAAGCTGGCATGGACCAGGTTGAGTCGCCGCATGCTGCATGAGGCAGGCGCCGTCATGGCGGAGTCCGAGGACATCATCGATACGCTGAGCAGCCTCGCTGGAGTGGAGGTCGCGATCATCTTCAAGGAGGTCAGCGCACGGCTCACCAAGATCAGCGTGCGCACCCGGGGCGCAGTGGATGCGGCCGAGCTGTGTGGCCGGTTCGGCGGAGGCGGTCACCTGCGCGCGGCCGGCGCCGAGCTCCCATATCCGCTCGACGATGCGGTCCCAGTGGTGCTCGAGCTGGCCAGAGAAGCGATCCAGGCCGCAACGATGGGCTGATGAGAGTCGGATGCGGGCGGGAGTTCTGAACGTACTCAAGCCGGCCGGCGCCACCTCGTTCTCGGTGGTTTCCCAGCTGCGGACGGCGACGCGTGCCAAGCGAGTCGGCCACGCGGGCACGCTGGACCCGCTGGCAACTGGCGTGCTGCCCATTCTGTTCGAATCGGCGACGCGGCTGGCGGAGTTTGCTCTTCGCCTGCCCAAGACGTACGAGGCTGACGTCCACCTCGGCTTCAGGACCGCGACGGACGACGCGGAGAGCGAGCCCGAAGCGGTTGCGCCCGCCGACGACATCCGAGCTGAGCAGCTGGCCGCCGCGTTGAGCCGCTTCGTCGGCCGAATCAAGCAGGAGCCACCCGCCTTCTCGGCGGTCAAGGTCGAGGGACAGCGGGCGTACAAGCGCGCGCGGCACGGCGACCTGACACGACCCGCGGCACGTCTGGTGGAGGTGTACGCGGCCGACCTCCTCGACTTTCACCCCGGCGAGCGCCCGGTGGCGCGGATACGGGTGACGTGCGGCAGTGGCACCTATCTGCGGTCGCTCGCCAGAGACCTGGGGGGAGCACTGGGAGTCGGGGGTTACCTCGGACAACTCACACGAACCGCCTACGGCCGGCTGCGGGTCGAGGACGCCATTCCGCTGGAGGAGCTGGCCGACGTGGAGGCCGTGCACACGCGCCTGCTGCCGCCTGAGGCGCTGCTGCCAGAGATGGAGCCGGTGCGCTTGACCGCCGACCAGGAGGCGCAGGTGCGCCAGGGGCGCTCTGTCCGGGTGCTGCCGGAGCCCAGGCCTGGGCCGCTCAGGGCCCACGACGAGCGGGGCCGGCTGATTGCTCTCGGTCACACGGACCCGCTGCGCCGGACCTTCGTGCCCGATAAGGTCCTCCCACCCCACGAAATCCGCGGATTTCGTGGGGACCCCGGACTGGGCTGAACCGGCGTTGCATCGACACTTCGGGCTGCCCGACCCACCGCTGGGGGCCACTGCGCTTGCGATCGGCAGCTTCGACGGCGTGCACCTGGGCCATCGATTCGTTCTCGAGCGGCTGGTCGGATCGGGACGTCGGGAGGCCCTGACGTTGGCCTGCATCACGTTCGATCCCCATCCGCGCTGTGTGCTCGACCCGGTCAACTGCCCCCAACAGATCACGACGCTGGATGAGCGACTGTCGCTGATCGCGAGCGCAGGCACCGAGCATTCAGTCGTCCTCGCCTTCACGAGGGAGCTGGCAGCCCTGAGCCCGGACCAGTTCATGGCAAGGCTGCTGACGTCGATGGAGCTGCGCCGATTGGTGATGGGATACGACTTTGCGTTAGGCCGCGGCCGCGCCGGCGACGTGGGGTGGTTGCGAGAGCACGGCAGCCATCATGGCTACGCGGTCGAGGTCGTCGAGCCATTCCGGCTCGATGGGGAGGAGGTGCACAGCTCGGACGTGCGCCGGCTGCTGACCCTGGGCGAGATGCAGGCGGCCAACCGGTTGCTGGGCCGGGAATTTGCGATGAGGGGGCTGGTCGAACCGGGTGACCGGATAGGGACCGAGATCGGATGGCCAACAGTGAACATGGCGGTCCCTCCGGGCAAGCTGGTGCCCGGACATGGCATATATGCCGGCTGGGCGACGACCACTGGGGGGACGTTCCAGGCGGCAATCAGCGTTGGCTACCGGCCAACTTTCGACAAGACCGACCTGAGGGTGGAGGCATACCTGCTCGACTTCGCCGGCAACCTGTATCAGCAGCGGCTGGAGCTCCGCTTCGTGGCGCGGCTGCGGGATCAGGTGAAATTCCCGGACGCCACCGCGTTGAGCGATCAGATTGCTCAGGACGTGCAGGCCACCCGCGCGCTCCTGAGCAAGTGAGTCTCTCCCCGGCGCAGCCGGGAGAGTACCCGGCGCAGTCGGGGGAGGGGGCGAGCCGTTCAGCTCCTTGCCGCCAGGCTGTCGAGATTGACCACGATCGCCTCCTGGGTGGTACGCGAGATCACGACCACCGCCTGCTCGTCGGAGTCGGCGTTCGACTCGACGTGCGGCACGAACGGGGGCACGTAGACGAAGTCGCCGGGCTTGGTCTGCAGGCGGACTTCCTGCCCATCGTGCTGGTAGATGAAGACCGGCGCTCCCGAGACGACGTAGATGCCGGTCTCCGAGTGGCCATTGTGGTGGGGGCCTGAGGTGGTGCGTGGCGCAACATCGGTGCGACCCATCCAGATCGCATTGGCGCCCACGGTGTCGCCGCTGATCGCGGCGAACCGCGCCATCCCGGAGGTCTGCGCCGTCGTCGTTGACAGACCGTCGCCGGGAACATGGTGGAGTCGTTCCATCCTGACCAGGATAGAAGGCCGCCAGGGCGCCGGAGTCCTGAGGATGTCAAAGTCTTCGGATTGACTCGCGTGCTCGTCATCGGGGGAGGTATCGCCGGCTGCATGGCCGCGATGGCGGCGGCTCAAGGCGGTGCCCAGGTCACACTGGTCAGCCGTGCCCCCGGTGCGACAGCCCTTTACGCGGGCGGGATGGAGATCGCGGCCGACCTGCGGGAGATGCGCACCCTGGCGGGGAGCCAGCCCTACCATCCATTCGTGCGCTTGGGCCTGAACGACTCCGGGCTTGTCACAGTGCTGGACGAGGTCTGCTACCGGATCCAGAGCTCGCTGGTCAGGAGCGGCCTCAAGCTGGTCGGCAGCTGGCGCACCACGGGCTGGTACGTTGACGTCCAGGGCGGAGTTCGTCCTGCCCACCTTGTGCCGGAGTCCGTGCAGCCTGGGGAGCTGGGCAGCCTCCAGGGCAAGCGCGTCGCCGTCGTCGGTGTGAGCACCGTTGGCGATTACGACGCCGTCGCCGCGGCAGACACGCTCGAGGAAGCAGGCATTCGGGCTCGACCCGTGATCGTCGGCATGGATCTGCCCCCTTCCGCTTCCCTTACTGACGTCTACGGACGCCCGGCTCCGACCGTGCGCGAGATCGCCGACCTGATCGCCTACCCGCCAGGCCTGGTGCAGCTGCCCGAGAACGGCTTCGAGCTCCTTGCGACCATCCCGTCGGCGCACGGTCTGCGGCTCCAGCGGAGCCTGGAAGCCACCCTCGCCGACCACGGCGTGGAGGTCGTCCAGGCCGCGGTCAGCACCCTACGGGCCCGCGGCCGGCGGATCGAAGCGGCGCTGACCGAAACCTGGGAAATCCCCGCCGACCACTTCGTGCTGGCCACAGGCCGCTTCCTGGGCGGCGGCCTCGTCAAGGAGCGCGTGGTCAGGGAGCCGCTCTGCGACCTCGGCGTCTTTCACGACGGTCGCCGCGTGGACCGCGAGTGGCCGGAGCGGCTTCGCCACCTGGAGTTCCTCTCGCCCCATCCTGCGTTCCGCACCGGCCTGCTCACGGACAACCACCTGCGGCCTCTCGATTGGGATGGCCTCGTGCCTTACGACAATCTGCGGGCGGCTGGCTCAGTTTTGGGCGGCTACGACTACATCCGTGGCTACGGCTTCGGCGTTCCGATGGTGACCGGCTGGATGGCCGGCCGGTGGGCAGCCTCATGAGCACCGCCACAACGCGCACCACGGTTCACGATCTGTGGCCCTTGGCCCTCATGCGGGCCCGGAGTGGCACGCGGCTGCCGTCTGTGGACGTGGCCAGGCCGACCAGCTTCGAGGAGGTCGCCACTCTTCTCCGTTCCGGCGGCCGCGTCGTCGCGATGGGCGGCGGCAGCGGAGTCTGTGGCGCCCTGGCGCCCGAAGAAGCCGACCTCGTGCTCGACCTGGGCGGACTGGACAACGTCGAGATCGACGCGGAGAACCTGATCGTTCGCGCCGGAGCCGGTGTCAACGGCCTTGCCCTGGAGCGGCGGCTCAACGAAGCGGGGCTGACGCTCGGCCACTACCCGAGCTCCCTCCCGGTCGCGACGGTCGGCGGCCTGGTCTCGACCCGCTCGTCGGGCCAGGAGTCGAGCCGGTACGGGAGCATCGAGGACATGGCACTCGGCCTGACCGTGGCGCTTGCCGACGGCAGGATCCTGGAGGCCCGCGTCCAGCCTCGCTCCGCCGCCGGCCCCGCCCTGCACCAGCTCTTCGTCGGGGCGGAGGGCGCCCTGGGCCTGGTCCTCGAGGCCGCGCTCCGGGTCCATCGGCTGCCGGAGGCCGTGGTCGGCCGAGGCTGGCGCCTCCCGGCCGTGCGTCCTGGGCTGGCGGCCGTACGCGAGGTCATGCAACGTCATCTCCGGCCGCTCGTCCTCCGCCTCTACGACCCCGAGGACTCGGCCCTGCAGGGCTTCGGCGACGGCTGCCTGCTGGTGGCGGCGGCGGCCGGGCCGAAGCAGCTCGCCGACGCCGAGGCGAGCCTGCTCGCAGAGGTGATCGAGTCGTCTGGCGGTGATCCGCTTGGCGAGGGCCCCTGGGCCCACTGGGTGGCTCATCGCTTCGACCTGTCCGCGGACCGCCTGCGCGACTTCCTGGAGCCGCCCGCCTCATACCTGGACACGATCGAGCTGGCCGGCACGTGGACGGTGCTGCCGGCCCTGTACGACGAGGTCAAGTCGCACCTGCGCGCCACGGCCAGTCTGGCGCTGTGCCACTTCAGCCATGGCTACCCTCAGGGTTGCTGCGCCTACTTCACCTTCGCCGGCTCGGCGCCAGACGAGGCCGCGGCTGAGGCCGTCTACCTGGAGGCGTGGCGCGGCGCGATGGAAATCGCGCTGCGGCGGGGCGCTACGATCACCCACCACCACGGTGTCGGCCAGGCCCGGGCCCCCTGGGCTCGGCAGGAGCTGGGCGGCTGGTGGGAAGTCTGGCGCCGGGTTCGGCAGGGCCTCGACCCGCATGACAAGCTGAACCCGAACGCGATGGGAGGAAGAGACGCACGGTGAAGGACACGCTGATCATCGTCAACCCGGCATCGGGCGCCGGCAAGACTGGGCGCGGCTGGCCCGAGGTCGCCGGCCGCCTGCGCGAGGCGGGGCTGGACTTCGACTTCGCGATGACCTCGTGCCCAGGGGAAGCCACTGACCTGTCGCGGCTGGCTGTCCGCGAGGGCCGGCGGTTGATCGTGGCAGCGGGCGGGGACGGCACCATAAACGAGGTGGCCAACGGCTTCTTCCAGGACGGCGAACCGCCGGCGACCGAATCGCGATTCGGCATCCTGCCGACAGGCACCGGCGGGGACTTCCGCCGCACGCTGGGCATCCCGCGAGATCCGGTCGAGGCCGCCGCCATCCTGCGAGCGGGCCGCACACGGCGGATCGACGCCGGTCGCGTCACCTGCACGTCACCCGACGGCGGCCTTGTTGTCCGCCATTTCGTGAACATTGCTGACGCCGGCATCGGCGGCGACGTCGTCGACCGCGTCAACAACGGCCGCCGCGTGATCAACGGTGAGGTGACCTTCACCCTGGCCTCGCTGTTCACGCTGCTGCGCTGGCGCAACAAGCCGATGACGGTCGTGATCGACGGCGAGCAGCGCGACCTGGTTGCCCAGCAGGTGGTCGTGGCGAACTGCCAGTATTTCGGCGGCGGCATGCGAGTGGCACCGCGGGCGGTGCCTGACGATGGGCGGCTTGACGTCGTGATCGCCGGTGACCTGGGGATGTGGGAGAACCTGCGGGGCCTCTCTGAGATCCGCAAGGGTACGCACCTGGATTCGGGCCACCCCAAGATCAGCTACGCGCTGGCCAGCCGCGTGGAGGTCAGCTCCCCTGAACTCGTGCGCGTGGACGCAGACGGTGAACAGCCGGGCGTGCTGCCGGCCGTCTTCGAGGTCGTGCCTGCGGCCCTGGAGGTGGTATGCCCCTCACCCGCGGGATAGTCGCCGCACCCCACCACCTGGCCGCCGAGGCTGGCGGCGAAGTCCTGCGTCAGGGCGGCAACGCGGTAGACGCCGCGGTCGCAGCTGACGCAGTACTCTGCGTGGTCTACCCACACATGACGTCCATCGGTGGGGACCTGTTCGCGCTCGTATGGCCGGCGGGTGCCGCAGCGCCCATCGGCCTGGCGGGAGCGGGCCGAGCCGGGTCGCTCGCTACGATGGCCGCAGTGCGTGCCGCCGGCTACGAGACCATGCCCGAGCGCGGGCCACTCACGGTCACCGTGCCCGGTACGGTCGAGGCCTGGGGCCGCTTGGTCGAGCGCTTCGGCAGCTTCGGCCTGGAGCCGCTCATGGCGCCCGCGGCGCGGCACGCCCGCCACGGGTACCTGGTCACAGAGCGCCTGGCCGCTTTCCTGGCCGCGCACGCGGAGTGGCTGATTCGTGAACCGGAGGTGCAGCGTCTGTGGCCTCCCCTCAAGACCGGCATGCTGTTGCGCAACCTGGATCTCGCCGACACACTCGAGGAGATCGGCCGCAACGGCTTCAACGGCTTCTACCGTGGAGCGGTCGGCGCTGCGATCATCTCCGCCCTGCGACGGCGCGGCGGCCTGCTCACGGCTGACGACCTGGCCGGTCACCGCTCGGCCTGGGTCGAGCCTGTCGCGTTTCCGTACCGCGACCTCACCGTGTACGAGATGCCGCCTCCGACCCAGGGGCTCTGCGCCGCGGCCATGCTCCGACGCTTCGAACGCCTGGGTGCACACGATCCCGGCCTCGGCTTTGCCCAGGCGCTGGTCCGGCTCCGGGACGAGGTGTACCCCATGCGTGACTGGTACATCAGCGACCCAGACTTCACCGAGGTTCCGGAGGAGCCCTTCCTGGATCCGGATTACGTCGCGGCTGGTGCCGCGGCTGGACCCCCGCTGCCCGAAGGCGACACGATCTACCTCTGCGCCGCCGATGAGCACGGCAACGTCGTCTCTCTGATTCAGAGCGTCTCCGGCTCCTTCGGGTCGGGCGTCGTCGCCGAGGGTACCGGCGTGTTGCTCCAGAACCGGGCCGCGTACTTCAGCCTCGAGCCCGCACACGTCAACCGGCTGGAGCCGCGCAAGCGCACGATGCATACGCTGATCCCGGCCATGGCGGGCCGTCATGGCAGTTGTTGGGCAGCGTTCGGCTCCATGGGCGCGGACGGTCAGCCGCAGATCCAGTCGCAGGTCTTCCTGAATCTGGTCGAGCGTGGCCTGAACCCGGCCGAGGCGGTGGCCGAGCCACGGCTGCGCGTGCCCGCGGGAGGTGGGGGTCTCTGGGTGGAGGCGGACTACCCCATGGCGGGAGAGGTGGCGCGAGGGGTCGCCGGCGGCACCCTGCTGCCGGCTCGCAGCTGGCAGATGGGGCACGCCGCCGCACTCGTCGTCGACAGGCTGGGGCGCTGGCGGGCCGGGGCGGACCCGCGCTCGGACGGCAGTGTCGTCGAAGTCTGATCCGGGCTTGATCGGCGAGCTGGACGCTCTGGAGCGAGAGTGGGGCATCCAGTTCCGGCGCGTCACCGCCTTGCTCGGGACCCTGGCGTCCGGGCCGCACAAGGTCGACCGTCTGGTGAGCGAGTCCGGCCTCTCCCATCGCTCCGTCATGGAGGTCGTCCAACGACTGCGGCTGTGGGTTGAGGCCGGACCGCACGGCTACCGGCTGCAGGCAGCGTTGCCCAGTCCGATGGGCGCAGGCGGTGTGGAGCCGGACGAATCCGTCCGGCGGCTGGTTGCGGGCCTGATCGAGGCCGCACCCCCGCGGCGGCGGCGGCTCGACCACGTGACCGCGACGCCCGAGACGTGCCTGCGGCGGGCGCGGTTTCTGGCCGATCGCTACTGGCTCGGTCGGGCGCGGGTGGTCTTCCTCGGCGACCACGACCTCACGTCGCTCGCACTGGCACTGCTGCACCCGGCGGCGCGCCTCTCGGTGGTGGACGTGGACGACGACCTCCTCGAGTACATCGCCGGCGCCGCGGAACGGCAGGGCGTCGAAGTCGACTGCTGGTTCGCCGACCTGCGAGTGGGCCTGCCGCAGGCCATCCGCGAGTCGGCCGACCTGGTCTTCAGCGACCCTCCCTACACACCGGAAGGGATGCGGTTGTTCGCACAGCGAGGCTGTCAGGCGCTCAGGCGAGATGAACGCTCGCGACTGCTGCTGTGCTACGGCTACGGCGAGCGCCAGCCCGCACTGGGCCTCAAGGTCCAGGCGGTCCTGCACCAGCTACGGATACTGATCGAGGAGGTGCAGCCGCAGTTCAACCGCTACGCCGGAGCCCAGGCGATCGGCAGCGCCAGCAGTCTCTACGTGACCCGGCCCGTCCCCGCGACCTGGAAGCTCGTCGACCGCGGAAGCGCGACCACCGACCGTATCTACTCGCACGGACCGGCGTCGGTCGAGGCTGACGGCCGGAGCCTCCCGGACGAGATGCGCAGCCGGATGGCGGAGCCTGGACCGGTGGCCGACCTGTGGCGGCTCAATGACAGGCATACCGCCGCCAGGCCCGAGCGACGCCCGCGATTGCCCGACGTCGCGGCCGCCGACCTGACCGCTGCGCCAGAGCTGATGCCGCGCCTACTGCTGACAAACCGGGTCCCTCGCCTGCAGCTGGTGCTCCCGAGCCGCGACGCGGGCACCCTGCTGGATCCCGACGGATGGCAGGCCCGCTTCTTCGGCAGCGCCTACGAACTGCGGCAGCTGACCAGCCAGGGCGGCCGGGCGCTCGTCGAGGCCCAGCGTCGTCAGGACGGCGTCGCGGGCGCAGAGGCCCTGGCGCGGCACCTGATCGACCACCCGGCGGCAATGCTCGGCAGCTCATTGCGAGAGGCGATGACCCGGAGCGACCCGCCGCTGACTCAGAATCAGGCACGAGAGCGCCTGAGCCGGTATCCGACGATCCAGGCGCACGGCGAGGCACGAGCCACCGATCTGCCGCTTCACCTGCTGCGCGAGATCGCGCTGCTGCTGGTGCCTCTGGCAGATGCGTCGGTATAATCCTCTGCCAGTTTGGCAGTCGAAAGCGAAGTCAAGGCACAGCTGGCGGGGCAGTACGGCCTTCATGAAACCGACACGGGGTCACCCGAGGTCCAGGTCGCGATTTTCACCGAGCGCATCACGCAGCTCACCGAACACCTGAAGACCCACAAGAAGGACCACCACTCACGTCGCGGTCTGCTGCTGCTTGTCGGCAAGCGCCGCAGGCTGCTGAACTACCTGAGTCGCAGCGACGTCGGGCGCTATCGCGCCCTGATCTCGAAGCTCGGCATCAGGAGGTAGGGGCGAGGCATACCTCGCCCGGGCGGGAGAATCCCGCCCTGAAACAGTTTCGGGGGGCCCGGCCCCTAAAACCTGGCTTCGAGGCTTGCGGCTTCGAGCTCAGCTTTTAGGTCCCAGGCCTCCCAGTTGGAGGTGTATCAGTACGTGGCTGAAGTCACGAAGACCTTTGAGGTTGCCGGTCGAGAGATCCGGATCACGACCGGAACCGTCGCCGAACAAGCGAGTGGCGCGGTCCTGATCGCGACGGGCGAGACGGTGGTGCTCTGCACCGCGATGATGTCGAAGGAGCCCCGAGAGGGCATCGACTTCTTTCCGCTCACTTGCGACTACGAGGAAAAGCTGTACGCGGCAGGCAAGATTCCCGGCGCATTCCTGCGCCGCGAGGGCCGGCCCAGCGAGCAGGCGATCCTGACGTCGCGGTTGACGGACCGGCCCATCCGGCCGCTGTTTCCCGACGGGTTCCACAACGATGTGCAGGTCGTCTCGACGGTCCTTTCCGTGGACCAGGAGACAGACCCAGCCATCCTCTCGATCAACGGTGCCTCTGCGGCGCTGACCATCTCGGACATCCCGTTCCAGGGCCCGATTGGCGCGGTCCGCATGGGCTACATCGGCGGCCAGCTGGTCGTCAACCCGAAGCTGTCTGACATGGAGGGCTCCGATCTCGACCTTGTCGTCGCAGGCACACGCGACGCGATCCTGATGGTCGAGGCGGGCGCCAAGGGCGTCAGCGAACAGATCGTCGTCGATGCGCTGGAGCTGGCGCACCGGCATATTGCCGCCATCTGCGATGCACTGCTCGACCTGCGCCAGGCGAGCGGCAAGCCCAAGCTCGAGTTCGTGGCACCTGAGTACGATCCTGAGATCGTGGCCGCGGTGTCCGGCTTCCTGGGCTCCAGGCTGGACGAGGTCGCCTACCATCCCGACAAGTCCGAGCGAGAGGACAAGCTGTCAGCCCTCAAAAAGGAGATGAAGGAGGCGCTGCTGCAGCGGTGGCCGGAGTCGGGCGACGTACTCAGCACGCTGTTCGAGAAGAAGCTCAAGGACCGTGTGCGTCAACGCGTCATCGAGGAGGGCATCCGCGTCGATGGCCGCGGCGTTAGAGACATCCGCGAGATCGCCGTGCAGGTGGGCGTACTGCCCAGGACGCACGGCTCAGGCATGTTCAGGCGCGGCCAGACGCAGGCGCTGACCATACTCACGCTCGGCACCGTTGGAGATGCGCAGCGTCTCGACGGCCTCGGGCTGGAAGAGTTCAAGCGCTACATGCACCACTACAACATGCCGCCCTTCTCGACCGGCGAAGCCAAGCCGCTGCGCAGCCCCGGCCGGCGTGAGATCGGTCACGGCGCTCTGGCCGAGCGGGCACTGCTGCCGGTGATCCCCAGCCTCGAGCAGTGGCCTTACACCATGCGGCTGGTCTCGGAGATCCTCTCGTCCAACGGGTCGACCTCGATGGCTTCGGTGTGCGGGTCGACGCTGGCGTTGATGGACGCCGGCGTTCCGATCTCGGCACCGGTGGCGGGCATCGCGATGGGGCTCGTGACGCGCGAGGGCCAGTACGCCATCCTGACGGACATCCAGGGGGTCGAGGACGCGCTCGGTGACATGGATTTCAAGGTCGCGGGGACCTCGGACGGGATCACGGCCCTGCAGATGGACATCAAGATCAAGGGCCTGTCTCGCGAGATGATGGCCCAGGCCCTGGAGCAGGCGCGCGAGGCGCGGCTGTTCGTCCTCGGCAAGATGCTCGAGGTCATTCCCGAGCCACGGCGAGAGATGAGCCCGTACTCGCCGCGGATCACCACGATCCAGATCAACCCCGACAAGATCCGGGACGTTATCGGCCCGGGCGGCAAGGTCATCCGCAAGATCGTGGAAGAGACCGGCGCCCAGATCGACGTCGAAGACGATGGCAAGATCTTCATCGCGTCATCCGACCAGGACAGCGCTCGCAAGGCGATCGACTGGATCAAGAGCTTGACCGACGAGGTCGAGGTGGGCCGCATCTACAGGGGCAAGGTCGTCCGGATCATGCCGTTCGGCGCCTTCGTCGAGGTGCTGCCCAACCAGGATGGCCTCGTTCACATCTCGCGGCTGACCGACCATCGGGTGGAGCGGGTCGAGGAGGTCGTGAACCTCGGCGACGAGATCATGGTGAAGGCGACCGAGATCGACGGCCAGGGGCGGCTCAACCTCAGCCGGCAGGAGGCGATCGAGGAGCTGTCGGCTCGTGGGGAGCCGATCGAGGAGCAGATCGACATGGACGCCGTGGCCGCGGCGCTGGCGCTGCCGCCACCCGTCCGGGAGCCGCGCGACCGCAACGGCGGGGGCGGATTCCGAGGTGGCCGTGATCGCAGCGGTCGCGGAGGTGGCGGCTACCGCGGCGACAGGGACCGGCCTCGGCGCGACGGCTGACGCGCCGGCGCTAACCGGGCGCGCCGGTTGGCGTGGGCTGGGGTCGGGGAAACAAGCGCAGGAAGCGCATTACCGCTTGCCGGTCGCCCTCGACCTTGAGACCGCATGACGGCAGCACGTCCGCCAGCTCTCGCCCACCGAACACGAGGCTCCGGAGTGTGGCGGCGTCGGCCTCGATGGTGGCGTCGGGGTGGTCTGTCACGCCGCGGGCCACGTCGATGCGCCCGTCGGCGACCTCGACTCGGAAGCGCTCCTCTCCGAGCCGCAGCTCGTAGATCGCTCGCAGCCCATCGGCGGCATGGGGGTCGAACGTCGTCTTCAGCGCGAGTATGAGTGCATCGACGCTGAGTTCCGCAGTGGGCACGGACCGGGAGCGGCTGCCCCAACGCGCGAGGTCGAGGACGACGGGCTCGAGTTCGAGACCCCAGTCGGTCAGGCCGTACACCCAGATGCCCGCGGGCGGTCCGAGCTTGCGGCGCTGCACGATCCCGGCCTGCTCGAGCTCCCGTAGCCGCTGCGACAGGACATTTGGACTTGCGCCGGGCAGGCCTGTTCGCAGGTCGGTGAAGCGCTTCGGGCCGAGAAGCAGCTCACGGACGACCAGCAGCGCCCACCGCTCGCCCACGAGGTCGAGGGCGCGCGCGATCCCGCACGGATCGCCGTAGCTCCGCAAACCTGCCACGTTGACTAGCCTATCAGAAATAGTCCTAGTTTAATTCCGGCTAGTTGCTTTTTAGGATCATCAGGTATTACATTGGGACCGATAAGGAGGAGCGCGACGACCATTACGAAAGCGGATGCGGGACAGGCGGCGGCCGCGGCAGCAGCACCCTGCGAGCTGCCCGCAAGGGAGCTGGCACGAAGGCTTAGACAGCGGCAGCTGAGCGCCGGAGAGGCACTGGACGCTCACCTCGAGCGGATCGAACGGCACAACGGCGCCCTCAACGCTGTCGTCTCGCTCAACCCCAGCCACGCGCGCGAGCAGGCCGATGCTGCTGACGCCGCTCTTGCGCGTGGGGAGGTCTGGGGCCCACTCCACGGCGTCCCGATCACGCTCAAGGACGCGCACGACGTTGCCGGCCTGCGGACCACCGTTGGCACGGTGCCGCTCGACCGGTTGGCGGACGAAGACGGGACAGTCGCGGCGCGGTTACGCGCGGCTGGCGCGATCATCATCGGCCATACGAACGTCGCGGCCTGGCTGGCCGACCCGTGCCAGAGTGTGAATCCGGTGTTCGGTCGCACCACGAATCCGTGGGACACGGAACGAACCCCAGGCGGCTCGAGCGGGGGAGCCACCGCCGCAGTTGCGGCCGGCATGACACCGCTGGAGGTCGGCTCCGACCTCACGGGATCGATCCGGCTGCCGGCGCACTTCTGCGGCGTCTACGGCCTCAAGCCCACGGAGCACTCAGTCGCTTTCACGGGCTTCTTTCGTCAGCCGGTCCGGGTCCCGCGGCCGGTCCGCATCATGTCCTGCCTCGGGCCGATCGCCCGTGACCTTGGCGACCTTGAGCTCGCCCTTGCCATCATCGCCGGCCCTGACGGGCACGACAGTGACGTCCCGCCGGTCCCCTTGGTGTCGCAACCTCGGCGGCCGCTCCGTGACCTGCGTCTGGCCGTTGCGCCGGCGCTGCCTGGCGTCAGGGTTGCGAGGGGGATCCAGCAGAAGGTCGAGCGGGTTGCGGCGCAGGCCGCCGACGCCGGCGCGAGGGTCGAGGATCGTCTTCCCGACGTCGAATGGGAGGCCGTCGACAGGCTGTTTGGCGATCTGCTTGGCGCGATCCTGGGCGCGCTCGAGCCTGATGCCGAGCTGCGCGATGAGCAGCGCACGCTGGCGTGGTATATCGACGCCCTCGAGCGACGCGACGAGTTCATCGCCGTCTGGGATGCGTTCTTCCAGGACTTCGACGGGCTCATGCTGCCTCCTGCCATGACGAGCGCTTTCACCCATCGCGACAGCGGCGCCCCCGTTGAGGTGGACGGCCAGACCGTGAGCTACTGGGAGCTGCCCCGCCGCCTCCTGACAGCGTTCAACCTGAGCGGGCTCCCCGGGCTGGCGGTCCCGGCCGGCCTGAACGACGACGGCCTGCCGGCCGGCATCCAGATCGTTGGACCGCGCTGGTCCGACATGCGTCTGATGAGCATCGCCCGGGAGCTGGAGGAGGCGGGAATCCTGCCTGGGTTCCAGCCACCGCCGGGTTACTGAGCCGGGGCGATGTCCGGCGCATCCGGCCCGAGATAGGTCCCTAATCCCGCCCGAGCGTCTCGAGCGGAAGCGTGAGGCAGCGTGCTCCCCCGCCAGCCTTGAGGAATTCGTCGAGCATCAGCCCGTGGAGCTCGAAGCCGGCCGCATCGAGGGAACGTCTCAGTCACGGAGACGCGCCCGTCGTGTAGACGGCTCGCCCTGAGGTGACGGCGTTGCACGCGAACTGCAGCGCTTCTGGTTCGGCGATGGGAATGAGCCGTGCGCCGAGAGCCTCCAGGGCCCCACCGGCGTCGCCATCGAATGCGGCCGGATACCAGAGGATCGTGTTCGGGTCCAGGATGGACAGACACGTATCGAGGTGATAGAAGCGCGGGTCTGTCAAGCGCAATGGGACGCATCGCAAGCCGAGCAGCCCGGCCGCCGCCTCGACTCCGGCACGGGTCGATCGCCAGCCCCAGCCGGCGATCACCTGGTCTTCGAATACGAACGCGTCACCGGCGCCCTCGAAAGGCTCCCCAACCTCCAACACCTCGTACCCACGGCAGGCGAACCAGCTGGCAAACATGGGCTCTTCCCCGCGGCGTTCGCGACAGGCAAAGCGGCTGAGTACGACCCTCCGCCCGTGCACAAGGCCCGCATTCGCCGTGAAGACCATGTCCGGTTGACAGGGGTCCTGTTCGATGAGCTGGATGTCGACGCCTTGCCGTCCGAGAGCCGTGACGAGGGCCCGCCACTGCTGATCGGCGCGAGCTGAATCGACGGCGCGCCCGGGGTCCATCCAGGGGTTGATGGAGTAACGGACCGAGTAATGGGTGGGCGCGCACATCAACGCCGAGATCATCAGGCTTGCGCCGTCCACCGAGCTGCTCATTGGCGGAACCTTACGACAGGGTCGACTTGCCAGATCTTGCCTGCGGCTGCGGTCGGCCGGAGCGAGATAATGCTTCGCCAGATGATCAAGGTCGCTCTCGCGGGCCATCGCGGCAAGACGGGCAGCGCCCTGGTGCCGGCCCTGACGGCGGCGGCTGACATCGAGTTTGTGGGCGGCGTCGGCCGCGGCGACGACCTGGCGGCGTTCCTCAGAGATTGCCAACCCCAGGCGCTCGTCGACTTCACGCATCCAACGGTGGCGCTGGACAATGCACTGGCCGCCGTCACCGCGAAGGCGGCGCCGATCGTCGGCACCAGCGGCCTCTCCACTGAGGCGATCGACCGCCTCGAAGCCGCGTGCCTGGAAGCAGGAGTGGGTGGCATCGTGGCGCCCAACTTTGCCATCGGCGCCGTTCTCATGATGCATCTAGCCGAGCAGGCGGCTCCTTTCTTCGACGCGGTCGAGGTGATCGAGATGCACCACGCGGCGAAAGCCGACGCCCCCTCGGGAACCGCACTGGCGACGGCGCGCCGCCTTTCGACCAGGAAGGGGACCCGGTTCCAGTACAACCGTCCTGAGAAGGTGAGCCTGCCGAACACACGCGGCGGGGAAGAGGGGGGCGTCGGTGTCCACTCGGTGCGGCTTCCTGGCGTGGTTGCCGACCAGGAGGTGATCTTCGGCCTGCCTGGCCAGACACTCGCCATCACGCACCGAACCATCAGCCGCGAGTGCTACGCGCCGGGGGTCCTGCTGGCGATCCGGAGCATCGTCGCCGAGCCGCGGTTCTACCGCGGCCTGGACGCGCTGCTCGGCATCGGGTAGGCGGTGGAGAGCATCGAGGGACCGCCGAGTAAACTCCTGCACATGTCCCGCCTAATTCAAGGATTGAACGTTGCCGTTGTCGGCGCGACCGGCGTGGTCGGACAGGAGATGTTCCGTGTGCTGAAGCAGCGGAAGTTCCCTGTCGCCAAGCTGAAGGCGCTGGCTTCGGAGCGCTCGGCGGGCAGCGAGGTGCGCTGGAACGGCACGACCGTACCAGTCGAGGCGCTTTCTGAGCACTCGTTCGAAGCCGTCGACCTCGCACTGTTCAGCGCTGGTTCAGGCGTGTCGCTGGCTTACGCGCCGATCGCCGCCGAGGCGGGCGCCCTCGTGGTCGACAACAGCTCCGCCTGGCGGATGAAGGAGAACGTGCCGCTCGTCGTGCCCGAGGTCAATCCGGGGGACATCCGCGACAGCGAAGGCATCATTGCGAATCCCAACTGCTGCGCGATCCCGCTCACCGTCGTCCTGGAGCCGCTGCGGCGGGCCGCGGGACTGGAGCGGGTCGCGGTCGCGACCTATCAGTCCGCCTCCGGCGCCGGCAAGGCGCTGATGGATGAGCTCGACCAGCAGACCAGGGCGATCGCGGCCGGCGGCGAGCCTGAAGTCCGGGTCTACCCGCACCAGCTGGCGCATAACGTCGTGCCGGGGGGCTGGCCGGGCGAAGCAGATGGCTACAACGAAGAAGAGGTCAAGATCGTCAACGAGACGCGCAAGATCCTGCATGAGCCGGGCCTATCCGTCGTGGCTACGTGCGTGCGGGTTCCGGTGCCGATCGGTCACGGGGAGGCCGTGTTCCTGGAGACCGAACGTGAGCTCGGCGCAGCCGAAGCGCGGGCGATCCTGCGAGAGGCCGAAAGTGTCGTGGTCATGGATGGCCCTGGCGTCGACGACTACCCCACGCCGGCGGCGACCGTGGGCACCGATGAGGTGTACGTCGGCCGCATTCGCAAGGACGCGTCGGCCCGCCGCGGCCTGGCGCTCTGGATCGTTTCCGACAACCTCCGCAAGGGCGCGGCGCTGAACGCGGTACAGATTGCGGAGCGGGCGCTCGACCTGGGGATTCTCTCAGGCACACAAACGGGAGTGGAAGGCAATGGCTGAGATCGGCAGGCTCCTCACTGCGATGGTGACGCCGTTCAACCAGGACGGCTCGGTGAACTACGACGCGGCCCAGCGACTGGCTCGCCAGCTGTGTGACGACGGCTCGGACGGAGTCATCGTCGCCGGAACCACAGGCGAGTCGCCGACATTGTCGGATGAAGAGAAGGTCGGGCTGGTCGGGCAGATCCGTCAGGCGATCCCGGACAAGAATGTCGTGGCGGGCACCGGAACCAACGACACCCACCACTCGGTTCAGCTCTCGACTCGGGCGATTGCCGCGGGGGCGGACGCGCTTCTCTGCGTCGTGCCGTACTACAACAAGCCACCTCAGGAGGGCATGTACCGGCACTTCCAGGAGATCGCGAAGGCCGGCCCTGTGATCATGTACAACATCCAGGCCCGCACCGCGATCAACATGACCGCGGCCACCACGCTGCGCTGCGCTGAGCTGCCCGGCGTGATCGGGGTCAAGGAAGCAAGCGGCGACATCAACCAGATGGGCTTCGTATCGGCTGGAGCGCCAGCGGGCTTTCGAATCTGGTCGGGCGACGACAACTTCACGCTGCCGCTGCTCGCGGTGGGGGGCTACGGGGTCATCTGCGTCATCTCCCACATTGCCGGCTCGTCCATGAAGGCGATGATCGACGCCTACCTGGCAGGCCGGAACGACGAGGCGCGACGCATCCACCTCGGGCTGCTGCCGGTCATGAACGCGCTGATGACCACGGCGCCCAATCCGGTGCCGCTCAAGTCGGTGCTGAACGCCCTCGGCTTCCCGGCGGGGCCGTTCCGCCTGCCGCTCGTGCCTCTCCCTTCGGCTGATGTCGATCGGGTGCTGGACGTGATTCGCAGCGCCGGCGACCTGATCACCTTCAGGACGAGCGCTCACGTCGGCTGACGCCTCGACCGAGCTCGACCGCCTGCACGCTCAGATTCGGGCGTGCAGGCGGTGCGGTCTGCACGCGACCCGCACGCAGGCCGTCCCCGGCACCGGGCCGGTCGACGCCGAGATCATGATCGTCGGCGAGGCGCCAGGCTTCACGGAGGACGTGCAAGGTCGGCCGTTCGTGGGTCCGGCCGGTAAGCTGCTGGACACCCTGCTGCACCAGATCGGCCTCAGCCGTCAGCAGGTATTCATCACCAACGTGCTCAAGTGTCGCCCGCCCCAGAACCGCGACCCGATGCCGAACGAGGCCGAGGCCTGCTTGCCTTACCTTCGCCAGCAGTTCGCGCTCGTCCGGCCGAAGGCGGTCCTGATACTGGGCCGCCACGCACTCGAGCGCATGCTGCCGGGTGTCGGCACGATCACGCGCGTGCACGGACAGATATTCATGCGGTCGGGCGTCGCGTTCATGCCGTGCTACCATCCCGCGGCCGCTCTCCACAACGGCAGCCTCATTGCGGACCTCCAGAAGGACTTCGACCGTGTCCGTGAATATCTCGACGAGCTGCTGACAACGCCGGCGGAGCCGGTGGCGGAGACAGCAGAAACTGCATCGGAGCCCGAGCCAGAGCCCGAGCAGCTGCCTCTGATTTAGTGGTCCACTAGCCCATGTCTGTCCTCCGCTACGTGCCGCTGGGGGGCCTGGGCGAGGTCGGCATGAACATGTGGGCGCTGGAATGGGAGCGCCAGGTGCTGGTCGTCGACGCCGGGCTCATGTTCCCGCACGAAGAGATGCTCGGCGTGGACCTCGTGCTGCCCGACCCGGCTTACCTGCTCGACCCCAGTCGCAACGTGCTGGGCATTTTCTTGACGCACGGCCACGAGGACCACATCGGCGGCCTGCCGTTTCTGCTCAAGCGTCTCAACCTGCCCGTCTATGGGACGGCGCTCACCCTCGGGCTGGTCAAGCCCCGGCTGCGCGAGCACCGCGTTCTGCGGGAGGCCGATCTCCGCACCATCCGGCTCGGTGACCGTGTCCAGCTCGGCCCTTTTCGCGTCGAGGCCATCCCGGTCTGCCACAGCATTCCTGACGCTGCTGCGCTGACGATCGATACGCCGGTAGGCCGTGTCGTGTACACGAGCGACTTCAAGCTCGAGCAGGACCCGCCCTGGGGTCACGGCACCGACGTCGAGCGCTTTCGCCGGCTCGGGGACGATGGCGTTCTGCTGCTGCTCAGCGACTCGACCAATGCTGAGCGCGAGGGTGTGAGCGGATCCGAACGCGAGCTGCTGCCCCGCTTCGAGACCATCTTCGAGGAAGCTCCCGGACGCATCGTCGTCGCTACCTTTGCATCCAACATCCACCGGATTCAGCTCGTCGTACGGCTGGCGGCGCAGCACGGGCGGCGCGTCGCCCTGGCCGGGCGCAGCCTGCGCAATGCCTTCAGAACCGCGCGCGAGCTCGGCTATCTGGAGGTGCCTGAGAATCTCGTCGTTCGCTTAGAGGACGCCACGAACGATGATCAGCTGGTACTGCTCACCGCCGGCAGTCAGGGGGAGCCGGTCTCCGCGCTCGCTCGATTTGCCGCCCGCAAGCATCCCGTCGTCAACGTCCGCCGCGGCGACTGGGTGGTGATCTCGGCCCGGCCGATTCCTGGCAACGAGCGTCTTGTCCACCGCACGATCGACAACCTGTACCGGAATGGTGCCGACCGCGTCTATTACTCCGAGTTCGAGCACGTGCACGTGTCGGGGCATGCCCACCGCTCGGAGCTGCGCGAGATGATCCGCATGGTCCGACCGCTCTTCTTCGTCCCCGTGCATGGGGAATACAGGCAGCTGTACCACCACGCGAAGCTTGCCCGGGAGGAGGGGATCCCGGACGACAGGGTGCTCCTCCTCGAAGACGGTCGCGTGCTCGAGTTGACGAGCGATTCGGCGAGCATTCTCGATGGGGACATGGCCGGGTACGTGTTCGTCGACGGGCTTGGCATCGGTGACGTCGAGCAGGTGGTGCTGAGAGATCGCAGGCATCTGGCCAGCGACGGCGTGCTGGTCGCCACCGTTGGGATCGACCGCGATACCGGCGCGGTGCGAAGCGGCCCCGACCTGATCACGCGCGGCTTCATCGATCCTCAGCTCTCAGAGGACCTGATGGGGGAAGCGCGCTCGGCCGTGGTGGCAGCCATAGGGGATTCGGGCCGTCGCCCGGACCTGACGCTGCTCCAGGAGGCGATGCACGATTCCCTCTCGCGCCTGCTCTGGAAGCGCACACGCCGGCGCCCGATGGTCATTCCGCTGCTGACGGAACTTTGAGCCATGGCTGACCGCCCATCAAAGCTGTCAAGATTGGGGACTCTATCTCAACCATGAAGATGCCGCAGGCGGGGCTGGTCGCCCCGACGCTCTGCCCGCGATGCGACGCCCCCGCCGTTGACGGCGAGATGCCCACGGACCGGTGTGCAGCTTGCTCTCTTCAGCTCAGGTGGTGTGGCAACTGCCGGGGTGTGGCCGGCCCGTTCGATCGCTTCTGCGGCTTCTGTGGCTTCGAGCTCATCCGGGGTGAGCCGCGCAGTCCGCTATGGCGCCTGTGGGCGGTCGCCCTCATCGTGCTCCTTGCCGCCGGCGCCGGATTCGGCCTGTGGAAGGCTGGGGTCCCTGCGGCGGTGAGTGGCGCCGTCCGGAGCCTGTCCGCCCCGAGGCCAAGGAGCAATGTCCTGACCGCCGATCACTACAGCAGGCCGCTCGCCGTCCATTACTCAGTCCCCAGCGGGTGGACGGTCGTCGACTATTCGACGAATGTGACCCCGCAGCCGGTCATCGTGCTTGCTCGCAACGCGGCGGACCAGTCAGCCGCGGCGGCCACCCAGGGCGATCTGACCGGACTCGACCCCGTGCAGTCCACGGTGATGACCCTGGGCAGGCCGCCTGGGGGAGGTCAGGTCGTGGTGGATGCCCGGGATCCCCTTGCGGCCCTGACCTCCGAGGTGGCGCCGCTCGTCGCCAGCCCACCTTCAGGCCTGAAGGTGGACGTGGCCGAGCCGGTCCACGCCGTGACGATCGGCAATCGTCCCGCAGCGGTCGTGGTTCTCAAACTCACCCGTGGAGACGTCGTGACCTATCTGCGTCGCGTCGTCGTCTACGCGCCGAGGGCAGGTGTGACAGCGCTGTTCCAGGCGGACGCGCTGACGCCGGCCGCCCAGTGGCCGGCCGTGGACAGCTCGGCGGTGGCTGCGGTGATCCGCTCCCTCAGCTTGACCTAAGCACTGTCCCTGACCTGCTCCGGCCGCTGCCAGCAGGGCTGCTTGCCCCGGCCTCTGAAGCGGCGGTCGCCAGCGGGCGCCTCGGCGCTCCCGAGGGTGGGCGCTGGTTGAACAGTCATGTCCATGGACATGACCAATTCTTGCAAACGTTCGTAGTGCAAGCTCGCCTGTAAATGACGACTTTGCGGTCCTGGCCGAGGACCATAGCCAACCCCACGGCCCTCCTGTATCACCGTCCCATGCTGACCGTGATGCCCTGGACTCGACTCCAACCTGTCAACGGCCAGACTTCCGCCTCCGCATGACCGTCATCAATCTCCACCCCGACCCAGCGAGCATTACGGACAAACTTCTGACAAGCTCCTTTGCCAATCACAGCCGGATTCCACGCTCAGAAGAGCTTCCGGCCGGTCGCCTCGTCGAAGAGGTGGAGCCGGTTCGGATCGACCTGGAGACGCACCACATCGCCACGGAATACGACCAGCGACCGTGAGACCCGCGCGACCATCCTCTCAGGGCCGGCGCTGCCATGCACGAGCTGATGCGGTCCAAGGTTCTCGATCAGCTCCGCCCGCACCTCTATGGTGTGGGCGCCGGCCGGCGCCTCGGACAGGTCTTCGGGGCGAATCCCTAGCACAGCTCGCTCGACCCCGACCGCCCGCGGCAGCTCCACCGAAAACGCGGCTGCGTGGGCTACGAACCCGTCGATGGCGGCCGGGACCAGGTTCATGTGCGGACTTCCGATGAAGCCCGCAACGAAGAGGTCGGCCGGGTAGTCATAGACACCTCGCGGAGTGCCCACCTGGGCCAGCTCCCCGTCGTGCATCACCGCGATCCGATCGCCAAGCGCCAGGGCCTCGGACTGGTCGTGCGTCGTACATATCATGGTCGTGCCGACCTCCCGGTGCAGCCGGCGGAGGCTCGTGCGCATCTCCGCTCGGGCCTTTGCGTCCAGGTTGCTGAGCGGCTGGTCGAGCAGGATGACCTGCGGCAGCCGCACCATCGCCCGGCCCAACGCCACTTGCTGCCGGTGTCCAAATGACAGCTCCGTAGGACGGCGCCGGAGCAGGGTCGAGAGGCCCCAGCGGCGTCCGCTGGTGTCGACACTGCTCTCGATGTCCGCCCGCGGAACGTGGCGCACCTCGAGGGGGAAGGCCATGTTGTGGTAGACGTCGAGGTGCGGGAACAGCCCGGCCGCCGACTCGAAGACCATGGCCACGTTGCGCCGGGCCGGCGGCACTCGGGTGACGATGGCGTCGCCTATGCGAATCTGGCCACTCGTGACGAGGTCGAGGCCGGCAATCAGGCGCAGCGTGGTCGTCTTCCCACATCCGGAGGGACCCACCACGACCATGAACTCGCCGTCGCGGATCTGGAGCGACAGGTCCGCGACTGCCGTCACACTGCCATAGCGCTTGGTGACGTTCTCGATGCTGACCGACGCCATCTCGGGTTCCCTCGAGCGCTGCCCCGCACCCAAGCGTACTCCTGATCTGTCGACGCACCGCGCGCATAAACCGCGGGCGGCGCGGATGCCGCGTCAGCGCGGAAGGCGCTCGCCACACTGAGTGCAGAAGCTGTGCCGCGGCAAGTTGTGGTGACCGCAAGCGGGGCACACCAGGCGTCGCGACGGCTTGTCCTCCAGCCACCGGTCCCGGTCGCGCCGGTACCACAACCCATCAGTCGGACCGAGAACCCACTCCCGGCCCTCCGGGTCACGCACCCGCATCTCCCGGATCGCCACACGGAACGAGCGTGCGTCCATGGCTCCCTCGCGCCGCTTCTCGACCAGCTCCTCGTAGAGGAGCTCCGCTCTGCCGAACGGATCGATCGCCATTGCCGCCAGATATAATCGCGCGTAAGGCAGCCTCAGGTTTCAGCTTTGCGTCGCACGACTGCACGATCTGCCCGCCCCGGCTCGCCGGCCCGACGCTCCTCAGGGCGGTCGCGCCGCTCTTCGGCACGCCGGTCAACCGCGCCGCTGCTCAGTCCGACCCAGGTGCGCGAGGTGGCCGGGCTCGTGGTGTTCGGCGCCGGGCTGATGTGCTTGCTCGGCATGGTGATCGGCGGCGGCCCGCTGCTCGATCGCCTGCATGCCTGGGTCTCGGGAGGGTTCGGTTACAGCTGGCCACTGGCCGTGGGCGCGGCCCTTGGGATCGGCCTCCTGTGGATCTGGCCGAAGCCGCCGCCCCTCGGTGGCGCCCATATCGCGGCCGGTCTGGTTGGCGGGCTCGCACTGGACGGCCTTTTCAGCCTGGCGTCCGCGCCCGCCGGAGGCACTGTGGGTCGCTCTGTGCTCAGGCTCGTAGCAGGTCCGGCCGGGAACCCGGGGGCGCTGGTGATCCTCTCGCTGGTGCTGGTGGTGGGCGCGATCGTTGCCTTCCGCTTCAGCCTTGGCACCGTGATGTTGGGCGCGGTGGCCACGGCGCGTGCAGCCTACGAAGAACGCCAGCGACTCGAGGGGCTGGTGAAGCGGCCGCAGGCGGGCCAGACGGACCAGGCGGACCAGGCACCGCGGCGCGGCGCCGCTGGTTCGGGTGGGCCGCAAGCCGTGGCCGCCACAGCAGCCGCACTGGGAGGCACACCAGCAGTCGATATTCCGGCGGCAGTCGAAGCGCTCCCGGCCTGGGCCTCCGAAGCACACGAGGCTCAAGAAGAGCGGGCGCTGGTAGCCGCCCGGCTGCGCGCCGCTCAGGAGCCGTCCGCGGCATGGCGGCCTGGGTCGGACAAGCCCGAAGCGGGCGTGGCTCGAGAAGGGGCCCCAATTGTCAGCGGCGACTGGGACGACGAGCCTGACATCGACTGGAGGCTGCCACCTCTTAGCCTGCTCGACAGCGTCACCGCCAAAAAGGAGCGGATGCAGGAGGAGATCAAACGCAACGTCCGCATCATCGAGGGCACTCTTGCCACGTTCGGTGTGCAGGCGCGGGTGATCGACGTCAACTCCGGCCCTGCAGTCACCCAGTACGCGCTGCAGCCGGCGGCTGGTGTGCAAGTGCGCAGAGTCGTGTCGCTCCAGACCGACCTGTCGCTCGCGCTGGCGGCGTCGCCGCTTCGAATCGAGGCGCCCATTCCAGGTAAGTCGGCGATCGGCATCGAGGTCCCCAACAAGGCCGCCACGCTCGTCACCATCCGCGAGGTGGTCGAGTCCCACAGCTTTCGGAATGGGGGCAGTCTGCTTGGAGTCGCCCTCGGCAACGACGTGGCCGGCCAGCCCATCTCGGCCGATTTGACGCGCATGCCGCACCTGCTGATCGCGGGAGCGACCGGCCAGGGGAAGAGCGTCTGCATCAACACTCTGATCTGCAGCCTGCTCGTCCAGGCCACCCCGGCTCAGCTTCGCATGGTCATGATCGACCCCAAACGGGTCGAGCTGCAGGGCTACAACGGCCTGCCTCACCTTGCGGTGCCGGTCATCGTGGAATCCCACCAGGCTGCAGCTGCGCTTCGCTGGGCCGTCTCGGAGATGGAACGCCGGTACCGGCTGCTCGCCCACGAGGGGGTGCGCAACATCGCGGTGTTCAACGAGCGAGCCACTCTGAAGCGGGCGCGGAACCTGCCGTACATCGTGGTCGTCATAGACGAGCTGGCCGACCTGATGATGGTGGCGGCCGGCGAGATCGAAGAGGTGATCTGCCGTGTCGCCCAGCTCGCGCGAGCGGTCGGAATCCATCTCGTGATCGCCACCCAGCGGCCGTCGACTGACATCATCACCGGCCTCATCAAGGCCAACATCCCGTCCCGGATCGCCTTTGCGGTCGGCTCCCAGGTGGACAGTCGGGTCATCCTGGACTCGGTCGGTGCGGAGAAACTGCTCGGGCGCGGTGACATGCTGTACCAGCCCGTGGACGCCGGCAAACCGACGCGCCTCCAGGGAGCGTTCATATCGGACCGGGAGGTGGAGAGCCTGGTGCAGTTCTGGCAGGCCCAGGGTGAACCGCGCTACCTGGAGGGCGTGTTCGACGTTGGCGCCAACCTGCCGAGCGACGATGGGACATCCGAGCGAAAGCTGGACCCGCTGTTCGCCCGGGCCGCCCGGGCCGTCGCGGCCGAGGGCGGGGCTTCGGTCTCGCTGGTGCAGCGTAAGTTCAACGTCGGATACTCCCGGGCTGGTCGGATCGTGGACCAGCTCGCCGAACATCGGGTGATCGGTGCGTACCAGGGCAGCAAGTCGCGGGAGGTCTTGATGAACCTGCCAGACGTCGATGAGCTGCTGGAGCAGCTCGGGCTCGAGGGCTGAGGGGCAGCCCGGTACCATCCGCCCATGCGTTGGGCGTGGTTGCGAGGTGGAGGCTCCAGGCAGCAAGGCTCGCACAATGAGAGTGCGGTGAACCTGCCAAACGCGCTGACCCTGAGCCGTCTGGTGGCGATTCCGGTGCTCATGGTGCTTCTGGTGGCGCGATTTCCGTATCACGACCATCTCGCTGCGGCCGTCTTCGTCGCGGCCTCCTTGACCGACATCCTGGACGGCAACCTGGCCCGCAGGCGCTCGCAGGTCACGGAGCTGGGCAAGTTCCTGGACCCGCTGGCGGACAAGCTGTTCATCCTCTCGGTGCTGATCGTCCTGGTCCAGGAACGCGAGCTGGCCGCCTGGGTGGTGGTCGTGATCTTCGGCCGGGAGCTGCTGATCACCGTGCTGCGGTCTCTGAGCGCCAACCAGGGCAGGGTGATCGCGGCCACGCCCTTCGGCAAGACCAAGACAGTGCTCCAGGTCGCCGCCGTGCTCCTGCTGATCCTGCAGCGTCCCTACCCGGCCCTGGGGCTGCCGGCTCAGGTTGTCCTCGGGCTGGCGGTGGCGTTCACGGTCCTCAGCGGCCTGGACTACCTCTGGCGTTTCCGGCACCTGCTGACACACCTAGAGTCGGCCTCGCCGCTGCCCGCCGGCGGGGGGGCACCCGGCGCCGATTCACCGGTGGACCCGCTCGTACGTCGCCTGCACGAGCGGCTTGTCGGGCGTGGGCTCACGCTCGCCGTCGCTGAATCCTGCACCGGTGGCCTCCTAGCGGCCGCGATCACGGACCAGCCCGGCAGCTCAGCCTACTTTAAGGGCGGCGTGGTCGCCTACTCGAATGAGATCAAAGAGCGTCTGCTGGGGGTCGCGCCCGATCTGCTCCGCCAGTACGGCGCGGTCAGCGCCGAGGCTGCCCAGGCGCTCGCGGAGGGAGCTCGAAGCCGCTTCGGGGCCGACCTGGCTGTGGCCATCACCGGGATCGCGGGCCCCGACGCTGACGGGACGGAGAAGCCGATCGGCCTCACTCATATTTGGCTGGCGGCAGCCGAACGCGGACAGGGACGCCGCTTCGTGTTCAACGGCGACCGGTGGGCCAACCGCCGGCAGGCGGTCGGCGAGGCGCTCGGCCTGCTCCTGAGCAGGCTGGACCTCTCCGGCGGCTGATGGTCATACTGGGGCGCTTGGAGCCGCGGCTGCGCGAACGACGAAGATGAGCGATGTGATCGAAGTCTCCTGGCAGCGAGTGGGGCCCTGGCTGGCCGGCTTTCACGAGCAGCATCGAGTGGTGCGGTCGGTATATGAGGCGGACTCGGTACGTTTCGAAGCGGCGGACGGAACCGTTGCAGTGTGCGAGCCGCCCTTTCCTCCCCTCACGGAGGTAGGGGAGCATGAGGGCCTGGCTGCCGAAAAGCTGATTGCCCACGTGGAGCGCGAGCGAGTGGTGGGCGTCCTGCTGGCTCGGCTCGGTGGGCATGGAGCTGGCGTATTCGAGGGCGACCGGATGGTGGCCTGGAAGGTCGGTTCGCGGCCGGTTCACGGGCGAAACGCGGCAGGCGGCTGGTCGCAGCAGCGCTTCCAGCGTCGCCGCGAGAACCAGGCTCGGGAGGCAGCTCATGCCGCTGCGGGAGATGCCGCAAGGGTGCTCCTGCCGCGGCTGTCCGTGCTGCAGGCCGTGGTCCTCGGCGGTGACCGCCGGGCGATCGATGCAGTGCGCGAGGATAATCGCTTAGCCCCTGTGTTCGCGCGAGCGGTCGACCGGTTCCTCACCACGCCAGACCCGAAGCTGGTCGTGCTTGCCGACGCGCCGCGGCTGTTCCGCGGCGTCCAGGCTCGCGTGATCGAGGCGGCATCCGCGCCCTCATCGAAATCTATCTCTTGACGCTGCGAACGCGCGTTCGTATAATGGAGTGAACTCCATCCCACGGTAGCCCTCTGTTAAGGGCTTTGACCGCGAGGCCTCGACAGTCCAAACTCACACTCGACCCACCAACGCCGCCGCCAGCGAGCAGGAGGAACCGTGGAAAAAGAAAAGGCACTCAGCACCGCGATCCAGCAGATCGAGCGTAGTTATGGCCCCGGTTCGATCATGAAGCTCGGGGAGCAGGCCGCCGGACGCGAGGTCACCGTGATCCCCACCGGTGCGCTACCGCTCGACCTGGCGCTTGGAGTGGGGGGTATGCCCCGCGGCCGGGTGGTGGAGATCTACGGCCCCGAGTCGGCCGGCAAGACGACCGTCGCCCTTCACGTGATTGCGGAGGCTCAGAAGCAGGGGGGCATCGCCGCCTTCGTTGACGCTGAGCACGCGCTCGACCCGATCTACGCCGCCAGGATCGGCGTCAACATCGACGAGCTCCTGATCAGCCAGCCGGACACCGGCGAGCAGGCGCTCGACATTGTCGAGGTCCTGGTCCGCAGCGGGGCCGTCGACATCATCGTTATCGACTCGGTGGCCGCCCTGGTGCCCAAGGCCGAGATCGAAGGCGAGATGGGGGACAGCCACGTCGGCCTCCAGGCCCGGCTCATGTCGCAGGCCATGCGCAAGCTCACTGCAGCGATCTCCAAGTCGAACGCGACCGTGATCTTCCTGAACCAGCTCCGAGAGCGGGTGGGCATCATGTTCGGCAATCCCGAGACGCAGCCCGGCGGCCGCGCCCTCAAGTTCTATTCGTCCGTACGCCTGGACATCCGAAAGGTTGAGGTGATCAAGTCCGGCCTGGAGAGCATAGGTGCGCGAGTCAAGGTCAAGGTGGTCAAGAACAAGGTTGCACCGCCCTTCAGACAGGCCGAGTTCGACATTCTGTTCAACGAGGGCATCTCCCGCGAAGGCGCCCTGATCGACGCCGCCGTCGAGCATGGGATCATCGAGAAGAGCGGCACCTGGATGTCGTATGGCGACATGCGCCTTGGCCAGGGCCGTGAGAACGTCCGCAACTTTTTGCGTGAGAACCCGACCTTGGTCGGTGAGATCGACGTGGCCGTCCGCAGCAAGGTTGCCAGCCGTGGAAGTAGCCCCGAGCCACGCGGTGGCGCGGTGCGTCCGAGTGCCCCGACAGGTGCCCCGACGAGCGCCCCCCTCGACGAATAGGCCGCCGCCGGACGCCTTCGACGTGGCCGCCCGCCTGCTGGGCCTTCGGCCCCACAGCGAGCTTGAGCTTCGCCAGAAGCTGCGTCGCAGAGGATGTTCGCCGAACGCGATCGATGAGGCGATGTCGCGGGCGCGCGGGTTGGGCTATTTGGACGATGCCGCGTTCGCGAACGCCCTGGTCGTACGCCGGTCGCGCACCCGCGGCCCGGCCATCGTGGCTGCGGAGCTGGCCACCAAGGGCATAGACCGCGAAGTCGCACAGGACGCCCTCCGGGCCGTCGACCGCGCAGCGCAGGTCGCCGCTGCTCGCCGCCTGGCGGGTGGGAGCACCCACTCCGACGGGCGGGTGGTTGCGGCCCGGCTGCTCCGGAGAGGCTTTGCCTACGCCGTCATCCGGGAAGCGCTGGAGCTGGACCTAGACCCAGAACCGTTTACTTAAGGCGCCAATATGGCGCCGGTTCTGGGACTGGCTGCTCTCTACACACAGCGTGACGACCTTGGATGAGCTCAAGATCCACCAGCGTGGGCCGCGTGGTCTTACGCCCCAAATACCCAGACGGCTTCTATGAGGAGGCCCATGGCTACCTGCTCACCCAGTACGCGATCCGTTCCCTTTTATGCATGACGCCGCCGTAGAGGCCGGCTTGGGTCCCGACCGCCTCTGTTTCCTGCGCAGCTCCACTGCGGCGATGGCACCCGGTGGGTGGCGAAGTTCGCCTACAACAGCCAGGAGACCTTCGAGCGCGGGCTCAAGATCGGCGAGCTCCTCACTCGTCCGGATCCATCCGGGCTCCGGTCGCATTGCGCTCACGGCGGCCGCCTCAGCGAGATGGTCGAGGGTCCGCGGGGTGGTGGCACCCGCTGGCCGTGATGTCGTTCGTGCCTGGAGCGTCGATAACCCTCGAGGAGGCGGGGCCGGAGGTGATCAGGAGCGCTGGGCGCCGGACGTGTCCGACCACCTGATCCTACATCTGGAGAATGGCGGCTGGGAGCTGCTCGAAGCTGAGCGCTTGCGGGCTGCCATCGCGGACCGTGCCGGCGGTCGTGCGCCGCATCGAGGGCCAGCATCGGCTGACGCGCGGAGTCATCGCCCTTGACGGTTTGGAGGTGCTGGCAGACGGTGACTCCTTCGGCGTGGTCGACCTCGGAATCGTCTGCTCGAGAACTCTGTTCTTCCACCTCGGTGAGGCCGCCCGAGCGTGCGAGTCGACGGCCGTACTTCCAGCGTTTGGTCGACGCATACCGAGAGGAGGCCCTGCCGGCGCTGGAGGAGTACGAGTTCATCCCGGCTTATCGAGGCCTCGCGGTCGCGTGGCGGCTACGCGTGGCCGGCTGGTACGGGCTGTGGCAGGACTCCACCGGACGGCGGGAGGAGACGTACGAGCTGCTGGACGGCTCGGGCAGGAGCTGGACTTCTTCGGCGAAGGCGGATGGCTCGGCCTTCCGTGGATACCGGCTGCACCGAGAATGGGCGTCTGTGAGTGAGGGATTGCCCGTGGTCTGGATCTGCGGCGCACCCGGGGTCGGGAAGTCGACGGTCGCCTGGGAGATGGTCCGGCAACTGCGGGCCGATGGAATCCGGACCGCCTACGCCGACATCGACCAATTGGGCATCTGTTACCCGGAGCCGGCGGACGATCCGGTCCGAAACCGCCTCAAGGCACGGAACCTCGGTGCGGTCGCCGACAACTTCCGCGCGGAGGGCGCTGCCTGCCTCGTGGTCTCCGGAGTCCTCGAGAAGGAGCACCTTCCCATGTACAGGCACGAAGCCCCGACGGCCTCCATCCTGGTCGCGCTGCTCCAACTCGACCCAGTCGCCCTGAAGGAGCGCTTGGTGGGGCGGGGCGCGGACGAGGTATTGACGGAGGCGACGATCCTCTATGCCGAAGCTTTAGAGCGCGGCCCCTTCGCCGACCTCATCGTGGAGACCACGGGGAAACGGATCGCGGAGGTTGCCAGACTCGTGCGTGCTCACGTCAGGGACTGGCCTTCAGGCAGCGAAGAGTCCGAGCCGGCCCCAATCCGCAGGAGGACCGCCTCGGCAGATGCGGGCGATTCCCCACGACCCGTTCTCTGGGTGTGCGGTGCAACCGCCGTGGGGAAGTCGGCCGTGGCGTGGCAAGTGTTCCAGCAGGCATTGGCCGCTGGCGTGATGGCGGCCTTTGTTGACCTGGCCCAGGTTGGAATGCTTTCTCTGCTTCTAGCCGGTGACCCGGAGAACCATCGACTCCGGGCGCGGAATCTTGCGGACATCTGGTCCAACTGCCGCGAGTCGGGCGCTCGATTCCTCGTCGTCACAGGGGCCGTCAGCCAGCGGGAGGTGCTTGCTGATTACGCGCGTCTGCTGCCGCCTGGCACGACGCTGACCGTCTGCCGGCTCACGGCGTCGGCGGAGACGCTGACCACGCGGGTCGAGTTGCGCGCCCGCGGAGTCGGCTGGCCTGAGCCTGGCGATCGCCTTCAGGGCCTCTCGTCAGCGGAGGTTGGTCAGGTGGTCGACGCAGCCGTGGCCGAAGACCATCACCTGGAGCGACTCCAATTGGGCGACCTCCGGATCGAAACAGACCTGCTCACGATCGAGGAGGCCGCTCAGAAGGTGCTTGCCGGCGCCCGCGGTTGGCGAGAGCTGTTGGAGCTCCCCGGCCAGGGGAGCCGCCGATAGACTCCCTTCACATGGCTCCGGAGTACCTACCCGACGCCGTCCGCGCCTACTACGACGAGTTCGGTGAGCGCGAGTGGGAGCGGCTGGAGCGGCGCCCCATGGATCGGGTCAACCTGGAGCTCCACCGCCGGTTGCTCGCCCGGCTTGTGCAGGCCGGTGACAACGTCCTCGAGGTGGGAGCAGGCCCGGGTCGTTTCACGATCGAGATGGCCGAGATCGGCGCCAGCGTGACCGTGGTCGACATCTCCCCCCGCCAGCTCGAGCTGAATCGCGAGCGCGTCGCGGCGGCCGGGCGCGAGGCCGCAGTCGTGGCTCGCTATGTAGCTGACGTCGTGGACCTGTCCGCGTTCGACGACGCCGCGTTCGACATGGTCTCCGCGTTCGGCGGCCCCCTGAGCTACCTCTTCGATCGCGCCGGCGAGGGTCTCGACCAGATGCTTCAGAAGGTCCGTCCCGGCGGCGTGGTGGCATTCAGCGTGATGAGCCGCTGGGGCGCCCTGCGCATGGCGCTGGCAGGGGTCCTCCAATACGAGCAGCAGGGTCTCGATGAGCTGAACCGGCAGGTCGTCGAGACTGGCGATCTTACCGGCGAGATCGCCCACGTTCCGGGCATGAGCCTTCCCCACGAGTGCCATCTGTTCACCTGGAGCGAGGTCGATGCGCTGCTGCGGACCCGCCGTTGAGAACTCGTGGCGGCCTCAGCCTCCAACTACCTCTCGGTGAATCTCGGTCAATTGCTGGAGGGCCTCGAAGGCTCACTCTGGGAGCGCGTCCTTGAGTGGGAGGAGAAGGCGTGCCGATCCCCCGGTGCACTGGATGCCGGCACCCACATCCTGGTCGCGGTTCGCAAGACATGACTGGCGTGTGTACGCGCCGATGCCCTGGCAGCACTGGCATGCCGGCCACCACCGCTGGCGAAGCTCGCCGGCGCTTGATGCGTCAGGTTGAAGCGAGCCACCGGCGTCTCAGGGATCCTCGTCACCCCGTCCGGTCCTCTACTCGTGATCCGTCGCGAACGACCCGGCATTTCCGTCTACAGGATCCTCCCTGGCGGATCGATCGAGCCGGGCGATGGGGACCTGGAGGCCACGGTGCGGCGAGAGGTGCGCGAGGAGACTGGCGCGACTCCGACGGACCTGCGCCTGGTAGCCGCGCTCGAGAAGAGCGAGGACTACGCAGAACCCCGCCTGAACCATCATTTCCTTGCTCGGATCGGAAGGCTGGTCCGAAGACCAGCGGACTGCGCGGGAGCTCACAGCGCTGGGCCCGGGCGGTTACTTCGTAGAGGACCTGGACGTCGACGCCTGAAGCGCTGGATGGGGCTAACCTGCCCTCCCCAGAGACCAGGAGGCTGATTCAAGCTCAGGTCGGCGATCTTTGGTCGATGGCGTCAACGACGCCGGCCGGTGACGTGATCGCGGAGCAGATCGCGTACTACGACGCCATCGCGGAGACTTACGTCAAGTGGGCCAACATGAGCGTCGGCGACGACGATGCGCGGGCTTCCGCGGCCCTGGAAGCGATGGTCCCCGCCGGCCATGTGCTCGAGATCGGCTGCGGCCCGAGGATCTGGACTGAGAAGCTCGCTCTGCGTGCACGGCGTGACACCGCCACCGACGCCTTTCCCCAGATGCTCCCCAGCTCCGCCCGCGGATCGACGCGCCGAACGTCGAGTTGCTCCTGGCGGACGTGTTCAGCTGGAAGCCCGAGACGCGCTACGACGCCGTGACCTTGGCCTTCTGCACTCCCACGTCCCACCCGAGGGCTGGGAACCGTTCTGGGCCAAAGTGGAGAGGGCGCTGGCGCCTGGTGGCTTGGTCCTCTTCATGGGCAACGCTTCTCGCACGCTGTAGTCCAACCGCGTGTACGTGTGCTTTCAACCCGCGAAGCCAATGGGCTTCGCAGGGACCCCGAGGAAGCCTGCTTCGCGGGGTGGGGAGTCGGGGGAGTACCCAGCGAAGCCGGGGGAGGGTGCATTCTCTGCCGCCAGCAGCAGGCGCTGTGCGGCACCGCGTCAAGCGCGCATGGATAAGTACACTTGACACAAGGATCGGGTTCGATTGCCAGCGGCGTAGTGCCGCTCTAGAATCCGGTTCTGAGCACGTCTATCCGCGCAGCGCGGAGGGCGTGTGAATCATAGAAGTCGTCCTGACCAACTTCGGGGCCAGGGAGCCCCGTTCGTGGTTCAGCACCTTCACAACCGAATAGCGAGAGGTGAACCAACGAATGTCCGTAACCATCGTTTTGCTGTTGTTGGTGGGCACCGCGATCGTGTTTGGGATTCTCGGCGGCATCGCAGTGTACTTCGTCGCCAGGGCCGGTTTGCAACACCAGCACCGCACAGAGCTGCAGGAGGTGGAGGCAAGGGCCCAGCAGCGCTTCTTCGGGATCGAGACCGAAGCCAAAGAGCGTTTGCTCGAGGCAAAAGAGGAAGCCGTCCGAATCCGCCACTCGGCGGAGGAAGAGGCGCGTGAGACCCGGACGCAGGCCCAGCAGACCCAGCAGCGATTGCACCAGAAAGAGGAGAACCTGGAGCGGCGAATCGAGGACCTCGGCCGCCGTGAACAGGCTATTGGTGATCGGGAGCGGGGCCTGGACGAGCTTCGTGCCCAACTCGACGACGCCATTCAACAGCAGTTCAGAGAGCTCGAGCGGGTCGCCAGCATGACCCGTCAGGAAGCTCAGGGGATACTGATCGGCCAGGTCGAGCAGGATCTCCGAAATGAAATCGCCCGCAGAGTGAGGGATGCCGAGCTGGCGGCTCGTGACGAGAGCGAGCGCCGGGCCCGTGCGCTTGTAACCGAAGCGATCCAGCGGGTCGCCGCGGACCAGACGGCTGAGACTTCGGTCTCGGTGCTGCCTCTTCCGAACGAGGAGATCAAAGGCCGCATCATCGGTCGTGAGGGACGGAACATCCGTGCGCTCCAACAGGCGACGGGGATTGATCTGATCATCGACGATACTCCGGAGGCCATTGTGATCAGTGGCTTCGACCCGGTCCGCCGCGAGGTGGCCCGGACTGCACTGAACAAGCTGATCGTTGACGGTCGCATCCATCCGGCCCGGATCGAAGAGACCGTGGCCAAAGCCCGACAGGAAGTCCAGCTGCGCATCAAAGAGGAAGGCGAGGCAGCGGTCCTGGAGCTGGGTCTCCACGGCCTGCACCCCGAAATCGTCAAACACCTCGGCATCCTTCGCTTCAGGACCAGCTACGGCCAGCAGGTACTGGCTCACTCGAAGGAGGTGGCCTATCTCGCCGCGACGCTTGCCGCGGAGATCGGTGCCGACGTCAGGATTGCCAAGACGGCAGGCCTGCTGCACGACATCGGTAAGGCCATCGACCACGAGATCGAGGGTTCGCACGCCGTGATCGGGGCCGATCTGGTTCAGCGACACGGTGTTCCGGCGGCGGTCGTGCACGCTGTACGCGCGCACCACTATGACGAAGAGCCGCACACGATCGAGGCGCACCTGTTGATCGCTGCCGACGCGATCTCGGCCGCGAGGCCAGGCGCCCGGCGCGAGACGCTGGACGCCTACATCAAGAGGTTGGAGAAGCTCGAGCAGATCGCGAACTCCTTCCAGGGAGTTCAGCAGTCATACGCGATCCAGGCCGGCCGAGAGATCCGAATCCTGGTCCAGCCCGAGCAGGTCGATGACTCGTCCGCCCAGCTCATGGCTCGCGACATCGCAAAGCGGATCGAGAGCGAGCTCAGTTTTCCCGGTCAGATCAGGGTCACAGTTGTTCGCGAGACCCGTGCGATCGAGTATGCAAAGTAAAGGGGAGGCCCCGTCGGGCCTCCCCTTTTTGTTTTCCTTGAGCCCGTGCCTTCCCACAACGCCTCCCAAAAGGACGCAGAAGACTTCCGCATTCTGTTCGTGGCCGACGTCGTGGGCCGGCCCGGTCGTGTCGCTCTGTCCGCAATCCTGCCGCAACTCAAAGACGAGTTGCAGCCGCACCTGACCATCGTGAATGGCGAGAACTCGGCCGGTGGCTTCGGCATCACCGCAGCAACTACGGAGGAACTGAGGGCGTCTGGCGCCGACCTGGTTACCACAGGCAACCACGTCTGGGACCAGAAGCAGTTCGTGACCGAGATCGCAGAAGTCGAGCGCGTTCTGCGCCCATACAACTTTCCGCCGGGCGCGCCGGGGATTGGTGCGTTGGTGCTTCAGGCCGATGGGGAAGACGTACTGGTCATGAACCTGCAAGGACGCGTCTTCCTGCCCGACCTCGACGACCCCTTTCGCGCAGCTGACGAGGTCCTGGCCACCTTCGGCGAGCCTAAGATCGTCTTCTGCGACATGCACGCTGAAGCGACCTCGGAAAAGACCGCAATGGGCTGGCACCTGGACGGAAGGGTCAGTGCGGTGGTGGGCACCCACACTCACATCCCCACGGCAGATGCGAGGGTGTTGCCGGGCGGCACTGCTTATGTCACGGACGTAGGCATGGTTGGGCCCCGGGATAGCGTGATCGGAGTACAGAAGGAGGCGGCCTTGCGTCGTTTCCTCACCGGGATGCCAAGTAGATTTGAGACCGCCACCGGCGTAGTGACATTCAACTCGGTACTGGTTAGGATTAGCAGACACACCGGACGGGCCACATCGATTCAACGAATAGACCGAGAACACACGTGACGGGGGTTCCAGCAATGACCGGGGAGGGCCGCACACCGGTGGAGGTGCTCAAGGTATCGGCGACCTCCAAACCGGTAGCAGTTGCGGGCGCCATCGCCGGAGTGATCAGAAACCATGGGCGGGTGGAGGTTCAGGCCATCGGCGCTGGCGCCATCAACCAGGCCGTCAAAGCGATCGCGATCTCGCGCGGCTACGTTGCTCCCGGTGGCATCGATATCGTCTGCATACCGTCGTTCATAGATATCTCGATCGATGGCGAGGAACGAACCGGCATTCGGCTCCTCGTGGAGGTGCGCTAGCGCACCGCTAGAAACCGGCTCGGCGAGCTCGAGCCGGTTCGACCGCAAGGAACCCCTCTCGGGCGGCGGCCGAACAGACATCCGGGCTATCCTGGGCTCGCATCGTGGCACGGACCTTCCACGTCTGGACGATCGGCTGCCAGATGAACCTGGCCGATTCCGAAAGCCTCGCGCGCCAGCTGCTGGCCGTGGGCTATCGGGAGGTGCCAGAAATGGAGCGAGCCGACATCGCGATCCTCAACACCTGCGTAGTCCGCCAGGCCAGTGAGGACAAGGTCTACTCGAAGCTCCACGAGCTGCGGCGATGGAAGACACCGGACCGGACGATCGCTGTCACCGGCTGCATCGTGCGGAAGGAGGGTGACGCGCTCCGGGAGCGGTTTCGGCACGTCGACGCAATCGTGCCGATCGGGCAGTACCAGCCCTTCCTGGCCGATCTGGCGGCGCGCTACGACTATGCGATGGGCGAGCCGCTGCCGCAGGCCGGCCGAACCGGGATAAGCCACTACGTGAATGTGATCCAGGGCTGCGACCACAACTGCACCTTCTGCATCGTGCCCAAGGTGCGGGGGCGGGAGGTCCACGTGCCATTGCGCCAGGTCCTCGACCGCTGCCGGCGGGCGGTAGCCGAGGGCGCTCGCGAGGTGGTGCTGCTGGGCCAGAACGTGGACGACTACCACGACCCAGGAGGCTGTGGCGGCCTTGCTGCGCTGGTTCGGGAGGTGAGCTCGATCCCGGGCCTGAAGCGGGTGCGCTTCATGACATCGCATCCACAGGACCTGGAGATGGAGCTCCTCGAAGTCATGGCCTGCTCGCCGGCCGTCGCCCAGGAGCTGCAGCTGCCGGTGCAGTCGGGCGACGACGTCGTGCTCAAGCGGATGGCCCGCGGCTACAAGGTTGACCGCTATCGGGAGATTGTCGCCCGGGCTCGCAGCCTGATGCCGGAGCTGGGCCTGTACACGGACATCATCGTCGGCTTCCCCGGCGAGAGCGAGGAGCAGTTCCTGAACACCCGGCGCCTGATGGAGGAGATCGAGTTCGACGTCGTCCATCTGGCACAGTACTCGCCTCGACCGGGGACCCACGCTGGCGACCGGTGGCCGGACGACGTGCCGGATGCGGAGAAGCGCCGGCGGATCAACGACCTCCTGGCGCTGCAGCGAGAGATAGCCGGCCGGCGAACCGCCCGCTGGATCGGACGCAAGGTCGAGGTGCTGGTCGAGGGGGCCGACGAGCTGGGACGCCCCTACGGGCGCAACCGTCAGGGCAAGCGGGTGGTCGTCAAGAGGGCGCGGGCCGAGCCCGGTGAGATGGTCAGCGTGCTCGTGGAGGAAGCGTCGCCAGGCCAATTGGCTGGGTCACTGCTGGCAGCGTGAGCTCCGACCCCCGGACACAAGCCGGCGCCAACACGCCGGCGATGAAACAGTACTGGGCAGCCAAGCTCAGGCACCCTGACGCGATCCTGCTCTTTCGGATGGGCGACTTCTACGAGGTCTTTTTCGACGACGCGGTCGAGGCGGCACCGATCATGGGCGTGACCCTCACCTCCCGGCCCCTGCGAGAGGGCCGGCAGCCCATGTGCGGTGTTCCCCACCACGCGTGGCAGGGCTATGTCGGCAGGCTGTTGAGAGCCGGCAAGAAGGTGGTGATCTGCGACCAGGTCGAGCAGCCCCAGGGCAACAAGGTGGTGCGGCGTGAGGTCACCCGGGTGCTGACGCCCGGAACGGTGGTCGACGACGCGTACCTCGAGCCGGCTCGATCCAACTGGTTGGTGGCGGCATGGTCGCAGGGCGCCCAGGGTGGGCTGGCGGCCTGCGACGTCTCGACCGGCGAACTCATGCTGTGCCAGCTGCAGCTCGACCGGCTCCAATCGGAGATCGACCGCCTGGCGCCCGTCGAGCTGCTCCAGCCACCCACGATCGATGCCTACAGGTTCGACCCCGAGCGCGGACGTCGGCGGCTGGCCGACCAGCTCGGCGTCAGCTTCGTCGCATCCATCGGCGCCGAAGAGGCGCCGCTGGCCGTCGGTGCGGCTGGCGTTGTCCTCGAGTACCTGGAGCACAATCGAGTCAGGATCGAGCCGGGCCTCTTCAGGATCAGAACCTATTCGCCTGATGCAACGATGCAGCTGGATGCAGCGACAGTGCGAAACCTGGAGCTCGCGGCGCTCTTCAAGCTGGTCGATCGCACCTGCACACCGATCGGTGCTCGCCGCCTGCGACGCTGGATCTGGGCGCCGCTCCGTGACGCCGAGGCCATAGAGCTCCGTCTGGGCGCGGTCAGCGAGCTCGCCGAGCGTGGCCGAGCCGAGCTCCGCACGGCGCTGCGCGAAGTGGGAGACCTGGAGCGGCTCGTGGGCCGAGCTGCCCAGGGCCTGGCCTCTCCGCGTGAGCTGGTCGCCCTGCGCCGATCCCTGGAGGCGCTGCCGGCAGTGGCGGCAGCGGGAGCCACCACAGCATCGCTGCTGCTGCGGCAGCTGACCGCCGCCATCAAGCCCGTCCCTTCGCTTGCCCAAGAGCTGGCAAGTGCGCTGGTCGAGGATCCGCCGGCGGTAATGCGCGACGGCGGTGCAATCCGGGCGGGCTACGACCCTGAGCTGGATGGCATTCAGGAGAGCTCGCGAGCGGCTCGAGAGTGGATCTCTGGGCTGGAGTCGGCGGAGCGTGAGCGAACTGGGATCAAGAGCCTGAAGGTTGGCTACAACCGCGTGTTCGGCTACTACATCGAGGTCAGCCACGCGAACCAGGGTCTGGTCCCAGATCAATACGTCCGCAAGCAGACCCTCATCGGCGCCGAGCGGTACCTCACGGCAGAGCTGAAAGAGAAGGAGGCGATCGTCCTCAACGCCCAGCAGGACCGTGTCGGCCGCGAGGTCGAGATCCTGCACGAGCTCCAGGGCCGGGTGGCCAAAGCGGCGTCCGGTCTGCTCACCTGCGCCGAGGGCGTCGGCGAGCTGGACGCGCTCGCCTCTCTCGCCGAGGCGGGAGTCGACCTGCGCTGGGTGCGACCGGACGTCAACCCGGGGTCGAGACTGGTGATCGAAGATGGGCGCCATCCGATGGTGCAGTCGTCGGTGGGCCACGAGAACTTCGTGGCGAACGACACGGTTCTCGACCCCGATCAAGAGCAGATCGTGGTTCTGACCGGGCCCAACATGGCGGGCAAGTCCACGTACCTGCGACAGGTGGCTCTGATCGTCCTGCTTGCCCAGTGCGGCAGCCTCGTGCCCGCGAGGGCGGCCTCGGTCGGCCTGGCGGATCGCATCTTCACCCGTGTCGGCGCCCATGACGACCTGGCCGCGGGCATGTCCACGTTCATGGTCGAGATGACCGAGACCGCCAATATCCTCAACCACGCCAGCCGGTCCTCCCTCGTCGTGCTGGACGAGGTGGGGAGGGGGACCTCGACATATGACGGGGTCTCGATAGCCCAGTCGGTGGTCGAGTACCTGCACGACTCGCCACGGCTTGGCTGCCGAACGCTTTTCGCCACGCACTACCACGAGTTGACCGCCCTGGCCGACAGGCTCGAACGCGTGCGCAACGAGCGCGTCGAGGTGGCCGAGGAGGGTGGCACCGTCCGCTTCCTTCATCGCGTGGTCGCCGGTGGCGCCGACCGCTCTTATGGCATCCACGTGGCGGCACTGGCTGGGCTGCCGCCGCAGCTCGTCGCTCGCGCCCGCGACGTCCTGGCCGAGCTGGAGCGGCAGCGGCCGCTGGAGCCGGTCGAGCTGCAGCTTGGTCTGCCCCTGGTCCCGGCCGAGGACGAGGTTCGGCAGGAGCTCAGCACCATCGAGCTGGACCGGTTGAGCCCGCTCGAGGCTCTTCAGAAGCTGTACGAGCTGCGGGCGAGGCTCAAATGACGATTCGTGTCCTCGCCCAGCACGTGGCTGACGCAATCGCGGCCGGCGAGGTGGTCGAGCGGCCGGCGTCCGTGGTGAAGGAGCTGCTCGAGAACTCGCTGGACGCGGGCGCTCGTCACATCACCGTGGAAGTCCGCGGAGCCGGTAGGACCCTGATCCGCGTGGCCGACGACGGCGCCGGCATCCCACCTGTTGAGCTGCGCCTGGCGTTTCGACGCCACGCGACCAGCAAGGTTGCCACCGTGGATGACCTGGGGGCGATCATGTCGCTCGGCTTCCGCGGCGAGGCGCTCGCGAGCGTGGCGGCCGTGTCCGAGGTGGAGGCCCGGAGCGGTGGTGGCCGGGTGCGCCTCCGAGCCGCCGAGGTGGTCGAGGAGGGGGTCTCGATCCCGGTGCCGGGCACCGCGGTCGAGGTGCGAGATCTTTTCGCCACCACTCCGGCACGGCTCAAGTTCCTGAAGAGCGAGGCGACCGAGACTGCGGCCTGCGTCAAGACGGTCCACTCCTACGCGCTGCTCTACCCGGAAGTCCGGTTCGAGATGTCCGTAGACGGTCGCTCGACGCTGAAGACCCCTGGCGACGGCGACCTCAGCGCCGCAGCCGCGGCCGTGCTCGGGACGGCCGTAGCTGGGGAGCTGCTGGTGGTGGAGGAGGACGGCGTGCGCGGGCTGGTCTCACAGCCACGCCGCAGCCGGGGCAGCCGTGACGGCATCCTCATCGCCATCAACCGCCGGCCGGCCGCCTCGAGGTCCCTGCTGTACGCCGTCGAGGAGTGTTACCAGGGCTCGCTTGAGCGCGGCCGCTATCCCGTGGCAGTCCTGGACGTGATCGTCGATCCCCACGAAGTGGACGTCAACGTACACCCGGCCAAGCGGGAGGTTCGCTTCCACGCCGAGGGTGCGATCTTCGCCCGCGTGCAGAGAGGGGTGCGGGCAGCGCTGACGGGCAGCGCCCCGTACCGGCTCGAGCCGGCAGCAGCACCGGTGGCAGGAGTGGTGCGGGAGTGGCATGCGCCACAGCTGCATGAGGCTCGGCCGGCGCTGGTGACCTCTCCCGTCCCTGCTTCGATCGATCCGATATCGCCCTTGCGAGCGCTGGGCCAGGTCAAGGACGGCTACCTGATCGCCGAAAGCGAGGACGGAGTGGTTCTGGTCGATCAGCACGCCGCCCACGAGCGGGTGCTGTACAACCGCTTCCTGGCACGGTTGGAGAGCCGCAGCCTGTCTGCTGCCAGCCAGGCTCTCCTGCTGCCGGAGACCATTGAGCCGGCGCCGGCTCATATGGCGGCGGCAGTGGACAGCCGGGAGCGCCTGCATTCACTCGGCTTCGAGGTGGAGGAGTTCGGACCCCGGGCATTGAGGGTCACGGCCGTGCCGGCCGAGACGCCCGCCAGCCGGGCTATCCCGGCGCTTCAGGAGCTTCTGGAGGTCCTGGCCGATTCCCGTGCCGATGGCGCAATTGCACGCGCTGCGGCTTCGCTGGCGTGTCACTCGGCGGTGAGGTTTGGCGACCGGTTGGATCCGTCCGAGCAGCGCAAGCTGCTGGCCGAGCTCGAGGTCGCCGACCATTCGATCACCTGCCCGCACGGCCGGCCGACTCGGCTCGTGCTGTCGTGGCAGGAGCTGAAGCGCCATTTCCGCCGCAACTACTAGATGATTGATTCCGGTTGGCGACGAGAGATTCGGCGGCCAGGTGCCCCAGATCGTGGGGCTGCGCCGAGGACCGGAGCGAGCCCATTCGTCAATGGGTGAGCGAGGACCGCAGAAGCAGCGCCGCGATATGGGGTGCATGGGCGCCGAAGATCCGTCGGCAATTCGGAATCAATCATCTAGACCGAGCGTCCCACTCATCATCGGCCCGACTGGCGTGGGCAAGAGCAGCGCCGCCTACGAGATCGCACGTCGGCGAGGTGGCGAGATCGTGGTTTGCGACTCGCGCCAGGTCTATGACCGCCTGGACATAGCCACCAACAAGCCGTCGCCGGAAGCGATGCGGCTGGTTCGCTACCACCTGGTCGGAATCGCCGATCCGGCCAGCACGTACACGGTCTTCGAGTTCATTGAGGCAGCCAACGCCACGATCGCCGACATCACCGCCCGAGGCAAGCTACCGATCGTCGAAGGCGGCACCATGCTGTGGGCGGACGCTCTGGCCGAGGGCTTTTCGCTCGGTGGAGTTGCGCCGCGGCCAAACCGCAGAGCTGAGCTGGAGCGGCTGCCACGCGAGTCGCTGGCTGTGCTGCTGCACCGCCTGGACCCGGAAGCCAAGGTCGACAGCCGCAACCCAGTCCGGCTCGTCCGTGCGATCGAGGTTCTCGAAGTCGCCGGTCCTCCACTCGCCAGGCTCCGGACGCGGCGGCCTCCCTCCTGGACGCCTGTGCGCATCGGGCTGGACGCGGACCTAGCGACGATTGACCGCCGGCTGGCCGAACGTTCGCAAGACCAGGTTGCACGCGGTCTAATCGAGGAGACGCGCGCTGCCCTGGCTTCTGGCGTGCCAGCTGACGCGCCCGTGCTGACCGGGATCGGATATGCCGAGGCGCTGGCGTGCATCCGCGGGGAAGTGCCACTCAGTGAGCTGGCTGACCTGATGGCGCGATCCAACCGGCGGTACGCCAGACGCCAGCTGCGCTGGCTGCGGCGCAATCCGCATATCAGGTGGTTCGACGCTACGCACGATCCCGTGCCCGGTATCCTTGAATTCCTGCAAGAGCAAAACATTTGATCGATACGCAGCCCGAGCGCGAGCGCGCCTACCTCGTCGGTGTCCAACTCCCGGGCACGTCCCATGAGGTGCTGACCGAGCAGATGCGGGAGCTGTCCGAGCTGACTCAAACCGCTGGTGGCGAAGTAGTGGCCACGGATGTCCAGCGTCGAGAACAGATCGAACCAGCCCTCTTTGTCGGCCGTGGCAAAGTCGCTGACATCCGCGATCAGCGCGGCGACCTGCATTACGACCTCGTGATCTGCAACGAGGACCTGAGCCCTCGGCAGCAGAGGAACCTCGAGAGAGAGCTCACCATACGGGTGGTCGACCGAACCGAGCTGATCCTCGACATCTTCGCCCAGCATGCGCGAACCCATGAGGGCCGGCTGCAGGTCGAGGCCGCTCAGCTCCGCCACCTGCTGCCACGGTTGATCGGAGCCTACGACTACCACCGCCAACGGGGTGGGATCGGCACGCGCGGCGGCCCTGGCGAGCAGCAGATCGAGGTCGAGCGCCGGCGCATCCGCCGCCGGCTGCGCGACCTGGACCAGGAGTTGGCCCAGGTCCGCGCCCAGCGAGAGCAGCAGCGATCCGGCCGCCGCCGGTCAGAATTGCCGACGGTCGCGATCGTCGGTTACACGAACGCAGGCAAGTCGACCTTGATCAATGCCTGGACCGGCGCCGGGGTGCGGGCAGACGACTCGCTGTTCGTCACGCTGGATCCGACCACCAGACGGCTGCAATTGCCCAGCGGACGCGAAGTGCTGCTGACGGACACCGTGGGGTTCATCCAGAAGCTGCCGACCGACCTGGTGGCTGCCTTTCGGGCGACCCTCGAGGAAGTGACCTTCGCTGACCTGATCCTCCACGTAGTGGACGCCGCCGCGCCGGCAGCAGCGGAGCAGGCCACGACGGTCGACGAGATCCTTCGCGACCTGGGCGCGGCCGACAAGCCTCGCGTCGTCGCCCTGAACAAGGTGGACCTGTTGGGCCCTGCCACCCTTCGGCGCAACATGCAGTGCTTCGGCGAGCGCTACCCTGCCCTCGTGCCGATTTCGGCGCTCCGTGGCACCGGGCTCGACGCAGTGGGCGACGCGCTCGATAAGGCCTCGGACGTGGGCTTCGTCCCGCTGGAGGTCCTCGTGCCGTACGGCAATGAGACCGTGCTGCAAGAACTGCGCCAGTTTGGGGGCCTCGAGGAAGTGGCGTACACCGAACGGGGTACTGTCGCCAGGGGTAGGGCACCCCGGGAGCTCGCTCACCGGTTCCAGACGTACATCCTGGATTGAGGCGTCAGCCTGAGCCGGCCGGGCTGGCGGAGCTGACGCTCAGTCTGGTGAACATTCGGTCGGTCAGCCGCCAAGAGCATGCGCTCACGGCGTGGATTGCAGATCAGGTCGCCGGCCTCGCCGGCGTGCGCGTCGTGCACCGCCAGGCGGACGCCATCGTCTTCGGCCATCCCGGCGCAGCCGACGTGGTGCTGGCCGGCCACTCGGACACTGTGCCCGAGCAAGGCAACCTCCCCGGCCGGGTGGCCGAGGGACACGTACACGGCCTGGGCGCGTCAGACATGAAGGGCTCGCTGGCGGTGATGTTGGCGCTGGCCGGCGAGCTGCATGCACTCCATCTACGGCTCAACCCGCTGTTCGTGATATTCGGGCGGGAGGAGCTGCCCCTGGCTGAGAGTGTCCTGGAAGGGCTCTTCACGAGCTGCCCGTCGATCCTGGAGTCGGGGCTGGCGGTCATGATGGAGCCGACCGCCAACCGCCTCGAAGCCGGATGCCTGGGCAACATCAAGGCGACACTGGAGTTCGGTGGGGTCGCGGCGCATTCGGCTCGGCCCTGGCTCGGGGTCAACGCAATCCACGAGGCTGTCCGAGGCCTCTCTCGCGTGGCGGACTCGCGACCCGAAGAGGTGGTGCTGGGCGGTCTGACGTTTCGAGAGGTGCTCAGCGTGACCGAAATCGCCGGGGGGATCGCAAACAACGTGATCCCCGATCGGGTGACGTGCGGACTGAACTTTCGATACGCTGGCCACCGCACGCCCGCCCAGGCCGCCGCCCGGTTGCGTGAGCTCGTCGGAACGTCGGGGGAGCTGCGCATCGAGAGCAATGCGCCGGCCGCGCCAGTCGCTACCGGCAATGCTCTCCTCCGCCGGCTGCAGTCAGCTGGCGGGTTGCCCGTCGAGCCCAAGCAGGCCTGGACGCCGGTAGCCGAGTTCGCCGGCCGAGGCCTGGACGCCGTCAACTTCGGCCCCGGCGACCCCCAACTCGCTCACCGCCGCGATGAGCGGATCAGCGTGGACGCAATGGCGGATACCCTTTCGATCCTGCGCCGCTTCCTATGCAGTTGAATCCCCTTTTGACCCAGATTCGGACGTACCGGTTCGTCGCGCTCGACGAGGCGCGTCGAAGTGCGCGCGCCGCCGGCCGGACGCTGATCGACTTCATGGCCTTCATCGCGATGGACAGCCGCAGCGACAAGCACGTCGTGGTTGTCACCGATCCCGGATATCCCATCCCTGGGCGGGCTGTGCTGCTGGCCGGGGCTCAGGTCATCCGCGTCCCTCTGCTAGAAGGCAACAGCTTCCTGCCCGACCTGTCTGATATGGGGAGGCGACCTGGGACCGGGTCGCGATTCTCTGGGCGACGATCGCCGCGCTGGCCGGTGAAGAGCACGTCCAGCGAATGCGCCGCATCTACGCGGCCCGGCGAGAGCTGTTCGCACACAAGGGCATTCGGGTCGCGGGCTGTGACGCGACGTTCTATCTGTGGTCGGAAGCTCCCGACGGACAGACCGCCGAGGCTTTTGCGGCCTGCCTGCTGGAGAACGGAGTAATGGTGGCGCCTGGCTCCTTCTTCGGGGAGTGCGGCGAAGGTTATTTCCGGCTCGCGCTGGTGCCCACGATGGAGGAGTGCCAGCGCGCGGTCGCAATCCTGGAGGAAGTGCTTTGAGCTCGAACATCGCCGTCGGGGAGAAGCTTCGGAGGCGCATCGACGCCGCTTATGAGTCCGGGAGCATGGACGCGGAGGCGGTGGAGGAGACGGTTCGGCGCCTTGACGCGGGGCTGGTTCGGAGCGCTGAGAGGGGCCTGGACGGCTGGGTTGTGAACGAATGGGTGAAGAAGGCCATTTTGCTCTACTTCCGCCTGCGCAACGTCGAAACCATTGAGGTGGGGCCCTTCGAATACCGCGACAAGATCCCGCTCAAGCACGATCTGGAGTCGACCAGGGCAAGGGTCGTGCCGCCTGCAGTCGCGCGGTACGGCAGCTTCTTGTCGGAGGACGTGATTCTCATGCCCAGCTACGTGAACATCGGCGCCTGGGTCGGCCCAGGCACCATGGTCGACACCTGGGCAACAGTGGGCTCATGTGCGCAGATCGGGGCGCGAGTCCACCTGTCCGGAGGGGTCGGCATCGGCGGGGTGCTCGAGCCGCTGCAAGCCAGGCCTGTGATCGTCGAGGACGACTGCTTCATCGCCTCGCGGTGCATTGTCACTGAGGGGGTTGTCGTAGGTGAGCGGGCGGTGCTGGGAGCCAACGTGGTCTTGACGGGGTCCACGCCGATCATCGACGTCACGGGCCCCCAGGCGGTCGAGCACCGCGGCGCAGTGCCGGCCGGGGCGGTCGTCGTTCCAGGCTCCCGGACTCGCCAGTTCCCAGCCGGCGCGTTCCAGGTGGCCACAGGGCTGATCGTGGGTTGGCGCAGCCAGCAGACCGACCGCAAGGTCAGTCTGAACGATGCCCTCCGTGAGCATGGAGTCGCTACCTGACGCCGATATTGATCATGACAATCAGGCTCTAACGCGCTCGTCGGGTTGGGCGACCCAGGCGAGCTAGTGGTTCCCGTCGGTGACCACTAGTAGCTGCGCAACAGGCCCTTGACCTCGCCTACCATCGACGCCTGCTCTGGCTCGATAGGAGCGTAAGCGGGATTCTCGGCGATCAACCGTACGTGCCCGGCGGACCGATCGAGTCGCTTGACCGTGGCCTCGTCCTCGACTAGGGCCACCACTATCGTCCCGTCGTCAGCATCCTGCTGTGGCTTCACGATCACGAGGTCGCCATCCAGGATGCCGGCGTTCACCATCGAGTCGCCGCGGACCCGCAAGGCGAACCAGCCGTCCTGTGCGATTTCCGGCGACAGCATGAGGTGGTCCTCGATATTCTGTTCGGCGAGGATCGGGGTACCTGCGGCCACGTTGCCCACGACCGGGACCGCGATGGCACTGCGGCGGAGCTCGTCGTCCTTGACATCCTGCACCAGCTGCACGGTGCGCGACTTGCTGGGGTCACGCTTGATCAGACCCCTGCGCTCCAGCTGGTTCAGGTGGTTATGGACCGTTGAGCTCGAAGAAAGCCCCACGGCCTCGCCGATCTCCCGCACGCTCGGTGGATAGTTGCGGATCCTGGTGACTTCGCGGATGTACTCCAGGATCCGGGCCTGGCGCTGGCTTAGCTCTTGACTCAATTTCTGCTACCTCTTCTGCTACCTCGTTGGCTACTTGTGAAGTGCTTCGGCAAACCGAGGCAACACCCATCCTAGCAGGAAGTCCAGAAAATGACAAACCTTTGTTCGTCGAACGCTTGACCCCCGAACGCGCGTTTGTTATCGTGGGGTCGAACACATGTACGCGTTCAAATCCGACCCCGCGATCGTCCGGCGCTGGAACCGTTCGGAGTCGCTGTTCTGGCGATGGCGCTGGCCAACCATGGCCACGGCCGCCTTGGTGCTGTTTGGCCTCGGGTATGCGCACGCCCTGAACGGCTCCGCGCCCGCGGCCATAAGTGTCGCTGGTACCTACGAGACGGTCTCTGTCGGAGATGGAGAAACGCTCTGGGGGATCGCCAGCAGCCGGTATCCAAACGCCGACCCGCGTCTGAAGGTGGCTCAGATCGAACAGCTGAACGGCCTCAGCGGGCCGATGATCGAAGCGGGGCAGCGGCTGAGGGTCCCGGCCCGATGAGCGGTAATCTGGATCGCGGTGGACGTCGAGCTCGTTACCCGGCGAGGCTGCCACATCTGTGACGAGGCGCTCGGCGTGCTTCGCACACACGGCGTGGAGCCGCATCTCAGGAACGTGGATGCCGACTCCGAATTGTTCCGGCTGTATGACTTCCGCGTGCCGGTGCTCCTCGTGGACGGCCGGGTGGTGGGAGAAGGGCGGCTCGACGAGCGCGCCGTGAGGCGCGCGCTTGGAGTCTGAGCCGCAGCGGGCCCGCGACGTCCAGGTGGTCCGTTGCAACGGGGGCGCCGCGGCCGTCGTGCATGGGCTGACGCAGGCGGCCTTCAGCGGCTATGGCACTCTGGATCCTCCCTCGGGTGCTTGCCGGGAGACCGTGGAGTCCGTACGCCGAGACCTGGAGGCGGGGGGTGGGGCAGTAGCGTTCCTGGACACCGCTGCGGTGGGCTGCCTCCGCTTCGAAGGCGCTTCCACTGACTTCCACGTGCGGCGTGTGGCGGTCAAGCCGGAGCTGCAGGGCACGGGCATCGGCCGGGCGCTGATGGCGTGGGCCGAGGCGGAGGCCGCGAGCAGCGGGTTTGGGCATGTGACTGTCGGCGTGCGCTTGTCGCTGCCTGCCAACCTGGGCTTCTACGGCCGCCTGGGCTACGAGGTGGTCGCTGAGCACAGCCACCCGGGCCACGCACGACCCACCTGGGTCTCGATGCGAAAGCGGGTCCGAAGCGGCGAGCTACGTTAAGTGTGGGGGAGGAGCGCCTCACCTTCGGGGTGCGGTTTGCCCCGCACGACCGGTGGGCGGGCGGACCAGGGGAAGTTGACCCACCGTGCAGTCCGGCGCCATACGAACTCGCACTTGACCACGGAACGGGGCTTCTCATACAGCACCGCACAGCGCACATCGGCAACGTGGTCAGCGCAGAAGTCTGTGACGAGCTTGAGCGTTGCACCGGTGTCAGCGACATCGTCAGCAACCAGCACTTGGGCGCCGGCGAGGTCCACCGCATCGAGCAGCGGCGGCAGCATCACAGGGAAGTCCAGGCGCTGGTCAACGCCGGTGTAGAACTCCACGTTCATGGTGAAGACGTTCTTCACGCCCAGTGCATAGGCGATGGCAGCGGCCGGCAGAAGCCCGCCGCGCGCGACCGCAAGGATGATGTTGGGCTCATAGCCGCTGTCCGCGACAAGCTGGGCGAGCGCACGAGTCGCGTCGCCAAACTGCTCCCAGCCCATGACCTCGCGGTTGCGGCTCTCAGCCACGGTGTGCCGGGGTGCGCCGCGTCTTGGTCAGCATCGTCGGCCCAGCTTAGCCGGATTCTGGAGCCTGACCGGATGAGCGATCATCAGCTCGTGAGCGAACAGCGCCTGGAGGCTGACGTGCAGCAAGAGGGCCAGGGGGTCTTCATCGAGGTGCCGGCAGAGGTGATGGCAAAGCTGAGCCCCCGCAAGCGTCCCCCCGTCCTGGTGACCCTCAACGGCTACACCTACCGCTCGACCCCGGTCGTTTACGCGGGTAGGTACTACCTGGGGCTTCGGCGCGAGGTGCGCGAGGCCGCGGGCGTCAGAGTCGGCCAGACGCTCCACGTCACCATCCAGGTCGATGAGCAGCCCAGGCTGGTCGACGTGCCCGCCGCCCTTGCCGAAGCGCTGCAGGCCGATCGAGCCGCTCGGGCGGCCTTCGATCGGCTGTCCTTCACGGACCGCCGCGAATATGTGGAGTGGGTCGGCACCGCCAAGCTAGACACACCAGGAGTGGATGCTGCCTTCCCTGCAATCGCGAACTATGTGCGGCGGCAAATGCGCGGATCGTGATGCTGAAGGAGGCCGCTGAGCAGCAGCATCGGCCTGCCACGGACCGGCCATGAGCCAGGGGATCGTCCTCGAGGTTGAGATTCACGCTCCGGTCGGGGTGGTCTGGGAGCTTCTCACCAACCCGGCCCAGATCGTCCGTTGGCTAGGCGTCTCAGCGTCCCTCGACCCGAGGCCTCATGGTCAGTTTCGCTTCGAGCTGTTCGATGGACAGTACTGCTCGGGTCGCTACGTCGAGGTCATCCGCGACCGAAGAGTCGTCTTCACGTGGGGATGGGAGGATCCGGCCATACCTATCCCACCCGGCTCTACGACCGTGGAGATCGACCTCGAGTCCGCCGGCCCGGAACGCACCAGGCTGCGGCTGGTCCACACCGGCCTCGACCAGGCGATGGAGCAGCTTCATGCCGACGGCTGGCAGCGCTACTTTCGGCGACTCGCTGCGGTCGCTGAGGGAAGGGATGTGCCGCCCGATCCTTCACTGCCCTACCAGGGACCCGAAGCAACCCCCAACCCTCTCGCTCGAGGAGATCCGGCATGAGCATTGATGCTCAGCAGACAATGGTCATCGACCGCCCACGGCCGGAGGTCGCGGCGTCGTCCGGCGCGTGGCCCGATATCTCGATCGGAGCTTCGACTACGTGCTCGAGGTCGTCGACGTCGGCCCCGACTCACGGGTCGTTGTGAAGTCCAGAAAGAGCCCACCGGCGTCACTACCGCCATAGGACCCGTATTGCCGGCTCCAGGTTCACTCCGACCCCTGCGACGTCCGGCGCGTAAGGAAGTGGGAGGACGAGGTCAGGCGACGTGGAACCGCCGCCTCGGCTATCGCAAGATCCGAAGGCAGTCGCTCGTCCAGGCAAACGTGAGCGACCTCGGCCGCCAGCTCCGCCCCTGACTCCCGCGCGCGGACTCACCCTCGAGGGGCATCCACCAGTCCAGCTACTCGCGTTACGCCAACACCTGGGAGTTGCTATCATATGGTGGTGAGACTCAAAAGGAGGTGACTTCCATGACACGCTTCGGAACGGGACGGTGGTGGGCGCTGGGCGGCCTGATGCTCGCGGTCCTCACAGTCGGCCTGGACGGCACGATCCTCTCCGTGGCTCTGCCGACGCTGGCGACCGCGCTGCACGCGTCCGAGTCGGACCTCCAGTGGTTCTCATCCGCCTACCTCCTCGTGCTGGCGGCTGCGATGCTTCCGGCCGGTCTGTTGGGGGATCGTTATGGCCGGAAGAAGGTGATGGTCGGTGCTCTGGCGTTGTTCGGAGCCGGTTCCGCGGCATGCGCCCATGCGCCGTCGGCAGGGGCTTTCATAGCGGCTCGGGCACTCCTTGGACTCGCCGGCGCGGCGCTCATCGTGATGGCGCTGTCCGCGATTACGGTGCTCTTCAGAGAGGAGGAGCGGCCGCGCGCCGTCGGGATCTGGGCCGCGGCCAACTTCCTGGCACTGCCGATCGGGCCCATCTTGGGAGGCTGGCTGCTGACGCACTACTGGTGGGGCTGGGTCTTTCTGATCAACGTTCCGGTCGCACTGCTGGGGTTGGTCGCCACGGTATTGCTTGTTCCCGAGTCGCGGGCATCCGAGCGGCCCGGACTCGACCCGGCCGGTGTCCTCACCTCGACCACCGGTCTGGTTGGCGTGACCTATGGTCTGATCGAGGCCGGCCGGAGCGGCTGGGGCAACGCCGGCGCTCTGGCCCCGATCGCGGCTGGTCTGGTGTTGCTCATTAGCTTCTTCATCTGGGAGCGGAGGCTCAGCCGGCGTCGGGGCGGACGGCCCGTGGTCGACCTCACGCTATTCTGCTCCGCATCGTTCACCTGGTGCGTGCTCCTTACGGCCACTGTCGCCCTGGCCATGGTCGGCGTCATTTTCACCATGCCGCAGTACTTCCAGGGAGTCCTGGGCACTGACGCAATGGGCTCCGGCTTTAGGCTGCTGCCACTTATCGCCGGGCTGGTCGTAGGCGCCCTACCCGCCGACCGGGTCGCCCGTCTCGTAGGACCGAAGATTGCCGTCGCGCTCGGGTTCGTTCTGCTCGCTATGGCGCTGGTCGCCGCGGCCACCACCAGCCAGGAGTCGAGCAGCGGCTTCATCGTGGGATGGATGGCCCTGGCCGGCGCCGGTATGGGGCTGGCCCTGGCGACCGCATCCTCCGGCGCGCTCTCCCAGCTCTCGGAGGAGCGAAGTGGAGTGGGCGCGGCGGTGATGCAGGCTCTACAGAAGGTTGGAGGGCCATTCGGGGCGGCGATCATGGGCAGCGTGGTCAGCTCGGCCTACCAGGCCCGCGTGAACGTCACCGGGCTCCCCCAGAGCGCGGCCACCGTGGTGCGGGCGAGCGTCTTCGGCGGATTGACCGTGGCGCACCAGGTTCGGTCGGCGGCCTTGCTCGAGTCGGTCCGCGCAGCCTTCGTTCACGGGTTGGACGTCGCGCTCATGGTGTCGGCCGGGATCGCCACGATGGGTGCCGTGCTCGCGCTAGCCTTCTTGCCTGGGACGACCTCAGCGGAGGTCGCGAGCACCAAACCAGTCGAGAAGGAAATAGCCCTTGGCGTCAGAAGGTGAGCCATCCGCGATCGGCCTGCGTCAGCGCAAGAAGGCGAAGACACGAGCCGCGATCCAGCAACATGCGTTGCGACTATTCCGCGACCAGGGCTACAGCGCCACCACCGTGACCCAGATCGCCGAGGCGGCCGAGATCTCCGAGAGCACTTTCTTCCGCTACTTTCCCACCAAGGAACACGTCGTCCTCGAGGACGAGTTCGATGACGCCCTGATGACCGCATTCGATGCACAGCCGCCCGAGCTGACCCCGATCCAGGCAATGCGCGGGGCGCTCCGCGCGGTGCTCGGCGCTCTGCCGGCCGAGGACCGGGCAGAGATTCGGGAACGCGCCGACTTGATCTTTTCGGTTCCCGAGCTGCGCGCCGCCATGGCCGGCAGAATCGTGGAGACGCTCCAACGGACCTCTGAGCAGCTGGCAGTACGAATGGGGCGCCCTGCTGACGACATCGGGGTGCGGACCCTCGCCGGAGCGCTGATCGGGGCAATGATGTCTGTGACTGTCGGCGCCGCCGGCGACCCCACGGCGGATTACGTCGAGCTGATCGACGCGGCCATGGGGCGACTGGAGGCCGGCTTCCCCGCCTAGTGGACCACCAGAGTCACGGGGTCAGCGATCGCCAGACTGGACGTAACCGCAGAGGCTGCGCCATGCCTTCTCGGTATCAGCCGTCTGAACGTGCTCCGTTCGAAACAGGCTCGTGTAAATGGAGATGTCGTCGAGCTCCCAGCGAAGGCGATAGAGGGCGATAGTCGCGGTGTCGATGCTTCGCCCGGTGGAGTCCGCGTACAGGGCCAGCTCGTTGCCATCGCGAGTGACCAGCCACAGGTCGCGTTCGGGTGGGGCCAGGCCGACGGTGTCCCAGTCGACCAGAAGGACCCGGTCGGCCGTGCGCAGCACGTTGCCGGCGTGCGGCTCCCCGTGCGTGATCACGAAGTCGGCACCCGCCGCAGCCACCTCCCGAGCGAGGCGGTCGAAGGCCTGCAGCCGCCGCAGGAGCTCCGCGGCGTGGCTGGCCAGTAGGTCTCGGGCCAGCTCAGAGAACGGGCCTCCGGTCCATGTCCGATTCAGCTCGCGGAGAGCGGCTTCGAGGCGATGCCGTTCCGGCAGGTCGAGGTGGCGGCGCCGCGCATTGGGCAGGGCCACGTGCGTGGCCCGATGGAGCTCGGCCAGCATACGAACCACGTCAGCACGCTCCCCAGGCGTGCTGTCCTCGTCGAAGCGACGGCAGCTCCCGTCGACGAAGGGGAACAGCGCGACGGTGTGACGTGAACCGATGCGGCGCACGGTCTCACCCTGCGCCGTCGGAATCGGGGCGACAACGAACTCGAGGCCACCTTCGCGGCGGAGGGCGAGGGCGGCGTCGAATGCACCACGCAGACCAACGAAGGCCGAGTCTCTGTCCTGACCGAGCCAGCCCTTGTGGTCCAGGTCGTCGACGGTGACGAAATGCCGGCGGCCGGCGGCATCGACCACCTCCCAGTGATAGCTGCCGCCGCCCACGGGCGCGTACCGCGCGCTCTCGACGTGCAGTCCCCAGCTCTCTGCCAGGCAGGCAATCAGCTCTCTCTCCTGGAACGCCTCTGGCAGAGATCTCATCCCACTCTCTGTAAGGATCTCAAGCACGTCGATACCTGCGGAACGTTGCGCCGCGTTGTCACACGTCGGCGCCGCCCGCGTCCATGATCGGCCGCACCTCGACGGGGGAGAAGCGGACGGTCCGCCAGTGGTCGCGGTCGGGCAGCAGCTCGAAGATGGGTGGTTCGTGCACCCTCAGGGTGTTCGTCTTCGTAGCTTGCATGGTCTTTCTCCTTGGGGATCGTCCGGAGGTTGGGCTGTCACTAAGGAGTCGGAGCCACGGACGCGTTCTCGACATCCCAGCCGAAGATCGATGGCCGACAGGAGGACGAGAGGGCCGCGAGCACGTGGTCGACGACCGCGGTGGCATAGCCGTCGGGGAATGCCCGGTGGGCGATGAAGCGCCGGTAGAAGAACGGCCCAGTGAGGAGATCGACGCCAAGCTCGAGGTCTGCCGACGCAGGAAGTTCGCCACGTTCCTGGGCCTTGGCCAAGAGGTGCCGAACGGGTTCGCGGCGGCGCTCGGTGAGCTGGACGTGGAGTTTGGAGAGGGACTGGTGCCGCTCCGCTGCGTCGACGACTGCGGCCATCAGCCGTGGAAAGGGCTGGTCGCCGAGCAGGGCCTCGAAGCGGGAAAGCAGCTCGATCAGGTCGGTCCTCAGCTGGCCGGTGGCCGGCAGGCGGAGCGGTTGGAAGCTCACGTCCATGGCATCGACCAGCAGGGCGGCCGGTGACGCTCACGAGCGCGAGCCCCGCGTGGGATCGGGGCCCGCTGCGTTTCCTCTGCCGCTGCCCTTAGAGGGGTTGACGAACCACCCATCGAAACGCTAGTGTACCATTAGGTATCGATACGGAACCGGACCGATGGCAGCCAATGGCGAGGTAACCTCGCCAATCGTGGAAAGGAGCAGCACATGGCCCGCGTCGAAGGCGTTGCGGCAGGAAAGGCAGGACCGCTCCTGCGCCTCCTCTATCGGATGACGCGCCTTAGTATGGCCCAGGCGGCGGGGCGTGAGACCGAGCGGATGCTCGAGCCTATGGAATTGTTCGCTCGCGTGCCGCGCCTTTTGTTCGGTTACGGCATGTTGGAGTGGGCCGCGGGGAAATCCCACCTGGTCGACTACCGGCTCAGGGATTTGGCCGAGCTGAAGGCGGCCACGCTGACCAGCTGCGAGTACTGCATCGACCTCGGCTCTTCGATCGCCAGGCGGCGCGCCGGATTGAGCGATGAGCAGTTGCTCGCGCTCCCGCGATACCGGGACAGCCAGCTGTTCAGCGACCTCGACAAACTGGTCCTCGACTATGCGGTGGGGATGAGCCGCACGCCCGTCGAGGTCTCCGACGAGCTGTTCAACGCGCTGCGCCAGCATTTCGACGACGCCCAGCTGGTGGAGTTGACGAGCGTGATCGCCCTCGAGAACCTGCGCGGCCGGTTCAACCTGGCGCTCGGCATCGGCGCCACCGGCTTCAGCGAGGGGATGGTGTGCGCGATCCCTGAACGGCCCGCAGCGGCGACGTCGCCAGGACTCTGACTCGCGACAGGGCGGGCGCCCTCGAAGGGTCCAGATTGCTATCGATAATGACTCTTAAGGAAAGCGTCCTAGAGTCACCTTGCTGCGAAAGACCCGGGGTTCGCGGCCCTGAATCCGGGCGCTTCAGCAATCGAACGAGGGCTTGTCTACGCCGCCCTCGGCACGATACGCACGATCTTCCTGGCGTGGCGGTCACGAAGCCGCTCGTCGTGCGTCGCCAGGACCACAGTTCCGCCTTGCTCGTGATACGCCTCGAAGGCGCTCATCACGTCATCGGTAGATTCGGTGTCAAGGTTGCCGGTGGGCTCGTCAGCGAGCAAGATGCGCGGCTCGTGCGCGATCCCACGCGCGATCGCGACCCGCTGCTGCTGGCCACCCGACAGCTCCGCCGGCATGCTGGCCGCCTTGTCACTCAGGCCCACCACCTCGAGGGCGTCGAGCGCCCGCTCTTTGGGCCGGTTGACGCGGAGGTGTGCGAGCTGGAGCGGCAGGAGCACGTTCTCCAACGCAGTCAGATGCGGGAGCAGCTCGTAGCTCTGGAAGACGCAGCCGAGCTTGCGTCGGAACCGGGAGACGTGCCGGCTCCGCAGTTTGGCGAGGTCGACGCCGTCCACCTGAGCCCGCCCTGACCAGGGCCGCAAACTGCCGTAGAGCAGGTTGAGCAAGGTCGTCTTCCCCACTCCGGAAGGGCCCTCTACGCAAACGAACTCGCCTCTGTCGATCTCCAGCGTCACGTTCTGGAGCACCGCCTCGTCGCCATAGCCCACCGACACCTCGGTGAGCCGGACCTCGCCGAGGCCCTCGCGGGCATCGTCTGGATATTCAGCGTCCTCAGCCGCCTTCCCGCGGGAAAACGTGCTCAGTACCCAATCGGGCGTAATCATGCCTGCACCGCCTTCTGGTCGTTCCGCGCGAGCAAGGCGTTGACCCTGCTCGAGCCAGCCACCAGACCCCTGGTTCCCTCCTTTTGGGGTCGGGCCTAGGGCCCAGGTGGTGGTAAGTGCCGATATAAGATCCGACCCAACACTATACATGCGTCGAGGTGCGGCATGACGACCTCGGCGAAGGTCACGCAGCCGGCGAGATCAGAGCTTCAAGCCGACCGAGCCAGGACGTGGCCGGTCAGCTCGGCCAGGACGGGCGCGTCGGAGTCGTCCAGCCCGCGGAGAAAGAACACCAGCGGCAATCCGGCGTCGCGGAACTCGGCGCTCAGCCGAGCCAGGTCAGCTCCCGGTCGGGCGATCCCCGCCGCCGATGCCGCCATGACAGCCAGGGAACGCGTCACGTAACCCTGCAAGCCGGTCACTACGAGTTCGCCCGACTCGCTCGCCCACGCCGATCGCACGTCCCGCAGGAGCTCCAAGAGTCGGGCAGATGCTGCGGACGCCAACGCGCCGGCGGTGCCGTCCTCGAGGAGCCGCCGGTGGTAGTCGGCCTGCGTTCGCAGCAGGCGCCGGAGTCTCATCTGCGTTGCGAGCGTACGCATGTTCGATACCGATTGTACCGAATGGGCGTTCGGAGATCAAGACCAGCGGGGTGTTAAGTCCCGGATCCGAGATCCCGTTCGTAGAAGTACATCACGGGGCCATCCCGTCCACCCTCCCGGTTGGTGAAACCCAAGCTTTCGTACAGAGCGCGGGCGGCCACGTCCCCTTCGCTGGTGCCAAGGTCCATGCTGTCGGCCCCACGGCGCCTGGCCTGCTCGATCGCCTCCTCCATCAAGGCTCTCCCGAGCCCCCGCCCGCGTCGATGGGGGACAACGTAGAGCTCCGCCAAGTAGCACTCAAGCCCTGCGCTCCAGATTGCCGGCCGGAATCGGAGCACTGCCAGGCCATCCGGCCCCTTGCCTCCGAGCAGCACCACGCTCTCGCCAGAGCGAAGGAGCATTCGAACACGGTCGGCCAGCGCGGCTGGTTGAGGGGTGGGCTCATCAAACTCGCGATTGAAATCGTGCAGAAGCTGACCGATGGTCTCAGCGTCTTCGACGTCCGCACGCCGGACGACGCCTTCGTTCGGTGTCGCCTCGTCCATGCCTTTGCGCGGGGCACTTGACGACGGCACGGCGCTTGACCGCCCCGCTAGACGCCGAACGCTCGGCAGAGCTGCTCGGCCAGCTCCTGGGGATTCACCGGCGTGCTGGTCTCCAGGGACCAGCTCGTCGCCTCGTGGACCGCGCCAACGACTGCCCGGCCGTACACCGCCGGATCGATTCCCGCCAGCGACTCGTCTCCGTGCTCCTGCGCGTACCGGACCTCCGACTCCGTCAGGCCGGCGAACTCGGCGTGCAGGCGGTGGCGGACCGTCTCGATCGACGGCGACAGGCCCACAGACTCAACCAGCAAGAGCCGCGCCACCCGCGACCGGCGCGCGCACGTGGTGACGAAAGCGAAGATGCCGAGCCGGGTCCGCTCACGGTGGTCCTTGCCCCGGACGGCAGCGTCCTGGACGACAGACATCAGGGCGCCTCCCTCCTGCTCCAGCAGCATCCGGAAGCAGTCTTCCTTGGACTCGAAGTGCTCGTAGAACGCCGACTTCGAGGTCCTGGCCTGTGCGACCACCTCATCCACCGAGGTGTCGTGGAACCCGAACTCCGCGAACAGCTCGAGAGCAGCGTTGAGCAGGCGCTGCCGCCGCGCCTCACGCCGGTCGAGAGCGGCCTCGGCGTTCGCCACCACAGTCACGCGGACAGCGCGCGGGAGATGACCAGGCGCTGAATCTCAGAGGTGCCCTCGAAAAGCGTGTAGATCTTCGCGTCGCGGTGCCACTTCTCGACCGGGAAGTCCCGGATGTAGCCATAGCCACCGCAGATCTGAATCGCCTCTTCGGTGACCTTCACCGCGACCTCTCCGGCCTTCAGCTTTGCCATCGAACCCTCGGCCTTCTTGAACTCTCCGCCATTGCGGCTCTCCCACAATGCACGCCAGACCAGACCTCGAGCGGCTTCGATCTCCGTCGCCATGTCCGCCAGCTTGAACGCGATGGCCTGGTTTTCGATGAGCGGGTGCCCGAACTGTCTGCGTTCCTTGGCGTATGCAAGCGCGAACTCGAACGCAGCTCGCGCGATTCCCAGGGCTTGTGCACCGACAACAGGGCGGGTCGCCTCGAACGTCTTCAATGCCACCGAGGACCGCGTGCTCGCTCCCGAGCGGGCCCGCGCCAGCTTGGCCTCCAGCTTCTCCTCGCCGCCGAGAAGGCAGTCCGAGGGCACGCGCACGTCTTCGAGGATCACCTCCGCCGTGTGCGAGGCTCGGATGCCCATCTTCTTCTCCTTCTTGCCGGCCTTCAGGCCGGGAGTGCCCTTGGGGACCACGAATGACGCCTGGCCACGGGTGCCCAGCGAGGGGTCCACCGCGGCGACCACCACATGGACGTCTGCAATGCCCCCATTTGTGATGAATATCTTCCGGCCGTTGATCACCCAGTCACCGTTCGACCTCGCGGCATGGGTCTTCATCGAGCTGACGTCCGAGCCCGCGTCGGGCTCGGTCACGCAGAAGGCGCCGAGAGCGGGCTCCACGGTGCTGCCGTAACACGCGGGCACCCAGGTGGCTACCTGGTCGGGCGTGCCCTGATTGAAGATCGCGGCTACGGGCAGGCCCGTGCCCTGGATGGCCAGTGCGATCCCAGCACATCCCCATGACAGCTCCTCGGCGACCAGCGCGGGCATGATGCCGGTCGAGTCCGCGAACGTCTGGCCCAGGAACTCGTGCGAGTAGAGCCCGATCTCGGCAGCCTTCTTGACCACCGGCCAGGGAAACTCCTCGGCCTCGTCGTAGTGAGCGGCGACGGGCCGGATTTCCCGCTCAGCGAAATCGTGCACCCAATCGCGGATTTCACGCTGGTCGTCGGTCAGCTCAAACGAAACCATTGTCTTGTTCTCTCAGAATGGTGATCACTACACTAGCTGGCTTCGGGCAAGGGCGACAGCCAAAAGCATGGTACTGGTACGTACAGTTACCAGTCTAGCCTTGCCGAAGGGTCTTGTCGAGCTGCCGAGTCAGCCGGCAGACCACGTCCAGCGCCGGCACGGGCACGCCCAGCTGCCCGCCGAGCTCAACGACCGAGCCGACGAGGGCTTCCACCTCCAGTGGCCGTCCTGCTTCGACGTCCTGAAGCATCGACGTGCGGTGATCACCCACACGGGCGGCTCCTTCCAGGCGCCGATCGACGCCGATGTCGGGCTCGATCCCGAGAGCCCTGCCCACCGCCTCCACCTCGATCATGAGCCGCCGTATCAAATCCTTCGTCTCGGGTTGGCTCATCAGCTCGGTCAGCGTCGCCCGAGTCAGAGCACTGACCGGGTTGAGGGTTGCGTTCCCGATCAGCTTGAGCCAGATCTCTTGCCGGATTCTTGACTGCACAGGCGCTTTGAAGCCGGCCCGCGCCAGCGCTGAGGAGATCGCCACCACCCGGTCCGTGCGAGCGCCGTTCAGCTCGGCCAGCGAGAGGCGGTTGCCCTCCAGATGCTTGATGACTCCTGGCTCCACCAGGCCCGTCGCCGGGTAGACGACACACCCGACCACCTGCCTGATGGGGATGCTGCGGGCGATCACGCCGCCAGGATCGACGGACTCGATGGCGAGCCCATCCGCCTCGCCCGAGAAGAACCACCAGGGCACGCCGTTCTGGGCGAACACCAGCGTGCTCGCCGGCCCGACCGCTGAAGCCAGTGCTGGCGCCATCGCGGGCAAGCTGTGTGCCTTCAACGTGACGAATATGGTGTCGGCCTCGCCAATCGCTTCGAGACGGTCCGTGCAGGTGGGCCGGGCGGTGAAAGATGAGCCGTCAGCCTCGATCACGCGAACACCTGCCGCCCGCATCGCGTCAAGGTGGCGCCCTCGAGCGATCAGCGTCACCTCGAAGCCGGCCCGGGTCAGGCAGGCTCCGAGGTAGCCACCTGTGGCGCCGGCGCCGACGATGGCGAACCTCACTGCTCGGTGAAGGCGGCGGCAACGTGGCGGCGCTGGATCTTTCCCGTCGCCGTCCGCGGTATGTCGGTGACGAAGAAGAACTGCCGGGGCACCTTGAAGTCCGCCAGGTGCCGGCGGCAGAAGTCGGCCAGCTCCTTCTTCCCCACCTCGCCCTTCAGCACCACCGCCGCCGCCACCTCCTCCCCCCACGACTGATGCGGGACGCCGAAGGTCACCGCCTCGGCCACTGCCGGATGGCGCATGAGCACCTCGTCGATCTCGCGCGGCGCGATCTTCTCCCCGCCGCGGATGATCAGCTCCTTGATCCGCCCTTGCAGGGTGAGGTAGCCAGCTTCGTCCAGCGTGCCCTGGTCGCCAGTTCGGAACCAGTCGTCGCAGAAGGCCTCCTGGGTGGCGGTGGGATTGGCCTCGTAGCCGGCCATCACGTTTGGTCCCCGGACCGCGACTTCACCGGCCATACCGGGCGGCAGCGGGTCGCACTGCTCGCCGAGGATCGCGATCTCCACCCCGGTGCCTGGGCCGACCGACCCGGGCCGTCGCTCAGCTGGCGGGAGGGGATTGGAGGCCATCTGGTGCGAGGCCTCGGTCATGCCGTACGCCTCGAGCATCGGGACGCCGAGCAGGTCTTCGACCTGCCGCATGAGCTGGGGAGAGAGCGCCGAGCTGCAGGAGCGGGCGAAACGAAGCGATTCCGCCCGGGCCGGGCGCCGCTGCGCCGCTCTGCCGACCAACATCTGGTGAATCGTCGGGACCGCGGAATACCACGTCACGCGGTGGTCACGAACGAGGCCCCAGAACTCGAAGGGGCTGAAGCGCGGCGGTATCACCACGGTCCCACCCGAGCCCAGAGCAGCCAGAGTGGACGCAACCAGTCCGTGGACGTGAAAGAGCGGCATCACGCAGAGCGACACATCCTCGGCCCCCAGGCGGTAAGAGGCCACGATGTTCGCGACCGACGCGGTGAGGTTACGGTGGCGCAGCGGCACCATCTTGGGGCGGCTCGTCGTGCCGCTGGTGTGCAGCACGAGCGCGACGTCGTCGTCGTCGGGCGCCGCACGCGCGGGCCGCGCACCGCGAACGTCGGGGCCGAAGCGGAGCGACGAGCTGCCGTCGAATCCGGCCTCGATGACAGCGCCCCGGTCTCCCAGCGCCTCACGTGCGCCTGCCGAGTCACCTGGCGGCACGAGCAGCACCTTTGCCCGCGTGTCTTCCAGGTAGAAGGCAAACTCATCCACCTTGTAGGCGGGGTTGAGGGGTGCAGCCGTGCCGGTCGCGGCGGCTGCCAGGAACAGGACGACCGCTTCGGCCGAATTCGGATAGACCAGCGCAACGCGATCGCCGCTTCGGACGCCGTGCGCGGCCAGCAATCCGGCCGCGCGCCGGACCTCTTCACGGAGCCGGCGGTAGGTCAGTCGCGGACCCCCCGGCACGAGCAGCGCCGGCTGATCATCGTCGCCGGCATCGAGGACGTTCAGCAGGGTGTGCACTTCTTCAGCTCCTCCGCCACAGACGATATGCTGCGAACAGGAGCAGCAGTCCGAACAGCCGCTCCAGAACTTTGCCGTGGAGGTGCTGTGCCGCCGCCGCACCGACGACGGCCGCGAGCATCCCGAAGGCCCCCATCACGAGTCCGGCCCGCGCGTCCAGGTTGCCCTGCCGCTGGTGCGTCACCACGCCGACGATCGAGGTCGGGATAAGCGCCGCCAGAGACGTCCCTTGGGCCACCTGCTGGCTGAAGCCGAACCCGATCACGAGCAGTGGAACGAGCAGCACACCGCCGCCGATTCCGATCAGGCCGCTGAGGACCCCGATCAGGAGGCCGGTCAGCACCGCGGCGACGTCGGTCATGGGGCCGCCAGCTGCTTCAGGCCCACCAGCGCCAGCACGATCGCCAACGCACGGGCCAGCCAGAGGCTCGACACCCGCGACGCCAGGCGTGCGCCGCCGTAGGCACCAAGGACGCCTCCCACCACCAGCAGGCCGGCGAACCGAAGATCCAGAGCTGGACGCCCACCCGAGCCACCCAAGTAGTAGACGGTCGCCCCGGCGATCGAGATCGGAACAATTGCAGCCAGCGACGCCGCATTGGCCCTGAGTGGCTTGACGTCCGCCAGCATGACCTGGAGCGGCACCATCACGAATCCGCCCCCCACACCAAGCAGGCCTCCCAGCACTCCGGCAATCAGCCCGATGCCAGCGAAGATGCCGTAACGGTGACTGGCCTGGCCGGCTATTGCTCTGCCTCGATCACCTGTACGAGCTCGCGGAGGAACGATTCCACGTCGGTGACCAGGCCCACCGACTGCCAGCTCCCGCGGTCAGCGAGCTTGGTTACGACGGCCGGGTTGATGTCGACGCAGACAGTGCGGACCTGGGCCGGCAGCATGTTGCCGGTGGCGATCGAGTGCAGCATGGTCGAGAGCATCACCGCGAGCCGGACTCCCGGCAACGCGTTTCGCATGTGGCGCTGGGCCTCGCCCATCTCCGTGATCACGTCCGGCAGTGGACCATCGTCCCGGATACTTCCGGCCAACACGATCTCGACGTTGTGCTCGATCGCGCTCTTCATCACCCCTGTCGTGAGCTGGCCGGACTCGACCATCGCGCGCAGCGAGCCCGCCGCGCGCACCCTGTTGATCGCCCGCATATGGTGTTCGTGGCCGTGCTCGATCGGCAACCCGCTCTCGACATTCACTCCGAGGGCGGTGCCGAACAGGGCGGCTTCCACGTCGTGCACGGCGAGGGCGTTGCCGGCAAACAGGACCTGCACGAAGCCCAGCTCGATCAGCCGGGACAGGTACCGTCCAGCACCCGTGTGGACAACGGCCGGGCCGGCGACCACCAGGATCTTCCCGCCCTCCGAGCGCACGGCCTTCATCTCGGCCGCAACCTTCGCGATCAGCAGCTTCTTGGGCTTCTCGGCCGATACCTCGCTCGCCATGAAGCTGAAGATCTCCATCTGCCGCGAGCGCTCGAGAGGCGTGACCCGGACGCCCTGGTGTCCCACCACGACCTCCAGTCCCGGTTCGGCCTCGTAGAAGGGGATGCACCGGGCCCTGCCCGCGGCTCGGTCGATGGCGATGGCACAGTCCATCTCCTGCTTCTCGACCGGAATCCAGCCCCCGGTGAGCATCACGTATGTGGGCAGGTTGCTGGTCGAGTAGAAGCCCTCGGGGTAGACACCCTGCTTGGCCACTCGTTCCGTGCGAACCGGCTCCTCTCTCGCAACCTGCGCGCCGAGCGCCCGGGCCCGGCGCACGATCTCGTCCAGCTTGCCCGGCTCGGACGCCGTCACTTCAATGCGGCAGAACGAGGTGTCGGTCTTGTGGTGGCCCACCCTCAGCTCCTGGATGTCGAAGGCGCCCCCGAGGTCCATGACCAGGTCCAGAAGCTGGGGCAGCATCATCGAGTCGATGATGTGGCCTTCGAGGACCAGCAGCACCGAAGCTGTGGTGGTCGTCATGCTCTTTCAGACGGTGGCCAGAACGGAGTTGATGCCGGCTTGCAGGCCGGCCGACTCGCGTGCCGGGTCGTCGGCGTAGAGGACTGAGCGGCCGACGGCGACCAGGCAGGACGCGTCGTCGCCGTTCCATGCCGCGCGAACCGACCGCTCGAGGTCGCCACCCTGGACGCCGACGCCGGGGACCAGGAACGGCAGAGCGCTTTCAGCCCTGACCCTCGCCAGGTCTTCCGGCGCGGTGGCTCCGACCACCAGGCCTACGTTGCCAGCCCGGTTCAATCGATCGGCCATCCGCGCAACGTGCAGGTAAAGGGGCTCGCCGCCTACCTCGAGGTGCTGGAGATCGCCAGCACCGGGGTTGGAGCTTCGACAGACCAGGTAGACGCCTCTGTCGGTGTATGCGGTAAGCACCTCCAATGCATCGGCTCCGACGTAAGGAGTGGCCGTGACAGCGTCCGACCCCACCACATCGAAGATGGCGCGAGCATACGCCCGCATCGTGCTCCCGATGTCGCCCCGCTTCGCGTCGAGCAGGAAAGGCACGCCCTCCGGAACGTGCTCCCTGAGCTCGATCAGGGCCTTCCAGCCGTCAGGGCCGTACTGCTCCCAGAAAGCCGCGTTTGGCTTGTAGCAGCAGACGTGCTCGGCGGTGCGCTCGATCACGTTGGCGCAGTGGCGTAGGGCGCCGCCGGCGCCGCCCGCGATCCGTTCCGGATCCGGGTCGAGGTTGACACAGAGTAAGGAGCGGCGCGACCGCGCCGCCTCGCGAAGCCGTTGGAAGAACGAGGACACGCGATCAGTCGTCCAACGCCACCCCACGAGCCGTGCTTCCTGGGGATCCCGGAGAAGCGCGCTTCGTGGGGACCTCGGTCGTCGCGACCGGCTGGCGGCCGTGCTTCGCCTCCTTGATGGCGGCCTTCATCCGACCGCGGTCTGCCATCCTGCAGTAGGCACAGAGCTGCCCGGTCGTCGGCTGTCCGCAGCGCGCGCACTCGCGCAGGTCGCTCGCCGGGTCAAAGCCACCGCTCTGCACGGAGTTGCGGCCTTGCTTGAGGAAGCCCACCAGGAAGTGGTACTTGGCGCCCGGCTGCTGCTCCTCCAGCGTATTCAGCATGTCCTTGTAAGCCAGCGACTTGGCGCCCTTGGCCATCGGGCACTCCTCGAGGATGTAGTCGATGCGCTCGATGATCGCGTACGCGGCCGTCTCGCGCTCGCTGAAGCGGTAGAGCGGCTTGACCTTGCGCACGAGCCTGGGGTGCGTGCTCTCGAGCACCGGTCCCTGGCGGCCCAGGTAGTCGGTGTTCCAGTGCACCACGTTGCCGAAGAGGGTGGCCGCCTCGTCGTCGAGGTTGTGCCCGGTGGCGACCACGTCGTAGCCGAGGTCCAACGCCACCTTGTTGAAGTGATACCGCTTGACCGTTCCGCAGGCGGCGCAGGGCTTGCCGCTGCGGGTGTCGAGCAGGTCCGGTACCACGAAGCCGTGGTCCTGCTCCAGGTCGACCTGGTGCAGGGTGAGTCCGTGCTTGGCGGCGAACGCCTCCGACTTCCCCTGCGAGCGCCGCGAGTAATCGGCGATCCCGAGCCGGATGTACATGCCGTCGGCCCGGTAGCCGAGTCGGGTCAGGACGTGCCAGAGACCGAGCGAATCCTTGCCCCCGGAAACAGCGACCAGCACCCGCTGGTCACGGCGGAACATGCGTTCGTGATCGATGCGCTCCTGGACCTCCGCGCGAAACCAGTCGGGGTAGCATCGCGCGCAGTAGGCCGTCCGGCTGCGCCGGATCTCGACGTTGGCCGGCGCCCTGCAGCGATGGCAGCGCATGGCGTCAGGCGCCCCCGGAGATGACCGGCCAGACCTCCAGCTCGTCGCTCCCGGCGAGCCGTACGTCGCTGGTCAGTATGTCCTCGCCCCGCACCACGATGTGGGCGTCGCGGAGCAGGCCGAGTGCCTTCAGCAGGTCAGCCACCGTCCGCGCGTCGACCTCCTTGACCTGCCGGTCCGGCAGGATCGTGACCCGCATTCGACTCCCATTATCGTCGCGGGCTCAAGGTGAGTCGGCGATATGAGCCGGAGGTGCATACGCGCGGAGGAACATCTGCACGTTCGGGATGACCAGGTGATCGATCTGGCTGTCGGTGAGCGTGACCGTTGCTCGGCAGCTCGAGCAGGATCACTCATGTGAACGTTCCGTGAGCCGCCTGAGCACACGTGCCAGTTGATCGATTGGCAGTCGGTGAACCGGATCGCCGCTCACCTGCGGGGTCGCAGCCCGTTCCGGCCCCGCCCGTCGAGCTTGCTGCGCTGCTGGAGTCGCGGCGGCCGGGGGGCATTGCCGCGAGCGGCGGCATCGGGCTCGCCGTGCTCATCTGGCTGATGATCTTCAAGCCGTTCTGAAAAGACCGCCCTCAGAGGTGCGTACGGAACTCTACGATGGGCCGGTGCCAGATGAAGGCATGACCGCGCGCCGGTATCACGACCTCACGAAACACAGGCGAGGGCGGCGGCTGGGCGGGCGCATGGACCCCGCCAACCGCCCGCTTCCCTTCAAGGTGTACAGGGACGTGCCTCTCCTGCCCTTCGCTGAGAGCTGGGACGCACTTGCCCAGCCCGCAACCGAGGCGCTGGCGGGCCAGGGGGGTGCCGCTGACCCGGGTCCCCCGGGACAGCGGCCTCAAGGGGGGACTCCCCCCTCAGAACAAGGAGATGCCGCCCGCCGCCAACCGACCCGTGCCGATGTCGAGCGCGTCTGCCACTTCTCGAATGGGGTTTTGCGTTGGCGGAAGGCGCCGTGGCTGCCCGGCGGCCGCATGGCGTTCAGAGCCGCGCCCTGCACGGGAGCGCTGTACCACATCGAGCTCTACCTGGCCTGCGCCGACCTGGAAGGCCTTCCGGCGGGCCTCTACCACTACTGCGCCCGCGACTCCGGGTTTCGCTGCCTGCGCCGGGGCGACTGGCGCGCGCTGCTGATCGAAGCCGCGGCCGGCGAGAAGGCAGCCGCCGAGGCTCCAGCCGTGCTGCTGGTGACCAGCACCTTCTGGCGCAATGCGTGGAAGTACGGAGCCCGCGCCTACCGCCACACGTACTGGGACGGCGGCGTGATCGTCGCCAACGCATTGGCGGTAGCGCATGCCCTCGAGCTGCCGGCCAAGGTCGTGATGGGCTTTGTCGACGCAGCGGTCAACCAACTTATCGACGTTGATCCCGATCGAGAGGCGGCCATCGCACTGGTGACGTTGGGCGACGGCGCTTCGGCCCCGCGCGCTCCTGCGGGCCCACCCGAGCGCATTGGCCTGGCGACCGACCCTCTGTCCGCGTATGAGGAGCGCTTCGACGTAATCCCGGCCGCCCATGCCGCCACCTCTCTCACCAATGAGCGCGAGGTGCGGGCTTGGCGACGTGCGGCTCAGGCTGCAGGTCCGGCTGATTACCGGCTCACCTCGTCACGACATCGTGGGGGTCCGTCGATAGAGGAGGCCATCATCCGCCGCCGGTCGACGCGGAGCTTCGCGGCCGAGCCGATCACTCGGGCCCAACTCCTGGAGCTCCTGGCCTGTGCTATGGCACCGATTCCATCCGATGCCGGCATCGGCCCGGGCTCCGTCCACATCGCAGCGAGCGCAGTCGAGGGTATGGATCCTGGGACGTACCTGGTCGAGCAGAGCGGGTTGACCTTGATTCGGACCTGGCCCCAACGGGACATCAGGGCTGCGGTGATGCGCATGAGCCTGGATCAGGAGCTGGCTGCCGAGGCTTCGGTTAACGTCGCCTTCCTGGCCGACCTCGACGGGGTACTGGATCGGCTGGGCGACCGCGGCTGGCGTGCCGTGCACATGGGCGCGGCGATCGCAGCGGGCCGGCTTGAGGTGGCGGCCCAGGCCCTCGGCCTCGGTGCCACCGGCCTGACGTTCTTCGACGACGAGGTGGCGGAGCTGTTCGGCCTGGGGGGCGCGCGGACCGGCGTATGCTACCTGGCGGCAGTCGGCGTCCCCGCCCGTCCGCGGTAACCGCGAGTACCACTTCAACTCTGGCGGGCGCAGAATTGATATGTGGAGACTGACGTTCCGCGCCCACTGCGTGTAGCCCTGGCGCAGATGGATACGACCGTTGGCGATCTCCCCGGCAACGCCGCGCGCATGATCGAGTGGGTGGACCGTGCCAACGCCCAGGCGTGCGACATCGTCATCTTCCCAGAGCTCGCCCTTACCGGGTACCCACCCGAGGACCTGCTGTTGAAACCGTCGTTCATTCGTGACAACCTGCGCTACCGCGACCGTGTGGTCGCGGCAAGTCGCGGAATCGCGGTGGTGGGCGGCTTCGTGGACCTCCGTTCCGACATCTACAACGCAGCCTTCTTCGCATACGACGGCGAGCTGCGCGACGTCTACCACAAGGTCTACCTGCCCAACTACGGCGTCTTCGACGAGGAGCGCTACTTCCAGCGCGGTCGGCGATGCCCCATCTTCGAGCTGGCTGGGGTACGCATCGGCGTCTCAATCTGCGAGGACGCCTGGTACCCCACCGGCCCGATCTCGGTTCAGGCGTCCCAGGGCGCCGAGCTGCTCATCAACATCAACGGCTCCCCCTACCACCGTGGCAAGCGGGCCGCACGCGAGATCATGATCGCCACCAGGGCGATGGATTCGCACGCCTTTCTGGCCTGGGTCAACCTGGTCGGCGGGCAGGACGAGCTGGTATTCGACGGCAACAGCCTGGTCTTCGACCCCGAAGGCAGGCTTGTGGCTCACGCACCCTCCTTCAAGGAGGGGTTGCTGGTCGCCGACCTGGACATCGGCTCAGTGTTTGGGGCGCGGCTGCACGACACCCGACTCCGCAAGGAAGCCAGCGTGCCGGTGCACTTCGACCTCGACGTGTCAAAGGTGACCATCACTGAGCAGGCGTCACCCCGCCCGCCTGGCCAGCTCCAGAGCCCGATCCAGCGGCCGCTGGACGGTCCCGCCGAGGTGTACGCGGCGCTGGTGACGGGGACCAGGGACTATGTGCTCAAGTCCGGCAAGTTCCAGAGGGTGCTGGTCGGGCTGTCGGGTGGCGTCGACTCGTCGCTGACCGCCTGCGTTGCTGTGGACGCACTCGGGCGCGACAGCGTCGTGGGGGTTCTGATGCCGTCCAGGTACACCTCGCACGAGAGCCTGGAGGATGCGGGTCAGCTCGCCGAAGCCCTGGGCATCCGGACCTATGAGCTGCCGATCGAGGAGTTGCATGAGACGTTCAGTCACACGCTCGCTCCGCCTTTTGCCGGCAGGCCGCCGGACCTGACCGAGGAAAACATCCAGGCCAGGATCCGGGGCGTCCTCCTGATGGCGCTGAGCAACAAGTTCGGCTGGATGGTGCTGACCACAGGTAACAAGTCCGAGATCGCCACCGGGTACTGCACGCTGTACGGCGACATGGCCGGCGGGTTCGCCGTCCTCAAGGACATTCCGAAGACGCTCGTGTACGAGCTCAGCCGGTACCGCAATTCCACCCGTGACGCTGTCATCCCGCCCCGCGTCCTCGAGAAGCCGCCGTCGGCTGAGCTGCGTCCGGACCAGGTCGACCAGGACAGCCTCCCGCCCTACGAGGTGCTGGATCCGATCCTCCAGGCTTACGTCGAGGACGACCGCAGCTTCGAGGAACTGGTGGCGGCCGGCTACGAGCCCGAGGTCGTGCGGCGGGTGATCAGTCTGGTCGACGCCAGTGAGTACAAACGGCGCCAGAGCGCCCCCGGAGTAAAGATCACGCCGCGCGCATTCGGGCGGGACCGTCGCATGCCGATCACCAACCGCTACCTCCCGAACGGGGTCGGCCCCGGCGACTAGCTCGGCTCGGCCGGCGGAGTAAGACGTGCATCCGCCGGCGGATGCACGGGTCATCGACGCCTGAAAGGGGCATCCGCCGGCGGATGCACGCTTCGCCCCGGCGTGGAGGTGAGTTCGTTGACGTTAACAGGCGCGCTGTCCCACGCGTTGCAGGTGGTGCATCCTCAGGCGCATGTCGCGGCACCCTCTCGTTCCCGCGGAGCTCACCCGCGGTCCGTTCACCCTCGTCGAGGCGCGGCAGGCGGGTCTCACCCGGAGGCATCTCCAGGGCGCGAGCTGGCGGCGCGTCGGAAGCAGTTTCTACGTGTGGGCACCACTCGCCGACAAGCCAGCGCTCTTGCTCGAGGCCGTCCATCGTCGCCTTCCGGTCGCGGCCCTGTTCTCCGGCCAAACCGCCGCGTGGCTCCACGGCCTCGACCCGCCTCCCTGTGATCCCGTCGAGGTCACCATCTCGGAGTCCTGCGGCATCTCCGCCCGGGCAGGCATGGTCGTTCGCCGTGCGGAGCTCGCTGAAGAGGACGTCGTCGAACGTCGCGGGATGCGTCCCACCTCCGCGGTCCGGATGCTGGCCGATCTCAGCCACCGCCTACCCCTTGTCGAGGCGGTAGTGGCAATGGACATGGCCCTGCACCGAGAGGCGGTGGATCTCGGACACCTCCACGCGTATCTAGCGGCCCACCCGCGGCGCAAGGGCGTGGCTCGCCTCCGGCAAGTCATCGAACTGGCCGAGCCAGCGTCGGAGTCGGCGATGGAGACTCGCTTGCGCTTGCTGCTCGTCCTGGCGGGACTTCCGCGACCTGAGGCACAGGTCCCACTCCACGACGAGCGCGGTCATTTCCTCGGCCGGCCGGATCTCTACTATCGAGCCCACCGCCTTGCCCTGGAATATGACGGAAGCACCCACCGCGAAAGCGTGCTTGAGGACAACCGCCGCCAGAACCGACTGATCAACGCCGGCTTTCGCCTTTTGCGCTTCGCTGCCGCCGACGTCCACCGGACGCCCGACTCGATCGTGGCGGTTGTCCGCCCTCTGCCCACCGGATCTCGAGCCTGCCTCCGGCGGCGGATAACCATCGCCCGCGTTCGGTAACCTGACGCCGCTGAGGACCCCCGAACGCCGGCTTTTCGGTGGCTCGCATGTTGGCGGCGGCTTCGCACCCACGAGTCATAGACTTGATGAATACCCCTATCGAAAGGAGCTATAGTGCCCGAGCGCTTTGACGTCGCCGTCATCGGCGGCGGCCCTGGCGGTTACGTGGCTGCTGTCCGAGCCGCCCAGCTCGGGGCGCGCACAGCCATCGTGGAGAAGGACCGGTTGGGTGGAACTTGCCTGGTTCGCGGCTGCATACCGACCAAGGCCATGCTCCAATCCTCGGAGCTCTACTCCATCCTCCAGCGGGGTGCCGATTTCGGCGTGGTTGCGGACGGGCTCCGCTTCGACCTGAAGGCCGCGAGCCGCCGCCGCGACCAGGTGGTCGATCAGTTGGTCAACGGCGTCGAGGGTCTGATGAAGGCCAACGGCATCAAGGTCATCCGCGGCGCGGCGCGTCTCGAAAAGCGCGGTGGGTTCACCGTCAACGGCGATCGCTCAGAGGCCGACAACATCATCGTCGCCACCGGCTCGGTGCCGGCCCGCATCCCCATCCCAGGAGTCGAGCACACGATCGACTCCGACGCCATCCTCGCACTCCAGGAGATCCCTGAGACCATGGCTGTCATCGGCGGCGGCGTAGTGGGCATGGAGTGGGGCGCCCTCTACGCTGCCCTGGGTACGAAGGTCACCGTGCTCGAGCTGCTCCCACAAATCCTGCCGATGGTCGAGACCGACATGGTCGGGCTCTACCGCCGCCACTTCGAGAAGCTCGGCGCTGTCGTCCACACCGAAGCCAACGTCGAGGAGGTGACCGAGAACTCGAAGGATCTCCAGGTCCGCTTCCGCCTCGGCCAGGCGACGCATGACGTCCGCGCCCAGGTCGTCCTGCTTGCCACCGGTCGAGTTCCCTACACATCCGGACTGGGCCTGGCGGACGTCGGCGTCGAGCTGAACAGGGGCCGCGTCGTCGTGGACGACCACCTGCGGACTGCCGCGAAGGGCGTGTGGGCGATCGGTGACGTGATCGGCGGCATCATGCTCGCGCACGTCGCCTCCTACGAGGGCGTTTGCGCAGTCGAGAACATCTGCGGCTACGCGGACCGGTCGCCTGACTACCACGCCGCGCCCAACTGCATCTACACCGACCCCGAGATCGCCAACGTGGGCCTCGGCGAAAGGGAGGCCCGAGAGCGCGGCTACGACGTCAAGGTGGGCAAATTCCCCTTCGCGGCTTCGGCCCGCGCCCTGACCCTGGGCCAGACCGAAGGCGCAGTCAAGGTTGTTGCCGACGCCCGGGACGACACGCTGCTCGGCGTCCAGATGGTCGGGCCGCGGGTCACAGACGTCATTGCCGAAGCGACCCTGGCCGTGCAGCAGCGTCTCAAGCTGCACGACCTCGACCTCACGATGCACGCCCATCCGACGCTGGCCGAGTCGCTCATGGAAGCAGCGCTGGCCGCCGACGGTCGGGCAATCCACATCCGGAACCGGCGCGCCGGGCGACCGGCTGCCCCAGTCAGTGCGAATCCGCCAAGCAAGGAGGGATCCGTGGCACGTTCATTAGAGGAGAAGCCGAAAGCGGCCGACCACGCCGCGGCCCCTCTCCCCAGCGAAGTCGGAAGAGTAACCGTCAAGGCCGGGGAAGGGGGAGCGCCTGGCATCGACGTCAGCCGGGTGCAGATGAAGCGGGAGTACCGGGACGAGCTGCTCCGGCTCTATCGCCAGATGTTCTTGATCCGCCGTTTCGAGGAGCGGGCGCAGGTCGAGTACACAAAAGCCAAGATCGGAGGCTACTGCCACCTCAACCTGGGCGAGGAGGCGACGGTCGTGGGCGGGATCGCCGCGCTTCGGTCAGGCGACTACATCTACACCAGTTACCGCGAGCACGGCCACGCGATCGCCCGTGGCGTCGATCCCAAGGCTGTCATGGCCGAGCTGTTCGGCAAAGAGACCGGCGTGTCCCACGGCCGTGGCGGCTCGATGCACATCTTCGACCTGGAACACCGATTCATGGGCGGCTACGGCATCGTCGGCGGCCACCTGCCGCTGGCGGTCGGGGCCGGCTTCGCGATCAAGTACCAAAAGGGCGACGACATCGTCTTCTGCATGTTTGGCGACGGGGCCACCAACATCGGAGCCTTCCATGAGTCGCTGAACTTCGCCAAGGTGTTCCAGCTGCCCGTGATCTGGTTCTGCATCAACAACCAGTACGGCATGGGGACCTCCGTCGAGCGGGCTTCAGCGGTGAGCGAGATCTATCGCAGGGCCTGCGCCTATGACATGGAGGCGATCCGCATCGACGGCATGAACCTACTCGAGGTGATGCACCGAACGGCCGACTTCGTCGAGAAGACCCGACATGACTCACAGCCTCGGTTTATCGAGGCGGTCAACTATCGGTTCCGAGGTCACTCGGTCGTCGACCCGGACAAGTACCGCACCGAAGAGGAGAAGGCGAAGTGGCGGCATAGCGACCCGGTACTTCTCTTCGAGCACCAGCTGGAGGAGGCCGGGATGGCCACGTCTGCCGAGCTCGAACGGATCCAGAAGGAGGTCGAAAGCGAAGTCGAAGAGATCGTCCGCTTCTCCGACGAGAGCCCGAACCCGGCTGTCGACGAGCTCTACCGCTACCTGTACGCCGGTGAATGGGAGATGTACGGCAATGCCTGAGGCCCTGTTCCGCGCCGCGCTCCGCGATGCACTCCTCGAGGAGATGGAGCGCGACGACAGCATCTTCTTGATCGGTGAGGACATCGGGCTGTTCGGCGGCGCCTACCGGGTCACCGATGGTCTCCTGGACAAGTTCGGGCCGATGCGGGTCGTAGACGCGCCAATCGCGGAGGAGGTCATCGTCGGCTGCGCCATCGGGGCGGCCATGTCCGGTCTCCGTCCGGTCGTCGAGATGATGACGATCAACTTCTCGCTCCTGGCCTACGACCAGATCGTCCAGAACGCGGCCAAGATCCGCTACATGTTCGGCGGCAAAGTCGGCGTGCCCATGGTCGTGCGCTTGCCCGGCGGCGCCGGGCACCAGCTGTCGTCGCAGCACTCGCACAGCTTCGAAGCGCTCTATGCGATGATTCCCGGTCTCCTCGTCGTCGCTCCCACCACCCCGGAGGATGCGAAGGGCCTGCTCAAGTCGGCAATCCGCACAGACAACCCCGTCATGTTCCTGGAGAGCATGAGCCTGTACAACCTGCGCGGTGAGGTGCCCGAAGGTGAGTACACGACGCCGATCGGCAAAGCCGCCATGCGCCGCCCCGGCAGCGACCTCACGATCATTGCCGTCTCTCGCCAGGCGGTGCTGGCCGGCATCGCGGCGCAGCGCCTGGAAGAGGAGGATGTGGACGCCGAGGTGATCGACCTGCGCTCACTGCGCCCGATCGACTGGCCGACCCTTCTCGACTCGGTCAAACGCACCAACCGCTGCCTCGTCGTGGAGGAGGGCTGGCCAACCTATGGGGTGGGCGCCGAGATCGTCGCGGGCCTCCAGGATCGTGCCTTCGACGACCTCGACGGACCCATCCGCCGGCTCGGCGGGGCCGAAGTGCCCATGCCGTACAACAAGGAGATGGAGCGGGCCGCCATCCCCGCCGTCGACGACATCGTGCGTGAGGCGCTGAGAGTCGTCGGCAAACGGACCGCAGCCGCAGTCTGACCGGGAGGACGTGGATGTCTGACGTCAACATGCCCAAGCTCTCCGACACGATGGAGGAGGGCACCGTCCTGGAGTGGAAGAAGCGCGACGGCCAGGAGGTCAGCAAGGGTGATGTGCTGGCCGAGATCGAGTCGGACAAGGCCAGCTTCGAGATCGAGGCTGAGGCTGACGGCGTGCTCCACGTGATCGTGGACAGCGGCCGGCCGGTGCCGGTGGGCCAGCTGATCGGACGCATCGGCGTCGAGGCACCTGCGCCCGCAGAGCCTGCTCGGCCCGCAGCAGCGGCTGCTCCCGAGAAGGCATCCGTACCGCCGCCACCTCCCACTCCTGAACCTCCGTCCCCCACTCCCCGGGAGCCACGACCGGCGGCGGTGCAAGCGCCGGCACCCAGCCCGACGCGGGAGCAAGTCGAGCCAGCCGCGTCAGAGGACGGTGTCGGCCGAATCAAGGCGTCCCCCCTCGCCCGCCGACTGGCTCGAGAGTTGGGTGTCGACCTGGCGGCAGTCGAGGGCAGCGGCCCGGAGGGCCGAATCGTCAAAGAGGACGTCATCGCCGTCGCCGAGCGCGCTGGGCGACCCGCGCCAGCCGCTGCGGCCGCAGTCGCTGGGCCTCGGCCCGGCGGCCCCCAGGTGGAGCTCGAAGAACCAAATCGGATGCAGGCGACGATCGCCAGGCGCATGGTCGAGTCGAAGACCACTGCTCCCCACTTCTACGTGTCCGTGGAGGCCCACGTCGACGACGCGGTCCGGGTTCGCCAGCAGCTCAAGGATCTGGTGCCCAACGCCGGCCAGGTGACGATGACCGACCTGCTCACCCGAGCTTGCGCCATTGCGCTCACCCGCTTCCCGGAGGTGAATGCCTCATGGGTGGACGGCCACTTCGAGAGGAAGCGGTCCGTGAACATCGGACTGGCGGTGCCACCTGCACAGGGAATGGGCCTGCTGGTGCCGGTCGTCCACGACGTCGAGCGTAAGGATCTGATCCAGATCTCGATCGAGTCGCGTCAGGTGATCGAACGGGCGCGCTCCGGCAAGCCATCACCCGGCGACCTGGACGGCGGCACCTTCAGCATTTCCAACCTGGGCATGTACGGAGTGGACGAGTTCTCCGCGATCATCAATCCACCGGAGGCGGCCATCCTCGCCGTCGGGATGATCAAGGAAGTGCCGCTCGTGGACAACGGGAAGGTCATCGTCGGCCGGGTGATGCGAATGACACTGTCGGTCGATCACCGCGTCTTTTACGGCACGACGGCCGCTCAGTTCATGGCCGAGGTGAAGCGCCTCATCGAGAACCCGGTCACGCTGCTCGCTCCCCCGTAAGGCGAGGCGTGCCTCGCTCTCTGCGCGTCCAGGCTGTCGACGGTGTCGGTCCCGAGGTTGCGGCGGCGGTCCAGCGTCTGATGCCTCAGCTCAGAAGGGGGGCTGTGGTGCCGACGTCAGAGACCCTGGCGGAGGTGGTGGCCGACCCGGCGACCACGGTACTGGCGGCATGTCGGGGAGACAACATCGTGGGGCTGGCCGTGGTCGCGGTGTATCGCCGGTTGAGCGGGCTGGCCGCACACCTGCACGACGTCGTCGTGGACGACTCGGCTCGGGGCCAGGGCGTCGGCGCAGCCCTCGTTGAGGCCGCGATCGAAGTTGCAAGGCAGCGGGGGGCCTACAGCCTGGAGCTCACCTCGGCGCCCTGGCGCGAGGCGGCCAACCGTCTCTATCCGCGCCTCGGCTTCCAGCGGCGCGAGACAAACGTGTACTGGCTGAAGCTCTGAAATATGGAATCTCTCCCCTGCGGAGTGGGGGGAGTACCCGGCGAAGCCGGCGCCGTGGGCGCGGAGAGTCCGGTCAGCGACCTAGCCGGCTGCGGCGGGCGTCTCAGGCGCGAAGGTCGGAAGCTCCGCCGCCAGCGCCATCCCCTCCTCAACCGTTAGAGTGCGCAGCGGGCCTCGCACGTCCTCCCGGATCCGCACGCCGCGATGAGCGAGCAACCGTTTCAACGCCGCGTGAAACGGAAACGTCTGGAGCCTGTCTCGCACTGCACCGCATCGCTCTGCATCCTCTTCGCTCTGGCTGGTCACCGCGGCAATCACCAGCTCGGGAAGCGCCGCCGCCAGGGCCGAAACCGCGCCCGCTGCACCCCGGCTCATGCCTCGGTTGATCAGCCGTTCCGGGCCAACGAAGACGTCGAGGCCATCGATGAGGTACGGCTCGAAACGCTCCCAAGGCGTGTCGGACACTTTCAACCCCACGAAGTTGGTCGCCCTCCCTCGGAGGCGGTCCAGGACCGCAAGAGGGACCTGATAGCCCGCCCGGGCGGCAAACTCATAGATGTAGAAAGGCAGCGGGCTGCACGCCCGAGCCGCTTCGCTGAAGTGACTCAACAGCGCGGGCTGATCCGGCACGAAGTACGGCGGGCCGATCACGGCGACTCCGTCAGCGCCAGACTCGGCGGCATGAGCCGCCAGGGAGGTGGTCTCGCGAGTGGTCTGGGCGCCGCAGTGTGCGATCACGTGCAGGCGGCCGGCCGCCGACTGTACGAACAGCTCAGTGGCCCGACAGCGCTCCGACCTGCGCAGGAGGATGCCCTCACCCGTGGTGCCGAGCACCAGCAACCCATTCAGGCCGGCTGCCGCGAGGAAATCCACCATCGGGGCGAATGCGTCCTGGTCGAGCGCATCTCCTCCGTCCCGGAGAGGGGTCAGCGCCGCCGCCACCGTGCCGCGAAGACGGTCAGCCAAGACTGCCCTCAAGAATATCGTGGCACGAGCTCCTGCTTCATGCCGCCAACGCGCGCGGCCCCGAATCACACCGTCGAGTTGGCCTATGGAGCCACAGCCGGCACATACACTTGCAGCCAGTGTGATCCGCGTGCTGATAGCCGACGAACACGCCGCGGTCCGCGAGGGGGTGCGCTATCTCCTGGAGCAAGAGCCGGACCTCGAGGTGATCGGTGAAGCGATCGATGGCAATCACGCCATCCGTCTGGCCGGCGAGCTGCGGCCAGATGTAGTGATCATTGAGCCTCTGATGGCCCTTGGCGCCGGTATCCACGCCGTTCGCGAGATAAGGCGTCTTGTGCGGCCACCAGGCGTGATCACCTTGAGCCCCTATTACGACGACGACCGGGCTCCGGGTACCGCCCGCGCCGGAGCGCTCTCGTATTTGCCGAAGGATGCCGAGCCGGGCGAGCTTCTTCGGCTCGTGCGCGCCGCGGCGCAGGGCATGAGCGTCCTCGACGCCCGGCTGGCCGGATCGCTCGAACAGGGCCCGAGACACGAGCACCTCACGCCGCGGGAGCTGGAGGTGCTGACGCGCATCGCTCTCGCTCAGAGCAACCGGGAGATCGCGGCTGACCTCGGCCTCGGCGAAGAGACCGTGAAGACGCACGTTTCGCACATGCTGGCCAAGCTCGGCGTCACCGATCGCACGCAGGCGGCTGTGTACGCGCTACGAAGCGGCCTGGTGCCCCTCGAGCCCATCGACCCGTCGTGACCACTCGCCGGATCGCAGCCTGAGGGGTTCCTCGTCGGCGAAGACGCCGTGGACGATATCCGCCTCGCCTCTGCGAAGGCTCATGTTGCGCGCGCTCTCGTGGAGCTCCTTCATGCGCTGCCGGGCCAGCTCCATCATCAGTTCCGGGTCTCCGAATCCGTGCATCACGCAGACACGGTAACAGCGATTCCGGTTAAGATCAGTCCGGATTTGTACAACCCAACCACCAGGCTGCTGACGGTCCTGGAGCTGCTCCAAGCGCGCGGGCGGATCGGGGGCGCGGAACTCGCCGACCGGCTGGAGGTCGACGAACGGTCGGTGCGCCGCTACATGACCATGCTGCAGGACCTGGGCATCCCGATAACGAGCGAGCGTGGCCGCTATGGCGGGTACCGGCTGCAGCGTGGCTTCAAGCTGCCGCCGCTCATGTTCACTGAGGACGAGGCGCTGGCGGTGACGCTTGGTCTGCTCACCGGTCGCCGGTTCGGGGCGGTCGGCGCGGCCGCTGCCTTCGAGGGCGCGCTGGCGAAACTCGATCGGGTGCTTCCTGAGACGGTCCGTCAGGAGCTGCGAGCGGTTCAGGAGACCGTCGCGATCGACATTCCATTCGGCAGCGTGGCCCCACCGGCAGCCGAGAGCGTGATCTGCTTCAGCCTGGCAGCCCGTGGTCGCAGACGGCTGAAGATCCGCTATCGATCGGGTGGTCGGGACACCGTCCGCGAGGTCGACCCCTACGGGATCGTGTTCCGCAGCGGCCGCTGGTACGCGGTGGGCTGGTGCCACCTGCGGACCGACATCAGGGTGTTCCGCCTGGACCGGGTCGAGGATGCCGAGCTCACCCAGGACACCTTCACTCCCCCGGACGGCTTCGACGTGAGGGAGCACCTCTACCGCAGCCTCGCGACGGCATACACAGATTGGACGGTGGAGGTGCTGTTGAAGGCACCGATCGAGGACGCACGGCGGTGGATCTCCCCGATCGTCGGCACGCTGGAAGAGACGCCGAAGGGGGTCGTGCTGCAGAGCCGCGTCGACAGCCTGGCCTGGATGGCTCACTACTTGATGGGCCTGAGCTGGCCGGTTGTCGTGCTGCAACCACCAGAGCTTCTGCGGGCGTTGCAGAGCCTGAGAGCGAAGATCACTGCGACTCTGCGCGACTCCGACGCCTCCGAGGCACCTCCGGCCCTCCGAGCCGTCTAAACCTATAGAGGCGGCGGCTGCGGTTTCGGCGAAAGTCGCACCGGCGGCAGGCTCGGCGTCTGGAGCTGTGCTGGGGGCTGGGCGGCCGCCGGGAGATCGAGCCTCATGCAAAGGCTGCCATCGGCCCCCAGCTCGGCTGTCAGCCGCCCCTGCTGGGCCATTGCCAGCTCGCGGCTGATCGCAAGCCCAAGCCCGACTCCGCCGGCCGACGAGCGAGAGGGGTCTGCCCGGTAGAACCGATCGAACATCCGCTGCGGGTCTGGCGCACGAGCGCCTGACTGGTTCGTGACCGAGGTGATCACTCGACCGCCCGCCTTCGTCTCGGCCGATATCCAGACCGACGTCTTTTCCGGCGCGTACTTGATGGCGTTGTCGAGGAGGTTTTCCAGGATCTGGTGCAGCCGGTCAGGGTCCGCCTGCACGGGCGGCAGGGTCGCGGACGTGGCGAGCTGCAGCACCAGTCCGCGAGCTTCCGCGCGTGATCGGACGATCTCGATCTCCTGGTGGAGTTGAACGCCGAGGTCGACAGGATGCAGGTCGAGGGTCAGCTGACCCGACTCGACGCGCGCCAGGTCCAGCAGCTCCTGCGACATCCGCAGTACGCGCTGGGCCTCCTCGTGGAGGATCGTGGCCGCCCGCGCCTTTTCCTCGTCGGACCGCAGGCTGCCATCCAACAAGGCCTCCGTGAAGCCGATCAGGCTGGTCAACGGAGTCTTGAGCTCGTGGGAGACGTTGGCCAGGAAGCCGCGCTGCTGGACTCGGGCACGCTCCACAGCCTCGGCCATTCGATTGAAGGCCTGCCCCACGACACCGATCTCGTCGCGACCCGTTGTCTTGACCCGGCGCGCGTAGTTGCCGCCGGCGACGTCTTCGGCCGCGCTGCGAAGCTCCGCCAGGGGCCTCGAGAACATGCGGTCGAGGACCGCTGTCACCAGGACCGCGAGGAGGAGACCAGCCCCGGCCGAGAGCATGAGCGGCCGCACGAGCTGCCGGCCCGCCTCGGCAGTGACGTCGTCCTTCGCGTGAGCCACCACGACCCAGGACATATAGGGGGTTGCCGGTGCGAACGGCGCGGCGCTGATCAGGTAATCCTGGCTGCCGAGAGGCCCCTCGCCCTGGCGGACGGGCTGCCCGGCCACGTGGGTCTCCTTGCCCAGCGCGAGCGGAGTACCCACGGGCAGGATGGCCGCACTGTCATAGAGGACCAGCGGCGTTCGGGGGCTCACCAGCGACAGGCCGCGTGGCGGCTTGTCGAGCAGGATCAGGCGGTCCCCCTGTGACAGATAGTCGCCCCTGTTGCTATCGATCGTCATGATGACTTCCGGCTCTGTGAGGGTGATGCACTTGTTCGCCGGGGGCGGCGTGCGCGCCACGCAGGTGGTGGCGAGCGATCCGAGCCACGGTTTCAAGGCCAGCGTGCTCTTGTTCAGTTGGTCCTGCGCCTGCTGCACTGCCAGCCGCTGAGCCAGGAACCAGGTCACCACGCCACTTAGCGTGAGACTCACTGCGACGATGGCAACCGCCGCGAGCAGTAGGCGAGCCCGGAAACTCAGCTCTCGGCCATCTCCAGCTTGTAACCCACCCCCCACACCGTCTGAATGGTCGGGTTGGCAACGCCACCCGCGGCCAGCTTCTCACGAAGCTGCTGCACGTGCACGTCAACGGTCCGCGTATAGCCCGGAAAGTCGTACCCCCAGACCAGGTCCAGAAGTTCGCTTCTCTGGAATACCCGGCCAGGGTGCCGCGCCAGCAGGGCCAGGAGGTCGAACTCCTTTGGCCGAAGCTGCACCTTGGTCTCGCCGTGCCGCACCTCGTGGCGCTCGAAGTCGACCTCGAGCCTGCCCGCCCGCACCAGCTTGGGCTGGTCGGGCTCCAGGCGCGCCCGCCGTACGAGCGCCTTGGCGCGAGCGACGAGCTCCTGGGGGTGGAACGGCTTGGTCAGGTAGTCGTCGGCGCCCAGCTCCAGGCCGACCACCTTGTCGGTCACTTCGTCGCGGGCGGTGAGCATGATGATCGGGACCTGGCTCTGCTTGCGGATCTCGCGGCAGATTGTGAGGCCATCCACGTTCGGCAGCATGATGTCGAGCACCACCAGGTCCGGCTTGATCTGGCCGAAGCGGGTGAGCGCCTGGGCGCCATCTGTGACCGTCTCGATCTGGTAGCCCTCGCGGGAGAGGTAGAGCCGGGCCAACTCGAGGATGTGATCTTCGTCGTCGACAACCAACACTTTTTGAGCGCTCACGGCAATTGCCATGCCATTACATCATCCAGCGATCTGTGATCGGCGTATTGGAATGACGGCATCCATTTGTAAACGCCGCGCGCCCCTGGTGGGCGTCGGCGCCTAGAGGCAGCCTCTTACGTCGAGGGCCTGAGCACGATCCGCAGCGGGTTGCCGGCAAACCCGAACCGCTCCCGGAGGCGATTCTCGAGGTAGCGGCGGTACCCGAAGTGCAGCAGATTGACATCGTTGACGAACATTACGATCGTGGGCGTCTCAGAGCCGGCCTGGGTCGCGTACCGGAGCACCAGCCGCTTGCCCTTGAAGCTCGGCGGTGGCCGCTGCTGGAACACCTCGCGGAGCAACCGGTTGAGTTCGTTGGTCGGCACCCTCGTCCGCCGCTGGCCGACCACCTCCAGGGCCGCCGGCAGCACCCTGCCCACTCCCTGCCCGGTCAGAGCCGAGATGGTGACGACCGGAGCATGACGGACAAAGCGGAACTCTGCCCGCAGCCGCTTCTCCCACTCGGCCAATCTGCGCTGCGGCCCCTCGACCAGGTCGATCTTGTTGACCACGAGCACGAGCCCCTTCCCCGCCTCCAGCGCATAGCTGGCAACGTGCTGGTCCTGCGCAAGCACCCCGGTCGACGCGTCCAGGACGAGCAGCACGGCATCCGCCCGCTCCATGGCCTTGATGCCGCGGAGCAGGCTGAACTGCTCCAGCCGGTCGCGCGCGGCCGAGCGGCGCCGGATACCAGCCGTGTCGATCAGCACCACCGGCAGGCCGTCGAAGACGATCTCGGTGTCAATGGGATCGCGCGTCGTACCCGGGGTTGGGCTCACCAGGGCACGCTCGTCGCCGAGAAGCTTGTTGAGCAGCGACGACTTGCCGACGTTCTGGCGGCCCATGATCGCGAGCCTGGCCGTGGCTTCCTCCCCGGGCACCGACTCCTCGTGTGGCGGCAGCGCCGCCACGACGGCGTCGAGGAGATCGTCCACTCCGATGCCGTGGTGGCCTGACATGACGACCGGGTCTGCGAAGCCGAGCTCGAGCACCTCGTGGCGGAGGTAGTCCTGGCGCGGATCGTCCACCTTGTTGGCACCGACGACGACGCGGCGCCGTGAGCGCCGCAGCATCTCTGCGATGTCGTGGTCGATGGGCGTCACACCCTCGCGGGCGTCCAGCAGGAAGACGATCACGTGCGCTTCCTCGATGGCCAACCGCGTTTGCCGCTCGATGGCGGCCCTGGAGGCGTCATCCGGGTTCAAGTCGAGGCCCGCAGTATCGACAACGGTGAACTCACGGCCCCGCCATTCGGCCACGCCGTAGAGACGGTCGCGCGTCAAGCCTGGCTGGCGGTCCACGATCGCCTTGCGCCAGCCGATCAAGCGATTGAAAAGCGTTGACTTGCCGGTGTTGGGACGGCCGACAAGAGCGACGATTGGGCGCGGCACCCGCCAATTGTGGCGTCCATGGCGTTCGCCGGGCCCGCCCGCACGAGCCTCTTACAATTCGGGAAGTGCTCGCCGACCGAGTCATCCTCAAGCACAACGACGTATTCATCGTGTCGGACCTCTGCGGAGACGTACCAGCCGGAAACGACGGCGGTCTGGGTCTGTACCGCTCGGATTCGCGCTTCCTCTCCACGTATGAGCTCCGAATCAACGGTCGTCGGCCGATCCTTCTGAGCCAGGGCGTAGACCGCGCCTACGTGGCCACCTTCCAGTTGGTCAACCCCACTCTGCCGTCGACCCATGGAGGCGCCGACATCGCCAAGCAGAGCATCAGCGTGCGCCGCACGCGGTTCCTTCACAACGGCGTTCACGAACGGATCGGCCTCCAGAACTGCAACCGGCATTCGGTCGAGGTCGACCTCGAACTGAGGTTCGACGCTGACTTCCTCGACATCTTCGAGGTCCGGGGCTACCGGCCCGAACGGCCCATGGCAACTCCCGAGCCGCCGATCACTACCGAAACCGGTCTGCTGTTCGGCTATCGGGGCATGGATGGTGTCAGGCGCTCGACGGAGGTTGTCTTCAGCCCGGCGCCCACGCTCCAACAGGATCGGGCCTGTATGACGCTCAAGCTCGCGCCTCAGGAGAGGTTCGTGCTCCTGGTGGACCTGCTGCCCATCATGGGCGAGGTGTACCCGGAGAACGACTTTCACTTCGACGCCGCGCTGAATGCGCTCGAGCGTCAATACCGGGCCTGGAACCTGTCCTGCACCCGTGTCAGCACCGACAACGAGCTGCTGGACGGGGGTCTCATCTGGCGCAACATGGAAGACCTGCGCGTGCTCTGTGACGACCGGCCCACCGGCCTCTTTCCCACCGCCGGCGTTCCCTGGTACTCGGTGCCGTTCGGTCGTGATGCGCTTATCACCTCTATGCAGACCCTCGCGGTCAACCCGCAGCTTGCTGTCGGTAGCCTGCGCTACCTCGCTCGCCACCAGGGCACCAAGGTGGATCGATACCGCGAAGAGGAGCCCGGCAAGATCCTGCACGAGATTCGTTTTGGCGAGCTCGCGAACCTGGGCCAGGTCCCCCACACCCCGTACTACGGCACCGTGGACGCCACCCCGCTGTTCCTGGTTTTGCTTGTCGAGCTGCTCGACTGGACAGCTGACGTCGACCTCTTCAGCGAGCTCTCACCCAACGTGATGGCCGCACTGGAGTGGATCGACCGGTACGGCGACCTCGACGGCGACGGCCTGGTCGAGTACGCCCAGCACTCGAGGATCGGGGTACGGAACCAGGGCTGGAAGGACTCGTACGACTCCCTAACCGAGACCTATGGTGACCCGGCGCCGCTGCCGGCTGCGTTGGTCGAGGTTCAGGGCTATGTCTACCGGGCAAAGAGGGGACTGGCCAGGATCTTCCGGAAGCTCGGGCGGATGGCGGAGGCTGAACGCCTCCAGGCTCAAGCCGACGAGCTGCGCCGCCGGTTCGAGGACCGCTACTGGATGCCGGAGTCGGGTTTTTACGCCCAGGCCCTCGACGGGGACAAGCGCCAGGTCGAGTCGATCACCAGCAACCCGGGCCACTGTCTGTGGTCTGGCATCGTGGATCCGGATCGGGCTCAGCAGGTCGTGGCCCGGCTCATGTCGGCGGACATGTTCTCGGGCTGGGGCGTGCGTACGCTCTCAGCCCACGCCGCCAGCTTCAACCCGATGAGCTATCACAACGGTTCGGTCTGGCCCCACGACAACTCGATCATCGCCGCCGGTATGCGCCGCTACGGCTACCGGGCTGAGGCGCAGCGGGTTGCCCAGGGTGTGATCGAGGCATGCATGCGCTTCTCCGATCACCGTATCCCGGAGCTCTTTTGCGGCTTCTCCCGGGACACACGGTTCCATGCCGGTCCCGGCGAATACCTGGTGAGCTGCAGCCCGCAAGCCTGGGGGGCAGGCGCGCTCTTCCATCTGCTCCAGGTCCTGACCGGGGTCGAGGTTGACATGTTCGAGCGGCGCTTACGCATAGACCCTGTTGACACCCCCCTCTATCGCCGCCTCAGGGTCGAGGGCATGCGCGTCGGGGATGGCGAGGTCGACTTCACCATCGAGTGCGGCGACGGCGCGCGGGTCCAGGTGGAGCGCAAGCCGTCGGGGTTGACGCTGGAGCTGCCTTCCGAGAGCAAGGCACCAGTGCTCCGTATGGGCCGCGTCCCAGCTCGTTGACCAACGCCGGGCGGCCGCGGAGTCTGGCGCTGCTCCACTACACGGCCCCGCCCGTACCAGGCGGCGTCGAGTCTGTTCTCGGGACCCACGCCCAGCTGCTGAGAGAGGCGGGTCACGACGTTCGGGTGATCGCGGGCCGCGGCGACGCTGAGATCGTGCCCGAAGTCGACTCGCGGCATCCCGAGATCGAGCACCTGGCCGCATGCCTGGCCGCCGGCGACCCTGCGACCAAGGCGTTCGACGGCCTGCGGGCAAGGCTGGCCGAGCGGCTGCGGCCACTCCTGGCCGACCGGGACCTGGTGATCGTGCACAACGTGCTGACGATGCCGTTCAACCTCCCGCTGGCCGCGGCCCTTGCTGATCAGGCCAAGCCTCTGGTGGCCTGGACCCATGACCTGGCCTGGGTCAATCCGCGCTACCGCGCATACCAACGATCCGGTTGGCCCTGGTCCATCCTCAGCCAGCCTCGGCCAGGCGTACGGTACGTCGCCATTTCACGAGTCAGGCAGAGTGAGATCGTGCGTGTTCTGGGCCTGCCGCCTGACGACGTGCCCGTGGTCCCAAACGGTGTCAGCCCCACTGCCTTTTGGGGCCTCAGCGGCCAGACCCTTGAGTTAGCTCGACGAAGCGGGCTGGACGGAGCCGACCCGCTGATCCTGGTGCCGGTCCGCATCACGCGCCGCAAACGGCTCGAGCTGGCCATCGACGCGATCTCGCTGCTGCGGGCGGATCATCCGCAACTCAAGATGGTGGTGAGCGGCCCGTTGGGCCCGCACTCGGGTGACAATCTGGCCTATGCAGCCGAGCTTCGCGAGCAGCGCTCTCGACTGGGATTGAATGACGTCGTGATCTTCCTCTCTGATCTTGCCGGACAGGATCAGAGGCATCCAGTCGACGACCAGGCCGTCGCCGAGCTGTACCGGATGGCAGACCTGGTCGTGCTGACGAGCGAATCGGAGGGCTTCGGCATGCCCGTCCTGGAAGCGGCGCTCAGCCGGGCTCCACTCGTGTGCGCTGACATCCCGGTTCTTCGAGAGATCACGCGCGGCCATGCCTGGTCGTTCGCGGCCGGTGGGGACGCAGGCGCCGTGGCCGACGCGGCCCGCAGGGCGCTGGGCAGCCGCGTCGCCCGACTCCGGCGACGGGCACTGCAAGGCTACGGCTGGCCAGCGGTGATGGCGCAGGTACAGCACGTGATCGAGGCGACCAGTGGCTGACCGGCGCCCGCGCGTGCTGATCCCGATCACACGTGCTCGTACCGCGGCCGGGTTGCTCGAGATCGCCGCCGGGATCCTCCGGCACGAGAGCGGCCGTGGGCTGCTGCTGGGCGTTGTCGAACTGCCTCAGGGCCGCCCGATCGCCCAGAGCGTGACGATAGCCCGCCGATATCGGTCCCTGCTGCAGCGCATCACAGAGCTGGAGACGCGCGTTGAGGACCGCTTCGGGGTGCTGGTGCGCGTGGCCGGGAGCATATCCCAGGGCGTCCGTGAGGCTGCGTTCGAGAACTCCGCCGACCTCATCCTGCTGGAATGGCCGGGCCTGGGCTCGCACCGGCCGTCCGATCGCAACATCGAAGACCTCGTCGCCGACCCACCCTCCGACCTTCTCCTGGTTCGGCTGGACCCGACCGGCGGTGGGGTCCGCAGCGCCGACGGCGTCCTCGTCCCGGTCCGCGGCGGCCCCAGCGCCAGGTTGGCGCTGCGGGCCGCCGCCGCCCTCGCCGGGTCGCGGCGGGTGCCGGTGACGGCCCTGCACGTCCACGATCCCCGCCAATCGGTCGACAAGCACGAGCGTGAGTCGCGCGAGTTCCACCAGATGCTGCGTGATGTGAGTCACCGGCGTATCGAGCCCGTGGAGGTGATCGCCACCAATCCCAGCCAGGCGATCACCGACGCCGGGCGCCACCATGGTGTGACGGTGCTGGGCGCCTTCGCGGATGCCAGCCGCTCGTCCGTGCTGGTGGGCTCCCGCCTGGCGAAGACTGTGGAGGCGCTGCCCGGCACGGTCATCGTCGCCAAGAGCTCCCGGACGATCCCACCAATCCTCGGCGACGAGTTGGCGCCCCCCATGATGGTGAGTGGCGCCGATGTGTCGACGGTGGTGGACAAGTGGTTCGCGGAAAACACCTTCCACTCGCGGGAGTTTCGTGATATCGGCCGCCTCGTTGAGCTGAAACGGCGTCAAGGCCTGACGATCAGCCTCGGCCTGCCGACGCTCAACGAGGAGGCCACGATCGGCGACATCATCACAACCTTGAAGAGCGCCTTGATGGACGTGACGCCATTGCTGGACGAGATCGTCGTGATCGACAGCGCGTCCATTGACAGCACCGTCGACATCGCGCGCTCACTCGGGATCAGGGTCGTACAGCATTCCGAGGTTCTGCCCGGTCACGGCTCGTTCAAGGGCAAAGGCGAGGCGCTGTGGAAGAGCCTCCATGCGCTGAGAGGGGACATCGTCGTCTGGTGCGATACCGACATCTCCAACATCCACCCCCAGTTCGTCTACGGCACCGTAGGGCCGCTCCTGACCGATTCCCGGATCAGCTATGTCAAAGGCTTCTACAAGCGGCCGCTGAACTTCGGCGGCGAGCTCGCGGCCGGCGGTGGAAGGGTTACCGAGCTGGCTGCACGCCCATTGATCAACCTCTTCTATCCAGCGTTGTCTGGCCTCGTACAGCCGCTGTCCGGTGAATACGCGGGCCGGCGTGAGCTGCTCGAACGACTGCCGTTCTTCAGCGGGTACGGCGTAGAGACGGGCCACCTGATCGACATCGTCGAGAACTTCGGGCTGAACCGCATCGCTCAGACCGACCTAGGCATGCGCATCCACCGCAACCAGGCCCTGCTCGACCTCTCGAAGATGGCGTTCGCGATCATGCAGGTGGCAATCAAGAGGCTTGGCGACCGGCACCGGATCCACCTCCTGGAGGAGATCAACCGGTCGATGAAGCTCGTTCACTACAACAATGACCGTTTTTCCCTCGAGGTCCGAGAGATCGGGGACTGGGAGAGGCCACCGATGGCGACGATCCCCGAGTACTTGTTCAGCCGGGCCCCAATCAAAGTGGCGAACTGATGACGGCCGGTGACGAGGGGATCGGAGCGGAGTCGCCTCTCGACATCGTCCCCTCGTTCGCCGCTCTCCGAGGGAACCTCGGCGGAAGCCTGCTGGTCAATGGCGCCGCCCCATTCATCGCCTACCAGGTCCTCAGCGCACATGGGGTGCCCGCGGTACGAGCCCTGGCGCTGACCTCTGTCTTTCCAATCGCAGGTCTGCTCGTTGGCTTTGCGCGGAATCGGCGTGCCGATGCCATCGGCGTGATCTCGCTGGCCCTGATCGCCCTCGGCATTGCTGGCTCGTTCAACTTCGGTCCCCGCTTCTATCTGGTGCGAGTCTCATTCGGCACCTCCCTCTTCGCTCTGCTCTGCCTGGGCTCGCTGTTCTACCGGCGCCCGCTCATGTTCTACCTCGGCCGCCAGGTGGCCACAGGCAACGAGCGAGCTCGTGTCGATTACTACGAGCGGCTCTGGCTGTCTCCGCGCTTTCGCCAGGTCCTGCGCGTGGTGACTACGACGTGGGGCGTCGGCTACCTGCTCGAGGCGACCGTTCGAGTGCTGGTTGCGTTGAGCCTGCCCATCGCCACCGTGCTGTTGGTGGAGCCGATGATCGGTGCCGCGGTGTTCGTGCTACTGCTGATCTGGACCTTGCGGTATGGGCGTGCAGCTGCGCTGCAGGCGTCAGCGACCGCGCCAGCGCCTCACAGCCCCGGCGTGCCGATGCCCTCATCCTCCCGTGGGCGCTAGATCGTTGGCGGTCAAGACCTCTACCCCGCTCGCGGTGACCAGCACCGTGTGTTCGAACTGTGCAGAGCGTGCGAGGTCGGCCGTCACGGCTGTCCACCCGTCGTCCCAGAGGACGGCTCGGTGGGTGCCGGCATTGATCATCGGCTCGACGGTGAAGACCATCCCCGGCTGCATGACGAGGCACTCGCCCGCGTTGTAGTGGTGGAGCACCTGAAGCCCTGTCTGGAATCGCGGGCCGATGCCGTGGCCCACGAACTGGCGGACCACCGAATAGCCAAGCTGTGTTGCGAGCCCTTCGATCGCTCGCCCGATGTCCGACAATGGCCGGCCCGGCCGGACCGCGGCGATGCCTGCCTGGAGGCAGCCCAGGGTACCCAGAACCAGGCGCCGGGCCACCGGATTCACCTCACCCACGCATAGCGTGGCAGAGCAGTCGCCGTGGGCACCGTCCGCATACACGGTGACGTCGACATTGACGATGTCGCCCGCCTTGAGGCGTCGCGAGTCAGGGATCCCGTGGCAGATCACCTCGTTCACTGAGGTGCAGACCGACTTGCCGTAGCCGTGGTAGTTGAGCGTGCTCGGGTAGATGCCGCGGCGTGCGCACTCGTCGTAGGCGGCCGAGTCGAGCTCGTCCGTGGCGACGCCAGGTCGTACGAGAGCCGCGACGGAGGCGAGTACTTCCGCTGCGTGGCGGCAGGCAACACGAAGCCGTGCGATCTCATCATGAGTTCGGACAGCAGGCACGGGCCGCGAGTCCGGCACCCCCGTGCGCGTGTATTCCGGACCCGCGACGCCCGCCGGCGGCTCTCGTCGGGGCGAGGTCGGCATGGGACGCAGCGCCCAGGGAAACGGGTGACCGGCGAGGTACAATGCCGCGCCCGGGCCGGGCTTGGCGAATGGCCGGTGGCACTGCTTGAAGGTATGTCCACTCCCGCACCAGCAGAGCTTTTCTGCGGATCGGGCGGGCCGGCGATGGGCTATAGGAACCTCCTAGCGCGCCTGCTCACTGAGGCGGCGCAGGATCCTGCGCAGCGCCTCGCGTTGCGTAGACGACAGGCCCTGGATCGCGGGATGGTCTTCGGCCAGCCTCTGTTCCAGGCGCCGGCGCAGTTCCGCACCCCTTTCGGTCAGCTGAACACCCTTCACTCGCCGGTCTTCGCTGCCGTGGCGGCTGACAAGGCCCCTCGCCTCCAGGCGGCCCACAACGACGGTGATGTTCGAGGGGTTGGCGCCCAGCCTCGCGGCAAGCTCACGCATCGAGATTGGGAGTTCGGGGTCCAGCCCCTGAAGGGCCTTCGCCTCCGGTGCAGACAGGTTGAACTCGGCTGCGCGCGCCTGGAACTGGACCCAGATCCGCCCCACCAGGCCGTCGGCCAGGCCGATGATCTCACGGGTGGCCTGGTCCTCGTCGGTCGTCACAGTCTGAGCTGCCACCGGGATCCAAGTGTATCTGCCCGGGGTGGCTGATCAGGCCGCGCCGTCGATAGGACAGTAATGGTGCAGCACCATTCTTTATGATATAGTGCTACAAGATAACTACTTTTCTGGAGGAGCGGAACGACATGGACTTCGGACTTCGAGACAGAGTCGCCCTCGTCACCGGCGCGTCCGGCGGGATCGGGGCCGCCATCGCCCGCGCCCTCGCGTCTGAGAGCGCCCGGGTTGCGGTTGGTTATCACTCTCGCGGCGCGGCAGCTGGTCGATTGGTCGCTGACATCGAAGGCGCCGGAGTGGCGGCCGTCCCTGTGGCCCACGATCTGCGCGACCCCTCCAGCATCCAGGCGGGCGTGGACGCGACCGTGCAGACCTGGGGCCGGCTGGACGTGCTGGTGACGAGCGCCTGGGTCCACCCCGCCTGGCCTGAGCACCCGCAGACCCGGGGTCCCCGCGAAATCGCAGATTTCGTGGGGTGGGAGAGTGGTCCCTCGTCGCCGGAGGTCTGGCAGGAGCAGCTTCGGGTCAACACCGAGGGAACAGCGCACGCTGTCCGGGCGGCGCTGCCGCACATGAAGGGGCAGGGCTGGGGCAGGATCGTGTTCATTTCCTCGGGCGCGGCCGAAGACGGCCAACCGGGCCTCGAGGCGTACGCGGCGGCGAAGGCGGCGCTGCATGGTTTCGCTCGCAGCCTTGCGCGCGGGCTCGGGCGGGACGGGATCCTTGCGAATGTGGTCATGCCAGGCTTCATCGCCACAGAGCGAAACCGGCGCGAGGTGCCGGCAGCGAGTCGATGACCCCGACCGGGCGTCTCGCAACAGAAGAGGATGTTGCTCGTGTGGTGACCTTCCTGGCTTCAGATGCGAACGGAAGCGCGACCGGCTGCGCGCTGCGAGTGAGCGGAGGTCTATAGAACGGTGAGCACCTCATTCGAAGGTCTGACCCTTCACGTGACGGATGTCGAGCGGGCGCGCGACTTCTATGCGTTGCTGCCGGGTCTCGTTCTCCAGCGTGAGAGACCAGGCGAGTTCGCTCTGTTCCGGATCACTGACCGGTGGCTCGGGTTGCTGCGGGCACGCGAGCCTGGCTTCCACATCGAGTTGGCCGTACCCGACCTCGATGGAGCGTACGCCCGACTGCGCGAGAAGGGAATCGAGCCCCGAGATCGGCCGCGGGAGCAGAGCTGGGGGGAGCGAACGTTCGTCGTCGTGGATCCGGATGGCCATCTGATCGAGTTCCAGTGACCGTCCGCGCCACGGTCACGTGGGACCTGGCTACCTCCTGTGACTCCAGTAGTATAGGTCCCGCATCTGACCGATTGCGCCGCCATGCAGCGCATCGTGATCGATCAAGACTGTGAAGATCCTCGAGGCTGGCCAGATCTCACCCCAGTTCGTCCTGCGAGGGAGGTTCAGATCGTCCTCAGATAGACCCAGGAGGTCAGCCCGCAGCAGCCGGTGTCCAGTGTCGAGCAGGGCGATGCCGTCGGACGCCGTGTGCGGAATCATCAGCTCGGGCCAGGTCAGCTTCGCAGGGCCGTACGCCCACTCGTGGTACATCAGTTTGCACGTGGCCACGTGGACGATCTGCCACCCGATGGTGGTAATGGGCGCCGGATTGGGATCTGGTACGGCGTAGCTGTACTGCCAGTGGCCAGGGCGATCTTCGAAGATGGTCCAGGCGTCTGCAACCGGCTGCCAGAAGAACTCATCATCGGTCAGGCCATCGAGGCGCTTGCGCAACCGCCCGTAGGTGTCTTCGAGCATGGTCGTCAACAGCGCTATCCGTGAGATGTGGTCGATGCTACCCCCGTCTCAGGTCACACATCGGGCGGCTGGCAGCGCTGGCGCAGCATCTGCAGCAGGGCCTCCTTGCGAATGACACCCAAGTCTGTGCCGTCGGCAGCGCGGACTGAAACCGCCTCATCGGCAGCCTCCCGGTCGCCGATCACGCCAATCAGCGGCACGCGCCGGAGCACCGCGTCCCGGACCTGAGCTGCCACTCGCTCATTCGACTCCTGCAGGTCGACTCGAAAGCCCTCCGCCCGAACTGCCGCGCGCAGCGCCTGTGCCCAAGCGTGGTGCCTATCGGCCACTGGCACAAGGCGCAGCTGCACCGGCGCCATGAATGCGGGTAGGTGGCCGCTCGTGCGCTCCAGGAGGATGCCCAGGAACCGCTCGAAGGTTCCAAGCAGCGCCCGATGGATGACGGCCGGAACGTGCTCCTGGCCATCCGCGCCGATGTAGGCGCAGCCGAGCCGCCGAGGCATCTCGAAGTCCAGCTGGAACGTGCCCAGCTGCCATTCGCGGTGCAGCGAGTCTTCGACCAGCAGGTCCACTTTCGGTCCGTAGAAGCCGCCCTCTCCCTCGACGCGGTCGTAGCCGTCTCGGCCGACCGCCACATCCAGCGCCCCGGCCAGTAGGGCCTGGGCCCTCCCCCACGTCGCATCGTCACCGATGCGCCGGACTGGCGGTCCTCCCAGCCTGAGCATGAACTTCAGCCCGAAGCCTGCGTACACACGCTCAGCGAGGCGCAGCAGGCTCACGACCTCGTCGCGGATCTGCTCCTGCGCCAGGAAGATGTGCGCGTCGTCCTGCCGGAAGGCCTGCACCCGCAACAGGCCCGTGATGACACCCGAGAGCTCGTTGCGGTAGAGCAGGTCGTAGCAGGCCAGGCGAAGCGGCAGCTCACGATGGCTCCGCCGGCGGGAGCTGAAGATGACCATGGTGCCCGGACAGTTGACCGGCTTGAGCCCGAAGCGGCCGCCGCCGTCACCCGCGTTGCAAAAGAACATGTTCTCTTCGTAGTGCGGAAGGTGCCCGGAGGCGAGGTACAGCGGGTCGCGAGCCATCGGAGGCGTCGAGACCTCCTGGTAGCCCCAACGCTCGTGGGCCTGCCGCCAGTGGTCCTGGAGCGCCCGGAGGGCGGCGAGGCCACGGGGCAGCCAGTAGGGCATGCCAGGCGAGGTGGGCTCGAAATGGGCGAGATCCAGTTCCCGCAGCCAGCTCCGTTGGTCGGCCGGCAGCTCCTCATCAACATGCAACTCGTTCATCTGGGCACCTCTTGCAAAAAGAAGAAGCCCCCGCCGGGTTGGGGCGGGGGCTTCTTCCTGGCCTGTATCAGCGTGCCGGCGGTCGGGGCACGCGAGAGCGCCGGGGAGTCCCCCGATTGGTGGTCGTCGTCACGGGACGCGATACCAGAGCGCTCACGCACCAATCGTAACCCGCCGGAACGGGGACGCCGCCGGCACCGCCAAACCTATCCATCAGCGATCGCAGCCTCCAGCCGAGCCGTCGCCCGAATGGCTCGCCAGGCTGCGCGACGCCCTGACCGCAGAAGGGCATGACATGAAGGCGGGCCTCGCGGTGCGCAGGTTCATGAGCGTTCCCACCAGCGTCGTGGTCCCGAGGTCGAACGCAACGCCGTAGGCTCGTCGTTGACTCCGACGTCAAGTTCCAGGCTCTCGTGCGATCTGCAGCCGGCGGCCAGCTTCCTCGCCTCGTCGAACTCGCCAGTCTCAAAGCGACCGCGGAACACGATGGCCAGGTCCGGATCGCTGGCTGCCATCGCGCTGCCGTCAGCGAAGCTGCCCTCCACCAAGCCCAGACTCGATGCGGAAATGCCTCCTGAAAGCGGGCCAGGACCGCCCTCAATGCTTCATGCAGAAGCTCACCGGCAGGACCGCTCAGGAAGCCACTACCTCGAACGGCTCCCCATGCATCGGACCCCCGTCCCGCTCGGCCACGAACGCGTTGGCGTCCACGACCCGGCCGTTGACGCAGCTGACGATCAGGTAGATCGGTCCGGCCCAGGACCGCTGTGCATCTGTCACCGACGCCCGGGCCGGGTGATCTGGGTGACTGTGGTAATAGCCGATGATTTCCAGGCCTGAGGCGTCGCACTCGCGCTGGATACGGATCTGATCCCGGGGGTCCATCTCGTACCGGTCGCGGGCGCGATCGACGATGGTGTTGCGCACTCGACGCACCTCGGTGACGACATCCGATCCCCGGCTGGTGATCAGGATGCCGCAGACCTCGAAGGGGTACCCCTCCGCAGCGTGCGCGTTCACCTCGCCCAGCGCCTGGGGGGTGATCTTCACCGCTTCGAGCGATACAGGCCAGTCGACAGGTATCGGTCGCCTCCGTCCGGAAAGACGGTGACCACGACCCCCCGCCCCACCTCGGCCGCCAGCTGCTCGATCGCCCACATGACGGCGCCGCAGGAGTGACCAACGAGGACGCCCTCACTGCGAGCCACCGCCCGCGCCAGGTCGTACGAGGCCTCGGTGGGTGCCCCCCACACCTCGTCGGCCAGGGTCGGGTCCCATATCCCGGGCACGATGGCGCTGGGGAGGTGCTTCAACCCTTCCAGGCCGTGGAAGGCGTCGTCCGGCTGGACCGCGATGGTCTGGATCGAGGAGTCGTGCTCCTTGAGACGCCGGGCGGTGCCGATGAACGTCCCCGTGGTGCCGAGCCCGGCGACAAAGTGCGTGATCCGGCCCTCCGTCTGCTCCAGGATCTCTCGACCCGTCCCGTGATAGTGCGCCAGGGGGTTGGCAGGATTGTTGTACTGGTCAGGGTAGAAGTAGCCCTCGGGGTCGTCCGACACAATCCGGCGTACCATCCGGATCGCTCCGTCCGAGCCTTCCATCCCATCCGAGAAGACGACCTCCGCACCGTACGCCGAAACCAGCTGCTTGCGCTCTGAGCTGACATTTGCGGGCATGACCAGCCGGACGTGGTAGCCCTTGGCTGCGCCCATCAGCGCGTAGGCGATGCCGGTGTTGCCAGACGTCGAGTCGATGATGGCCCTGTCCGGCGTCAACCGTCCGGTCCGCTCGCCATCCTCGATCATCGAAAGAGCCGCCCGATCCTTCACCGAGCCGCCCGGGTTGAACCATTCGGCCTTCGCGTAGACCTCAAGGTCCGGGTAGCGGTCCTCGAACAGGTGTATGCGCAGGAGTGGCGTGTTGCCGACCAGCTTCGTAATGGAGCTGTACGGAGGCGGCCTGGTCATCACGGCAAGTCTAGGAACCGGCTGCGATGGCGACGGCGTTCCCATCACGTGAAGAAGTGGACCAGGAAGATGCCGGCGGCGGCGTAGATCGCCCCCAGAAAGTAGCCGGCCAGTGACCGCCGAAGCACCGTGCCTCCCTCAGGCGCCAGGATGTTGAGAGTCGCCTTGCCCACCAACAGTCCACCGCCCAGAAACGCCAGGCTTGGCCGGTGCGACAGGATGCCATAGCCGAGGACGGCAGCGAACAGAGCCAGCTCGAACAGCTGGACCACCGTGTACAGGCCTACCGATGCAGGCTCGCGATGGATCGTTCGAAGTCCTCCTTCAGGTCGACGGGATCCTCCAGGCCGGCAGAGACCCGAACAGTCCCCGGCGTGACACCCTTTGACATCCGCTCCCCTGACGAGAGGTCGCGGTGCGATGTGAGGGCGGGGTACGAGACCGTGGTCTCCACCCCCGCAAGGCTGGCCGCAAACCGAACCAGGCGGAACCTCGAGACCATCTCCTGGACGGCCTGGCGTCCGCCGGCCAGATCGAATGCGAGCATCCCGCCCGCCCCCTCGGGTAACAGGCGCTGCGCGATCGGCTGGCAGGGTGAGCCCTCGATCAGCGGGTGGTGCACCGCCTCGACTCCGGGCAGCCGCGCCAGGCACCCTGCGATCTCGAGGGCATTGTCATTGTGACGTCGCATCCTGAGGTGCAGCGTCCGCAGACCCCGCAGCGCCAGCCACGCCTCGAACGGCCCCAGCGCTCCGCCGGTATGCGCCAGGTGCTGCCTGGCTCGCTCGATCACCTCTCGACCGCCGACGAGCACACCGGCCAGGAGGTCGGAGTGTCCGCCCAGATACTTGGTCGCGCTGTGGATCACCGCCGTGGCTCCCAGTCCGAGCGGCCTGCACAGCACCGGCGTTGCGAACGTGTTGTCGACAAGCACGGGCACCCCGCGGACGCTGGCCAGGCGGCAGATGGCTTCGAGGTCACACACCCTGCACAGAGGATTGGTGATCGTCTCGCAGTGCAGCACCGCAGCCCCGCCGAGGGCGCGCTCGACAGCGCCCAGGTCGGAAGTGTCCACCTCGCGCACCTCGTAGCCGAGTGGCGCCAGCTCCTCTCGCAGCAGCGCGAGCGTCACTCCATAGGCATCCGCGGTGACGACGATCGGCGCTGGACGGGGGGCGAAGGTCAGCAGCGCGGTGAAGATCGCAGCCATCCCCGAGGCGGCGGCGACTCCTGCCTCGGCGCCTTCGAGCTCCGCCACCGCCGCAGCGAGCATGTCCGTGTTGTAGTTGGAGTAGCGCGCGTAGATGTGCCCCGGCTCGCGGCCGGCCGCCACGGCGTCGTAGTCGTCGAGGTCGTCGTAGACGTAGACCGCACTTTGAACAAGCGGAGGCGCGAGCGGGTCTCTTGCCCTGAGCTCGCGACCAGAGTGGACCGCCCGCGAGTCCGGTCTCATCATCTCATCCCGTTGCCCCGGCGCCGCACCCGGGTGGCGCCCGCATAGCGCGCCGACCCGCCCAGCTCTTGCTCGATCGCGAGGAGACGGTTGTACTTGGCAACGCGGTCGGAGCGTGCGGGGGCTCCGAGTTTGATCAGGCCCGCACCCGTCGCCACGGCCAGGTCGGCGATCGTCGCATCCTCGGTCTCTCCCGATCGGTGGGAGATGACCGCGCTGTAGCCGGCTGAGCGCGCCGTCTCGATCGCGGCCAACGTCTCGGTGAGAGTGCCGATCTGGTTGACCTTGATCAAGATCGAGCTCGCCACACGGCGCTCGATGCCGTCGCCAAGCCGCTGAATGTTGGTGACGAAGAGGTCGTCGCCCACCAGCTGGACCTGGCTGCCCAGCCGCTCCGTCAGCAGCTGCCAACCCTCCCAATCGTCTTCCGCCATCCCGTCCTCGATGGAGATGATCGGGTACTTGTGGAGCCAGCCCTCGTACAGGTCGATCAGCTCTGGGGCGCTGAGCGAGCGACCTTCGCCGCGCAGCGCGTATTGGCCGTCCCTGTAGAACTCGGTCGCAGCCGGGTCGAGGGCGAGCGCGACCTGTTCACCGGGTATATAGCCGGCCTTTTCGATTGCCGCCACGATCAGCTGCAGCGCCTCTTCGCTGGATCCGAGTTGGGGTGCGAATCCGCCCTCATCCCCGACGCCGGTGGACAGACCCCTTGTGTTCAGGACCTTCTTGAGCGAGTGGTACACCTCGGCGGTGGCCTGGGTGGCCTGCCCGAAGGTCTGGAAGCCGACCGGGCAGACCATGAACTCCTGCAGGTCGACGTTGTTGTCGGCGTGCGCTCCGCCGTTCACGATGTTGGCGAGCGGCAGCGGCAGGACGACGGCCTGGGCACCACCCAGATAGCGGTAGAGCGGGAGCTCAGTGGCATTGGCTGCTGCGTGGGCGACAGCGAGTGAGACTCCCAGGATGGCATTGGCGCCAAGCCGGCCTTTGTTGGGCGTGGCGTCCAGCTCGATCATCGTCTGGTCGATCTCGGACTGGCCGAGAACGTCCATGCCCTCAACGGCCTCGGCGATCTCGCCCACCACGTTCGCAATGGCGTTGCGGACGCCCTTGCCGCCGAAGCGTTTCGGGTCGCCGTCGCGCAGCTCGACGGCTTCGTGAGCGCCCGTCGACGCGCCGGACGGCACGGCGGCGGTGCCGGTGCTGTACGCCGTGGTCACGGTGACGCTGAGCGTCGGGTTACCGCGTGAGTCGAGCACCTCGAGTGCGCTCACGCCCTCGATCGGGATCATCAGGGTCGAACAGTCTACTGCTGACCGCAGCAACCGAGGCACCATACCGTTCCTGGGTCAGACGTTCGGGATGGTCGACGGGTCGAACGGGGCGGGCTGAGGCTCGCTGAAGCCGTAATCCAGCAGCCTGGTCGCATCCGTGGTCAGCCCCAGGTCGCCGGCCAACAGCACGACGAGCAAGTGCCTGCCTCCGCGCGTGGCGGTGCCGACCAGGCAATAGCCGGCGTCGTCCGTATAGCCCGTCTTGAGGCCCGTGGCCCCCGGATAGGTCGATACCAGCTTGATGAAGGTGTTGAGGGCGTACCCCTTATGTGTTGGTGTCTGCGGCAACACCTGGGACCTGGCGCCGGCGATGGCCATGATCGCCGGATAGCGAGTCTCGATGGTCGCCGCTGCTATCGCCAGGTCATAAGCGGAGGCACGTAGCTCGGGGTCGTCGAGCCCTGTCGCGTTCGTGAAGTGGCTGTCATGCATCCCGATGGCCACCGCCTTGTCATTCATGAGTTGCAGGAAGCGGTCGCGCGGTACGAATGCGCGCGCGAGTGTCTCGGCAGCGTCGTTGCCAGAGATCAGGAAGATGCCGTACATCAGGTCACGGACCGTGACCACCTCGCCTGGCGAAAGTCCCATGAAGGTCGAATCCCACTCCAGCGTCGTGGCATCGACGGGCACAGTGACCTGCTGATCGAAGGACGAGGCCAGGTCCGCGGCCACCATCGCGGTGACCATCTTGGTGAGGCTTGCCGGCGGACGCCGCGAATGCTCGTCCCGCGCCCACATCACTTCCCTGGTGTCGACGTCGACGAGGATGCCGCTCCCTGACGTGATGGCGAGGCTGGGCTGGCCGTGCTCGGCCAGCCAGTCGACGGAGAGCGGTGCCGGCGTGGGCGGCGCCGTGGGTGCCAGGAGCTGAGGGTCGACTGGGATGATCGACGTCGCCGGAGCCGACTTCACCCCCACGCCATGTACCTGCGGCGCCAGCAGGACCGATCGACCGACCAGCAAGGCCATCGAGGCCAGCACGAGCGCCAGGCCGGCGGCGGGGCCTGCCCAACCCACCCCACGAAGCCTGCTTCGTGGGGGCCCCGGGAACTGGAGCCGCCACCGACGGGAGGCCCGGGTTGAAACGTCTCTTGGTGGCTCGTTCGAATCGATGGTGCGGCGATTCTAGGGGCTGAAGCCGCCGCCGCAGTTGATTTGATTTGGTGCGGCTCTCCTGGAATCACGGAGTAGGGTCACGTTCGGGCTCATGATGTCGCGCCGGCCGGCTCGACATCCAGCCAACGGCCGAGGCGCACCCCGGTGCTCATGCTCGGAGGTTTCTCGTAGGCGAACGTGTTCAGCTCCCACTGGACATCGAACGGGTCGACGAAGATCAGCGCCCGGCCCTCACGGAAGATCACGATCTCACACCCGACAGCGGCAGCCACCTCCCGCAAACGACTGAGCTCCCGCGCGTCGACCAGAACGCCCAGGTGCGACAGCCGGCCCTCGCAGGCCACAGTTTCGACGGCCTCCAGCGCGAGGCGGAAGCCATCTCGAAACAGCATCACCAGCCCGAGCTGGATGCCCGCGCGCTCGGCATCGTCCCAGTCAGCCGAGTTGGGAAGCGTGGCCCATCCGTCTGGCGTCGCCGCTTCTCGCCACGCTACCTCCAAGGCGAATAGCTCGCGATAGAGAGTCTCCGCCTCTCGAAGGCGCTCCACGCGCAGGGCGACGTGGGTGTACGACTCGAGCGTCATCGCCACCGTAAACCGTATCGCTACAACCACGTTGTTGGCTATTGCCCACGAAGCCAACGGGCTTCGCAGGGCCCCCGAGCCTACCTCGCGGCGACTTCGCGGGGGGACAGACTCCCCCCTCCCCCGCAGTCGCCGGGTTACGGCAGCGTGGCCAGCAGGTCCTGGATTGCCATCAGACGGGCAACATAGGACCTGACCGGCTCACCCAGTTCCGCGGCCAGGCTCCACAGCGTTTGATTGCCCTCAGCCTCTCTCGCCTCCAGCATCGGGCGGTGGGCCGTGGCCAGGCGGCCACCTCGCGCGAGCGCCGCCTCGACGATGCTTCCCAGCCAGGACTCGTACAGAGCAACCTCCTGGAGGTCCGGGCTTTCGCCGGGAAAGGCGTCCGCGCGGTGCTCGTCCCAGAGGCGCCGCAGCCGAACGTAGCCCTCCGAGGGCTCCGGAATGTTCAGCCGCCTGCCCGCAGCTTCCCCACCAGCGCGTCGGCGACCTGGCTCGTGCCGACCGAGCTCGGGTCGTTGCGGCTCTCCTTCATGTCATAGGTGACCGCGCGGCCCTCCCTGATGACCTCGGCGATTGCCTGCTCCAGGGCGTCGGCGGCCGTCGCTTCCTTCAGGTGGCGGAGCATCAGGACTCCTGACAGCATCAGCGCCATCGGGTTGACCCTGTTCTGCCCGGCATACCTGGGCGCACTTCCGTGGGTGGCCTCGAAGACGGCGCCATCCGTGCCGATGTTGGCTCCCGGCGCCAGGCCAAGCCCGCCGATCATTCCCGCGCCCAGGTCGGAGACGATGTCGCCGTAGAGATTCGGCAGAACCAGCACATCGTACTCGCGAGGCCGCAGGACCAGCTGCATGCACATGTTGTCGACGATCCTGTCCTCGAACTCGATGTCGGGATTGCGGCTCGCCACGTCTCGTCCGACGGCCAGGAACAGGCCGTCGGTGTGCTTCATGATGTTTGCCTTGTGCACGAGCGTGATCTTCTTTCGCCCGTACTGGCGGGCGTAGTCAAAGGCGTACTGGACGATCCGCTCGGAACCTGACACTGAGATCGGCTTGATCGAGAGCCCGCTGTCGGGCCGGATCCGCTTGCGGGAGAGGGCCGAGACCTCTTCGAGCACCCGGCGGCACTCCGGCGTTCCCTTCTCGAACTCGATCCCGATGTAGATGTCCTCCGAGTTTTCCCGGACGACAACGAAGTCGAGGTCGTCGCGGAGGTTGCGCGCGCCTGGATAGGCCTTGATCGGACGCACGCACGCGTAGAGCTCCAGTTCCTGGCGGAGGGCGACGTTGACGCTTCTGAACCCGGTACCCACGGGAGTGGTAATGGGACCCTTGAGGGCGACGCGGCTCCTGCGGATGGCCTCCAGCACGTGCTCCGGAAGGGGCGTCCCGTACTCGGCCATCACGTTCTCACCGGCCTGCTGGACGTCCCATTCGAACTCGACGCCGGTCGCCTCCAGAGCTCGGACCGTCGCCTCGGTGATCTCCGGGCCCACGCCATCGCCCGGGATCAGGGTTACTGCGTGACGAGCCAACGCGCCCGGTCTACTTCTTGAAGTAGTCGGTGTTGATCTTGATGAACGACGTCCACTCCGCCGGCACTTCGTCCTCGGGGAAGATCGCGTCCACCGGACATGGATCCACGCACGCGCCACAGTCGATGCACTCGTCGGGGTCGATGAAGTACATCTCGGCCGCGTCGTCGGTATGAATGCAATCGACCGGGCAGACCTCCACGCAGGAGGCGTCCTTCACTCCGATGCAGGGCTGGGTGATGACGTAAGCCACGTACGGCAATTCTAGGCCGCCCGGCGGACGTCCGTAGGCCGGTCAGAACGGCGGCTCGCCGCGGTTCATCATCGCGGTGGACGCCGTCTCGAAGTACTCGAGGAAGGCATCCCGCACCGCAGAGTCCAGTTCCAGGCTGGCGATTGCCGACCGCATGTGGTTCATCCAGGCGTCCCGCTCGCTGCGACCGATCGAGAACGGCATGTGGCGCATGCGAAGCCGCGGGTGGCCGCGCTGCTCGCTATACCAGCCCGGGCCGCCCCAATACTGGATGAGGAACAGCCGCAGGTGCTCGGCGGCGGCCGAGAACATGCTCGGGTCCGCGGGATAGAGCCGCCGCAGCAGGGGATCTCCTGCAACGCCGGCGTAGAAGCGCTCGACCAGGCGTGTAAAGGTCTCCTCTCCCCCGGCAGCCTCGTACACACTGACGGCCTCGTTCAAAGCACCCGCCTCAGCCGGACCTCTTCGCCGGACTCGTCCTGCGGCTCCACCGGCTCGCCCGTGTATGCCGACGCCTGCATGTGGAACAGCCTTGCGTAGCGCCCGGCCAGCGCCATCAACTCCTCGTGCGAGCCCTCTTCGACGAGCTGTCCCCGCTCCAGGAACAGGATCCTGTCCGCGCGCCGGACTGTCGAGAACCGATGGGAGATGTATACGGCGGTGCGCGCTTCCGTGAGCTTGCGCAGGCGCTCGAACAGCTCGTATTCGGCTTGCGCGTCCAGCGCCGACGTCGGTTCGTCGAGTACCAGGACGCGCGCATCGCGCATGAAAGCCCGACTGAGGGCCACCTTCTGCCACTCCCCGCCGGAGAGGTTGGCGCCGTGATCGAACCACTTGCCCAGCGGTGTGTCATATCCGTCTGGCAGGCCGGCGATGAGCTCGTGTGCGCCGCCCTTGCTCGCCGCGGCCTCGATCTGGGGCCGGTTCTCGATGTCTGCCAGATCCCCCAGGCCGATGTTCTCGGAGGCTGTGGCCTGGTAGGTGACGTAGTCCTGGAACATCCCTGCGATCGCTCCCCGGAGCTGATCGAGGTCCAGCTCGCGGATGTCGATCCCGTCCAGCAGGATTCGGCCCTCGACCGGATCGTAGAGGCGGCAGAGCAGCTTGATGAGCGTGGTCTTGCCGGCTCCATTGCGCCCGACGATCGCGATCGTCTCCCCGGCTGCGATCCGGAAGCTTATGTTGCGCACCGCATAGAAGTCGGAGCCCGGGTATCTGAAAGAGACGTTCTGAAACTCGATCTCACCCCGAAGCGGCTTGGGCATCGGGCGGGGATCGGCAGGAGACTCGATGTGGTTCGGCATGGCGAGGAGCTCATAGAGGTTGCTGAGGTAGAGGTTGTGCTCGTACATGCTGCTGAAGCCGCTGAGGATGCCCTGTATCGAGCCCTGAACCGAGGATGCCGCCTGCGTGTAGAGCGTGAGGTCGCCCAGGGTGAGATCCCCAGCCACGGCCCGCAGAGCCACGTAGAGGTAGGTCAGCGACCCGGCCAGGGTGGTGATCGAACTCCACAGGAAGCCAACCACATAGCGCGCCGTGATCAGCCGCTGCTGGCGGTCGTAGTACGTCCGTGCGAGCAGTCGGAAGCGCTCTATGAAGTAGTCGCCGAGCCTGAAGAGCTTGACTTCCTTGGCGTACATGTCCGTCGTCACCAGCGTCGTCAGGTACTGCATTCGCCGGCGCAGCGGCGAAGCCCATCGGGATAGGTTGTAGCCTCGCCAGCCGTAACGGGTGTCGGCGATGAATGCCGGAATCGGGGAAACGAGCGCGATCAAAGCCAGGAGCGGGCTTACCCCGAGCAGCAGTGCCGCCATGCTGGCAAAGGTGATGGTCGTCTGGATCAGGCCGAACACCGTCGAGACCATCATCACGGGGCGCGAGGCGGCGTCCTGCTGCGCCCGCCGAAGGAGGTCGTAGGACGCCGAGTCTTCGAAGAACGGCAGGTCGAGCTTGGCGGATTGCGCCATGACCATCAGCTGGATCTGCAGCGTCATCTTCTCCTGCAGCAGCTGCTGGGTGATGTTGCGGACTGTGCTCAGCAGGGAGTTGAGCGCGTAGATGAGGAACTGGATGACAGCCAACAGCACGATCACACCGGTCGCCGTCATGAGCGGCGACTGCACGTTGACCAGCGGCAGTGGAACCGTCAACGACGTCTGACTGGCAGCGCCGAATCTGATGGCGTGCACGACAGCGTTGATCAGCAGCTTCGCCGTGTAGGCGGTGGCCGCCGGCGTGATCCCGGCCAGGGCCGTCGCCGCGGCCAGACCGATCGTCAGCCAGGGGCTGGCCTCCCACACAAGATGCATGACCCTGGGCAGCCCCGACAGCGTCGCGCTCGCGCCGCGACGAAGCGACTGCCACCTGTCCCGGAGGTCCTTGGGCTGGTTCTCTGGAGGCTCAGGAATGTCGGGCGGCCCCGTGAGGCCGCTCTGTTTGACTGAATCGGCCTGCCCGCGGCCGAATCTCATCATGAACAAGTCTGTTTGAGAACCTGTTCCCGGCCGCCGCCGATTCCAAACTGAATCAGCTGCGCTCCTCGCTGGACAGCTGATTGAGGAGGGCCTTGAGCGCTGCGAGGGCAGTCGCGAACCGGTCCGCACCGCTGGCGTCCGGCATCCGCCAGGCCAGGTGAGGCTCGATTGTCACGAAGCCTCGGTAGTCGCGGCCTTCGAGCTCGCGCATCAGCGGCCGGAGCTCGCCCTCCCCTTCACCTGCAGGGCGCACGCTGTCCATCAGCCGGTCCGGAGAAACCTGCGCCGGGTACGGGTCAAAGCCATCGCGGTCGATGGGCACCGCGTCTTTGACGTGGAAGTGGGCGACCGCGTCGGCCAGCCGTGGCCATGCTTCTGTGTGAGGCCGGACTCCGACCTGCACGAAATTCGCCGGGTCGAAGGCCAGACTAAGCGCCGGCGAGGCGACTCCGTCGATGAGATCGCGACAGTGATCTGCGGTGTCGCCGTAGATGTAGGACTCGTTCTCGTGGACCAGGGTCACCCCGTTGACGGCCGCCTCGCCGGCCAGAACTGACATCCGCCGCAGTACCTCGTCCCGGTGGCTTGGGTGGTAACCCTCTGGCATGTAGAAGGAGAAGACTCGAATCAGCGGCGTGCCGAGGCTGTCAGCGGCCTCCAACGCGGCCCGAAAGCGCGCAAGCTCGTCGTCGAAGTCTCCCTGAACCGGCGCCTTGCCGACCGGCGACGCGATGGCGGACACACCGATGCCGGCCTCACGAAGCAGGCGGGCGGCCCGATCAAGCTCCTCCTTACTGAGATCGCAGACGTTGGTCCCCCACGCCGACCGGAACTCGACGTGCCGCAGGCCGTGTTCGGCCAGGACCTCGAGTTGCGGTTCCAGCTCAGGTGCGATCTCGTCGCCGAAGGCGCTGACGGTCCAACCTTTGCTCATGGCATGCTTCCCAATCATCTTGGACATGTTGGCACTCGATGAGTGAGCGAACGGTCGGCTTCGCAATCGTGGGAGCGGGCGTGATCGCTCCATTCCACGCGCGGGCGATCTCGGAACTGCCCAACGCGCGGCTCGTGGGATTCGTCGATTTGCAGGAGGAGCGCGCGGCGGCGCTCGGTACCACCTTTGCGGTGGACCACTCGACCGACCTGGACGCATTCCTGGAACGGCCAGACGTTGACGCCGTCTGCGTCTGCGTGCCCAGCGGGCGCCACGCGGAGGTCGGCGTGCGGGCCGCCCAGGCGGGCAAGCACCTGGTGGTCGAGAAGCCCATCGACGTCACCCTGGAGGCTGCCGACCGACTGATCGCGGCCTGCCGCGCCAACGGTGTGAAGCTGACGGTGATCTCTCAGCACCGTTACGATCGGGGCGTCCGCCGGCTGCGGGAGCTGCTGGACTCGGGCCGGCTGGGCCGGCCGATCCTGGGCGACGCGGTCGTCAAGTGGTACAGGACGCAGGAGTACTACGACAGCGGCGGTTGGCGGGGCACCTGGGAGCTCGATGGTGGCGGCTGCCTCATGAACCAGGGAGTTCACTACGTAGATCTGCTGCAGTGGATGATGGGACCGGTCGAGAGTGTCTCTGCCCACTTCGCCACAGCGGCACATGAGATCGAGGTCGAAGACGTGGTGGTATCGGTGCTTCGATTCCAGAGCGGCGCTCTCGGGTCGCTGGAGGCGAGCACCGCGGTGTATCCCGGGCTGCCCGAGCGGCTGGAGATCACCGGCACAGGCGGCACCGTGATCGTGGAGGCCGGCAGCATCAAGGTCTGTGAGCTCAAGGACGAGAAGGGCGAGACGTCGCCGTACGGAGCCAAGCTCCGCACCGACAGGACCGTGGACGACGAGAGCGGGGCTGACGACCCGGCGGCGATCTCCCACCTCTCGCATCGCGAACAGATCAGTGAGTTCCTGGGCGCAATAAGCGCCGAGACCGAGCCGATGCTCTCAGGCGAGGAGGGACGCAAGCCTCTCGAGATCATCCTCGCCGTCTATGAGTCGGCCCGCTCGGGCCGCGAGGTCCAGCTACCGCTCGTCAGCCCAAAAAACTCATAACCTCCGTGGCCAGGGCTTCGGGCTGCTCGTAGGGAACCATGTGCCCCGCCTCCCCCACCATGACGACGGTCGCGCAGGGCAGCAGCTCTGCCCACCGCTTCGCGTATACCGGCGGCACGAGACGGTCGCCCTTTCCCCAGACAACAAGTGTCTCGGTGTTCAGGCGGTACAGACGCTTGGACAGGCGACGGTTGGGCACCGGGAACAGCATCTTGCCGGCGGTTCCCAGCCGGCGAGCGTTGGCGACGAGAAAGCCACGCGTCGCGTCGTCGTCGGAGAAGTCCACACCGCCTGTGAGCAGCGCAGTGCCGCGTCTGGCGTCCTGGAAGAGGTAGTCGCCGAACTCGAAGGGCAGGAACGAGAACATGTCCGGGATGGGGTGCTCGTCCAGCCACAGGCCCAGGGCGTCGACCAGCACCAGCCGGTCGATCGCCTCGGGCGCCAGGCAGGCCATCTCGCCGGCGATCATGCCGCCCATCGAGTGGCCGATGACAGACAACCGCCGTCCCGCCAGGCCCAGGGCAGTGACAACGTCCCAGGCGTGCAGGGCGAAGTCGAGCATGTCCTCGTAGAGCTCCTCGCCACTGGAGTCGCCATAGCCGGGCAGCTCTGGGGCATACACGCGGTACCGCCCTGCAAGCAGATCGAGAAAGGCGTGCTCTTCGAGCAGGCCGGCGACGCCGTGCAGGAAGAGGAGCGGGCGGCCGTCGAGCGGCCCGCCCTCCAGCACTCGAATCCGGGCGCCTTTCCGGGTTTCGATGACAGCGGGATTCACTGTCGCGCTCCCACCGGCTCGGCGACGCGCACCGGGTCCGCCAGAGGCTTGATCCACCAGCGCTCGTCACCCTCCCACTCCGGCCACATGTTGCGCAGCTTCGGCATCACCTGCTCGGCGAAGAGCCGCGTCGAGTGACGGGTCTTCTCATCTGGCTGGTTGCCACTGTGGAGCAGGCAGAACACGTGGCCGACCCGAAGGCTCTTGATCAGCTCCTCCATCCGCTGACGCACCGTCTCGGGGCTGCCGGCGATGACCATGCCGCGCTCCACGAGGTCCTTCCAGGTGACGTTTTCGAACAGCTTCTGATTCTCGCGGCGAAGCAGCGTGAGCGTGCCGGCCTTGATGGTCTTGACAGTGCGGTACCCGGGAGGATCGGCGAAGCCGGGGTAGACCCGCAGGCATCGGTTGTAGAAGTACAGGATGTGCTCCGAGTACAGCCTCTCGGCCTCGGCGTCGGTGTCGGCGACACAGATGATCTGGGCGAATGCCGCGCGGAACGGCGACTCGTCCTTGCCGCGCTCGGCCACCCTCTCCCAGTAGCCGTCCAGCAGCGCCTTGCCCGCCTTGTAGCCGCCGAACGACAGATATGAGTAGTTGTAGTCGTGGTCCAGGCAGAAGTCCCACGTCTCGACTGAGCCGCCGCCCGGGATGTAGATCGGCGGGTGGGGCTTCTGGATCGGTTTGGGCCAGCAGTTGACCCAACGCAGCTGGTTGTACTTGCCGTCGAACGCGAAGGGCTCTTCAGCTTCCCACGCCCGCATGATCAGCTCGTGGGCCTCGCGGTACTTGTCTCGGGTGAGGGCCGGGATCTGGCCGTAGCAGAAGTTGGTATCCATCGGCGTACCTACCGGGAAGCCGGCCACGAGGCGCCCACCGGAGATCACGTCTAGCATGGCGAACTCTTCGGCCACGCGGATCGGTGGGTTGTAAAGGGCGATGGAGTTCCCGATGACGCAGATGGCCGCTCCAGACGTGCGCCGCGTCAGAGCGGCTGCGATGAGGTTCGGGGAAGGCATCAGGCCGTAGCCGTTCTGGTGGTGCTCGTTGACGCCGATGCCGTCGAATCCCAGCGTCGCGGCGTACTCGAGCTGGTCCATGTATTCGTTGTAGACAGCGTGACCGCGGACCGGGTCGTAGAGCGTGTTGGGGATGTCGACCCAGACTGAACGATGCTTCTCCCGGAAGTCGTTGGGCATGTAGGGCCAGGGCATGAGGTTGAACCACGTGAACTTCACCGGCAGACCCTCCCGCGCACCGCTGCGGACACCAAGCGTTCGGCCATCGAGCCCTCCCTGAGTAGTGCTATCTGATCTGCACTCTACAGCCCACCGGCCTGGCTGAGAGGGCCGCGTTCGGCCCCCGGGCGATCAGCTCGCCTGGACCGCGGTGTCCGGATCGATGAGGTGGACCCAGGTCAGGCCCGCGGGCAGCGGCAACGGCTTGTTGTCCGCGCCGACCAGCCGCATCGGACCCTGGCTCAGGTCCCAGCGCCCCGCGAGGTGCAGACCCCTCGTATAGACATCAGCGGGACCGGTGCCTTCCAGGTCGAAGTCGATTCCCTCTGCCCCCAGGACGTCCTCGGTGTAGCCGGCCCCCCGGTGCGCAACCCGCACGAGCACCACATTGCTGACCGTCACCTGCTTGCCGCCGTTTGCCAGGTCGACCAGCGGCCCGCGCTCGTCGGCGTAGACGTAGGTTCGGCTGGCGGTCGAGTACGTGTAGGTCACGCTGTGAGACATCGTCTGCTGGAAGCTCAGTCTGTCCACCTGCTCTCCCTTGCCTGCGGGCTCGCCCGACCCAGGTGTCGGATAGCTGACCTTCACCTGAAGCCTGGCCACTCCCTGGTGGAGCTGGTCACTCGTGGTGAACAGGTTGTGCGGCGCAAACCGTGAGCGATCGCGCGCGAAGTAGCGGCCGCCGTCGGATGGTTCGCTGAGCGCGGCTACGTGATCGGCGTTGATCTGAGCTTGCACGTGATTGCTGGCGCCCGAGTAGAAGAGCACCCCTCCGTATGCTTTCACGAGGCGCAGCGTGACGAGCCGGGCGCTTCGCACCGGTTCGATTCGAGACACTCCTCCGGGATTCCAGTAGATTGCCGTGAACCGGCTGATGCCTCCCTCGGTCAGGTACTCGTAGACGATGTCAGCCTCCTGCAGCCCCGACTGCGGCCTGGAGCCAGGTGCGTTCTCGACCTGGACCATCGCGGGAGCCGGCCGGGCCGGCGGTGGCTGCGATGCCGATGGCGCCGGCTCCAGGCTGCCACACGGAGCGCTGGCCAGGAGGATCGTCGTGGCGAGCAATGCCAGGGACTGCCCGACGCCCGATGTCTTCACCGTGATATCCATCATGGTCAAAAGCTTATAGACAGGCTATCAGATCGGTCGAAGAGCTCACGATCAACCTGGGAGGAGGCATCGAGGAAGGAGACGGAAAAAGAGAAACCTGGGAGTCGTCGTGAGCGAGATATAACTCTCGGGAAACCGCTCCTCGCACTCCGGCAGTGGCATCGGCTCGACGAGCTCGTCGACGTAGAAGCCGCCATCACGGATCGCGGCGAACATCGCGCTCAGCGGGCGGCGGTAGAACCGCACTTCAGCGGTCCTGTCGCCCATCTGCCAGTGGTCGACCAGCTGCTCAGTTGCGAAGTAGCTGGGCCGCTGAAACCAGTGCCAGTCCTCGGCCGGATGGTGAGTCGAGAAGACAACGCGGCCGCCTGGCCCGAGGACGCGACCAAACTCCCGGAGGGTCGGCACCCAATCCCTCAGATAGTGCATCACAAGCGAGGCCACGATCACGTCCATCGACCCGGTAGGGACGTAGTCCAGTGGCGCCGCGATGTCGGCCACGTGGAATGCTGCCCGGTTTCCGAGACGGCGCTGCGCGGCAGGGCGGCTCCCTTCTCGACAAGGGCCGCCGACAGCGCTCCCGCGGCGCATCCGACGTCGAGCACGTGCTTCCCTCGAACGTCACCAGCGAGCTCCAGGATCGCCGGCCGGTCGTAGAGCGCGTTGGTCGGGCTGTGCTCGCTGTGATCGAGATAGGCCTCGCCCATCCTGTCGTAATCGTCGCCGGCGCTGTCCATCGCTGCATCAGTTTCGCGTGCTTGCCGCGCCAGGGCGACCACAGCCTTGACAAATCCGTAACGAATAGAGTTAACTATTGCCTTGGTGGTTAATCAACTGGACACCACACTCGCCGCGCTGGCAGAGCCGACTCGCCGCCAGGTCGTCGAACTCCTTCTCGAGCGACCGCGAAGGGCCAGTGAGCTGGCCGCGCACGCGGGCACGAGCGCACCCGCCATGAGCCGGCATCTCCGCGTGCTCCGAACCTACGGCCTGGTGGCACATGAGTCTGTCGACGAAGATGCTCGCGTTCACCTCTACCGGCTTCGCCCAGACCGGTTCGTCGAGCTGCACGCATGGCTTGACCAGGTGCGCTCGTTCTGGACAGGTCAACTCGACTCGTACAAGAACCACGTCGAGCGGACACGAGCAGGAGAAAGCGGCCCATGAGCTCAACGCCTGTCGTCACCGTCACCGTCGAGGTCGCCGCAGACCCGCCGACGGCATTTGAGATCTTCACCGAGGAGATTGGCCGCTGGTGGCGGCCGGGACCCATCAACTGGAACTACTCGGACCGCGCGGTCGGCATGCGCATCGAGCCCCGCGTCGGCGGTCGCTGGATCGAGGTCCACGACGAAGCGAGCGGAGAGGGCTTCGAGCACGGTCGCGTGCTCGTCTGGGAGCCCGGCGCTCGACTTGTCCTTCACTATGAGGATCGTGGCCACGACATCGACGGCACAGAGGTCGAGGTTCGCTTCGAGCCGGTGGACGGTGGCACCAGGGTGACGCTCGAGCACCGGGGTTGGGAGAAAGTTGCGGCCGATCTGGCCGCCCAGAAGCGGCGCAGCAAGCGCTGGGGTTGGGCGAACATCCTGGGCTGGTACCAGGAATGGGCGTACTGGGGATCGCCGCGCCGGATCCGCGGCGGCGTGAGGGCGCACTGAGTCCCTGTATCTAGTGAGATGGCCATGTCTCGCGAAGCAGCTCCACATGGCTTGAGGCTCCGCAAGGGTGATCCGGTCGCCGTCGCGTTGGTCGAGGCGATCCAGATTGGCGATCTCGAGTCGCTGACGCGACTGCTCCGGGATCAGCCAGGCCTCGCGGCGGCGCGGATCGAGGGCGGTAAGGGCGGGTGGCGGACGCCGCTTCATGTTGCGGCGGACTGGCCCGGCTACTTCCCCAGCGGGCCGGCGGTCATCGCGGCGTTGATCGAAGCCGGAGCCGATCCCAACGCCGCGGTCGAAGGCAGCTGGCACGCGGAGACAGCCCTGCACTGGGCAGCGAGCAGCGACGACGTCGAAGTGGCCAGGGCGCTGATCCGAGGCGGTGCTGATATCGAGGCGTCCGGAGCCTCGATCGGAGGCGGTGCACCGTTGGACGACGCTGTGGGCTACGGATGTTGGCAGGTGGCACGCCTGCTGGTCGAGCGCTGGGCCCAGGTCAACAGGCTGTGGCACGCCGCGGCGCTCGGCATGATGTCTCGCGTTGAGGAGTTCTTCAACGCCAGCCCGCCACCCACTCAGAACGACGTTTCGGAGGCGTTCTACCAGGCCTGCGCCGGCGGCCAGCGCCGGATGGCGGAGTATCTTCTTGCCCGCGGTGCCGACCTGAACGCGATCCCTTCATGGGGCAAGGCGACGCCCCTGGACGCGGCTGATGGCCTGGACACCGGCCGGCAGGCTTTGGTCACCTGGCTGCGCGCGCAAGGCGCCGAATCCGTCCGCGAACGAAGCTGATCGCCGAGCTGATGTCACCCAAACCCTGGCATTGACACGTAAATCACCATGTGGTTAAATAACCGCAAGGTTCATTACGCAGATGTCGACCGACCGCCTGAGCAGCATCTTCTCGGCCCTGGCCGATCCCACGAGGCGCGCGATCGTGGCTCGGCTAGCGTCCGGCGAGGCGTCCGTGGGGGAGCTGTCACAGCCCTTCCGGATGTCGAAGCCGGCCATCTCCAAGCACCTGAAGGTGCTGGAGCGGGCGGGGCTCATCGCCAAGAGCCGCGAGGCGCAGTGGCGTCTCTGTCGGCTGGAGGCGGCGCCGCTCCGCGAAGTAGCCGATTGGATGGAACCCTACCGGCGCTACTGGGACGAGAGCTTCGGTCGCCTGGACGAGCATCTGCGTCAGATGAAGCAAGAACAAGCAAAGGAGAAAGAAGATGTCTAACCCCGCCAGCTCCACCCTCAAGGTCACCACCCCGTCCGATCGAGAGATCGTCATTGTCCGAGCTTTCGACGCCCCCCGTGACCTGGTCTTCGAAGCCTGGACCAAGCCCGAGCACGTGCGTCATTGGTGGGGCTGGCGCAGCTCGACCATGGTCCATTGCGAAGCCGAGGTCCGCCCCGGCGGGTCCTGGCGCTATGTGACCCGCGAGGAGAACGGAGTCGAGGTTCCCTTCACCGGCGTCTACCAGGAGGTCACGCCGCCCGAGCGCGTCGTCCACACCGAGGTCTACGACGTCGAACCCTTCAACAGTGGCGACCCGGCGGTGACCACAGTCACCTTCGACGAAGAAGATGGCAGGACGACCGTGACCGCCACCACCCTCTACCCGACGAAGGAAGTCCGGGACATGGTCCTCGGGTCAGGGATGGAAGACGGCGCTGCAGAATCGTATGACCGGCTAGCCGAGCATCTCGAAACGCTGGCCTGAACCCAACCGTCCGGTGGCTGCCGGCGCCTCACGCTCCGGCGCCACCGGGCCCGGCAACCGGAAGCCAGAGGATCTGAGCCTACATCGAAGCATCAGTAGGTCACCTGCCGGTCCACCTTCGTCACACGCAAGGCATGACAATGGCGGGCCATCGCTGACACCTATCGAACCCTCGGCCTGGCGCCGCCCACGGAAGTGAGGGCCGTCCTTGATGCGCTCCCCGCGGATAGAACTACTGTCCGGGCCGGCTCCAGCGTAAGTCGGGGAAGCGGGCGAAGTCGCGGTCGAAACTGACGAGCTCGCTGCCATGCTCAACGGCGAGCGCCGCGAGCACCGCGTCGGGCACCAGGTCAGCGGCCGCCTCGCCGCGTTGACACACGCGGCGCAGGCAGTCCAGGTGATTGTCTCCGGGCTCGACGGGGATATGGCCAGGCTGCGCGCGCATCGCCAGGATGAAATCGAATGCCTCGTCCACAGGTGTGGGTACGGGGAAAACACGTGGGTGGCTCGACAATCGGAGAAAGGACCACCACACCATCCACGGCACGCCGAATTGCTCCCGGCTGGCCAGCAACGTGTCCAGCCAATTGCGTGCGGCGATGTGGTCCGGATGGTCAGCGCGATGCGCCGGCAGAACCACGTTGACGTCGAGGAGCTTCATTGCGCGCCGCCCTCTCAGCAGGCTCAAGCAGTTCGATCAATGCCCGGTTCGATCGCAGGTCAAGCCCCGGCCGCGGACCAGTACCACCGCGAAATACCGGTACCTCTGGCGGGCGATCGGTACCAGGCTCGGCGAGCTCGCGGCGCAGCGCCTCCTCCACAAGTCGGCCCAACGTATAGCCTCGTCGCCGTGCCGCTGCCTTCGCGGCCAACAGAAGCTGATCGTTGATCGCCACGGTGGTGCGCATGTCATCAGTATATATGCATCATCAGCATCACCTTAAGCTGCGCGAGATTTTGGGGCGCACAGCCTCCGCATAAACCAACAGCGTCAGCTAGTGTCTGGTCATGGGGGGCCTGCGACGCCTGCCTGGATGGCTTCGCGTCGGTCTGTTGCTCGGATCCCCCATGGCCCTCGGCGTATTCACCACCTTGATGATTGGGGACCGGCTGCAGAACTGCAGGGCAACTGGTCTCACAACGGTGGCGCCCTGGACCCTCATGACAATACTGGTAACTGGGGCGGCCGGAGCGGGTTGGTGGGCGTCACAAGGTGTGAGGGATCGATATGGATGCCTGGCGGGGCTCGTTTTAGGGCTGCTGGTAGCCGCGGGCCTGATCGCGGCCGGTGTGGTCGATCTTGCATTGCACGTGAGCTGTCTCACGACCGACCTTCCGGAGGACCTCCGGCCGCAGATCACCTCCATACTGACTCAGTGTGCTGTCTCGTCCGCACTCGAGCTGGTCGGCCTGGTTGGGCTGGTCGGTCCGGTGGCTGCCATATATCGGCGCCATCAGGGCTGAAAGCCCGCCTGGGGCTCTGGGCGGTTGGCAATGAAGCTTATGGAGGCTGGCCGCGAGCGCGAGGTCGGCTGTACATAGCAGAGCCGGACGGCAGGTGCTCTCGACCACGCTGGCGAGTAGCCAAGTAGCCACTCGAGGCGCCGCGCCAGCCGCGGTAGAGGTCGGCGATCATGTCCTCGATCGGAGCACGGTGCGTCTCGACGTCCACCAGATGGGCGCGCACCGCGGCCGCCGCGAGCAGTTCGGGAATCGGCGTGGCGATGGCGTCGAAAGCGTACTCGTGGCGCATCCCCTCGCTGCCCAGATGCGTGGCGCCCGGCAGCGCCGGGGCCACCTCCGAGTCGGTCTCGAGAACCAGGCGCCGCCGGTCGCCCATGCGGCGGCGCAGATCCTCGAACGAGCCGTCGAACGCGATCGCTCCCTCCTTGAGGAGAACGATCCGAGCGCGCAGCTGCTCGAGGTCGGCCATGTCATGGCTGGTGATCATCACCGTCACCGCGCGTTCGCGGTTGAGCGTGCGGATCGCCTCCAGCACTTCCTGCTTGACGAGCACGTCTAGGCCGATCGTCGGCTCGTCGAGGAACAGGATCTGCGGCTCGCCCACCAGCGCGAGGGCGAGGTCGGCGCGCATCCGCTGGCCGAGGCTCAGCTCGCGGGCGGCTGCGCTCCAGAACGGGTCGAGGCCGAGCAGCTCGCGCGCGAACGCCAGCGACCGCCGGTAGACATCGTCGGGAATGTTCCACACGGTCTTACGCCAGGCGAACGTGGCCGCTACCGGGTGGTCCCACCAGAGCTCTGTGCGCTGGCCGAAGACGACGCCGATCTTGCCGACATATCGCACGCGGTCGCGCACCGGGTCGGCGCCGAGCGAGCGGACGGTCCCCACATCCGGGGCCAGCAGGCCGGCGAGCAGCTTGATCGTGGTGCTCTTGCCCGCCCCGTTGGGTCCAGCGTAGGCCACCATCTCGCCGGCCTCCACGGCCAGGTCGATCCCGTTCAGCGCCGTGACGATCTCCCACCGCGGACGGGCCAGGTCGCGCAGTAGACCCGCGAACGTGGCCGAACGCGCGCGCCGCCGGAACGACTTGTGGACGCCGCACAGCTCAACGACGGTGGCCATTGTCCGTGTACCTCCTCGATCCGGTGTGGCGGTAGTGGCCCAGTCCGAGCCGGAACAGTGCGACGGCGAACGCGCCCAGGACCATCGCCGCGAGCGGGGTGAGCCAGGCGTCCATGGCACAGCCGCCCGGTATCTGCAGCAGCGCACGCGACGGCAGCCAGCTCAGCAGCCCGCTGGGCACGGCGCTGACCAGGACCACCTGGAGAGCACGCGGCATCGAGTCGAGCGGGAAGCTCAAATCGCCGACGAGCCCAGAGGCCGCCGAGCTGATCTCCTCGGCGCCGCGCGGCGCCCAGAAGGCGACGCAGCCCCACGCGTAGAGAAAGGCCGTCTCGACGACGATCGACGCCAGCAGGTTGACGCCGAGCAGCCCGAGCCAGCCGGGGCTCACCTGCACGTGCAGCCGCGCCGACGACCAGGCCATCAGAACGAGGCCCAGCGTCAGCACCGGCCAGAAGTCGAACGGCGTGAAGCCTTCGGTGAGCAGGATCCGCCACAGCGGCTGCGGCTGGACGAGGAGGTGGTCGAGCTGTCCGCGTCCGACGCGCTGGCTCATGTGCCACGGGCTGTCGCCGAGGGCGTCCATCACCGAGCTCACAGCCGCCCCATACGCGAGCATGAACACGACAGCGTTCGCCGGCCACGGGCCGATGTGGCCGAACCGGACCGCGACCAGGATCGGCGCCAGCATGGCGCCCGAGTGCCAGATGAAGTCGGTGAGCGTGTGCGCGATCGCCTGCTCGCGGGTGCGGAGGATCCGGGCGACGTTCAGCCGGGCGCCGGCGCCGAACAGTCGCAGAGTCTCAGCCGCCATAGAGCGCCACCTTCTCGCGGCTAACGTTCCACGCCACCCGGACGGCGACGGTGAGCGCGATCACCCAGGCCAGCTGCAGCGCGAGAAGCGGGAGCGGATCGCCCGTCCCCGTGTAGATGCGCAACGGCGCCGATGCCGCCGAGGCGAACGGCAGCCACGCGAACAGTGAGCCCAGGTGGAACGGCAGTAGCGCGAGTGGCACCCAGGCACCCGAGCAGATGGCATGGACGACGGCGCGCGCCGCGTTGAGCACCCACGGCCCCAGGTCGATCCGGGCGATCAGCACGGTGGAGGCCATGTCGATGGCGATCCCGATCGCCATCGCGAGCCCGAGGCTCACCGGGAACAGCGCAAGGTTCGCGGCCGACGCTGGGAGCGGGTCGACGCCCAGGAGCGGCGCGAGCAACAGCAGCGGCGCCGAGACAAGCACCATGGGTAGGGCCCAGTCGCCGACCATCTCTGCCGCGTACTGGGTGGCCAGCGGCATCGGCCAGGTGAACCGGGTCGCAATGGTCCCGTTCCACAGCGCCGCGCCGATTGGCGTGCGCACGTTGAGCTGCGCCGAGAACACTTCGGCGACAAGCGAGTACGTCAGCACCGCCCCCAGCCGATAGCCGGAGACGACCACGTCCGGCGGGATCAGGGTCCGCCAGATCGCGAGCAGGATGAGCACGCGCACGAACCGGACGGCGACCGAGAAGGCCGCCCACAGCCCGTCCGAGAGCGGACCGAACGCAGCCATGCGAGCGGTAGCAAGATGTGCGCGACAAAAGTGTGAAGCGACTTCGCCGATCAAGCGTGCTGCCCTCCTGAATGGGGATCAGGCAGCCGGTCGCGGGGAACGAAGGTTGAGGCTTAGAGGTACCTCACACGCTGAGGGGCGGCCGGCTGCAGAACCTGAACACGCCCAAAGAGCGCATCGCCGCCACCTCCTTGCATGAATTCGGCCGGCAGAGCCAAACGTTCCAGGAGTGTAGCACCTCGCCCGCAACGCTCCTTCGCCCGCTAGGGCCGGTGGACCACGTGGTCCCGGCTGGTGTCGCTTCGCTCTGGAAGCTCGCGCAGAATCCGATCCAGCAGCCGCGCCGCGGCTTCGGCCCGCTCGACTGAACCACCATCGAACAGGGCACTCACGTCTTCCGTCGGCCGCAACTCTGCAAGCCGAGCGAAGGCGGTGCCTCCAATTGGTGGCGGCGGGCGCCCCTCGAGTGCGAACAGGTCTGACACGATCTCAGCAGCGCTGGTCGACGCGAGAAACCCGGCCAGCAGCGTGTCGCCCCGCTCCAGAGCGCTGCTCAACTTGGAGCGCACCTTCTGCCACCAGTACCGCTTGAGGTCGGCCTCACCGGTTGGCATCCGATAGGTCTTCTCCCGAGCCACCGCCGCTCCGACTAATTCCTCGAGGAGGCCCTCGGGATCGTGGACGGGAATGCTGTCAAGCAGGAGATAGACGTGGGCTGGCCGCCGGTCGAAGCGCTCCCTTGCTGCTGCCAGGGTGTAGCGGTGTTGTTCAACGACGCATCCGGCGCGGACGACGCGCTGGACATCTAGCACCGCTCCGTCATTTACGACAACGAGGAGGTCTACATCCGATCCCGGGAGTGCATCGCCTCGGGCGAGTGATCCAACCACCGCCAGCGCGCGCACATCGGGATCTGTGACCAGCTCCGTTAGCGCCTCATTGATGGCATCCGCGTGGGTCGCCGGAAAGCGCGTCAGATCCATGATCTTCGCAGTGGCACCGATGGGACCCTACGCCGCGAGTCCTCCGTTCGGTCTCACCTTACCCTTCAAACCAACGGCGGCGACATCGGGCCGCCGCGCCCGAGTCGCGCTCACCCTCGCCCTGGTCGGGGTGAGGACTCGGACGCTCCACCGAGATCTGGTCGGCGTAACGCATCGGCAACGGCGCGGGCCACCTCAGCTGACAGAAGCCGCCGCCTCCATCTCGACCACCAGCACTCCCGCTTCGCGGTGCCGACGAATGGCCGCCACCGTCTCCCGGAATGGGGCATCGATCGTCCATGCGCGCCACCTAACCGGATGCAGCTCGAGCGTCATCGGCATCCTGATGGCCAGCCAGGCGTCGGAATCTTCAGTGCTTGCCATCCTGGGCTTCGTCGCGCTGCCGTTAGTGGGCCCCGTGCTTGCTATCGTCCTCGGCGAGGTGGCCATGCGCCAGATCGCGCACACCGGCCAGGCGGGCTTGGCCGTCGCGAAGGCAGGCACAATCCTCGGGGCCGCGTGGTTCGTGCTCGTCCTGGGGACGATCGTCCTCTTCTCGATCTTCACGGCGACCACGCGGCTTCGCTGATCGCGAGAAGCTCTCCCGCGAGCGAGTCCGACTGGGGCTCTGGCGGACTGTCTAGCAGGAGTCAGCCGAAAAACGGCAGCGGCTGAAATTCAGGCCACTCGGGCTGTCAGGGACGGCCCCACGAACCCGTCGAAAGGCTCTATCGCCCGGACGGTGGGTGTCCCATTGAATACGGATTTGGCGGAGAGGGTGGGATTCGAACCCACGAGACGGTTGCCCGCCTACGGCATTTCCAGTGCCGCGCCCTCGACCGGACTAGGCGACCTCTCCACGGCGACAAAGAGTCTACCGACCGGTTTCGGGCCCTACGCCTCGACCTCTGATCCATCCTGCGCCCAACGCGTGTGGAAGCTTCCCTCCCTATCCAGGCGCCGGTAGGTGTGCGCGCCGAAGTAATCTCGCAGCCCCTGCACCAGGTTCGCGGGTGTGCGTTCACGGCGGTAGCCGTCGTAGTACGCCAGCGCCGACGAGAACGCGGGCGTCGGCACCCCGATCTCGACCGCGGTGCGAACCACTCGGCGCCAGGCATCTTGCGCATTCGCCACCGCGTCCCGGAAGTACGGCGCCAGCAGGAGACTGGGCAGGTCCGGGTGCTCGACGAACGCCTCTTTGATCCGGTTCAGGAAGCGGGCCCGGATGATGCAGCCTCCTCTCCAGATGGTCGCGATCGCGCCAAGGTTCAGGTTCCATCCGTACTCGTCCGCTGCGGCGGCCATCTGCTCGAAACCCTGGGCGTATGCCACCACCTTGGACGCGTACAGCGCCTGGCGAACCGCCTCCACCAGACCCTCCGCGTCAGAGTCACGCACCCCGTGCGAAGGCCCGGCCAGCACCCTGGAGGCCACCAGCCGGCGCGCTCTCTGTGCCGAGAGTGCACGGGCGAAGACCGCTTCGGTGATCGCGGTCACCGGTGTGCCGAGATCGAGCGCGTCCTGTGACGTCCACTTGCCCGTCCCCTTCTGCTCGGCCTCGTCCACGATGACGTCCACCAGCGGCTTGCCGGTGGCCGCATCCACTTTGGCCAGGACCTCAGCCGTGATCTGGATCAGGTAGGAGTCCAGGTCACCCTGATTCCAATCGCGAAAGGCAGCTGCCTGCTCGGGCGGTTCCAGGCCCAGCGCGTGGCGGAGAAAGTCATACGCCTCGGCAATGAGCTGGATGTCGGCGTACTCGATCCCGTTGTGGACCATCTTCACGTAGTGCCCGGCGCCGTCGGTGCCGATGTACGCACAGCAAGGCACACCGTCCACCTGGGCAGCGATCCGAGTGAAGATCGGCTCGACCTGGCGGTAAGCCTCCAGCGTGCCACCAGGCATCAGGCTCGGTCCCAGCAGCGCCCCCTCCTCCCCGCCGGAGATTCCGGTGCCCATGAAGCGCAGCCCGGCGCCCTCCAGCTCTGCCGATCGCCGGCGGGTGTCTTTGAAGTGGGAGTTACCGCCGTCGATTACGATGTCATCCGGACTCAGGTGCGGCCGCAGCTCGCCGATGGCATCGTCGACGGGCGACCCGGCTTTGACCATTACGAGGATGGTCCGCGGCCGCTCCATTGAGGCCGCGAACGAGGCGATGTCGAAGCTGGGGACGAAGTCGCCCTCCCCACCGTGTTCGGACATCATCCGCTCGGTACGGGAGGGCGTTCGGTTGTACACTGCCACCGACAGGCCGCGCGACGCGACGTTTCGGGCCACGTTCTGCCCCATTACCGCCAGGCCGAACACACCGAAGGAGGCGCGCGTCACGATGGCGAGTGTAATCAACTCGGGCGCGAGCCAGTCCCGGGACGGGTGCCGCTGTGAGACGGGGAGGACATACGGATACTGAGGGGGAGGCTTCGACAGGGCATCGGGAGCGACCCGAATGCTGCGCGGTGATCGACATGCGGCGTAGAGTGCTGGTGACGGCGTGGTAGACATCCAGGAGCTGGGGGGCTCCACCGTCGGCGGCTATCAACTGATCACCTGCCTTGGGCATGGCACGCACACGGCCGTGTACCGGGCGACCGGGAGCCTGGGCTCTCAGTGGGCGCTGAAAGTCATCGACCGCCAGCTCGAACCGGAAGCGGCCCTGGTGGAGCGCCTCCGACGGGAAGCGAGTCTGTGCTCCCGCGTAGACCACCCGGCCATCCTCCCGATGTACGACGTCGGCAGGGACGACCACGTCACGTTTGCTACCGCCCCCTTCCTCGAGGCGCCGACGCTGGACGTCCTGATGGCCGAGCACCGCATTGACGCCGACCTGCTGTGGAGCGTTGTCAGCCAGATCGCCGACGCGCTCGAGCGAGCACATGACCTGGGCCTCGTCTGCCGCGTGCTGAAGCCCAACAACATCCTGATCGACTCCTCCGGTCGCGCTTATCTTGCCGAGTTCGGGATCGGCAGCCGCCGTACAGGCCCGATGGCCCTGACCAGCCCGAACTACAACCTGGGGTCCCCGCAGTACCTTGCGCCGGAACAGGTCGAGGGCAAAGAGCCGAGCCGGCGCGCAGACGTGTACGCCATCGGGGTGCTGGTCTTCGAGATCCTGACCGAAACCCAGCTGTTCAGCGGCCGCAGCGTCGGCGAGGTCCTGACCGCAACCTTGAACGGCACCGTGCCATCAGCCACGGCGCGGAACCGCCGCCTGCCGCACGGCGTCGACAGAGTGCTGACCAGAGCCCTCTCCAAGGATCCTGCGGAGCGTCAACAGTCGGTCTGGGAGTTGCTCGAACAGCTGATCGAAGTGCCCGATCAGGATCAGAGAGTCAGCGACCACGGGCTGTCCCAACCCCGCGAGGCGGCGCCGGCCTACCCGATGAACGAACCTTCCGATGCCGAGGACAACACCATGCGCCGCCTCGGCGGGACCGGTGGAAGGCAATCGCGTGAGGCGGCGGCCATGACCATGGTTCCGGTGGTCGGAGCTCCTCCGATGGGTCCACTGGTTCCGGCACAGTCCGTAGCTGTGCCGGCCGACTCGGCAGTGTCGATGCTGCACCGCATGGGAGTACCAGTCCTGGAGCACCACGACCTGCCGATCCTCAATTCGTACTTCGCGTGCGTGATGAGGCATGCGAGGGAGCTGAGTGACAGGCGTTGGCAGCAGGTGCTGGAGTCGGTGGGCCTCGACCGGTACACCTATATGGACCCGCCAGACGACGGCGAGCGGACTGCCACCGCAGACGAATGCAGCCGCCTGGCGGAAGGGTTCGAGATCGCTTTCGGGGCAGACGCGCCAGCGATCCTGCGAACCCTTGGTCGCACCGTGACCGAAGACTGGCTCCGCAGCACGCAGCCGAAGCCCTTCCGGATGATGGGCCGCGCCGAAAGCAAGGTCGCGGACGCGCTCTACGTGTTCAACCACAGCATGGACCGCGTCCGCGGCGAGCCGCTCCACGCCTGGAAGCAGATAGACCGGCGGCAGTTCTGGATCATTCACTACGCCAACCTCTTTGCGCTCGGCCGGATCAAGCCGGCCAAGTCGTGTCACTTCTGGGTGGCCGCGTTCGAGTCCGCTCTGCGTTGGGGCGGCCTGGCCAACGACTGGACCGTTGAGGAGGCCGAGTGCGGTTGCGCGACCGGGACGTTCGCTTGCGTGTTCACCGTGGAGCGAGTCACCGGCTAAGCCCGAATCCACCGATCCCCGCCGGCGCCTTGGCGCCCAGGCACATCTTCTCGCGGCCCGACATCTCCCACCCCACGAAATCTCCGATTTCGCAGGGACCCCGGGACTGCGGTCCTCAGTTACGCACTCTACGAGTGCGCGCCTTCCGGTCCTCGGCGCCGGACCACG